>Ga0209283_10002005_pt1 | contig 11309 bp, 9 predicted proteins | sample CZO8metaG_2_FD_188354 | JGI IMG/M metagenome (GOLD analysis project Ga0209283, IMG submission 188354) | Vadose zone soil microbial communities from the Eel River Critical Zone Observatory, Northern California, USA - CZOApr15con2H1.8 metaG... | ecosystem: Environmental > Terrestrial > Soil >...
CACCGCCGTCAGAATCACATCGCCGCGCAGGTTCAGTGCTTTTGCTCTCGCCGCCGCGACCATGATGGAGGCCAACCCGCCCTTCATATCAAAGGCACCTCGTCCATACAGACGGTTGCCGGTGATCAGAGGTTCGTGAGGTCGCACCATGCCAGCGACACCGACGGTATCCATGTGGGCATTGAGTATGAGTGAGCGTCCGCCTCCGGAGCCGCGTACAATCCCAATCACATTTGGGCGTCCAGGCTCTGGCTCATCCAGTTCAATCTCTAAACCCGCGCTCTCCAGCCAGCTCGCCACGAAACGGGCAATTTCGGCTTCACCTGGGCCGTCCGGCACAAGGTCAGGGTTGATGGAGTTGATGGCAACCAGTTGCCGCAAAAGCTCGGAAGTCTCACTCATACTACCCTCTTTACTAATCGGGCGGTAACTCGTGGAACATCATCTTTGTATCGATCTTGTTGCTCAGATTCACCGCTTTCATCACAATGTAGATGATGATGCCGACCACAATCACGGCCAGGGACAGGGCTACTCCATCGGTGCTATTGAATGTAATAAATTCACTTGCACCTTTGGCCTGGATGGCTTTTATCACGGGCCAGACCCCTGCCGCCAGGTAGACCGGGATGATAAAGATCAGCCAGACAATGCCGTACCAGACCAGGCGGGGCAGACCAAGGAAGTTGCGTGTGTTGTTGGTTAAGGCGAATAAATCCGGTCGGCGATACGGCATCAAGATGGCGTTCAAACCCGGCATAATCCAGGTCAGTGCCGCTAACAACACTCCAAAGAAGATGGTACTCGCCGGAGAGACCCCAAAGAAGGTGAGGACATAGAATACCGCACCGAGCAAGATGGCAATCACGATCACCCGCAGGGGTGCATTGGTGCGCTCATCTACCTCGCTGAACCACTCAGGTACCTGGCGATCAAGTGCCCACGCCAGCACGATACGCGAGAGGAAGATGGCGTATACAGGGCAAAGCAATATGTTTAAAGTGATATTGCCCAGTGCGACGATCAACCATAGCGGCCAGGCTCCTGGATGGACTGCCGTCGCCATCACGGGAGTAAACGGCGGCTGTCCATTGAGAGGAGCTGCTCCACCATTCCAGTACAGGTATCCCCAGGCATTTGTCAGGTTAAAGCCGAAATGATTGCCCAGCACATCAATGTAAAGGGTGTTCATAAACACGGCGAAAATCAAGGCACCGACTACGGCGAAGAACACCGTGCGCTTGACATTTCCTTTTACCTCGCCCGCGATATAGGAGGAGAACTGGAAGCCGATGAACTGGAAGAGCACGACACTCACCAGGCCAGCAAGGGCGATCAAGCCGGTAAATGAGAAGTCGGGCGTACCTGGCGCGTAACCTGCCTTGGAGGCGGCGGTCATGATGGCACTGGACGAGGTATGGAGGGCAGGAAGGGCGGTGTTCATCGCGTTCGAGTCAATCGAGAAGGCTCCAAAGAAACTGATGGCGACTGAGATAATAGCGAAGATGGAGAGGCCGGTTACCACTTTGTGGAAGGTACGTGTGCGCAGCACCGAGACGCCAGCAATGATCAGCATGACCACAATGCCAGCAATGATTTTACTGGTGTTGTCCTGGAACCAGTTCTGGGCATTGCTAAAGAAACCATTGCCCGGGAAGGCTACACCTAGCAGGATGCCGGTGAGCTGGATATTGCGTATGGCGACAATGATTTCAAAGCCGATGATGGTGAGTGCCGAGCCGACCAGCGTCCAGCTCTCCAACCAGCCCCAGAACGGACTGATGATACGGGAGGTGAAGACATAATCACCACCGCTGCGGGGCATGGAAGTGGTCAGGCTGGCGAAGATCATACCCAGGAAATAGCAGGCGATGCCTGTGAGAAGTGCCATCCAGGCATAGGCGGAGATGCCCAGCCCCTGCCACTCCGGGAAGAGTGCATAGAAGGCAACAGCCCACCCAACAGCAGTGCCAACAAAGGCGGCAATATTGAAGAAGAGTGCGTTGGTCATACTGACATCGCGCACCAACCCCGACGCCTGTCTAACGAACAGGCCACTTGACGAAACAGATTTTGCCATAAGTGCAAGTCCCTTTCTGGAGAGACCACTAGCCCTGGACGCGGAAAGACCGATCCAGTTTGTCCTTACCAAGATCAAAAACAAAGCCGCGCAGGATACCCTGGTTGGCCTCGCTTCCAGCATTAAAACAGGTGGTGCGCCCAATTTTTCCCTGGCCAGGCGCCTCATGCACATGGCCATGAATGCTCACCAGGGGCTGTAACTCCTGGAGCGCACGTCGCACACCTGTGCTGCCTACGGGGATACGCAACACATCACCCATTGTCACTCTTGGCCGTAGGTCTTTGTCCAGCTCCGGGGCAGAATCAAGGCCACTATCATGCGGCGGGACATGTATCATAAAGACAGCGCGATTGACCTGCTTTAATTGGCTCGCGCTCGTTTTGATGCGCTCGTAATATTCCTCTTCGCTCCATTCACGAGGCGTATGCCAGGGGGTTGGATTAGCATAGTCAAAGCTGATCATCTCATGGTATTCGTCTAAGTGAATAACCTTGCCAACAGGATTGACAACGTAGCTCGACCGGGCAATCATCTCATCAACGCCCATGTCGTCATCGTTGCCAGGCATCATATAAAATTGCACGCCGCTCTTGCCAATGCGCTCCTCCGCCAATTCCACCCACTCTTTCACCCGCTGTATCATCTGCTGGCGAAACAATTCGCTCATCTTCGCAGAGTCAGCACGGAGGACATCCACCTCTTCCTGGTTGGTCACATAGGGATAATAGCCAATGTCGGAGATCGATTGCTCCAACTTCTGCCGCTCGGCCTCGGTTTCTATATGGTATTCGCGGTCGAGAAAGGTGGCATAGTATCGCCCGTTGGCCTGTGCAAGAATGGGAACGATAGCTTTGCCCGTCAGGTCACCGGCGATGAGCACCACCTGGGTCTCATACACATTCAACCTGATGGCGTTGAGCAATTTACGATATGTACGGCTGGCGGCGTGCAGGTCCGAACACATATAGCAGCGAAGGTATTTTGCCATGCTTTTTTCCTTACAACTACGCACAAGAAAACAGCAGAGGTATTATATAGAGCTTTATACCATGCTCCAAGTCAAAAAACAAGGTCGGAAGGATGAGGCAAACTGAAGGTTTGATAGACGTTTTATATATAGATGCCTGCACGCGGTAAGAGATGATTAGCCTTTGCGAGCAACTAATTCCTGCGCGATATAGCTGGCAACGCTGGTCGCGGTGCTGCCAGGGCCAAAGCCCGCATCGTAGCCCAACTCTTTGGCAAAGGCATGAGAAATGCGCGGGCCGCCGACGATCAGGAGATAGCGGTCGCGTACACCTTCGGCCTCCGCCAGTTCAATCAGCCTGGTCAGGTTGTGAATGTGCATGTTCTTCTGGGTGACGACCTGTGAAACCAGGATCGCCTCGGCCTGTTCGGCGGCGGCACGCCGCAGGAGGGCCTCACTGGATACCTGTGCGCCGAGGTTGAGCGCGCGAAAAGCTGGGAAGCGTTCCAGACCATAGTTGCCCGCGAAGCCTTTGGCGTTAAAAATGGCGTCGATGCCAACGGTATGGGCATCGCTTTCGATTGCCGCCCCAATCACGGTGACGCGACGCCCCAGTTGCTGCTCGACCAAATCATTGACGGCGTAAAAATCCAGTTCACCGTGCGCTAATTCGTCGACGAGTATCTGCTCCGGGTCAATGGTGTGCGAGCAAGCACCGTAGACGACGAAGAATGAGAATTGGGCATCGGCGCTTTCGGCGTGGGCAACCAGCGGGTTGCTGATACCCATCAGCATGGCATATCGCCTGGCCACTTCACGAGCACGCGCCCCAAGGGGCAGGGGAAGGGTGAATGATATTTGTACGATGCCGTCGTTGGCGGTGTCGCCATAGGGCCGTATTTGCATATTTTTTATAATCCAACCATATTTTTAATGTAAAAAACAGTTCTATACTGCAACATCATCTCTGATCAGCTCTAATTCAGGAAGAAACGCCGGAACCTCTGCAGAAGCTGTGATTATCTGTATCTGCTGCTTTTCTATAGCCTCACGGCTTTCGTCAGAGATGTCTTTATCGGTAATCAGTACATCGATACTGTTGAGGGGAGCGAAGCGTGCAAGGTAGGCTCTGCCAACCTTGCTACTATCCATACATAAAATAGTTTTACGCGAGGAGCTTATAAGTGCCTGCTTGACTTCGGCATCGGGCAGATTATTGCATGATAGGCCGTCAGAAGGTAGCAATCCACTCGCGCTCAGGAAGAGTTTATTGATGTACAATGTGTGTAATGCGTCAATCGCCTGTGGACCACAAAGGCAGTTTGCTTCGTGCTGCAAAACTCCCCCCAGCACAATCAATGAATACCGTCTATTCTGTGCGACAACGGCGGCGGCGGCCAGAGAATGCGTTACAATCGTTAGCGGGACATTGGGTAAGTTTCGCACAATCTCCAGTGTTGTGCTGCCACTGTCAATACCTATGACATCCCCTTCTTTGATAAAGAGTTCCGCGGCCAGTTTCCCAATAGCTTGTTTTTCAGCCAGATGTTCGTGCGTGCGAATATCAAAATCGGGCTCGATTCGTTTTGATGCAATGAAGCGAGCCCCTCCATGTGTTATCTCGACAATCTGCTTCTCGTGCAGCATATGCAAATCACGTCGAATGGTCATCGGTGAAACATGTAGCAATTGGCTCATCTCTACAACGGAACAGTAGCCACGCTTCTTGAGCAATCCAATCAGTTGTGTATGTCGGTCGCTTGCATTCTGGCGGCTTTTCTTCATGTAAAAGGGTCCTCTCTGTACGATTAGCCAGGCTGCTGTCTTTGTGATGGTATTTGTAACAAAATAGTATCATATTTTTGTTCAGAAAAGCAAGAGTATCACAAAAACCCTTGAAATCGAACAATTTATATGTTAGTATTGTTTCTATTGAAACATTAATTTGTTCGTCTTCGCACATTCTGTGCAGTTCATAGGTGTGCGTCTATTTCGTGTATCTCCCCGTTGGGAGAACCTTCATACTTCGTGTTCTTTCAAACAGAAAGGAGTGGGTTTGCTTCCGAGACCCTCGTTGTTGAGACCTTCGCTTCCATTCATGTAGTGCTTTTGCGACCATTGGACGCTCTATTTCTTACTGCATCGATGCATCCGACAAGGAGAATTTCGCAATGAAGAGTGCAGCACGAGCAATCGCCATCATAACAAGCATTGCTTTGCTTTTAGCAGTGCTGGCGGCTTGTACGCCAGCAAGTCAATCCTCGTCATCTTCCACTACAACGCTGACTGTCGCTACCGTCAACAACTCCCAGATGGTGCAGATGGAGCAATTGACGAAGCAAGTCTTTGAAAAAGATCATCCCACTATCAAGGTCAACTTCGTGACGCTGCCTGAAAATGATCTGCGTTCGAAAGTGACCCAGGATGTTGCTACAAATGCGGGGAAATTTGATATTGCCACCATCGGTAGTTACGAGACCCCCATATGGGCGCATAACGGCTGGCTCCAGGACCTCTCTCCATACCTTGGTAAGATGTCTGCGACTGACAAGAGTAGTTACAATTACGACGACCTCCTCAAGCCGGTCATGTCAACGCTCTCCTTTCAGGGACATCCTTACTCTCTCCCGTTCTATGGCGAGAGTAGTTTCCTGATGTACAACAAGCAGATTTTCGCGCAACATCACCTGACCATGCCATTGCATCCCACATGGGATCAGATCGCCCAACTTGCCAAAGAACTCAATGATCCTGCAAATGGTGTGACCGGCATTCTGCTGCGAGGTCAATCTGGCTGGGGCATGAACATGGCTCCGCTCGATACGATGATCAACACCTTTGGTGGTCGCTGGTTTGACTCGAATTGGCAGCCACAGCTCAACACCCCTGCTGTACAAAGGGCGGTAACGTTCTATGCTAACCTCTTACAGAAGTATGGTGAGCCTGGGGCCTCAACCTCTGGTTGGCAGGAGTGTCTGAACCTGATCACTCAAGGCAAGGGCGCGATGTTCTATGACGCCACCTCGTTTGGTGGTGTGCTGGAAACGCCTTCGACTTCCAAAATCGCTGGTAATGTTGGGTACGCGTATGCTCCGACAGTAGTGACCGTCAATGGCAGCCATTGGCTGTGGGCATGGTCACTTGGTCTTGTCAACTCCAGCCGCAACAAGGATGCCGCCTTCCAATTCATCACCTGGGCCACCAGTTCGCAGTATCTGACCCTGGCGGGCCAGACCTTCGGCTGGGCCAACGTGCCACCGGGTACACGTACTTCGATTTACCAGAACCCCAACTATCAAAAGGCTGCTCCTTTCGCTCAAATTACGCTTGACTCCATCAATACCGCGACTCCTGATCAACCAACGCTCGATCCTGTTCCCTATCATGGTGTTCAATATGTGGGTATTCCACAGTTTGAATCGGTCGGACAATCGATAAGTGAGCTTATGTCGGCGGTGGTTGCTGGAAAATTGACGGTCACTCAGGCTCTCCAGCAGTCCGATCAGCTCCTGGTATCTCAGGTCAATAAGGACAACGCTTCAGGGTACTAGCTGCTGTCTTTGTAGTGAAGAACGAGGGACCCCGACGCTGTGAGAGGAGGTGGTCCCTCATTCACAAACTCATTGCTTTAGAGCTGGCGGCTTCACGAAAAAAGAAGAAAGGTTAGAAGATGAGTCAGGCAAATCAGGTGGTTCAGATGCCCATGCTTCATGACATGCAAAAGCGTGCAGCGCCTAGAGCAGCGCTCCGCAAGGGGAGAACGTGGCTGCATCTTCCTGCGCTCGCATTTATGATCGCGTTAACGCAAATTCCATTTCTCCTCGCAGTGTGGTTTAGCCTGCATTCCTGGAATCTGCTGGTGCCATCCGAGGGTTTTCCATTTGTTGGCGTTTCAAATTACGTTACCGAGTTCGTAGGTGATCCAAACTTCTGGCCCATTCTGGGCAATACGCTACAACTGGTGGTTGGGGCGATCATCCTGGCCCTTATCGGCGGGACGATACTGGCGCTACTGTTAAACCGCCCGATCTGGGGCAGAAATGTCTTGCGTGGCATAGTCACAGTTCCATTTCTGGTGACTCCATCAGTTATGGCGCTGATATGGAAAAATCTCTTTCTTAGCCCATCTTCAGGGATGGTTAACTGGCTACTCCACTTCATCGGGATTCCGGCTGTTGCCTGGTTTTCTACCTATCCGCTACAGAGTATCATCTTCATCGTCGCCTGGGAATGGACCCCATTCGTGATGCTCGTCATTCTCGCGGGTCTCCAGTCCATTCCAGGCGAAGTGCTAGAGGCTGCGAAGGTGGATGGTGCGAATGCTTTCACAACATTCTGGCGTGTTGTCTTTCCCTTACTGCGAAAACCGTACGAGATCGCAGTCCTCTTCGGAACTATTTTTATCTTTCAGACGTTCGGCGAAATCTACGTCACAACTGCTGGTGGGCCAGGATTAACAACCAACACGCTCCCTTACTACACCTATCGCACGGCGTTGAACTCGTTTCAGATCGGCCAGGCGGCAGCGCTTGGCGTTATAGGGGTAGTAGTAGCAATTCTTGCCGCCAGGGGTATGTTGCGACTCATGACTGAGCGCACAGTATCAGAAAGGGGCTAACTCATGGGTATGGAAGCTACGCGCAAGCGGTCCAACTTCTTATGGACCGCCTTGACCTATATCCTAGTTTTTTTACTGGTCTTTCCCGTCGTCTGGATGGTCATTACCGGATTTAAGACAGAAATCGACGCGATTAACATTCCGCCCACGCTGTTCTTCCAGCCGACACTCGATCAGTTTCAGATCGCCTTTGATGGAGGCTTCGGTGCTTACTTCTTCAATAGCGTGGTGGCGTCCCTGGTTTCGACTGCCATTGCGATGGTTTTGGGCATTCTCGCCGCCTATGCGATGGTCTTCCAGATGCGCAAGAAGTCATCCAATGACATGCTTTTCTTTGTACTCTCCACGCGCTTCATGCCGTTTGCAGCCATCCTTATTCCTTTATACGTGATCATTACACGCCTCAACCTGCTGGACAGCATCTTCACGTTAATCGTCGTCTATACCGCGATGAACCTGCCTTTGGTTATCTGGATGGCTCGTTCATACTTCCTGGATTTGCCAGAGGAGGTATTGGAGGGAGCCTGGCTAGATGGTTGTTCGACATTGCAGACCATCGTGAGAATCGTCGTACCGATGGCAGCGCCTGGTTTAACAGCGGCGGCACTGTTATCCATCATTTTTGCGTGGAATGATTTCTTCTTCGCCGTCACGCTGACCTATACCAACTCCCCTACATTGCCCATCATGGTCGCCGCATTTACGAGTAACGAAGGTCTCTTCCTGGCGAAGGTGTCCGCTCTGGCGACGATGATCATTCTGGTGCCTGTTGCGATAGGCATCTATGCACAGAAGTACCTGGTGCAAGGGCTAACTGGTGGCGCACTGAAATAACAAGGCCGTTTAGAAAGGGACCAGCGATTGGGGAGCGGGTCCCGAAGCGTATCAAGGAGTTATTGGTGGTCACGAGCCGTGTGGTATCATTGAGCAAGCGAAAGAAGCATATGAGCTTTTTGATAGCGGGAAAACAGGGAAAGTGGCCATTACATGACCACAGTGAGCTTCAAAGGGAATACGCTATGAGAAATCAGGCAGCAGTTTTGTACGCTCCACATGATATTCGTCTGGAAGAGAGACCGATGCCCCAGGTTGGCCTAAACGATGTGCTTGTCGAGGTCAAAGCCGTCGGCGTCTGTGGTTCCGATGTCCATTATTATGAGCATGGGCGGATTGGTACTCATGTTGTTCGCCAACCGCTCATTCTTGGTCATGAGTCGGCAGGTGTGATTGTGGGGGTCGGGGCAGATGTAGACCGGAGCAGAAGCGGTGAACGCGTGGCGATTGAGCCGGGCATCCCGGACGGCATCTGTGATCAGTGTCGCGCCGGGCATTACAACCTGTGTCCCAATGTCCGTTTCTTCGGCACTCCTCCCATTGATGGCGCGTTTGCCAACTACGTCACCGTTCCCACGTCATTCGCCTACGCCCTTCCTGACAACTTGTCGAACGAGGAAGGTGCGATGATCGAACCGCTTTCAGTCGGCCTGTGGGCGTGTCGCAAAGCCAGACTGCGCGGTGGCGATCATGTGCTGATAACCGGTGCCGGACCAATTGGAATACTCGCCATGAAGGTCGCCTTCGCGCTAGGGGTCGCGGAGGTCACAATCACCGATGTCTCTCCACAGCGTCTGGCTCTAGCGAGACACCTTGGCGCGACCCAGATTGTCAACGTCGATGAGCAGCCGCTCGCGCAAGCAGGCGTACAGGCCGATGTGCTGCTGGAATGTTCGGGCAATCAGCACGCGCTGATTGACGGTATTCGCTCATTGCGCCCCGCTGCTATGGCAGTCGTCGTCGGCATGAGTCCTGGGGAGGAGTTGAGCGTTCCCATGTCATTCATCCAGAATCGGGAAATAACCCTGACCGGGACATTCCGTTACGCCAATACCTATGCGGATGCAATTGCACTTGTAGCAAGCGGTCGCATTGATGTCCGCTCGATCATCACGGGTCGCTATCCACTGGAGGCAGCCGAGCAAGCTCTCCAAGCCACGAAGCAAGACCCGACCAATATCAAATCGATTGTCATCCCTCAAGCATGAGGAAAGGATGAATCTCCTATGCGTGCTGTGATCATTGATGCTCCTGCCAGCATTCGAGTGGGCAATGTGCCAGAGCCCACTCCGCGTTCGGATGAGTTGCTCATTCGCGTTGAAGCATGTGGTATCTGTGGCACTGATCTGCATATTATTGACGGCGAGTCACCATTGGCCCGTTACCCCATTATCCCTGGTCACGAGTTTGCAGGTGAGGTTGTAGCATTGGGATGCGACCTTGCTCAAAACAACGGAAATGGAGGGACGAACATCACAGTTGGGAGCAGAGTTGCAATTGATCCAAACCTCTACTGTGGTCATTGCGATTTTTGTCGCACAGGTCATGAAAATCTGTGCCTCCACTACTCCGCGTTCGGTGTTACAACGAACGGTGCCATTGCTCAATATGTAGCGGTGCCCCTTGCGACAGCCTATGTGTTGCCCAACACCATTTCATGGCGCGAAGCCGCGCTGATTGAGCCAATTTCCTGCGCGGTACATGCCATGCACAGCCTTAATCCCCGATCCGGTGATACCTTTCTCATTGTGGGCGCAGGAACAATGGGGTTGCTGCTATTGCAACTCGCTCGACACGGTGGCGCGTCACGTGTGGTGATGGTCGATGTGAACACACAACGCCTGGCGCGTGCGGAGCAGCTTGGAGCCACACGCACATACGGCGATATTCAGCAGGCGTTAGCAGATGAGCTGCTTGGATTCAATTGTGTCATTGACGCTACAGGGGTTCCAGTAGTCATTGAGAATGCGTTTATGGCGGTCAAACGTGGTGGAAAGTTTATGGTCTTTGGGGTTGCATCGCACGAAGCACGCATCTCGCTTTCCCCATTCCGTATTTATAATGATGAGATTACTATCATCGGCTCGATGGCGGTTCTCTTCTCGTTTCAAGCAGCCATCGACCTTATCTGTGGGGGCGTGATGAATACACAGGCGATGCTGACAGCCGCACTTCCTTTGCAGGATTTTCCGAGCGCACTCGATATGGTACGACAGGGTCAAGGCGTCAAGGCCCAGATATTACCAAATGCGTAGAGTAGAGACGAGAAACGTGTCCGAGGGGAAGAAATACTGTATGGAAATACCGGCTATGGATGTAGTTACCTGTGGCGAACTCCTCATTGACTTTGTCGCGACCGAGGTTGGAGCGACGCTGGCCCAGGCGTCTCTCTTCCAAAAGGCTCCTGGTGGTGCGCCAGCTAATGTGGCTGTCGGCCTCGCTCGGCTAGGCCATCACGTGGGTTTTCTGGGGCAGGTGGGTGACGATGAGTTTGGTCATTTCCTGGCTGAGACGCTTCGTCGCAATGCCGTGAATGTTGATGGCTTACGCTTCTCTTCTCAAGCACGAACGGCACTCGCCTTCGTATCACTGCTCGCGGAAGGGGAGCGTGATTTCATGTTCTACCGCCATCCCAGCGCAGATATGCTCTGGCATCCCGAAGAGGTCGATCAGACCTATGCCTCTCATGCGCGTATCTTTCACTATGGCTCCATTTCCCTCATTCACGAGCCGAGCCGTAGCGCGACGATGAGAGCACTCACGTATGCAAAAGAGGGCGGAGCAGTACTCTCTTACGATCCCAACTT
>Ga0209283_10002007_pt1 | contig 11304 bp, 11 predicted proteins | sample CZO8metaG_2_FD_188354 | JGI IMG/M metagenome (GOLD analysis project Ga0209283, IMG submission 188354) | Vadose zone soil microbial communities from the Eel River Critical Zone Observatory, Northern California, USA - CZOApr15con2H1.8 metaG... | ecosystem: Environmental > Terrestrial > Soil >...
TTTGCGGTTCGCCGTGAGCAGGCTCCACGCCTGGCCACCCTGGAAAGAAAGTCCGTTCTTCATTGCCACCTGGGCCCAAGCGTGGCGTATGCGCGGTTGGAAACTGTTGGTCTGCACTTGGTTTGCGGTAGGCGCGGCGCCCTCGAAGTCCATTTCGTAATACCCGGTCGCCTTCCAGTCATGGATCTTGCCCTCAAACATCAGCGAAACGCGGCTATGGCGCGCCGTAAAACGGAATTCACTCAGGTGCGAATTGGCGGTTCCCGAGAACGGGATGTTGCCGTAGGTGTCCAGCACATCGGCGTTCTCGTTGTGGAGGCGGAAGACGGTGTTGGCCGCCAGGAACCCGCCAGGCGTGATGGTTATGCCGCGGAAATGGATTTGAGCCGGCTGCTCGACGTCACTGATGCGCTTTTCCGCCTTCTGCATTGCCGCTGCCGATTTAGTTTCAGTGGCGCTGAGATCGGCGACCGTGGTCTGGACTTGGGTCAATCTCGCGGCGGTGTCTTGGCCGTTGGTTGTTGCTGTTTCCGCCGTTCTCTGCGCTTGTGCAGCAGTCGTTTGCAGCGCCGTTAACTGCTGTTGTATTTGCTGCAAGTTCGCATCCCGCTTCTGGACCTCGTCGCGGAGCTGCTGGATTTGTTGCTGCTGCGTATCGAGAGCCTCGCGCAAGGCCTTGATTTCGGCGTTTGCGCGCGGTGTCGTTGGCTTGGCCTTGGCTTTGGTTCGGGGTTTGGCCTTGTTTGTCGTTGTCTGTTGCGCATGCACCATGCCAGTGGCAAAGAACAGGGCAACAGCAAGCAAGAAACACTTCTTCATGGACTGACCTCCTGATGTAAGAACTCCGCCTTCGCTTTCAGAAACTGGAAGTTGTCCCAGTTTCAGTCGGAATAGGCGGTCCCCCCGGTTCGGCGCACTTTACGTCACCTGCTCCTGTTGAGTCAATGAAGGATTCAATCTGAGCACTCTTAGTATTAACCGTCGTGGTCGCTCCGGGGCACGGCATCCCTTAGCCATGCCAATTTTCATTGTGGTCTTGACGCGGCGAAGGCCTGTTCAGACGGCATTCTGCGAAACAAGTGGAAGTGCTTGTCGCGGGCAAAATTGTATAATTCGGCGGCTGTGTAATCACCTTGCACAGGGATGCGAGACTGCTATACGCTTTCCAACCAAGGAGGGATATCTCCATGATCCGCTCCTGTTTGTTTTGGCTCTTCATTGGTCTGGGCGTTCCCGCGAGCGCTCATGACTCCGCCCCGCCTCAAGCGCGGACAGTTGACCAGGCCCCTAGCCTCGCGCGGGTGAATAACCGTTCGCTGAAGAACGTCACGGACGCGGACGCCATCCAGGGCTGCCGCGGCCGACCCACTACGGAGAAAGCCATGGCTCAAGATCGCATGCCGGAGATCCCGGCCGACAAGTTGACCGAAGCCCAGAAGAAAGCCGCAAACGAGTTCGCCGCGGGACGCGGAACCCCCGTCTTTGGTCCCTTTGTGCCCCTCCTGCGCAGCCCCGAAGTGATGCTGCGTGCCAAGGCCATGGGAGATTATCTGCGCTTTAAGAGCGCGCTGCCGCCGAAGCTCAACGAGTTCGCGATTCTGATCACGGCGCGGCAGTGGACGCAACAATACGAGTGGGACGTGCATTGCCCGATCGCGATTAAGGCGGGGCTCAGTCCGGAAACCGCGAAGGCGGTGGCCGAGGGGCGGCGGCCGGCGGGAATGTCCGATGACGAAGAGATCGTTTACGAGTTCTGTGCCGAGCTGCACCGCAATCAGAGTGTGAGCGATGCAACCTACGCCCGGGCACTCGCCAAATTCGGGGAACAGGGCATCATCGATTTGGTTGGAGTCAACGGATACTATACCTTCCTTGCCATGGTGCTGAATGTAGCCCGCACGTCCCTGCCGAAAGGCTCCGCGCCCGCTCTCGGTCCCTTCCCGCAGTGACGGTGATGGCTATGGTCATGCGCCTGGGCGGAGGCCCATCGTCCGAGCATCCAGCGCCCAGTGATGCCCAGGCGAGTTTGCATTTCCCAGGGGAGCCCGCGTTTCCGATAGGGTTCACCAAGGCTCCGCCTCCCGATGGCGAAACTCCTCACGGCGAGGATGCGCCCTGATAGCAAACAGCCTGTCTTTGGACTGTGGTCTTACCCCTCCCAAAGGGGAAATAGAGGGCACGAGACGGCTTGGGTGGCGGCGACTTTAAAGCCGGTTCATGCTAATTCAGTTCCCTCAAACGAAAGTTGCCCACTCGGAATGCCAGCGTCCTTCGACCGCCGGGTGCTTCATTGGTATCAAACATAATGCGGACGATATACCTTCCAGGAGGAACTGTGACACTAGCAGAAACGAACTGGCCCTCCGCATTCACCTGAACATCCTTCGAAAACCATGGACTTTGTATGTGGAGAGGCAAAAGTTCTGGGTAACCAGTCGACACGACCATTTCCAGGACAATTTTCTTCTGAGAGGCAGAAAGATTAAAGATGTACAAGTCCCCTCTTGAAACGCAGCGCCAGTTTTGCCCAGGTGTGCCTTCCAATGGGGAACAGCCATATCTCCAGTCCGTAAGTAAGGGATGCAAAGTGGCGTCTTGCTTCAACCGCCATTCCTGGGCGGTGTATTTCTCTCTCAGTTTCGCGTTCACCTTAGCCAAGTCAAAGAACGACAGCCTTTGGTTGGCGCTGACGATGGGCTTCGTGCTCAAGGCCTCAGCAAGCTCCGTTTCTAACTGCGCGCCCTGGTCCGAATAGCCGAAGCGGTCCACGTAAATCCCGCTAAACCCAGCGAAAACCAACGTCTCGGCCAGTTCGTTGATCGGCCTTGCCGCAACATTCTTCTCCCATAAATCACCCTCCCTACCTCTTATGGCGCCATAGCTCCAGCGCAAGTTTTTGGAATGCAGGTATCCGCGCAAATGGTCATAATCCCTCATACGGATTACATGCCCGTTCTCCGGAAACGGTACGTAGGGGAGCTGAAAGACCATTGCATTGTGTGGTGAAGAGGCCTCGATGCCTTTCACAAAGTCGGCATCGCTCTTGGACTCTCCTTTAAGCTCCCGGTAGTTCGGAACAAAACTGGGGCTGGTTTGGTCGAGTACGCCCAGGACCAGCAGCGACGCCATGAATATGGTGAAGAGCACCGCGTCACGTGCAGGTCTTGCCCAGATCTGTCTAGCCCAGGCCTGCCGCCCTCTTTCGAGAAGCAGCACCACCGCAAACAAGGCAAGAAAACCGATAAAAATACTCATGCGGTCGTACCCTCGGAACCGTGGAGATATCAGCAGAGCGAACAGACTAGAGAAGCCGCCTACCGTAGCAAACAGCACCCCAGAAACATTCAAAACACTCAGCGCGTCAAGCAAGCGAGTCGTGACGTTCTCGAGCTTGCCAAAGATCAGGCATAAGATTGACAGAAGAAAACCAGTGCTTCCGATAAACCCCAGAGAGGCGGAATCACTAACCAGTGGTGTCTGGTGGTTGTAATCCTCTTTTATGGCCGCCAATAGCGGCAGGCGGTGCCCGGTAATTGGCAGCATTAACTGCGCAATTTTCAAGCCATAGATTTCAGATTCGTTCGGCCGTCGCTGGACTACTTCGTAGTTTCTCTTGTGCTGAGCGAAATAGATTAAGTTAGGGGCAAGCCCGAGAACAAAGGTCGCAAGGAGAACCGTTAGCAGGACTGCGCTAGAGCGGATGGCCCGAGCATGACCGTAACGGAAGCGTGCTGCGAGACCAGCAATTACTAAGAAAAATGCTCCAAAGAACGCATAGTACGGGTTGTCTAATGCCACGAGCATACAACTCGCCAGGCTGAGTGCACCCTTGGGCGTCACCCAGCCACGGGCAGGCTCACCCGCCAGGCGCTCAAACCGGAACAGAGGCTCTCCAGTGCATACCCACAGCAGCACCAACACCATCAACGGAACCAGATAATATGAGCTCAGAAAGAGGTGACCTTCACCTCTCGCAAAATGATATGGTAGCAACGCAAAAAGGAGGCTTCCCAGTGTCGCTGAGGGATAAGAAACCCTGAAGCGACGGAATACAAACAAGGAAACTACTGCGCTGAGCGGAAAGGTCAGCAGGAAAAAAACGTTCATCACCACCGCAAAATCCCTGCTGAACAGAGAAATCAGCCTGATAAAAAGGAAATGGATGGTGTGCGGCAGCGGAAAATCGTGCAGATCGCCTTGACCGGGTGCCCCGAGAAAGGGATTGCTGTTATAACGCCCGTTCTCAGTGAGGTTTTTTACGACCATGTCGTAGAACGCGCCATCGCCGCCAGCTCTGTGGAAAGGGATGGCCAAATCAGCTCTCCATAGCTCTATCGCCCAAGCCGCTATCCCCAGGCCCAAGAGCGCCGTCCCAAGGTAAATCCCAATTGCTGCAAGGGTGGCCCGCGGCTTATCCACGTTCATGCTTTTCACTTTCTTCGCTCATACCGGATAAAGTTTCTTGCTCTAGTGTTTCTGGCGCCGTCCATGAGTTTTCATCGATAGTCAATTTGCCCAGTTTTCTGCGGGACAGCGACAACGAACGGCTCATCCAGGAAGCTTACTTGCGACCACCGCGTACTGAGCACCGGCGGGACACCAATTCAAGAACGGCTCCAGTGGGCGAAACCAGGCCAGCCAGCGTGGAAAAAAGACGATATAGTCCTGTCCCAACAGGCGGAATCCGCCACGACTGAAATATCCGAGCGTCTCGCGAGCGGGAAGCAGAATCACATCCTCATCAAACGGGCACTGCGACACAACCCACCGCGTCAGCGGATTGATCGGATTGTGCTCGAACACAGCGAGCTTCCCGCCGTCTGCGAGCCGCGAGCCCGCCTCAAGAATCAGGCCCTGGCGCGCTTCGGGCCTGACGTGGTGCAGCACGTTGGCCAATACAATGACGTCATAAGAGCGGCCAACTGCATCAGGGTTTGAAGTGAAAACGCCCTGGGAAAGTAAATTCTTGTCCACCTTGTCCAAACTGTCCTGAGACACATCAAAGCCATCGATTCGCATCCCGGGCATTCGACGCTTGAGATGACGCGAAAGAAGCCCAACACCGCAGCCATAATCTAGGAGTTTGCCGCTCGTCAGAGCCAGCTTGCGGGCAATATAAGCTGCTTTGTAGGCGGCGAAATAGTCCGACGTATCCCCGGTGATCCGAACGTTCCTGTCCAATAGTTCTTGGTAGTTGGTGGCAAAGAGGTCGAATTCCGCCATGGTTTCCTCCGGCCTCTCGGCTGTCTATCTCTATCGGGGGATAGACAGGTCAGTGTCTGCCAGCTGCGCCCTTTGCTAGTACGTTCCGAGCAGTCGGCCGACTCTGCGCCTCGAATCCCATCCTCTCGCGCACCACATAAAGCGGGCGGCGCTTCGCCTCACCGTAGATCCGCCCGACATACTCGCCGATAATTCCCATGCAGATGAGCTGAACGCCTCCAATGAACAACACCGCGATGAAGGTGCTCGTCCAGCCCTTAACTAGCCCTGTTCCGAAGAACTTAGCCAGCAGAGCGAATAGGATTCCCGCGATGGCAAGCCCCGAGGCGGCAACGCCAGTCCATGTAGCCAGCCGGAGAGGCCGAATTGAAAAGGAAACAATCCCGTCCACGGCAAACTGAACCATTTGTAAGAGCGAGAACTTAGTGACCCCGGCCAGGCGAGAGGCGCGCCGGTAGGGAACTGCGATCTGTGAGAAGCCCAGCCAGCTCACCATGCCGCGCACAAACCGGTCGCGTTCGGGCATGGAAAGCACCGAATCCACAACCCTGCGGTCCAGCAAGCGAAAATCGCCAGTGTCCATAGGGATCCGGGTGTCCGACAAACGGCCGATGAATCGGTAAAAGAACTTTGCCGTCCACAATTTAAAGGCTGTTTCCCCTTCGCGCTCCGTTCGAACTCCATAGACGACGTCGTATCCCTCCAGCCACCTCTCGAGGAAGTCTAGAATGACTTCCGGTGGGTCCTGCAGGTCGGCATCGATGATCACAACCGCGTCCCCCGACGCATGCTCCAGTCCAGCCGTAATCGCTATCTGATGCCCAAAATTCCGGGACAACTGGACCACGCGAATGCGTGTATCGTGAATCTGCAATTCCCGCAGCAAATCAGGCGTGGAATCCGTGCTTCCGTCATCGATGTAAACGATCTCGAAGTCCACCGATGTCTGTTCGAGGACCGCCAGCAGGCGGCGATTCGTCTCCCGCAGCACCTCCTCTTCGTTCATGCAAGGGATCACCACGGAAAGGAGCATGCGACGCTCACCGGAGCTAGCAGAACCCACTTCTGCCGGCCCTCGCAGGCGCTCTAATCTTTGTCGGTTCATCTTGACTCCTTTCGCATCAGCATTGCTTGTTTTCGATGGGGCATTACCTCTCACAGATTACCGTTTGAAGATAGCCGCGGTCCGTCGTCCTCCCAGCGGTCCAGACGATCCGCAGGCCGAGGCGCAGAACTGCTCCTGCCGCCTCACTCTCGACCGGGATGTCCATAGCCTCGATCGGCGCGTCGTGGCTGAATTGAGTGCGGACGGAAAACCCTTGCTCCCTGAACAAGGTCCGCAGAGACCGCGGAGTGAAATGATGCAGATGGTGTTTCGAGTAGAGGCGATTAAAAGCGAGCGGCACGCCGAGCCGACGGCCAGCTCTAGCGAGACCGTAGAGAAGGCTAGAATCGTTTAGCGTCATCACCGCCGCGATCGCCCGGGGCTTCATAAGCTCGCGCAGCTTGCGGACGAAAGCAGTCACGTCCGCGACATGCTCGATCACCGCGAGCGAGACGATGGCGTCGAAATGTTCGTCGGCGTCCATCTGGAAGATGTCTCCCTGTAGGAAGCGCACTCCGTCGCTGCTTTCATCATTTTTCGCTATGTCGATTCCCGCCAGGCGAAGATCGGGCCGGGAATTCCTAGCGAAGCGAAGAAAATCCCCGCGTCCGCAGCCTACGTCCAGAACGGATGCGCCGAGCGGGATGAAGGACGCGACTCGAGCGAAGAGCGCGAGGTTGGGATGCTCAAACCAACGCTTGTGGTCAACCTCGTAGTAGGAGCTCCCGTATCTCTCCGGCTGGGCGATCGAGTCGGCGCGGCTAAAGGCATGGCTGCACTTGGCGCATCTGTGTAGTTCAACCTCCGGATGGTTTGGCATCCTCAAGCCGGGCGATCCGCAAATGGGGCAGTTCATACTTAGCCCAGATAATTCATGTTTTTAGAGAATCCGTGCTTCCGTCATCGATGTAAACGATCTCGAAGTCCACCGATGCCTGTTCGAGGACCGCCACGGGGCGGCGATTCGTCTCCGCAGCCTGTGCACCTTCCCGCCAGGACAAACAACACGCCCACATCGACAATGCGGTGAGGGTGATCGTGAGAGGCTCATCGCGCTCGAGCAGGCAGTAACTTTTTCGCCCCATGGGCGCTGCCGAATCTGGCGGGGCGCACCACTAGCTTAAGCCCAAGCAATCGCTAGAGCAGTCTCAATGCCACGATCACGCCCGCGTCCGAAAGCTATCTCCTTCAAGCACAAACGATTACAGCGGCGAATTGGGGTTTAAGGCCCTTTGCTGGACTCTTTGTAGCAGCCAACAGGGAAATCTATTTCGACAAATGTGCACATCCTTTCCAACGGTGTAGGAAAACCAATGAGTGGCTTTGCCGTTCTTTCAAAGCAGATCAAGGCTAGCAAGATCTCTGGGCCGGCCCGGCTGCCGGGACGCTCGAAGAAACCCGCCGGTGGGACGGCTCACGTGCAGGCGACGAACCACTGCGGCCTGCGGATGGCATAGTTCGGCGGCTTGCATCCGGCGCGCTACATGCTTTACGTCGTTCCGGTGAAGGAATCGAAGCCCAGCTTCCTGCCGGCAATCACCCACGTGGATGGCACCGGGCGCTTGCAGACCGTCTTCCGGGAACACAGCCCCCACTACTACGCCTTGATCGAGCGCTTCGGGCAGAGCACCGGGGTGCCCGTGGTTCTGAATACCTCTTTCAACCTCAAGGGCGAGCCCGTCGTCAACACCCCCGCCAACGCCTTCCAGACCTTCTTGAAGAGCGAACCGGACGCGCTCGTGCCGTCCCAAGGTAAATCCCAATGGCTGAAAGAGTGGCCCGCAGCTTGTCCATGTTCATCCTTTCACTTTCCAGGATGTGCGCTATTTTGTAAGCTCCGCGCTCAGGCATTCGGCTACAGCGTCCGCCGCCAGACGGTTGCTCAATTCATTCGGGTGCTCATCGACGGCACTCACTATTAAGTCGCCAAACGCGTAGCCATCGTACACGTTCTCCAGCGAACAAATGGGAATTCCATGTGCGCGTGCCGCGGTCACGAAACGCGCGTAGATACTTCGCTGGCTTTCCAGCTTCCGAACATAAATGTTGAAGGGCACCACCTGCACAATCGCGCCATTTTCCGCGGCAAGGGCAACGAAATGAGCGACATCCTCAAGATGCCGCGCCACTAGAGTAGGGTTGTCATATGGGTTGGGCAGCTTCTGCTCGATATAGTTGTAGTACGGCGTGAAGATGCTCCGCAGGACCTGCTGAAACAAGTAAGAATTCGTGAACAAGACCCTCACCGGGTCATAAGGCGAGGAGGTGGGAAAGTACCGATGGGGGTGGCTTTGAACCAGATAATATATATCGTTGAATACGTAGACAAGAACTGTGAACTCAGGTCGATATTGCAGGCCCGGCTTAAGGTATTCGATCTCGTTCAAGGTGTCCGCTCCCGGCTGGCTAACATTGATGACCTCCCAGAGCTGCCCGGTTTTCCTGGAAAGCCTCACTCCCAACTGTTCGCTGAGGCGGTCCTCTATCCGACGAATTCCCCAGCCGTATGCAAAAGAGTCGCCAACTACCAGACCACGACGTATGCCCTTTGCGGGCTCGACAGCATGATCGATATCGCGCCAGCCCTCCCGATTCAGCTTCACATAACGACGCTGCCAGACTGCGGTCGAGTAGTGCAGATAACGATCAGTCCTGGGCGCGAGCATTACTCTCACACGAAGATATCCTTCGCCGAGAAGTGCCAAAACCACGATGGTCCCTGCTGCCAACCCGGCTTTGGCTTGTCGCCCCTGTAGCTTGGAAACCATGTAAGCCGCCACCGCTAGAAACAACAAGACCAGTGTCACCCACTGGAGAATTGCGGCCACTCGGACGATGGAGCCAAAAAACACTAGCTCGGTAACTTGACCTGCGTTCGAAGGCCAATCCGTCCCATCCCAAAGAAATGCGAGTCCCCACGCTAGCAAAGACAAATCCAGCAGCTTCCCTGCAAAGGATTGTCCCACAGCAGGTCTGGCACTAGCCCTGCGCAAGGAACGCAACGCGCGGACTAGCACGGCAAACCAAAGGACACTGACCGTCACAAGCACGGCGAAAAAGGGGTAAGACCACAGTCCAAAGACAGGCTGTTTGCTATCCGGGCGAAACCTCAATAGAGCCACAAGAACCAAGCTCAGCCCAATAACTCGGGCCGCGCGAAGACGAAGAAAGAGCTCCCCGGCGCTCATGTTGAAGATCCCCAATTCGCGTCCTGCTTCGCTTGCGTGCATTGTCGGGAAACGAGGGCTACAGTTTCTCAATTAACTGTCCGACGAGCCGCCTGGGTCGCGGGACCCAAGCTACCAGAGCCTGCGAGACCCCATCCACGTTCTGGAATTCCTACTGGCGGTCGAGCCAACTCTCCGATCACGTTGTGTGCTGGCATTCCGCCACTGCGTTAACCCCTGGAAAATGGCCCTCTGATTGGGATGCCCATCGAATGCATTGATGTTCAGCTTGCACCTCGAACCAGTACGTACTCGCGGAGAAAAGGTCTCAAAACCCGTTCGACAAGCGCGTGCCCTTCGCGGTTCCAGTGAATCTCGGTGGCTGGCCAATCCAGGAATAAACGCGATGGGTCGGGGTCTGCCCGAAAGGCCGGTGTCAGCGTGATCAGGTGAATCCCCGCGCGGTCGCGATACCTGTCCCTGATGATCTGTTCCAAGCGGTTTTCCCTGGGATACGGTCCGGGAACCTCGTGAATGCCGCGGATGATGCGAGGTTTCTTGGAGGCCTGATACTCCCAGGGATTCGCTGCCAAGAGAAGCGGCACGCCGTGCTCCCGACACAGCGCTACGATGTCGTCGAGGTTACGAAACAATAGAGACTCCATCCTCCGAGCCGCATCGGACCCCGGCGCGACCTCAAACTGCGTGAGCAAAAACGCGCGCTCGTACTGTAGGCGAACAAAACGGCAGTGTCTGTTGTCTTTCGGACAGGCCGCTAGCAACGACGCCGGCCTGAGGAGATTAAACAAAGCAAAGCGTCGCGGCGAGACCCAACTTGAGAGGGCTGTCCTGGACAGCTCTTCAATCATCCGTCGGTAGGTCTGTTGAACGAGGGCTCGACGCTCCCGCATGGACTCCAGATCGAATAGATGGGAAGAAGCATCCAACAAGTCTCCCTCGTAATCGAAGTCATCGACGGGATCGGTCTGATCCACGAAGACCGCGACGGCGTTGTAATGGGCCAATGAGAGGGCCTTTCTGACGATGTTACGGTAGATGATCGGGGAGTAGCTGGATGTGGCTAAGACGTCCACCTTTACTTCTGGCCCGAGACTCTCCTGGAGCAGCGCGCCAAATCGATAGTCCTCACTGACGCCCTGGCCCATGACGAACGAATCGCCCACCAGCATGATCCGGCTTCTTGCCGGCTCCGACGGGCTGGGAAACTTTAGCCTACGGATCCCATCGCCGACATGGTGGAACTCGGCGTCCGGCCGGTACCGGCGCACTTGTTCGAGCCCCTGTTCCAGTCTGGATACAGTCCCTGAGCGTGTCGCTTCCGGATGCAGAACACGCATGGAGACCTCGAGCATGGCCAGGCTAATAACGACGGCTGCAATCGCCAAATAGACTCTTTGCTTTATCATTATCGGCTCTCCAGTCTGCTGGATGACCGATATCTCAGAAGACCGGCAAGGAATGGGCCTAAGCCGAGAACTCTGCCTGTCCCGATGCAAAAGAACAGCCGCACAAAACGGCGGCCGAAGGCGCCCGATTGCCCTCTTCCTTCCTCAGCTGAGACCGCCCTGGGCATGAAGCCCATAGCTGTCCTTCCCAACGGTCAGCCATCTAAGGATCGAGGCTTCCGACTACCATTGTCTTCGAGCCCACTTCAGATCGGCGGGTTCTTCGGCGTGGTCGAGCCACCGCTCAGGGCGACGCTTCATGCGCAAGGGGTCGGCAAAGAGGCGCACCCCAACCCCGAACGGCAAGACGACAACCGCATAGATCAGCGTCCGCAGCACGCGC
>Ga0209283_10002008_pt1 | contig 11303 bp, 10 predicted proteins | sample CZO8metaG_2_FD_188354 | JGI IMG/M metagenome (GOLD analysis project Ga0209283, IMG submission 188354) | Vadose zone soil microbial communities from the Eel River Critical Zone Observatory, Northern California, USA - CZOApr15con2H1.8 metaG... | ecosystem: Environmental > Terrestrial > Soil >...
GTGGAACCTCCAAGCTAAACCGTATAGTTCACTCGAACAAGGTAAACACGACCGCCATAGAAGCGATCAAAGCCGTCTCCAAGAATCCTCACGGAATATTTTGCGTCGATCTAAAGGGGGACGCGAGCGGTGTTCCACGCCCCACTGAGATCAACTGCAGGTTCACAACCAACGTTCACTACCTCACCCTGGCCTCTTTGAAACTCGGTCACCCAGAGTGGAATTTTCCATGGCTGGCTGCAAGGATATGCCTGGGCGAGAGGATTCCATCATGCAAGACTCTGAACGCATTACCCGCTAACTTGTGGTTTACGAAGAATACTGATATGGGCTTCACTATGGTGGAAGATGGGAAATGGCGAGCAGAAGACTTCTCCTAGAGAGGTTCCGCGGCACCTTCTCTCTTCCTGTAGAAGTATAGGCGGACTTGTCGGTCCCAGATGAAGAGCCAGGAAATCGACAAAATTAGCGCTATCATGGCTTTTACGCCAGCGTCAAAATAGCGGCCGAGGCTTGGGTCTAACTGTAGACGAAGAGGCGCTACGAGCAGAGCGAGGATTCCGAAACCGAGTATCATCAGTCCCCACTGAGTAACGAATACGATGAGCTGCAAGGCAATGGCTCGCAGGTTCAGTTTTTTCACCCTATCAGAATCATTGTGATCAATGCTAGAGTTGCCGAGATTAGGTAGAGTGCAAATATCGTCGATACGATCTCAGACTCCTTCGCCGGTCGACCAACCAGTAGGGTTCTGACAAGGGTCAAGGGTGCTTCGGGATCTGATGACGAGGCTAGACGGCCATCGTCGAGCAGTCTTGTTGGTTTTGCGGTCAGCGCTCTGTGCTCGGTGAACCTCTTGATTTTTGAGAGGAAGAAGAAGGAATTCTGGATGTTGGGAAACATGGCAACTATGCTCGCTATTTCACTCCTGCTAAGTATAGCGAGCGCGCCCAGCGCTGCTCCAACTGACAATTGTCCCACGTTTCCAGCGAATGCTTTGGACGGATACCGGTTGAAGTAGAAGAAACCCAAGGCAGAGAAGAGTAGAGCGGCGTAGAGAAAGACTGAGCCTGGAGCGGGGTCCGTGATGAGGACTCCTATCAGGAGGGCGGCGGAGATTATCGAGACGCCCCCTGCCATGGTTCCATTCAAGGGGTCGAGCATGTTGGTCGTGTTCGAAGTGACTGAAATGGCGACCGGTATGCTCAACGGATAGATGACTGGCAGGTGGAAGGCTCCGAAGATAGGAACTTGGAGTGTGGGGTTGTACACTTGATTAGGATAGAGTAGTCCGAGGGCTACTATTGGTAGACCACAGAGAAGAGTGAGCAGAGGTTTGTAGATGCCCCTCATCTTTAGTCGGTCATCGAGTACCCCGACGACCGCTGCGGATCCAACTACCAGGGAGAAGGCGAGCATCATCAGCGAGTTCCCCCCGCCGATGAGAACGTACGCTTCTGACAGGAGTATCAGGGTGATAGGTATTGAGGCGCCGCACATCTCAGGGATTCTTGGCTTGTTCAGTTTGTGAAGGTCTATTCCTACAATTCCTCTCTTCCCGTTCACCTGCATGAAGAAGCGAGTTAGAACTAGGGAGACGGGAAAAGATACGATCGCAAGTAGGACGGCGGTGGTAATCTCCCACCCGCTAGGGAGCATGAACGAGGGTGGTTGGAGCCGATTATAAAAGAAATGATTTCCTCGGGCGAAGGATTATCAGTAGTCGGAAACCGACCGCGTTCAGAATTCAGATGGCGACATTCGACCATCCCTTTCTTCCGAATGCAAGTGCGCCGATTCGGAAAATGATGTTGGAGGCTATCGGAGTCGCCTCTATCGACGAGCTGTATTCTGACATTCCAAGCCAGGTTCGAACGAACCGTGCGTTAAAGGTGGACTGGCTGCCTTCAGAGCAGGAGGTCAAGAATCATGTCGATCGTATGTTGGCCGAGAACAAATCGGCTAGTGATATGCCCGTCTTCCTCGGGGCGGGTATCTACAATCATTATCTCCCCGCTGCGATCAAGGCTATTCTCGCTAGGACTGAATTCCAGACTTCTTACACGCCCTATCAGGCAGAGGTGTCTCAAGGACTCCTCCAGTCTCTGTTCGAATTCCAGTCAATGATCGCTGATCTTACACAGATGGACGCTGTCAATTCCTCGCTGTACGACGGGTCGACTGCTCTGGGCGAAGCCGCCAGGATGGCGTCTAGAGCGACCGGAAGGAAGAAGATTCTCGTGCCTGAAGGTTTGCATCCTGGAAAGTTCTCGGTTTTGAAAAACTATGCGGAACCCGCCGGCATAGGAATCGAGACTTTCAGGTACGACAGGGTGACTGGGGGACTAGAGAAGGGCAATCTAGTATCTAAGATCGACCGGGATACTGCTGCGGTGTATTGTGAGGTCCCCTCGTTCTTCGGCGTCCTCGATCCAGAGGTCGCAAACGTTCCCTCGATATGTCATGCGAAAGGGGCTTTGTCGATCGTGGGCTTTGATCCTGTGTCACTGGGAGGATTGAAACCTCCGGGCGAATACGGAGCTGACATCGTCATAGCAGAGGGTCAATCGATATCGACCGAGATGAACTTCGGCGGACCCGCACTGGGAATCATCGGGTGTCGTGGAGAGAACCTGATTCGTCAGCTGCCAGGCCGATTGATCGGCATGACTACGACTCTCGACGGGAAAGAGAGAGCATTCAGTATGGTCCTTCAGACCAGGGAACAACACATTCGTCGGGAGAAGGCTACTTCTAACATTTGCACAAATGAGGCCCTCTTCGCAATTGGAGCCGCTACCTACCTTTCCCTCCTTGGGCCCCAGGGCCTTCGCCAGCTGTTCGAGAGCATCCTCGTCAAGACTAGCTATGCGATCAAGATGCTCAGCGAGATACCAGGGGTCGTGGTTCCCCATTTCACTGGTCCGCATTATCAAGAGTTTGTTGTCTCGTTCAAGGGACCAAAGGGAACTCTTGGGAGACTGAACAAGTCACTGATCGGCCACGGTGTGCATGGGGGCAAGAGCCTCGTGAAGGACTTCCCTGAGCTGGGCGAGAGTGCGCTTTTCTGCGTGACCGAAGTCCATAGCACCGAGGCCGTTGACAAGCTTCGGCTCCTCATCGAAAAGCTTCTGGAGGCATAGAAGATGTTCCACCAGGCAAAGTGGGACGAACCGCTGCTTTTAGAGAGGTCGGCCCCTGGAAAAAGAGGCCACAATCCAACGAGACCTAGCGACATCGAGCGGAAGGTCGTCGGACAAGACCCTTGGAAAAACGTTCCAAAAGCCTTGCTGAGAAACGGCCTCCCCACACTGCCAGAGGTTTCGGAGCCGGAGGTAGTTCGCCACTACACGCGTCTCTCGCAGGAGAACTTTGCGGTAGACCTAGGAATCTATCCTCTCGGGAGTTGCACGATGAAGTACAACCCAAAAGTCTCCGAAGCCATCGCCCAGAACCCGAAACTGGAGAAGATCCACCCTGAGCAAGACGAGTCGACGGTGCAAGGCATCCTGGCAATATTGCACCGGTTGGACGAGTTCCTTGCAGAAATCACAGGAATGAGCCGAATGTCGCTCCAGCCAGTTGCTGGTGCCGCTGGAGAATACCTTGGGGCTCTAATCATGCGCGCCTATCACAAATCGAAGGGAGAACTGGAAGAGCGGCGTGAAATGATAATCCCGGACTCTGCCCATGGCACAAACCCTGCCAGCGCAGCGATGGCCGGATTCAACGTTGTAGTCGTCCCCTCAAACGACGAAGGCACTGTAGATCTTGAGGCTCTCCGCAAGGTAGCAGGGCCGAAGACAGCCGGTCTTATGATCACCAACCCGAACACGCTCGGTATTTTCGAGAAGAATGTTCTCCAGATTGCAGAGGTGGTCCATGACGCGGGCGGCCTGCTGTACTACGATGGTGCTAACTTCAACGCGATTCTGGGGAAGGTTCGGCCAGGAGATATGGGATTCGATATTGTTCATCTCAATCTTCACAAGACATTTGCGACTCCCCACGGTGGCGGGGGGCCGGGCGCCGGGCCAGTGGGCGTTAGAAAGGATCTCGAACAATTCCTGCCAGTTCCACTGGTTGGTTTTGACGGAAAGAAATACTTCTTCGATTACGACGTTCCCCATTCTGTGGGGAAAGTCACTGCGTTTCACGGCAACATTGGCGTCTTGGTAAGAGCTTACGCCTACATTCTGAGCCTCGGTCCTGATGGACTCAAGGCGGTTGCTGAAACCGCGGTGTTGAATACAAACTATGTTCTGGCCAAAGTTCTCGAACGGAGCAAGTTTGAGCTTCCGTTCAGTCGGCGGAGGAAGCACGAGTTCGTGCTGAGCGCTAAGAAGATCAGTGAGCAGACAGGTGTCAGAGCGTTGGATATGGGTAAGAGGATGCTGGATTGGGGGCTTCATTCGCCTACGGTCTATTTTCCCCAGATTGTGGAGGAGGCTATGATGGTCGAAGCCCCAGAAACTGAGAGTCTCCGCGATCTCGACGAGCTTGTTGAGGCATTCATCAGAGTTGGGAAAGAAGCCGATTCCGATCCTGAAACACTCCGAAGCGCTCCGCACAACACTTCTGTCGGAAGAATCGATGAAGTGAAGGCCTCACATCCCAAGACTCTTACGCTCAAATGGAACAACCCAAGTGCGAGGGCTAAAGCTTCGTAAAGGTCAGCGCAGGTTGACACTTTTGCCTAAGGCTTCTGTCGTCACGGAAGAAGGGACTTGACTGGTTCGACCTGCGACTAATAGGCGTACTTATTAATTCAGTTGGGGAATCTATCATTTCGTATTACGATTTGAATACGTCATAGCTATTCTATGATATATGATCCTTCCATTCCCAACTGTACTGATCGATTTTGTCTGCCGAAGAAATCTCCTCCGACGAGAGGCTCTCGAACCCAGCGCTCAGAGTTTCCGTTGTTGGAGTAGGGGGCGCGGGGAACAACCTGTTAAGTCACGCGATAGGGGGTGGAGTCAGTCCGAGCCGTTGCGTAGCGGTTAACACGGACAGGGGACAGCTCTCCCGATCCTTAGCGAGAAACAAGGTCTTCCTAGAGCCTACTGGCCAGGGGGCTACAGAATTCGCGACAAAGCGAGACGACCAAAGAACGTTTCAGTCCGCTGCCCACAGAGTCACAACCTACACCGACGGATCCGACTTTACAATCGTTGTCACAGGCCTTGGCGGGGGTACTGGCACAGAAAGCGCGCCAATCATCGCTCAAAGGTCACGGACCCCAGTTCGTCCGGTGGTATCCGTTGTGGCGATTCCATTCATTCATGAGAGAGAACGTCGGTTCATCGCACTACGTGGCCTCAAGAGAATGGTTGAAGCATGCGACTGCACAATCGTCATAGACAATGGGCTTGATCGAGACTACCTAAGCACAGCCACAAGAAGCACCGACCAGACAGCAAGCATCGCCGTCAGGAGTCTCACCGAGTTGCTTTCAGGGGCAGAGGATGTCGAAGCAAGAGATATTCTAGAGATTCTCTCTAGAGGAGATCTTGCCACGGTCTGTAACTTCGTGCTTAGAACGGGAGACACTCTTCAATCCTCCGTTATTCAGGCGTTGAGAACCCCGTCAGCGAACCTACCTCTGAAAAATGCCAAGGGAGCACTACTTCTCTACCGAGGACCCGCCACACTTAGCACCGCGCAGTTTGCTCATGCATACGACGCTTTGGTTTCCCTCGTTGGACATGATCTCGGCTTCATTCACGGGAGCGTCTACACCCAGTCAGAGCCCTCAGTATGCCTCTTCCTAACAGGCTACGCCTACGGGACCGCGCTAAACGGGTTCACCGAGTTCATCGAACTGTATGATGCAGAATACGGCCAGGAAGAAGGCGACGAGCTAACAACATTCTCAGTGCCACTGCACCAAATGGAACCAGGTCAGGCTCGAAGAGACTAGTCTCCCTCGCGCTTCCTATAGAACATCTTCCGAAATCGTTCATTTGCCCGAACAGAGCGACCAGCAGGGCTCACTGAGCCGGATACAAGCGAAGCCAGTATGGATCCAGTATCCTTTGATTTGGATTCAATTTCGGTGTAGGCTCTTCCAATTGTCTCTGGTATATGTGAGTCACTTCCCGCTGTCATAGGATACCCTTCTCTCTCTGCGAATTTTCGGGCGCGTTTCCATGTCACGGAATGGAGGAAACTGGAAGAATTGATGACCTCGATCGCATCGGGACGAACGGTCAAGAGATGAGGTCTCACGCTGGATCTTAATAGATCATAGGGATGAGGGATGATCGAGACCCCGTTCTGATCTCGGATTGTTCGAATTGTTTTATCTGCCGAAAGTCCCCGAGGAATGGCCTCTGACAACCCAAGGCCGATGACATGTCCGTCTCGCGTCGATATCTCGATGCCGGGGAGTATCAATAGGCCGTCGCCTGAATCGCGGGCAAGAACATTATGGTCGGTTATCGCTAGTCCATCTAGTCCACGGTCTCTGCAAATAGTTGGTAGCCGTTCGGGGGACGTGAATGCATCGCTCGATCTGCTAGTGTGAACGTGTAGGTCAAGCTTCAGTTTCAAAAGGAGCCCTGCTTCTGATACTCTCTAGATCTGCTCGCAGCTTCTCAGCGTTGACCTTGTGGAACAGGGGTTGGAGGGGGCGAATCCGCGTTCCAGGCTTTACGATGGTTTGTCCGGCGGATTTCCATGGCAGGTTGGCCTTTTCCGTCAAACTTAGACAGATCTTCTTGGAGGCTGATGGCAGGAAAGGTTGGAGAAGTATGCCAAGGCTCGCTACGATCTGTATCGAGACGCCGAGAGTTTCGCCTGCGGCGTCAACGTCCGTTTTGTAGAGGCGCCACGGTTCGTGCTCATTGAGGTATCGGTTTCCTTCCCTTGCAAGCTCGACGACTTGCTCTAGACCCTCTTTCAGCCTGAAGTGTCCAAGCCTATCATCGACCCTTGCGAGGCTAGCGCTCATTGTTGCCAGTATCGTCGCATGCTGTTCCTTGCTCGCGGAGTATTTTGGAACTTTTCCCTTGTAGTATGTCTGAATGAATGACGTGGTTCGGTGAACGAAGTTCCCTAGAACGTCATTCAGTTCAGTGTTGACTTTTCTTGCGAACTCGTCCCAGGTGAAGTTGGTATCTTTCTGTTCAGGTCTCAGGCTGATCAAAGCATACCGCCAATATTCCGGCCCTTCGAGTTCGACAGCCTCATCCATCCAGATGCCGATCTTTCTGCTTCTGGAGAATTTCTGCCCTTCGAGCTGTATGTACTCGGACGAGGATACCTGCCAGGGCAGATCATAGTTCTCCTTTGTGGCCAGGAGTAATCCAGGAAAGATTACGACGTGAAATGGAATGTTGTCTTTTCCTATGAAATGCACGTTGCGGCTTTCAGGGTCGAACCAGTATTTCTTCCATAAGGAAGGTTGCTTCTTTTTTTCAGCCCATTCCTTTGTCGCTGAGACATATCCGAGGACGGCTTCCATCCAAACATAGATCGTCTTTCCTGTGGCTCCTTTGAACGGTGCGGGTATCCCCCAAGCGTTGTCTCGGGTAAGTGAGCGGGGCTTGAGCCCATCTCTAATCCATCCCAGGCTGAAGTTTCGTGCGTTTTCGGGAAAATTTGGGTTTGTTTCGATGTACTTCCGAAGCGGTTCTGAGAGTTTGGGAAGGTCGAAGAACCAGTGCTCCGACTCTTTCTGGATTGGGGTCGAGTGATCGAGGGCGCAGCGTGGGTTGATGAGGTCTTTCGGGTCGAGGACCTTTCCACAATTGTCGCATTGGTCCCCGCGTGCGTTGGGGTTGTGGCAGTAAGGGCATTCGCCTTCAACGAAACGGTCCGGGAGAAAGCGTTTGTCGTTCAGACAGTAGAGTTGGGTTATCTTCTGGCTGTATACGAAGCCGTTCTTCTCAACTTTGAGATAAAAGTCCCGGACAAAATCTTTGTGAACTCGACTCTCGGTTCGGGTATAATTGTCGAACTCTATCTGAAACGACTTCAGAAGCTTGACGATGAGTTTGTGGTTCTTGTTGGTAAGCCGGCGAGGAGGTACACCCAGTCTGATAGCTTCTACTTCGATGGGAGTGCCATGTTCGTCGCTCCCGCTGACCATGACAACGTCTTCGCCTTTCAGTCTGAGGTACCGCGCATAAACATCGGCCGATAGTAGCTGGGTGAAGGTGCCAAGGTGCGGACGGTCGTTGACGTACGGCCATCCACAGCAAACAACCCACCTTCCCAGCATTTCCACCTTTTCTAGAATGGAATTCGCGTTTTGCCCTCTGGATTGTGATAAGGGTTTGCGGAATCCGCCGTTGGAAACGGTTGAAATACTCGGAAAGGCGTATTGTACTCAAGGTCACCCCAACGGACAACTATGATCAGTTGCTTGACAGAGCAATGGCGGGCATTACGAAGCCCGGCTCGACGGGGGAGCGTTTCGAGCTTCCCATCGCATCCGTATCGGTGATTGGGGCCCGTACAATAGTTCACAACTTTGCCGATGTCGCTGACCGTTTGGACAGAGACCCTCTTCAGATTCTGAAGTACTTGGCCAAGGAGATGGCCACGGCGGGATCGTTCGAAGGCGGGAAGGGCTACTTCCAGGGCAAGTTTTCCAGAGAAACTATCAACAGGCTAATCGGAGCCTACTCGAACAGATTCGTCATCTGTCCCGTCTGTCACAGACCAGATACTAGGGTCGAGCGGAGAGACCGTCTATCGTTCCTCGTTTGCGAGGCGTGCGGAGCTCGCTCGTCGATTCTGACAACCTAGAAAGAGGCTGAACGGCTTGGGCCTCGTCTATGCCCGGTCATACAAGACGGAAAAGGGCACAATGGTGGCTTGCTGCGATAAGGAGTTGCTTGGAAGAGTCTTTCGAGAGGGCAAGCTGAAACTTTCGCTGCAGACGAACTTCTACGGAAACGCGGCAGTGGACCTCTTGGAAGCACTGGTGTTATTGGACGGAGCTGATATTCTCAACCTCGTCGGCGAGAATATTGTCCGAGCAGCAATTGAGAAAGGTCTAGTCCATCCGAACGCTGTAATATCGATCGACGGCGTCCCGCACGCGCAGGTCATGAGGCTCTAGATTCACTTCGCTAGTTCACCGGTTTGGAAATCGGGGAAGGCTTATTGGATTAATCGATGGCGAGGATCGCTTGTAGCCCGGTGGTGTAGCGGACAAGCAAGGGCACACATGCCCGGCCAGTGACGGGCTTTGGACCGTTACCAAAGGGGAAGAAACCCGTCGACGGGAGTTCGAATCTCCCCCGGGCTACCAGTGAAGATTCACGAGAAGATACCGGTAAGCGGCGATTGTGCCGAAGCCAAAAGGGTCATTGAAACGGGACAATCTGAAGAACGAGGCCGAGCAGCCCTTCACTTGGGGCGTCTCAACTCCTCTAATTGATTTCGACTCGGGACCAGTCGACCGAGAGAAGGTCCTCAAGGACTTTTTTCGACATACGGTCATGGGGGAGTGAACAAAGCGTTCGATCTATCAATCAAGAAGGAAAAATCACGGCTCAATACAGTTTACTGGATTCTAATGGGCTGGCTAGTGTGGATAGAGCTTCTCGAGAATGAGGAACACTGCGTAGACCTAGTTTAGGAGGCTCAGGTCGACTTGGAGGCTTCAGTTTACCTAGCCCTTTCAGGTTTCGTCAAGCAGGCGGTGCAAACCAACCGAAGTTGGGTGGAACTGACCTTGATGGGAATTTGGTTCAGGAACAAGGAAAGGGATTTTTCCAAATGGCTGATGGGCGAGGCGGAAGCGCATTTTTCTTTTCAGGGAATTGCTCGAAAGAACCTCTTGCAAGCGATGTTCAAGGAATCGCCCTTTCTAGCGAGGTGTGATGCAAAAAATTCCATCTCAGATTGAGTGCTCGAAGTGTACCGAAAATTGTCTCTGTCCGCCCATACGAGAGGTTACCGTTCCTTCGAAACCGTAGGTAGAGCCATTCAGGTGCTATCTACAACCCAAAGAATTTCTCTCGTGAGTTTCTGGGAGTCATATTCTCTATTGTCCCTCATAAAGTTCCTTCGATTCCCGAAACTCTACCTGGAGTATCCACCTCCATGGGAAGCTATCGTGCTGAGAATGCAAGGCACTCACGTGGACACGGCGAAGGAAATCTTGAAGGTAAAGAGAACATCAGGTAGCAGGAATTCCCGGCGGACCTCCTGAGACGGCACTCTGCTTCTTTGCCAAGATCCTCTCCGTCACAGCATCTCTTAGAGCCCCGTTCTCTTACCACGAATGATTTGCGAATGACGGTCTTTCATTGAGGCAAGATGATGGAGGATTTCCGCTCGGAAGGTAAGTGATGCGTGCACTAAGTCATTCCGCCTGGCGAGAATCGGACACCTGATCGGCGCAGGAGACCAGTTAGATCTTTCGCGACCATTTCTCTACTGGTGACGCACTGGAACGCGAAATCTTGTTGTTCGGTGTGAAAGATGAGGGCGGTTCTCTCGCGGAATCGCGAGGACTCTAACTCTGGGGTTGGGCTGGGTCCATTGCTTTGATTTCGCAATTGAGAATGCGGACGCGATAGTTTTTTGTATTGGCAAGCGAGAATCGTGAATAGAGTGTCAGACGAAAAAGCTGCTGTCACAGTCTGGAACCTACTTGCTGTTCTTCTCCAGATCGGCGGCTTCTTTCTAGCTCTTGCCGGCTTCTGGATAATCATCTTCGACACTGCGGAAGGCTTTGCGCTCGCATTGAATTTTGTCGGGCCCTCTGCATTGATCGCTGGGATGGTCTCGTACGTCGCCGGGGCGGCGATGGACATTACAGAGGCGCGACGGGAAGAACGAGCCGACCATCTCCCATCTCCCCCAGAACTTACGCCTGCAAGAGTAGTTTCTCCACCGAAGGTTCCTAGGAATTTCAGTTGTCCATCCTGCGGTTACGAGAATGACGAGGCTGGTTTCTTTTGTATGGCGTGCAACTCTCCCTTGTGGCCTGCTGGAACGCCTACAGGTCCGCCACCTCCGCGCTCGATGGTCATGCACAAGATCGGACGGGTAATGATGATACGAAGGGTCAAGCGAACCTTCGTGCTCGTAATTCTCGCTCTAGTAATAAGCGCCCCGCTCACCACGAATCTTGCTGCAGGCTACGACGTTGTAAGCACGTCGAAGCTCGCCCTAGAGTTTTTCTTCTATCCCCCAGCCTTCGTTACACCCGACTCACAGGCCACCGGAACTCTTCTTATTACATGGATGATCATCGATACCCCTAGAGCCGACATAGCCGGAGGCCTCGCCACGAGCAACACGATCTACAATATCACGTTCAAGAATGTCCAACG
>Ga0209283_10002009_pt1 | contig 11303 bp, 10 predicted proteins | sample CZO8metaG_2_FD_188354 | JGI IMG/M metagenome (GOLD analysis project Ga0209283, IMG submission 188354) | Vadose zone soil microbial communities from the Eel River Critical Zone Observatory, Northern California, USA - CZOApr15con2H1.8 metaG... | ecosystem: Environmental > Terrestrial > Soil >...
AATTACGTGAGGCGATACCTAAATATCTTTCGGAGAGAACCAGCTATCACGGAGTTTGATTGGCCTTTCACCCCTACACTCAGCTCATCCCAGAAGTTTTCAACCCTCATGAGTTCGGACCTCCACGCAGTTTTACCTGCGCTTCATCCTGGCCAAGTGTAGATCACCCCGCTTCGGGTTATAATGCACGCAACTAATCGCCCGTTTCGGACTCGCTTTCGCTCCGGCTCCACCTAACGGCTTAGCCTCGCTACGTACATTAAGTCGCCGAATCATGATGCAAAAGGTACGCTCTCGGACTTTCCTTGCGGCGTAGTCCTCGAACTGCTTGTAGACATGTGGTTTCAGGTCTTTTGACTCCCCTCACAGGGGTTCTTTTCACCTTTCCCTCGCGGTACTAGTTCACTATCGGTCGCCAATTAGTATTTAGCCTTACCAGATGGTCCTGGCAGATTCAGACAGGATTGCACGTGTCCCGCCTTACTTGGGTACCCCGCTCAGCCAAGAGCCGTTTTCGCGTACGCGACTGTCACGCTCTATGGTGCACCTTTCCAGGTGCTTCCGCTAACCGCTCTTGGTCCTTCCGCGGACCCGCAACCCCGGCATCACTTTCGTGAGGTCGGTTTAGGCTGTTCCCGTTTCGCTCGCCGCTACTCCGAGAATCACTCATTGTTTTCTTTTCCTCAGGGTACTGAGATGTTTCACTTCCCCTGGTTCGCTCCTCCAGCCCTATGAATTCAGGCTGGGGTACCGCAGCTATTCGCCGCGGTGGGTTTCCCCATTCGGAAATCTCCGGATCAACGCTCGGTTGGCAACTCCCCGAAGCTTTTCGCAGCCACCCACGTCCTTCTTCGCCTACTGGCGCCAAGGCATCCACCACACGCCCTTAGTAGCTTACTTAACCTCAATCTCTTGATTTCCACGCCCGCTTCGAATTGGCAGGCTTGTCAAAACTCGAGATCAAGATCCAGGCCCCTGCTCTTCGCAGCAGACCCGAAAGAATCAGATTCACTCGATACAAAAAAATCGAGCAAAACTCTTCTCAGCAGAAATTGATTTCAATTTCGTATTTAATTGTCAAAGAACCCGAAGCGATCGGGCATCGCCCGAGGGCCGCTTCAAAAGATCAGTGGAGCTGATCGGGTTCGAACCGACGACTTCCAGCTTGCAAAGCTGGCGCTCTCCCAGCTGAGCTACAGCCCCAAACCCACCGGAGCGATCGTCCGAAGTTCGAATCGGAAAGTAAAGTCCAGTGGGCCTAGGTGGACTTGAACCACCGACCTCGCGCTTATCAGGCGCGCGCTCTAGCCACCTGAGCTATAGGCCCAAGGCAGGCCATGCGTCGGACAGAACCCGAACAACGTCCAAATTGTCAAAGAACCGATGCGAACTTGTCGAAGCACTCGAGGAATAAGTCCTCTCCTTCGAAATTGGTCCCTCAAAGCCGAACAGCAAATCCTTGCCTGATTGCGAAAACGTTGACCTAGTCGACCGTTCCGGCAATGCCGGGTGATGGCGCGCCACTTTTGAAAAAAAAGTGTCCCATCACAGGTCTCCTTAGAAAGGAGGTGATCCAGCCGCAGGTTCCCCTACGGCTACCTTGTTACGACTTCACCCCAGTCACCAACCACTCCTTGGGCGACTGCCTCCTTGCGGTTGGCACATCGACTTCTGGAGCAATTGACTCCCATGGTGTGACGGGCGGTGTGTACAAGGCCCGGGAACGTATTCACCGTAGCGTGCTGATCTACGATTACTAGCGATTCCGCCTTCATGAAGTCGAGTTGCAGACTTCAATCTGAACTGAGACCGGTTTTATGCGATTGGCTCCCCCTCGCGGGTTGGCAGCGCTTTGTACCGGCCATTGTAGCACGTGTGTAGCCCTGGTCATAAAGGCCATGAGGACTTGACGTCATCCCCACCTTCCTCCGGTTTAACACCGGCAGTCCCTCTAGAGATCCACTCTCGTGGCAACTAAAGGCGAGGGTTGCGCTCGTTGCGGGACTTAACCCAACATCTCACGACACGAGCTGACGACAGCCATGCAGCACCTGTCTCTCGGTTCCCTTGCGGGCACTCCCCTATCTCTAGGAGATTCCGAGGATGTCAAGACCAGGTAAGGTTCTGCGCGTTGCGTCGAATTAAACCACATGCTCCACCGCTTGTGCGGGCCCCCGTCAATTCCTTTGAGTTTTAGCCTTGCGGCCGTACTTCCCAGGCGGAGAACTTAATGCGTTAGCTACGGCACCGCGGGGGTCAACACCCACAACACCTAGTTCTCATCGTTTACGGCGTGGACTACCAGGGTATCTAATCCTGTTTGCTACCCACGCTTTCGCGTCTCAGCGTCAGTATCCATCCAGACGGCCGCCTTCGCCACCGGTGTTCCTCCCGATATCTACGAATTTCACCTCTACTTCGGGAATTCCGCCATCCTCTCTGGTACTCAAGCCATGCAGTTTCGGGCGCCCTTCCTCAGTTGAGCTGAGGGCTTTCACACCCGACTTGCAAAGCCGCCTACACGCGCTTTACGCCCAATAATTCCGAACAACGCTTGCACCCTCTGTATTACCGCGGCTGCTGGCACAGAGTTAGCCGGTGCTTCTTCTCCCGGTACCGTCAAGCTGCTGGATGTTAGCCAACAGGTTTTCGTCCCGGTCGAAAGTGCTTTACGATCCGAAGACCTTCATCACACACGCGGCGTTGCTGCGTCAGGCTTTCGCCCATTGCGCAAAATTCCCCACTGCTGCCTCCCGTAGGAGTCTGGACCGTGTCTCAGTTCCAGTGTGGCTGATCGTCCTCTCAGACCAGCTACCCGTCGTAGCCTTGGTGGGCCATTACCCCGCCAACAAGCTGATGGGCCGCGGGCTCATCTGAAAGCGGTAGCTTGTGTACAGAGGCCACCTTTTCTCTCGAGGTCCGAGGACCTCGTGAGCTTATCCGGTATTAGCTTGCCTTTCGGCAGGTTATTCCGGGCTCTCAGGCAGATTACCCACGTGTTACGCACCCGTTCGCCGCTCTACTAGGATTGCTCCATTCGCGCGCGACTTGCATGTGTTAGGCACGCCGCCAGCGTTCGTTCTGAGCCAGGATCAAACTCTCCAATTAAGATTCTGGTTTTGAAACTGGCGTGCACCGCCCCCGTGTGATCGAAGACGGTGCGCGAAGCGTCCGAAGCTGCCCGCTTTGGGCAGACCCGAAGCGCTCCGAAAAAATTGACTGCGGTTTCCGCAATCTTCTTGGATTTGCTATTCGGTTTTCAAAGACCAATCCCCACCGGCAAAACCGGGCAGGTCGCAGGTGACCCGTTCGTTTGGGGGGTGTTGCTTATAGTAGCTCTATTACGACCGTGTCAAGTACTTAAGTCCTACGACTTACTTGGCTTTCCGGCGAGCGGGGCAGCTCCGAGTGCCCTGGGACGGCCGAGCGATAAAGCCAAACTTTCGATCACGCGTCAAGGATGGAGAGCCGGAGGACGGCCTGCTTCAGGTTTTCGCCTTCCGGCTCTTTGTCGGCATCCAATCTAGCTGCAACCTACTGAAATCGAAGCGCATTTTTCGCGCTCGCTCAGCCAGGACAATCGCCTGCAACTCGCCGTAGGCCTGAGAAAGGTTCTCATTGATGATGAAGTATTCATAGGAGTCGATCCCCTTCTCGATCTCCGAGCGAGCTCCCAAGAGTCTCGCCTGGATGCTCGCTTCGGGTTCGGTGTTTCGCTCGCGAAGCCGGCGCTCAAGCTCTTTGAGCGATGGAGGCAGAACGAAGATCAGCACGGCCTGGGGATAAGCGGCCTTGATCGCATTTCCTCCTTGCACATCGATGTCGAATATCGCCATCACCCTTCGCGCGAGCGCCTCCTCGACGATCGACCGGGGGCTCCCATAAAAGTGGCCGTGAACCTCGGCCCACTCGACGAACTCACCCCGCTTGATCTTTTCGTGAAAGGTGCCGACGTCGACGAAGTGATAGTCGACGCTGTCCTTCTCGTTTCCACGCGGCGGTCGGGTGGTGTAGCTGACCGAGAAGATGGCATCGCCCGCGTCCTGGACGAGCCGCCTCGCGAGCGTGGTTTTGCCCGCTCCGGACGGTGCAGAGAGGACCAGCAGCAGCCCGGAGGCCAGCGGTGGCGAGGACGGCTTCATTCGACGTTTTGAATCTGTTCGCGCATCCGTTCGAGCTCCGATTTCAGGGCAACGATCCGGGTCGAAATCTCCGGATGCTGGCTCTTCGCGCCGGTGGTGTTCACCTCGCGATGCATCTCCTGAACCACGAAGTCCATTCGTCGCCCGACCGGCTCTTTCGAATCCAGCAGTGAGCGAAACTGCTGCAAATGGGATCGAAGGCGCGCCAGCTCTTCCGCGATGTCCGTCCGTTCGGCCAAGAAGGCGACTTCCTGCGCGAGTCGCTGCGGGTCCACGGGCATGCCAGACGCCAGCTCCTGGACCTTTTGCGCCAAGCGCTGTTGATATTGCTGAACCGCTTGAGGGGCGAGGGCGTCCACTTCCTCCGCGATTTTGCCGATCAGCTCCAGCCTGATGCGCAACTCGGCGGCAATCGCACTGCCTTCGATCTCGCGCATCCTCAACAAGCCGACCAGCGCCTGGTCCAGCGCGAGATCGAGGGCGCGCCCGGCGCTCTCGAGGTCCACGGTCGGCTCACCGAGCCGGACCACTCCCGGTTGGGTGACGATATCCTGAATCGACGGCGTCTCGGCCAGCGCCAATTCTTCCGCAAGCGACGAAAACGCCTGCTGGTATTGCCGGGCCAAGGCGAGATCCACGACTGGGCTCGCCACGACGGAACCGGCGGTTTGCCGTTTCACCAACACCTCGACGGCTCCGCGGGAAAGGGAATCGCGGACCTTTTTCATGACTTGAGTTTCGAGCAGAGAAATCTCTCTCGGAAGTCGCACCTTCACCTCGCAAAACTTGTGATTGAGGGAGCGCACTTCCACGGAGATCTCTTCGTTTCCGACGGCAGCCCGTCCGGTCCCGAAACCGGTCATGCTCCTTGGCATTCCCGGCTTGCTAGGGGCTTTTTGATGGAAGGTCAAGCCGCGGGCTTTGCTTCCGCCTCGGATCGCAACCCGATACAACGGGGTGAGACAATGCAACCGATCAAGCTGATCGAACGGCTTGCCAAGTACGTTCTGGCGGTGCTCGCGGCGGCTATTTTGTGGCGGCCGAATCGAGCTCGTCTCGCCCGAAATGCAGTCCACGCTCCGCGCAGAATCCTTCTCGTCCGAATCGACAATCGCATTGGCGAGGCGCTTCTGAGCACACCTCTGCTGACCACCCTCAAGACGTTTCGGCCCCTACCAGAGGTGCATGTCTTGGTGCACCCCGCAGTGGTTCGAGTCCTAAAGGATCATCCGGATCTCGATCAGGTGGTCCCGTTGCATCGAGCGCTCGCAACCCCCGGCACCTTAATCGCTGAGATTCGCTCCTTGCGGCGAGCCGGGTATGACCTGATCTTCGATTGCGGCAACTGGAGCGACCCTTCGATCACCTCAGCGATTGTGGCGCGTCTGGCCGCGGGCCGACGGCCGGTGATTGGCCCTGCAGTCTGGCCAAGCACCTGGCTTCACTCGCTCTCGGTTCGGCCGCAGCCCGGCGTTGCCAGCGAGATCACGCAGCGCCTTCACCTGCTTTCGATCGTTCCCGGTCTACAGCCCAACGAGTCTATTTCGTTCCGAAAACCAGTCGTGCGCAGCTCCTTCAAGCCCTTCCTTGAGCGCCTTCAAACCAGGAGATTTGCCGTGATCAACCCCGGCGGACGACTGGGCTGGAGGCGAGTACCAGCCGAGGTGTTTTCTTCGGTTGCCAAGGCGCTGCTTTCGTCAGGCGTCCAGCCCGTGATCACCTTTGGACCCGGAGAAGAGGGCCTTGCGAAAAGGGTAGCGAGCGGAGCCGAGGGTAGTCTGCTCGCGCCTCCGACGGATCTCGACGAGTTGGCGGCGCTGATGGAGTTTGCGCAGATGTCGCTCTGCAACAACAGCGGGCCAATGCACCTCTCCGTGGCGGTCGGCACTCCGACGCTGGGTCTCTTCGTCAAAATGGATCTCAGGAGGTGGGGACACCCAAATCCTCCCCACCGAATGCTGGACTTAACCACCGAGCTCGCGTCGATTCCCCGCGCGTGCGAGCTGGTCGCGGCGCAGGCAAAGGAGTTGCTGAACTCGCTTGGAGAAGGCCGCCTCAGGCGCTCTTAGCCCGTCAGGGAACACGAAGCGGCTGGGCCTCGTCGATCAACATGATCGGGATATCTTCCTCAATCCGGTAGATCAGCCGGCACTGTCGGCAATGAATTTCTTGCTTCTCCTCGTAAATCTCCACTGGTCCCTTGCACTTGGGGCAGACGAGGATTTCTTTGAGCTGGTTGTCAATTGCCATCGTCGCAGCCTTCGATCTTTCGAAGGAGCGCCGTGGTGCTGTGGGTCTTGACGTCTCCCACGATTCTCACCTGGCCTCCCAACCGCTCGACTTCGTCGCGTTCAGGGACATTCTCGGTGGTGTAATCCGTGCCTTTGACGTGAAACTGCGGCCGCAAGGCGCGGATCACCGCTCGAACGTCCGGCCCATCAAAGATGATCACATAGTCAACGCAGGACAGTCCCGCCAGTAGCTCGGCCCTTTCCCGATCCGGAACGATTGGACGGCCAGCACCCCTGAGCGCACGAGCCGATCGATCGCTATTCACCGCGACCACCAGCACGTCGGCCAGCTTGCGGGCGGCCTCCAGGTACCGAAGGTGCCCGACATGAAGAATGTCGAAGATGCCGTTGGCGAGGGCAAGGGTGTGACCCGCAGCCCGAGCCTTCATCTTCTCCGCGAGTTTCTCCAAGGTGATGATTTTTTCCTGGGCATTCACGCGTTCATCTGCCTCAGACCACGCTGGAGCTCGGATTGCGCCACGGTCGCGGTCCCTTGCTTTTGCACCACCAGACCCCCCGCGACATTCGCGATTTGGGCCGCCTGCAAGACGGTTGCACCGGCACCGAGGCCCAGCGCGAGCGCCGCAATCACCGTGTCGCCCGCGCCGGTGACATCCACTGCATCCTCTGGCCCTTGGACCGGGATCAGCTCCGCCTTCCCGGAGCGATCGAACACCGCCATCCCGTGTCGCCCCCTGGTCACCAGCAAAGCTTGACAGTCGAGCAGCTTGATCGCAGCCCTCCCAGCTTTCAGCAAGTCTCGTTCGGATCGGATGCTGATTCGGGTAAGCGACTGCAGCTCGGGCTCGTTCGGCTTGCAAACCGTGAGTCCGACAAACCGATCCATCGCATAGCGAGAATCAACGCAGACCGGTAGTCCTTTCAGTGCGAGAGCCCTCAGCACGGTTCGGCATTCATCTCCGACCGTCCCTCCCCCGTAGTCGGACACCACGATCGCATCCGCGTCCTTGGCTGCCTGGCTCAACAAGCGCGCTACTTGGCTCTGGTGTTCTCCTTCGCTTCCGCTGAGGTTACCGCGGTCGAGGCGCAGCATCTGCTGTCGAGTCGTGTTGATCCCGCCGGCGAGGATCCGCGTCTTGGTCTCCGTTTCAAGCTCGCGAGAGATCAGCGCCAGCAGCCGAATCCCGCTGTTTTTGAACTGGCGGCGCAGCGCGCGCCCCATTTCGTCCTGTCCAATGACTCCAACCGCGCTCACCTGACCGCCCAGGCTTCTCACATTGGCCGCAGCGTTTCCGGCACCCCCCAGCTTCACCTCCGAGCTTTCGTACCGAACGATCAGCACCGGAGCCTCGCGGCTGACCCGATCGCTTTGCCCATAGATGTAATGATCGGCGACCAGGTCTCCCACCACCACCACCCTTCGCTTGGGAAACAGCTGCGAAATCTGAAACAGGGTGGGCACAGCTTGAAGCCGGACCGGGTCACTCATTGGCGCTTTGTCCCACAGACGTACCGACGCGACAAGAAGCTACCCCTCGTCGTTAGCGCTGGATTCGATCTCCAGCGCCCGCAGAAGAGTCCGCATCCCATCTACCACCTTCACCTCAACGCGCAGCGCCCACGCCGGAAAATCCTTTGGAAGCCGAACCCGGTCCTTTTCGGTGGTTGTCAGAACGGTGGCACCAGCGGCGCCGGCCTCGGCTCGAATTTGGTCGAGCTCCCGCGGCTGAAAAAAGTGATGGTCCGCGAAAAATCGGGCGCCTTGAATGCTCAGCCCAAGCCGCTTCCAGCTCTGAACGAGCGCTCGAGGACGCGCGACCGCGGCGAAGACAAACGACCTTTCCGCGGCCAAGGCTGAGAGTGGATGAAGCGAGCCGTCAGGTGCGACCGCCGAGCCGACCGCGTGGACGGCGGTGATCCTGGGACTGTTGGTGGCAAGCTCTAGCAAATTGTTCGATTCACCTCGGTTGATCCAGAGAAGATCCGCCCGGCGGAGCGCCGAGACGGGTTCCCGAAGAGGTCCACGGGGAAGCAGGCGCCCATTTCCAAAGCCTGCTGCTTGATCGATGACTGCGATCTCCAAATCGCGTTCGAGTCGACGATGTTGCATTCCATCGTCCAGCAAAATGATTTTTGCTCCTGCTTCGTCGCGAGCGCGCTCGGCCAGCCGTACCCGGTCCGAACCGACAAACACGGTCGCAGCGGGGCACCGCTGGGAAATCAACAGTGGCTCATCACCCACGAGCTCCGCCCCGTAGCTTGTGCCTGGCGACAGCATCACCTCGCGCGTTGCCTGCCGCCCGTACCCTCGGGAAATCACGGCCACTTTTCTTCCATGCCGTAAGCACAGCTCGGCGAGGTAGATCACTACCGGGGTCTTGCCGGCGCCTCCCACATTGAGATTGCCAATCGAAACGATCCGAGTCCCAACGACGGTCCGCACCGGGAGAACGCGGTGGCGGTAGGCGGCGCTGCGGATAGCAATCCCGGCGCGAAAGGCCCACGAGGCCGCAGTCAGGGGACTGAGCGCGATTCGTTCTGGAATTCCCGGTCGAGCCTTGGGGTACCAGATTCGTTCTAGACACTGGCTCATCGCGCCAGAAGCGCCTCCATGTGGCTGACATTTCGCTGGCTCGCTCCCGAAACCTGTCGGACCGCCGCCTCGGCCATCTGACCGAGCGCGGTTACGGCCTCGGGCCGCTCCAAGAGCTCCGCCAGTATTTTGTAGAGGTGTTCCGGGTCGTTCACCTGAATCCCGCCACGCCCGACCAGCACTTGCACGCTGTCGCGAAAGTTTTCCATGTGGGGTCCAAACAAGACCGGCCGACCCTGGGCGGCCGGCTCCAGGATGTTCTGACCTCCCCTTTTGGTGAATGAACCTCCAACGAATACCAGGGTCGCCAGGCCGTAGGTCTGAGAAAGCTCACCAATTGTGTCGAGGACAATGACTTGTGCACCCTCGCGGTTCTCCTGAGAGCGTAAACCGACCGTCAAACGGGAATCGTGCGCCAGCGCCACAATCTTGCCGGCCCGATCGATGTAGCGAGGGGCAATCACCAGTCGCAGGTCCGGATGCTGTTTGAGCAGCCGTTGATAGACTTGGAGGATCTTCTCCTCCTCGCCCTCATGCGTACTTCCGGCAATCAGCACCGGAGCTTGCTCTGGAATGTTCAGGGCCCGGCGCAAATTTTCGGCGCCTCGCGCTCGATCGAACGATGCGAGCGCATCGAACTTCGTGTTGCCGGTAACCCAGACTCTTTCCAGTGGAGCGCCGAGCCCAAGAACCCGCTCGGCTTCTTCATCCTCCCGCATCAGGAAGAGATCGATTTCTTTCAGCGGATTGGCGATCAGGTTGAACAACGCTCGATATTTGCGGATGTGATTGGGAGAGAAACGTCCGTTGACCAGCACCACCCGCGCGCCGCTCTCTTTCACTGCCCGAATCAGGTTGGGCCAGATCTCGGTATATTCAAGGACGAACAGATCCGGCCGAATCGCCTTGGCCGCACGGCGCGTCGCGCCCCATAAATCATAGGGGGCGTACAGCACCGCATCCACTTGCGAGGCCAGTCGCTCACTGGCCATCATGTACCCGGTATTGGTCATCGTCGAAATGATGACTTGGCAGCCGGGAAACCGGACGCGGAGCAGGCGAATCATCGGCGAGAGCGCCAGAAGGTCCCCGGCACTTGCTCCATGCAGCCAAATCCGAAGCCCGTTTTTCGGCGGGAGCTTGGCGGGCGGATAGAGCCCGAGGCGCTGCATCAGCCCGCTGCGCGTCTTACGATGCAGCAACAGAACCGGAAGCGCCGCCACGAAAAGGACGTAGCTGGCTAGGATGTAGAGAATCCGCATCTTCTCGTCAGCGCGGTCTTCCTTAGGCCGGACGTACCCAAATCGGACTTGTGACGATCCAGGGTTTCCATTCCGTCCCGAGCAACCTTCCCGGCCCTGGCAACCATACCTCGATTTGTACAGGTCCGGAGCCGGTGAGCAAGACGGAACGGCCGTCCGGCTGCAGTTGACCGGAGCCCCAGATCCGAAGAGCCGAGGCGACAGGCGCTTGCGGCGGCAATATCACCCGGAGCTGAGTGCCCGCTCGTGCCTGGCGGACTCCGGGCTCCAGGCCATCAATCCGAAACCCATTGGGGTCGCTCAGGGCGTTAAATCCGCAATACGCTCGTCCTGCGGCCAAATCCGAGATCACCTTGGCCGCCGCCTGCGCCGGATCCTCAGACCACCCGGTCGACCATTCAGGATGGCTCGGCAGGTACATCGATAGGAGCTGAAACTCGGCCGCGTAGTCTGGCAAGCCGTGCGCATCCAGCGCACAGAGCGCTGCCTTGGGCCCCTCAGACGACAGCTCGAGCAGTCTGTCGCGTGCCTCGGGCTGAGACCTAACCAGAATCATCAAGCCGTGGGTCGGGCGCGTCAGGTACGCGCCAAACGCCGGCAGCAGGCGAGCGAAGGGACGGCGAAATGAATCGCGCAGCATCGAGTCCGCCGAGTAGAGCTCCAGCCCGTCCGCTCCGCGCGCCGCCTGCCAGTCGGTCCAGGGACGCTTCTTCTGAATTGGATGCGCCACGATCGTAAAGCCCCCAAGTCGATGGACCACCTCGATCGGACGCGACGAGCGCTCCGGCTGGGTCAAACCCCTCGAGCCAAGAGCCACCACATGGCCGGCAGGCGACGAGACTTCCACTGCAAAGATCAGCAAGACGCCATGCTCGAACCGCGGCGGCGGAATCCTTTCGATGTTGTGATCTGAAAGGACTACGAACTGAATGCCTGCCGTGCGCGCCGCAATCGCAATTTCCTCTGGTGTGCCGCGGCCATCCGATTCGGTGGAGTGCACGTGAAAGGCGCCGTGGATTTGGCCGGGCTCTTGGGCTGATCGCAAGGGGCGCGG
>Ga0209283_10002012_pt1 | contig 11291 bp, 11 predicted proteins | sample CZO8metaG_2_FD_188354 | JGI IMG/M metagenome (GOLD analysis project Ga0209283, IMG submission 188354) | Vadose zone soil microbial communities from the Eel River Critical Zone Observatory, Northern California, USA - CZOApr15con2H1.8 metaG... | ecosystem: Environmental > Terrestrial > Soil >...
CCTCTGAGGGATATGGGACGAACATCTGTAGACATACTTCTGCAAGTAATTCAGGGCAAGCGAGAGAGCTCCCAGCCGGTCATCTTGCCATGTGAAATTATTTTGCGTGAGTCATTTAGTGGGCCCTTGAGGTAAATGTCATGAAAATTATATAGCATGTGCGTGCGCCTACTCACACGTAACGCATGTTTACCCCGAACTAAACAGGAAACCAAAAACATCCCTTAGCTTGGATCTTTGTTCTTTCAATGGATGAAAGGCTCTAGTTAATCTTATCCTTACGTTCGGACAACAGGATAAGCGTATCTCATATTTCTCTTAGTACCGGAACTTCTTTAGAGGAGAATCAACATGGAGACACTCGGAATCGGCTTTATTGGCTTACACAACCATTATCATGCCTATCCGATGGGTGAGTACCTGCAACGCGGCTTGCCTGGTACGCGGCTCGTCGCCGTATCTGATGAGCGGCAACACTATGCTGAGGAGTTCGCGCAGCGTTATGGAGCCGAAGCAGCATATCGGGATTACCGTGCAGTGCTCGATCGACGTGACGTTGATGTGGTTGTCGTCACCTCTTACACTTCGGCTCATGCTGAACATTGTATCGCATCCGCGCGAGCGGGGAAACATATACTCCTCGATAAGCCGATCGCAACCACTTTAGAAGATGCAGCACGCATTATTGAGGCTGCACGAAAACATGGAGTGAAGCTGATGATGGCCTATCTCCTCCGTTTCATTCCCGCCTACCAACGCGCCAAAGTACTTATCGAGGAAGGTATCATTGGCCGTCCTACATCCGCATTCTATTCCATCCGCATCCCCGTCGGTTTCATCCGTGATGCGCCCGGTGCGGCTGAACAGGGCTGGTACATCGATCCAATGAAAGGTGGAGGTGGTGGCTTTATCGACCATGGGGTCCATTTTGCAGACGCTTTGCGCTGGTTCTTTGAGAGTGATGTCGCGTCAGTCTACGGTAAGATAGGCAACCTTACTTATACCGATCTTCCCGTCGAGGACTATGGCATATGCATCGTCTCCTTTGCTAAAGGGCAGATCGGAACAATTGAAAGTACCTGGCATGCCGCCGAGTGGTATGGACCACTCGCCAGTCCTGATCGCTGCACCATTAGTGGGACAGAAGGGGAAATCGAACTGCATTACCAGAAGAGCCCACAGATGGAGGTTGCCTCACGGATAGCTCCATATGCGGGACGCACCTACTATGACTGGGTAGGTGAGGAACGCTCTGATATCTGCTATAAGCGCATCCTCGAGCATATAGTTGAATGCGTAGTCGAAGATCGGGAGCCTTCTGCGACTGGTGAAGATGGGCGAGCCGCCCTCGAAACCATCCTCGCCGGCTATCGATCCGCTCGTGAAGGTCGTGAAATTACCATTGGTTAGATCCAGTTTTATTGCGGTGAAAAAAGGAGTGACACCCATGGTGGGAATTGGTCTAATTGGCGCAGGGAGAATAGCTCAGATTCACGCGAAGGCATATACAAATGTCGCGGGCGCACGGCTGCTGGCTGTGGCGGATATATTGCCTGAAGCAGCGAATCGTACTGCAAATACATTTCGGCTCGACGCCTATTACGACTACCACGATCTGCTTGCGCGAGACGATATCGATGGTGTCATCATCGCGGTTCCGACTCCTTTTCATGCACAGGTAGCCATGGATGCGGCACGCGCGGGAAAACATGTCTTCTGTCAAAAGCCGATGGCACCGACATTGCAAGAGGCTGATGCCATCATCGAAGCTTGTAAGAACGCAGGGGTTTTGCTCCAGGTTGGTTTCATGCTTCGCTCCTCTCCGCCCATCGCGCAAATCAAGGGGCTTGTCGAAGCAGGCTCCCTTGGCAACCTGGTCGCTATGCGTGTTGCTGCCTTTGGTTGGATGCCCAATAACGATTGGTTCTATCAGGTTGATAAAGGCGGTGGTCTCATCGTCGATACCATGATCCATTTCCTGGATTTATGGCGCTGGTTTGGAGGTGATGTTCGTTCCGTCCATGCGCAAGGGGGAGCATACGTCCTGGAAGGTGCGCAGCGTTTTCACTCTACCGATAACGCTACGATCTCGCTTCAGTTCGCAAGTGGCGCGATGGGGAGCGTTTTTGGCAGTTGGACAACGGGATACGGAGATTTTTTCTTTGAAGTCTACGGGACAAAGGGGTCGGCATTCGTGGATTTCCTCCAGCATCAGACCGCTGTTGTATTTGTGAAAGATACATCGGGGTTCTCGCCACTAACGCCAACGACTGGATGGAATTTTCAGGATGCCCTGTGGGATATCACCTACGCCGCCGAAGCCAGGCAATTCGTCGCGGCAATAGAAGGGAAAACACCTCCTATCGCCTCCGGTGAAGATGGGCGTGCTGCCCTTGAACTGGCTCTTGCTGCCGAGTCATCATTACAAACCGGAACTGTCGTCTCGTTGCCTTTGAATCCTGAGCAGGCGGGGGCGATAACGGCGTTACAGCAGTAATAGAAGGGGATACATATGGCACAATTGGGCATTGGTTTAGTCGGATGTGGCTTCTGGGGAACCACAGTTCATCTTCCGGCCTTGATAGCAAACCCGCATGCACGGGTAGTCGCAGTGGCCTCGCGCTCCGCCGAGAGCGCTTTTAACGCGGCTCAGACATTTGGCGTCCCGTCCTGGTCCACTGACTATCGTGAGTTGTTAGAAAATCCAGAAGTGGATGTTGTAGACATCTGCACACCGAATGGGCTTCATGCAGAGATGGCAATCGCAGCCGCGCAAGGCGGCAAACACATTATCTGCATTAAGCCGCTTGCCACCAGTCTTGTTCAGGCTGATGCGATGTTGGATGCCGCCTACAGAGCGAATGTACAGATATTCTATGCGGAAAATAGCCTCTTTATCCCGGCGCTTCAACGAGCCAAAGAGGTTATTGATGAAGGGGCACTTGGAAAGATATTTCGTGTAAGGGCGTCGGAAGGTATTCCTGGTCCGCATGCGGCATGGTTCCATGATCCGACTATGGGTGGAGGCGGATGCGTACTGGATATGGCCGTGCATAGCCTCGCCTTTCTGCGCTACATCGCTGGAGCTGAAGCTTTGCGTATCTATGCGGAGTTGGATACATTCGTCCATGAACCGCCAGCCGAGGACACCGCTGTACTCACAGTGCGTTTCGCCAATGGGGTCATTGGTCTGGCTGAAGATAGCTGGTCAACAGTGGGTGAGATGGATTCCCGCTTTGAGGTGTATGGTACCAAAGGACGCATCCTGGTAGACATGCTCCATTCTCAACATCTGCGGGTCTACAGTCAGGCGGGATACACCTATTGGGGCTCGCGTTCCGACGCGAGCAAGGGATGGACCTACCCTCTACCGCTAGACGAGCACATCGTGTTTGGCACTGACGCCATGTTTGACCACTTCTTCCGCTGCCTGCTCGAAGGCGAACCTTGCCGCTCCACAGGGGAGGACGGACGCGCAATCTTGAGCCTGGCTGAGGCAGCCTACCGCTCGGCGCGTAGTGGCTGCGCCGAGCAGCCACTTGATCGTAGAGAGCCAGAGGGGGAGCTAGAATGAGTAAACCATTACGTGTAGGCATGATTAGTTATGCGCACGTGCATGCTGATTTCCGTTCGCGCGCTCTACGCGACATCGCCGATGTGGACATTGTAGCAATCGCCGATGACAATGAAACACGGGGACGCGCTGCGGCGACGACGTATGGCGTAGAGACGTTTTATAGCGATTACCAATCCCTCCTGGCCCGCGATGACATCGACCTGGTTTTCATCCATGCTGAGAACAACCGTCATGCTCGGATTGTGGAGGCGGCGGCAGCAGCAGGCAAGCATATTTTCTGTGAAAAACCCATGGCGACAACCATTGAAGATGCAGAGCGTATTGCCCGGGCCACAAGTGCATCAGGAGTACGTTTCACTGTTGGATTTTGCAGTCGTTACATCCCTGAAGCTGAGCAAGCCAAAGCACTGATAGAGAGCGGTGTATTGGGAAAAATTACCTCTGCCAGGGTCATAATCGGGCTGGCAGGGATTCGGGAGATTGGCTGCCCAGGGTATATGGCTGAATGGATGGAAGACCCTCTACAAGGTGGCGGCGGCGCATTTATCGACGAAGGGTCGCACGCAGTAGATCTGCTGCGCTGGTATATCGGTGAAGTCGATTCGATCAATGCGACAATGGCGAAACGGATCAAGCATGACCTTCCTGTGGAGGACACGGGAGTCGCAACCTTACAATTCCACAATGGTGCTCTTGGAGAACTAAATACGAGTTGGAGTTTGCATATCGATATTGGTATGCGTAACGTCCTGGAAATCTACGGTAGTAACGGCACCATGATTGTTGAGCTAACTACGCCTGCTCCCGCCGTCCATCTCTATACCGAGCGCGAAACGTCGCCGCTCCTCTCTGGGTGGGTTACCCCGCACATTCAACCCGAAGCAAACGAACCGCATGACTACCAGAGCTGGCCGACATATACACAACATTACCGCCGCGAGGTGGAGGATGTGATCATGCGCTTCCGGCAGGATCTACCTTTCCGTGTCGGGCTGGAAGATGGCTTGCAGGCTTGCCGTATCATTGCTGCCGGATATGAATCCGCTCGTCGTAAAGCAGAGGTATTGCTTTCATCATAGGGAGAAATGGATCATTTCCTTATTTCGGTAGAAAGAAAGGAGGAGTAAAGACGTAAGTAGGCGGAAACCCGGTTCGGCTATTTTGATTGTGTTTTGAAAAGGCTCAGGTAGAGAAGCCTGCTATGCCATTGTCATGAGCTTTCGTGCCTGGGACCTGACAAATCCGGAGGCTGGCCAAAAGTTTATAGGGCTTCAGAACTATCGAGCCTTGTTCGCCGATCAGTATTTCTGGGCGGCGCTGGAGACATCAGGGATCTTTGCAGTTGGCGCTACGGCGATTGAGCTGTTACTGGGGTTGGGGATGGCAATTCTTCTGGTCGAGTTGCGCTTCTTAAAGAGCATCATTAATGCGGTGATTCTCATCCCGCTCATGGTTACACCAGTTGTGGTGGGTTTAATCTGGCGATATATGTTTGACCCTTCGAACGGACTTATCTACTACTTTCTCAGCTTTATCCCTGGCGGAAGGCACTTCGGTGGACTTACTTCCACGCATACAGCACTGTTCTCTGCAATGATTGTCGATACCTGGGAAATGACGCCCTTTGTCATTCTCGTTCTGCTTGCCGGGCTGTCTGCGCTCCCGGGTGATTTGTATGAAGCCGCCAGAATTGACGGAGCATCACGCTGGCAAGAATTCCGTTATATCACCCTGCCGCTTCTAACGCCTGTACTGCTACTGGTGACGCTCATCCGTTTCATGGATGCATTTCGTACTTTCGACACAGTGTATATCCTGACCGGCGGGGGGCCAGGAATATCTACGGAGATGATCAGCCTTTACGATTTCGACACGGCCTTTAAAACCTTCCAGCTTGGCTACGGCATGACCCTGTCAGTCATCACACTCTTGCTGTTAATCATACTCAGTCTTGTCCTGATACGCCTGATACGGCGGAGAAGCTAAGCCAGGAGGAGATGTAGGATGCAAGTGACTGCGAAACCGGTCAGGCGGCGCAAATTACAATCCGGTCGCGTTCTTAGAGGCGTGCTCATCGGCGTATTTCTGATCTGGACCCTCATACCTGTGGCGCTTATAGTGATCACGTCCTTCAAACAGCCGTTGGATATTTTTACACAGGTGCCCCGGCTGATCTTCCACCCTACCCTGGCTAACTACGTAAACGCGTTCCTGCAAGAGAATTTTCTTGCCTACTTTATCAATAGTGTCATAGTTGCAACCTGTACTACGGCGCTCTCCATGTTCCTGGGTACGACCGCCGCTTATAGTCTGGCTCGTCTGCGAGTGCCGGGAGCGGGAATCATTGCTCTTGGTGTTTTAATTTGCCGTATGGTTCCGTCAATTGCCCTGGTATTGCCGATCTACGGTCTCATACAGACGTTGCATTTGCTAAACACCTACATCGCAGTCATCATTGCCCATACCACTTTTAGCCTGCCATTCGTGATCTGGATGATGTATGGATTCTTCAAAGATATGATAGTTGAACTGGAGGAGGCCGCCCTGATTGATGGCTGTTCGCGATGGGGAGCGTTCTGGCGTATCGTACTTCCGCTGGCTGCTCCAGGGCTCGCCGCGACGACAGTGCTTTGCATGCTCTTCTCATGGAACGAATTCCTGTTTTCGGTGGTGTTGACGAATGTTAATACAAGGACGTTACCGGTCACGATTTTTGGCTTTATCGGTGCGGTATCGGTAGATTGGGGCGGCAGTAGTGCATCGGCTACGATCGTCATGCTCCCGATGATTGTATTAGGATTATTGGTGCAGAAATACCTGACGCGCGGCTTAACATTGGGCGCTGTGAAAGGTTAGCCCTGTGTCGTGATCAGCAATAGGTACGTTTCGGGGAGGAATCATGCAAGCAAAGTTTCTGTACGGAGCACAGTTTTACCGGCCTCCACACCCACCACGGAATATGCGTGCTCGTGAACTGGAGCGGATCGCGCTAGAGTTGGGATTCAACACAATTAAGTTATTTGCCCAGTGGAACTTGATCAATCGTCGTGAAGGTTACTACGATTTTGAAGAGATCGCGGAAATTCTGGATGCCTGTGCGCGCCTGGAACTCAAGGTCGTCATCAACACCATTATGGAGAATGCCCCATACTGGCTTGAGCAGCGCTTTCCCGAGGCTCGCTATGTCGATGCACACGGGCGTGCGCAATCCCTTGGTGGAAACAGCAATACGCAATCGGGCGGCCATCCGGGTCTCTGTTTGACACATGCGGGTGTACGCACAGCGGCGATGGACTATTTACGCGCACTCGCTCTTGAGTTTGCAGGCTCACCTGCGCTTCTCTTATACGATTGTTGGAACGAGCCGCATATGGAACCAGCCTGGGATACAACGATGTGGGCAGATGGCGGTCATAGCATGTGTTGTTACTGCGCATCCTCTCAGCAGGCGTTTCGTAGCTGGCTGCAGCAGCGCTATGGTTCAGATCTTGCAAGGCTCAACGCGGCATGGATTCGTGGCTATACGGAATGGGAACAGGTACAACCGCCAACGCGTCACGGCACCTATGCAGATTGGCTGGACTGGCGGCGCTTCACGATGGATAACCTGGCCGAGCAGATGGCTCTTCGCGTGAGGACACTGCGCGAGGCAGACCCAGGGCACAGGATTATGAGTCATACCGCGGCTGTAGCACCGCATGACGACCTGGCTGTACTCGCTGCTGATAACTGGCAGCTTGCATCGCATGTCGATATGTGGGGTGTGTCGCTCTTCCCTCATTGGCTGTTTCCACGTAAACCGTATGAGTTTTCTATGCGTCTTGACATCGTGCGCAGCTCTGCTGCTGGCAAAGAGTTTTGGATCAGCGAATTGCAGGGAGGCGTCGGAAAGAATCGAGGCTTGCATGCAAGCCCTCAAGTGCAACCGAATGACATTCGTCTCTGGAACTGGCTGGGAGTCGTGCATGGCGCCCGTGCGATTCTCTATTGGTGTTATATGGTAGAGTCAACCGCGACCGAGTCTTCAGGGTTTGGGTTAGTTCGTGGAAACGGTGAAATAACGCCACGAGCAGAGGAAGCGGTTCGCACTTGTAAGCTGCTTCAGCGTCATGTCAATATGCTCACTGGCTATGCTCCTGAACCTCAGGTTGCCATCCTGTTTGATCCGGACGCAGCACTCCTCAATTATACAATGGAAGGTGACGAAGCTGTTCATACGAGCAGTCATAAAGGGTATTATCGAGCAGTGTGGGAAGCGGACTTATTAGCAACATATGTACGTCCTGTTGACCTTGAGATGCTGAACGTGACTATGCTGATTGCTCCTTTCCCATGGATGATCGACGAGGAAACTGCTCAGCGCATCCTCCAATTCGTACAGGCAGGAGGGATATTCATCACCGAAGCTTCATTTGGTCTATTCGATCCCCACGGAGTGCAGCGGCAGTCTTCCCTCGCAAAACAATACCTTGGGATAGAAGAGGGTGAAATCCTCTTTCCTTCAACTGAAGCTGAGGCAAGCGGTGGTCGACTGGATTCCCCGTCCCCTTTACAATGCCGGTGGCCGATTATTTCTACTATTTCAGCTTATCACTACCTGGCTACATTGCAGAGCATCGATGGAGAAACAATTGTTTCTCAAGGCGATGAGATTGTCGGAATACGTCGACAAGAGGGAAAGGGAACAATTATCTACTTCGGTACTTCTATAGGTGGGGCTATTACTGCTGATGACCAAGGGGCAATTATACTGATGAGGAATCTCCTCCTCTCTTTTTGTGCTCAGGCCGTGCATGGGAATCGTTTACGAACGAGGCTTATAGAAGGAGCAGAAGGCTCATTACTTGTAGTAATCAATCCAGAGAATGAAACCTTTATAGAAAGCGTGGTACTGCCCTCACGCTTCAAACAAGCCGAGGAACTCTATGGCAACTCACACCTTATCATTACTGATCAATCACTTGCGTTAACAATCCCTCCGCACGATGTGAATGTCTGGCTGTTGTCATAAGATCTCTAAGTCTTTTTGCTACAGCGGTGCTCGGCAAGATTGAGCCTTATGTCTCGGAGAGACTCCCTCTGCAATTCGGCTCATACGTGCTCCTGGAGCACCGTAGGTGATTGCTCGAACTGCTTCAGCCGTGCGCCTAGCTTCAGCAGCAGCACGCCTGCTCAGACGACGCCGAGGCAGATGCTCTAGCAATCGGCTCTCTGCCATCTCCCGCAGAAGGTCCTGGTAATGTGATTCACGCGCTTTCTCATAGAGGTACATGTTGGAACCCATACGATTGCCTCCTCATCTAAGCTGTGATCGCTCAAAGTTCCTGAACGCCGCTGTAGGTGATACTTGCCGGGCATGGCAATCATCAGCGTGCTATGTAAGACTACGAATGCCTGGACCTTTTCACCTAACTATAGAATGATATTGGTCTTGATACAAGGGCCAATTTTTGACATAGTGATGGTACCATTAAACCAAAATCCTTCTTTTGAGCCATGACGATGCCGCTACTGAAATTTATACTTTCTGCAAGAGGTGAATCTTTTCGACAATGTACGCTACAACTCCAGCGACAACATTCAATACGCGGAAATCGATTCGGACGAGGCGCACTGGAATACTTCGCGCAACGGCACACAGAGCCTGGGCCATCGCATGCCCGTCAAAGGAGGGTACTTCCCCGTAGCTCCCAATGATACGCTGCAGAACCTGCGTACGGAAATGGTGCTGCTGCTTGAAGAACTGGGCGTGCCGGTTGAAGCTCAACACCACGAAGTTGGTGGTCCCGGCCAGGCCGAGATCGATATCCACTATAACACTCTGCTCAAGACCGCCGATAACGTCATGCTCTACAAATATGTGGTGAAGAACACGGCCCGCAGATACGGCAAGACGGTCACGTTCATGCCCAAGCCTGTCTTTGGTGAGAACGGCTCCGGTATGCATGTCCATCAAAGCCTGTGGAAGGGCGAGAAACCCCTGTTCTACGATGGCGAAGGCTACGCAGGCCTTTCACAAACCGTCCGCTACTACATTGGGGGCCTGCTCACCCATGCCCCGGCGCTGCTGGCCATGGTTACATCCACCACGAACAGCTACAAGGAGAAAACTATCTGCTCTGCGCTTCTTGGGGTGCCGGAGCAGGCTGCTGAGCGGGCGGCAAAGGCGATGTACAGTATCCGCAACGAGTGGCCAAAAGTGGAACACTGTTCAAGCAGTAAGGACAATCACGAGTAGGAGGAGGAGCCTCCACTTCCTTTGGCTTGAAGCGAGCCATCAGCGAATTCACCGGGCGCACGACAAAGAAGTAAATGACGAAGGCCACGATCAGGAAGGTAATAATCGCATTAATGAAAGCGCCATACTTGACCGGGGTGTGGGTATAGGGAGGGGTCCAAGCCAAGTTGGACAGGCTGGTACCAGCTACCGGGATTAGCGGTGTGATGATATCGCTGACGAGCCCATTCACGACAGCAGTAAAGGCAGCCCCTATCACGATACCGACTGCCAAGTCAACAACATTGCCGCGCAGAATAAATGCCCTAAATCCGCCCAAGTAGTTCTTGGTGCGGTTCTCTACTCCTGACACAGTTGGGTTATTCCAAATTCCCATAATCAATCCTCCAGTTACATGTTTTTGACAAGTATGAGCCTGCATGGTTGCTCATAATTAATTCATGGTTAATTCATGCATAGAGTAGAATGATTTGGCACAAATGGATAGTATGTGATCCAGAAGATTTAGGGCCAGCAGGTTCTTCCACCAATCGGGGTCGTAGGGACAGGGGTGGTGTGGCGTCGGGCGGGGCCCCTTGTGGGTGTCCGTGGGAGTTCCCGATTGGTGGGAGAACCGGGCCAGTAATTGAAATAGCAATTTGCGCTTTGTAGGTGTGATACACGTTGGTAAGAAACGATGCCAAACATTGACAAACATGCACACCTGTTCTATACTTCTGCCATGAAATTAAGCCAGTATTCCAAACAACAGGGCATTAGTTACCGAACAGCTTTACACTGGTTTCGTGATGGAGGTATCAAAGGGTATCAAGCTCCTTCAGGGACCATTATCGTGACTGAGAGCGAAACCGTTCCGTCTGTGTAGAAAGTTGCTATCTATGCGCGGATTTCTTCCGCAGAGCATCGCACCAACTTAGAGCGACAGGCCGAGCGACTCACGCACTATTGTGAGGTCAAGGGCTATCAGGTCACGCAGATCGTGAAGGAAATTGCCTCTGGTGTCAACGATAGCCGCCCAAAGTTGTTAAGTCTGCTCAAGGATGGAAGCATTACCCTTATTGTCGTAGAACACAAAGATCGCTTGACGCACTTTGGTTTTCGGTACATCGAAACGCTCTTATCCTTGCAAGGCCGTGCAATCGGGGTGGTCAATCAGGCAGAAGATGGCAAAAAAGACGTGTTGCAGGCTTTGGCAAGCAGTATTTACTCGATGTGCGCTAGGCTCTACGGGCAACCCCGCGCCAAACGCAAAACCGAAACCATCGTCAACCAGTTGAAGGCTGTGGAGGGCGAAGAGCCATGAGGTTGGTAGAACAGCATATCATCGAAGAGGGTGATCCGCGTTTAGCCTTGCTTGACGCAACGGCATTTGCCTCCAAAAACCTGTGGAATGCCGCCAATTACCTTGTGCGCCAGTCGTTCATTTTTGAGCATGACTACCTCGATAATGTGAAAGTTTTTCACCTCATCAAGTCC
>Ga0209283_10002013_pt1 | contig 11291 bp, 7 predicted proteins | sample CZO8metaG_2_FD_188354 | JGI IMG/M metagenome (GOLD analysis project Ga0209283, IMG submission 188354) | Vadose zone soil microbial communities from the Eel River Critical Zone Observatory, Northern California, USA - CZOApr15con2H1.8 metaG... | ecosystem: Environmental > Terrestrial > Soil >...
ATCAGGCCGACGCGCCAGACTTGACCCTTCAACGGGCCAAAGCCGCCGGCGATTTCAATATTGAATTCGTCGAGCAACTGCCGGCGCACCCGGACGTCATCGATTCCCTCGGGCACGCGCACGCTAGACACGGTGATCAGGCGGTCGGCTGGATTGGAGACGAACAGCTCCAGGCCCATGGCTTCCAGACCCGCCACAAGCGCCTGCTGATTCTGCCGGTGGCGCTCCCAGCGCGCCTCCAGCCCTTCCTCGAGCACCAGGCGCAGCGCTTCCCGCAGCCCGTATATCAACGAAATCGGCGGTGTATGATGGTAGGTGCGCTCTTTACCCCAATAATTCATTGTCGTGGTCAAATCAAAATACCAGCTCTGCACTTTGCTCTTGCGCGCGCGCAGCACCTCCTCGACGCCCGCGTTTACGGTGATGGGCGCCATGCCCGGGGGCGCGCTGATGGCCTTCTGCGATCCGCTGAAGCAAATGTCGATGCGCTGCCGGTCCACCTCGAGCGGGAGACCGGCTAGGGTGGCCACTGCATCCACCACAAGCAAGGCTCCCAGTTCGTCTGCCACCTTGCGGAAATCGTCGAGGCGCTGCGCCACGCCGGTGGAGGTTTCGCCGTGAGCCAGCCCCACCAGTTTGATCTTTCTGCCTTTGGCTGCGCGGCGAACGTCTTCGGGATCCACGGCGCGGCCGTAAGGGGCTTCGACGCGGATCACTCGCGCCGCGGTGCGCTCGGCGATGTGGGCCATGCGCTCAGAGAACCAGCCATTCACGCAGACGATAGCCTCGTCACCGCTCTCGAGCGGGTTCAGTACCGCCGCCTCAATGCCGCCCGAGCCGGAAGCCGAGATGGGAAACGTGACGCGATTCTCCGTGCGGTACACCCGCCGCAGCAGCCCCTGAACGTCACCCATCATCTCCATGAACCAGGGGTCCAGGTGGCCCACCAAGGGTGTGGCCAGCGCGCGGTAGACCCGCGGATCCATCGACGAGGGGCCGGGGGTCAGCATCAGCCGTGTCGGCGGAAGAAGCTCTCCAACTTGTTCGCTCATGGTTTCGAGGCCTCGATTTTCTGTGCAGTCTCTGCGGTCGTGCCAAATGCCGGCAGCGAACCGTGCCTGCACAGGGTGACGACAGGAACGCTCGGCGCGGGCTCATAGTGTCTCTAAACCAAGCGTCCGGGTCAACGACCATAATGGCAGGTTCACCCTTCATCTTTCCCGGAAGCCCCCGCGGAAGCGCCCCCGTATTTAAATTACTTTAATATGTACTTCTGAGAGCCGTGGCCAACTGATACGGCAATCGGTTTCCGCATTAGTTTTGCTTTTGGGTTCATCCCTTCTTATCCTATTCTGTTGGTCCCGACCGAGGGGATGGTGTTGGCCTGCGCAGGCTGCCCCTCCGCACTGTAATCCTCGGAGCGGGCAACGCACGATCAGACTCTCATGGCGGAAAAGTCTTAGGACGGTTCGCATTGAGGGATTTCGGCGTCGTTTTTTTCTCCAATCAACCACCCTGGGAAGTTGCCAGGTTGGCGGACCGGATTGTTCGGGAAGTCGCCGGTGCGCGAGTGCTGGGGATTCTCTACGAGCAGTGTCCCCCCAGGAGCTTGACTGAGAACCTGCGCAGCCTTTGGCGCAATCTGCTGGACCCGGCCTATTACCCCTATGTTGCTGCAAGAACTCTGCGCCTGCTCCGCAGGCCACTCGATAAACTCGGCGAGGTCTTGCTGCGATTTGCGCACGCCTTCCCGCCGCGTCAGAGGCGCCCAACCGATTTCAGGTTGGAGGATCTGGCCCAGTTCAGCCAGGCGAGGGGCTGCTCCCTCCTGGCGACGACCGACATCCGTTCACCGGAGGCGCTCGAGTATATCCGGCAATTGCGCGCAGATCTGGGGATTGTCACTGGCACGCCCCATCTGAGGCCGGAGCTATTCGAGCTGCCACGCTTGGGTTCGATCAAAGTGCACCTCCACAAGCTGCCCGATTACCGCGGCGCAGGGCCCGTGGGGCTGTGGGAATCACTGGACGACCAGGAGGAAATCAGCGTGACGGTGCATCGGGTGGTGGCAGAGCTCGATGCGGGCCCCATCCTTCGCGCAGCGTCGGCGCCCATCGACGCCTACGACAACCTCTTCAGCCTAGCCCTGAAGGCCACTACTGTTGGGAACGACCTCTTGCTGTGCACCTTGGCCGACTTCATCTTTGGCACGGTTCAAGAGGCGCCTCAGTCCGGTACGGCCCGCACGTTTCGTGCGCCCGCGCCGCACGAACTGGCCCGGTACGAGCGGCAAATAGCGAAGCGGCGGCCCCCCTATCGCCCGCCCCGCACACGCCCCAACTGGAAACTGCTGCTCCGAACGGTGCCCCTCGTTCCGCTGGCGGTGGTGCGAAACTGGGTCTGCCGCTTCCGCAAATCATTTCCCGTGGTGATCATGTACCACCACCTGATCACCGACCGGCCGCACCACCTGGGGCTGCCAACTCTAATGTTCCACCAGCAGGCGGAATTCCTCACCAAGTACTACCGGGTCGCCAGCTTGCAGGAAGCGATGAAGATGTTGGAGGCCAATCGCGTCGAAGCTCCTACCGTGGTCCTCACCTTTGATGACGGCTATGCCGAGAATTTCGTCAACCTCCGGGCCGTCGCCAAAGCCACAGGAATTCCCGTGACCCTCTTCGTCAGCACCGAGCACATTTCCACCCAGAGGCCTTTCGCGCATGACGTCAGGAAGAACCAGGAGGGATTCCCTCCCTTCACGTGGGAGCAGGTGTGTTGGCTGAGCCGCGCCGGATTTGAGTTCGGAGGCCATACACGTTCGCACTTTGATTGCGCCTCCACTGACCCTATTGCGCTGGAATACGAAATCGTAGGTTGCAAGACGGATCTGGAAGAGCGGCTGGGGAAGCCGATAAGGTTTTTTTCCTTCCCCTGGGGCATGCCCGAGAATATGTCTCGCCCGGCCGTCGAGTTGGCACGGGCGACATTCGCATATATTTTTGACGCGGCGGGTGGCGCTAACCTGCCCTCGGCTCAAGACAAGCCTTGGTTCCGGCGACGCTGTGACCACCCCAGCAGCCTGTGGGAGCTTGAATTGCGGCTGCAGGGCCTGCTGGATCTGAGGCGCCCTGGAAGCTTGCTTCCAGGCATCGCGCCCCAACCTGCTCGCGGTTAGTTTTGCCGGCGACCGACATCTCTTACACAGGGCTCCTCAGGACTTCCCTTAACAAGAACCAGAGAGGTCCAGTACAATTGGTGAGCTGCATAATTTTCCGCCAGGAGTGGTGATGACCGCACAACCACAGGGAGTTCTGCTATCCGCCACGTTGGAGAACATCCGCGACAAAGCCCGGTTGCTGCGCATCCATTCGCTGCGCGCGACTTCCGCCGCCGGTTCCGGCCATCCCACCTCGTGCCTTTCCGCCGCAGAACTCGTCGCCGCCACGTTCTTTCACGCAATGAAGTTCGATCCTGCTAATCCCAACTCGCTTTCGAGCGATCGCTTCGTGCTCTCGAAGGGCCACGCCGCGCCGGTCCTGTATGCGGCGCTGGCTGAAGCGGGCGTCTTCCCGGTTTCGCGCCTGCTCACGCTACGACAATTCGGGAGCGAACTTGAGGGCCATCCCACGCCGCTCGTGCCAGGTGTGGACGCGGCCACCGGGTCGCTCGGCCAGGGGCTCTCCGTGGGCGCGGGGCTGGCGCTCGGCGCCAGAGCCGAGAAGTCTAGCGCGCGCGTATATGTCTTACTGGGCGACGGCGAAATGGCGGAAGGCAACGTCTGGGAAGCCGCTGGGTTTGCGGCGCACTACCGGCTCGATAATCTGACAGCGCTGGTAGACGTCAACGGGCTCGGGCAGAGCGAGCGCACCATGTATCGCCATGACACCGAAGTTTATCGCCACAAGTTCGAGGCGCAGGGCTGGCAGACCGAAGTGATTGACGGTCATGATGTCCCTGCGGTACTTGTCGCGCTGGACCGTGCCAAGGCCACCACCGGGCGCCCGCAAGCAATCATCGCCCGGACCGAGAAGGGTCATGGCATCAGTTTCCTGGCGGACAAGGAGGGGTGGCACGGAAAGGCGCTGTCCAAGGCTGAGCTGGAAAAGGCGTTGGCCGAGATCGGACCCATTCCTCAGATTCCCGCCGATGACGGCCGCTCGTACGCGCGCCAGTCGCTGCTGGCGCCTCCGAACTTCCCTGCTCCAGCCCCGCCCGAGTACCAACGCGGACAAATGGTGGCCACGCGTGAAGCATTTGGCACCGCGCTGCGGAAGCTTGCCGCTGTCCATCCGAAAATCGTGGCGCTGGACGGCGACGTGAAGAATTCGACGTTCACAGAAGTGCTCGAAAAGGCCTATCCAGATCGCCTTTACCAGGGCTACATCGCCGAGCAGAACCTCGTAGGCGCGGGCGTGGGGCTAGCGGCGCAGGGGCAGGTGCCGTTTGTGGCCACATTTGCCTGCTTCCTTTCGCGCGCTTACGACCAGGTGCGCATGGCGGCTATCAGCCGGAGCAACCTCAACCTGTGTGGGTCGCACTGCGGCGTCTCTATTGGTGAAGATGGGCCCTCGCAGATGGGCCTGGAGGATCTCGCGATGTTCCGCGCCATCCCCGGAGCCACGGTGCTCTACCCCGGCGATGCGGTCGCGGCAGAGCGGTTGACCGAAACCGCGGCGCGCCGCTCCGGCATCTGCTACGTGCGGACCGGACGGCCCAAGACGCCGGTGCTCTACCCGAATGATGAACAATTCCCTGTTCCTGGATTCAAGGTGCTGCGCCAGAGTACGAGTGACCGCGCCGCGATCATCACCGCTGGCGTGACTTTGCACGAGGCCCTGAAAGCCTACGAGCAGCTCGCGGCCAAAGGCATCGCCATTCGCGTGATCGATCTCTACTGCGTCAAGCCGATTGACGGGCTGGCGCTAGGGGACCACGTCCGCGCAAGCGGAGGCCGCGTTGTGACCGTCGAAGACCATTACCCAGAGGGCGGGTTGGGCGAAGCGGCGCTAGGCGCCTTGATTACCGATGGCATTCCACTGAACGCCGCGAGGCGCTTGGCCGTGGGAAGGGTGCCACACTCGGGCAAGGCCGAAGAGCTGCTGGACGCCTTCGGCATCTCGGCGCGGCATATCGTCGCCGCCGTCGAGAAAATGACATAGAGACTGGCACAGCCGCTGTCGTCCCAGCGCGCCGGCGGGTGAGGAATCCCTCCGTAAAGGGCTTCGGTGAGCGATCCCTCGCGAAATTTTATCCCGGCCCCTGCCGGGCTTGGTAAACAATAACCCCGCGGGCGTTTCGCAGTTCAGACAAATCCGGTGGATGGGGATAAGTTACGGTGAGCTAGGAACTGGCTTCGGTAGCCACCAAAGCCGCCGGGGTCGGTTGCCGCAAGTCCCACACAATCCGGCACCACGACAGCATCTTCAAGGTATAGTAGGTCAGGTCCACTTCCCACCAGAAGAACCCTTGGCGGGCTGAAGCCATGTAGTGGTGATGGTTGTTGTGCCAGCCCTCGCCCATGGTGAGCAGGGCCAGCCACAAGTTATTCTTGCTGGTATCCGTTGTTGCGTAGCGCCGACTGCCGAATAGGTGAGAGAGCGAATTGATCGTGAACGAGCTGTGCCACAGTATCACGGTGCTGATGCAGAAACCCCACACCAGCATTCCCCAGCCGCCAATCAAGAACAGCGCGACCCCCAGCGCCACCGGCGGCACCATATGATAGCGATTCAGCCAGCGCAGCTCCGGATACTTGTAGAAATCGCGGATCAGATCCACCTGGGTATCGTTGTATCGGTCGGAGAGGATCCAGCCCACATGCGACCACCAAAAGCCGAAAAGCGAGGGTGAGTGCAGATCCTCCTGGGTATCGGAATACCGGTGGTGGTGGCGGTGGTTCGCCGCCCACCAGAGGACTCCCTTCTGCGTGGAGCTCATGGCCAAGACAGCCATGATGAATTGGAAGACACGGCTGGTTTTGAACGAGCGATGAGAGAAATAGCGATGGTAGCCCGCAGTGACAAAAAACATCCGCACGTAGAACAGCGCCAGGCACACGATCAACCATGACCAGCGGAAGCCAACGAAAAACGCCGCCAAGCATGCCACGTGCACCAAGATAAAGGGAAGAGAACGCACCAAAGAGATGCGGGCCCCGTTACGCAAAACGATTACTGCAGCCGCCATACAACCGGCCTCCTCACTTTGGATTCCAGGAGGGGAAATTAGCTCTCCGCAAACGCCGGGCGGTGCGAAAGGCAGACTTAGTGTACAGGTCTCCCGCGTGTGCGTCAAGCACTGTCCACCGTTTGAGTCGCAATTCTTTGCCGCCAATTTCGCAAGGGATAACTGTGATCCCGTATAGCACCGCTTCGCTGCATCAGATTCATAGTTGAAGACTTGCTCTGCGGCCCAAAGAACGGCTGGGCTTAATCTGTTGATTCAGAACGGTTGGCCAAGTCAGTACAGGTTGCCGTGCCCAACCAGGCCTGGTTCGCTACGACGGTCCTGAACGCGGTGTAATTCCGTCCCCGGTGTGCTATCTTCTCGGGTCCACAAGGCACAATTCGCTTTTCGACTTCGAACTGGCGACTTCGGCTTATATCCCCATGGCTGAAAAACTAATCCTCGTCGGCCTGATTCCCGAGGTGATGGTAATTCAGCCCAGCGAGCAGGTGGTGTGGATTTCCGACGCGGGCCAGCTCAAAGTCGAGTTTGACCCGAATCGGTGTCCTTTTTCTTCTAACGTCTTCCAGGCCCCGGCGGGCATGCGTCTGTCAAGCGGAACGCCACGTCCCGGCAGCAAGCCAGGTTCTTACAAGTATCGTCTCTGGCTGAACGACCAGATGATCGGCAGCGGCGAAATCATTCTTCGAGAAAAATAAAGCCCGCCTATTCAGGCGGGTGCCAGCGCTCTCGGTACCCTTAATCTAGGCCTTGTACGAGGCCGGAGTTGCTCGGGCAGCGAGGGGACCGGGATGCAGGTGCACGCTAGTCGCTGGCTGCAGCGGCGCGCTCGCTTTCGATCGATTCCGCCAGTCCGCGCCGCACCGGCGCTAGCAGGAAGGCCGGCACCGAACGCTCCGGAGGAAGCGCCACGCTTGCTGCCTTACGCGGTAACTCCGTGCGGCGATCAAGGCGCAAGCCCGCTTCGCGCAACATTTCCGCAGCTAGATTCGGGTCGTCTGAGCGGTCCACGCCCCAGAACCAAAGCCGGTCTTCCTGGTGCTGCAGGAATTGGAGGGACTGCTGAAGCTTCTTCATTGCACGGTCGAAAGAGGATGCCAGAAAATAGACCGGAAGCAACCATGAGTGGCGCCCGAAAGTAGCGCGGATCCTCACGCAGTATTTCCCGTTTTGGTTCACTTCGATGCTGCAGCGGTATTCGTTCCGATTTTGGCTAGCCTTCGCCGCCATGCGACACCTCGATTTGCGGTCAGTTCCCCGACTCGGGCTGGTGCAGTTATCCCTAGACCCTAGACGGAGCGTGCCATGCTGGCGACTTCGAGTTTGAACTCGGCTGGACGCACCGTCATGCGCTTATCCGCTTGAGTAGGCCGGCTCTCCTCAGTCTCTAGAAGAGCCGCCCCCGGGGAAGGCGAAGAAACTATACTGAGCCCCGCTGGCGACGGGGCGAGGGCTGCGGACACTAATTATGGTAGACGAAAGCTGGCAGAAAAGGCAAAGGAAAAAGTTCACGCGATAACTGCTTTGTTGTCTTTAAATTACTGGGTTTCTTAGCTGGAACTACCAAAACGCTTCAGTGCATCCGGCAGGATCTGCAGCTTGCCTTCCCGCCTCATGCGCTGTTCCAGCGCGGTACGGAAGGCCTCGTACGCCAGTTGGCGTTTGCTTTGTAATACCTGCGGTTCAACCTCCTTGCGCAGCTTGTCCATATCTTCAGTCTTGACTTGCTCCCGCTCCAAAACGTGATAGACGATCCAGTCCGCCCCCAAGAAGACTGGCGGCCCGGTCTGTCCGGCCGGCAAGCTGAACGCCTCCGACAACTGGCGCGCGCTCCCGGCGCCGGGAATCGTTCCGGTGCGCGGAAAGGGCTCACTGGTCTTAAGCTCAACCCCAAGTGCTTTGGCCGCTGCGGCAAGGCCCTCGCCCGACTGGCCGCGTTTGTACAGCTCTTCGGCACGCGACTTGGCCAACTCCACCGACTTCTCCCGGCGGATGTCGGACGTGACCTTGTCGTGGACTTCGGCCAGCGTCCCCGGATGGGCCGGTTGAATTTCCTTCACCGAGAGCACAACGTAACCCCGGTCGGTGCGGATAGGCGCCGCGAGATCTCCTACCCGCAGCTGGAAAATGGTCTCGCCAAATCTGGGGGCGCTGCCCAGTTCAGGCATCGGCTCATTGGCCGCCACCGGCCGGGTCTCGCCAGCTGTCAGATGGAACTCCTTGGCAATCTCGTCCAGCGAGACTTTGCTCGACTTGCGGATGGCGGCCGAAATCTTGTTGGTCTCTTCAGCCGCCAAGCGCTCAGCCTTTTCTGCCAGCAGGGGCGCCAGGATAGCGCCGCGCACCTCTTCAAGACTCTGCGTCCGAGCGTTCTCGTGCTCCATCACCTTGATGATGTGGAAGCCATACTGCGTCTTCACCAGGTCGGAGATGGCGCCCGGAGCCAAAGAAAAGGCCACCTTCTCGAACTCGGGAACAGTCTGGCCCTGCAGGATCCAGCCTAGGTCGCCGCCCTTGTCTTTGCTGGTGTCCTCAGAGTACTGTTTGGCGAGTTCATCGAACTTGGCGCCGGGGCGCTTGCCCTTCTTCAGCGCCTCCTCGGCTTTCTTGCGAATCTCTTCGACCTCCGCGTCGGTCTTGCCGACTGTCTTGAAAAGGATGTGGCTGGCGCGCACCCGGTTCGGAATCCGGAAGCGATCAATTTGTTCGCTGTAGGCGGCGCGCAGCTCTTCGTCGGTCACCGTGATGCGCTGCTGAAGCTGGTTTGTGTCCAGCAGCGCGTAGCGGACCACGCGCCGCTCGGGCACCACGTAGCGCCCCTTGTTTTTTTCAAAATACGCGGCCAGGTCCGCTTCGCTGACGGCTATCTTGGATTCCAGCTCGTTCGGCTTGACCAAAACGTATTCGATTTTGATTTTTTCGTTGCGTCGCTGGAGCTCTTCGCGCACCTCCTCCGGGGTCACGCTGATTCCATCGGTCACCAGCCGTCGGAATTTTTCTTCGAGCAGGCCCTGACGCACCAGTTCTTCAAACTCCGGCACCTCCATCTGGAAGCGGTCCCGCACGTCTGCGGCGTAGCGCTCCATGCCCACGAAGCTGTCGCCGACAAAGGCGGCCGGAAGCACTGAGCGGATCCGTTCGGCGCGCTCCTGGTCGGTCACGCGCAGGCCTAGGCGCTGCGCCTCCAGCTCCAGCAGGCGCTGGTAGACCAACTGCTTCACAATCTGCTGCGCGTAGAGGGGTTCCAGAGCCTTGGGAATCCTCCCGCCGCTGCTGAGGCGCTGCAGTTGGTGCTGGACTTCGAGTATGGTGATCTGCTGACCGCCCACCTCGGCCACTGTGTCGGCGCGAGAGCCGGTCGACGAGCCCTGGCCCGGAATCAGGTAAACCAACATGCCGATGCTGATGAGCCCCAGGACAACTCCCAGCAGGATGCGCACTCCAAGTTTCTTCTTCTGCAAAGCCTCAAACATTCAACCAACTCCTCGGCTTACGGCCAAACCGTCATTATAGAAGAGCCGCACCGGTGCACTCAATCGGAATAGTTCGCGGGTAGTGTCCTAAAGGAGGCAGGTCACCACCGGTTCGGGCACTGTTTTTCTTGCACTGCCGGCGGCCCTCTGCGCGGCAATACGACTTTGAGCTCGCGCATCCCGGGGCAGGGGTTAGCTGATTGAGTACCGCGCCCGGGGCAGCAGACAGGGCGTATTGAAAGGTCTGTTGTCGCTGTGCTAGTCTGCAAAACTGGCTCAAAATCAGCGCCTTCGAGTATGAGCGCCAACCGACACCTCGGAGCGAGACCGCCCAAGATATCGCGGGTGGAAGTGTATTGGACTTCAGTCTCCTATCGCACCGTGGCGCTATATGCGGCGTTGGGTCTCGTGATCGTAATAACCGTCTTGTATCTCGTGAATCCGAACTTGTACGACACCACATTGCGGCGCCTCTCAAGCGCGCTGGGTGCGAGCAACGCGCCCCCCGCCGTGCTCACTCAGACCCAGGCACGCTTCGTCAACCTGGATGGCCGGGTGCAGGTGAAGAAGGTGAGCTCGGTCCAATGGGTCGCCGCCGACTATCGGACCACGCTCGACAAGGGCGACTTAATCGAGACCGGCTCGGACGGGGCGGCGCGGATCACCTTTGCTGACGGCACCACCTACACTGTGAAAGCCGATACCTTGGTAACGGTGGAAGAGAACACTGTGGAACGCGACCACACGCGGGTGGGGGTGCACATCAGTTCTGGCGCGGTGGACTTGGCGACCGGAACGGCGGTCTCCGCGGATTCGAAGGCCGCGATTACCTTTGCCGATGCGATGGCCTCGCTGCGCGAGAACAGCCGCGCGGCCGTGCGCAGCGATCCAAGGAAGAATGAGCACGAGATCACCGTCGCCGCAGGCACCGCTGAAGTGCAACGCGGCCAAGAGCGCGTTGAGTTGGGCAAGTGGGAGCGCGCAAGCGTGCTGGTCGGGGGGCCGCTAACCAAGACCAACGTGCTGGCCCCGCCGGATCTGGCCCAACCAGTCAACTTGCAGCCGTTGATCGTGCCGGAGCCTAAGCGCGCCGCAGTGCGCTTCGAGTGGAAACCCGTGCCGGGCGCGGTGGCTTACCAACTGCGCGTGAGCAACACCTCGATGTTCGCCCTGCCGGTGACCGACAAGCGTGTCGAAGCAACCAGTGCCGAAGTGACCGGTCTGGAAGCGGGTGATTACTTCTGGAATGTGATTGCCATCGACCCGCGCAAGAACGCAAGCGAGCCCAGTGACACCTACAAGTTCACTCTGGTGGCTCAGGGCAAGAGCCAGGAAATGCTGCTCGATGTAGAAGGCACGCAGTTACACGGCGATGTCGTCGAGGTGATTGGCCGCACCGAAGCCGGCGCAGCCCTGCTGATTAACGGGCAGCAGGTGGCCGATATCCGGTCCGACGGCCATTTCCGACACTTCACGCAGCCCCTCGGCCGGGGGAGCAATACGATTGTGATCACCGGGCAGAACCGGCGGGGGGGCACAGCCACTAAATCGGTGCCGATTGTAGTTCCATAGCGGAGTTATCTGACTGGCAAAGCGTCCGGACCAGCTCTTCCGGTGGGGCTTTGCGGGGCG
>Ga0209283_10002014_pt1 | contig 11289 bp, 11 predicted proteins | sample CZO8metaG_2_FD_188354 | JGI IMG/M metagenome (GOLD analysis project Ga0209283, IMG submission 188354) | Vadose zone soil microbial communities from the Eel River Critical Zone Observatory, Northern California, USA - CZOApr15con2H1.8 metaG... | ecosystem: Environmental > Terrestrial > Soil >...
CAAAGTAGCACCAATAGGATTGCAACCTCCGTGCCACCCTGCAAATCAAGGGATGCTATTGATAAATAAGATAGTTAGCGTGGCTGGTAACCATCAGATTTGCGCGCTGAAGCCATGTAAATTCGCGCTGGTCCAGTGCAGAATGGGCACGCCTTAAGACGGATCCGTATCAGGGCTCGTTTCCCGCTAGGATTCGTATCAGGGCACGCCTTCAGGCGTGCCGCAAGAACTCCCCCGTCACGCCTTTAGGCGCTGGCTTGCGCTCGTGGAGGGCGTACGATCCTGCGGCTCGCTCATCTGCAGATGCAGATGCACATGAAAGTGCTCGGGCATGACCGTCTGCTAGAATGCCCGCCATGAAACGACGCACATTGCTCCAGGCGGCGACATTCCTTCCGGCAACACTTTGGGCCGCTTCGCAGCAAGACAAGGCTAATCCAATGCCATCCTCGACGGTGGTCTACGAGCTCCGGATCTATCACGCAGCCCCGGGAAAATTAGCAGACTTGCTGGCGCGCTTCCGCGATCACACTGTAAAGCTTTTTGACCGGCACGGAATCAAAAGCGTCGCTTACTGGACGCCTGTCGAGGAACCACAGAAGAGCAACACCCTGGTGTACATCCTCCAGCATCCCAGCCGTGAAGAGGCAGCCGCCAGCTGGAAATCCTTCCAGGACGACCCGGAGTGGAAGAGTGTCCGCGACAAATCCGAAGTGAACGGCAAACTGACCGAAAACATTGACTCCACCTTTCTCGTCCTAACTGACTTCTCCCCGCCTTTGCGCTAAAAGAACCGGGGGACACACACTCGTCGTAGCTCCTAGCTCGCAGCTCGAAGCTCCTAAAGTGATGAAATGCAGGTTGCCATTCCCGTAGTAGCGCGTCAGGTTCCATGGCATGATGACGAGCTTAGTCGTGGTTGAGAAGGTCGCTCTGTGACGGAGCGCACGGTGTAGTTGTGCAAAATCGAATCGCCTGGTTAGCAGAGAAACAAAACCGCTTCTGGCAAAGAACGCGAGAAATGGGGTACCTCGATTGTTATGGACGGAGAAGTGGGCCACCGGCCGCTCACATTCCAAAATGCCGCTTGATGTATTCGGTCAGGACTGTCGTTCCCACTGAGGCACCTACCTGTAAGCCTTTGTCTAAGACCTTCGTCGCGTTCCGGCCTATCCAGTCCTTGACGCGCGTTCCGAATGTCTTGCCGTCCTGCTCAATAGCGTGGGACAGATCCCCGATGTCACCTTCCTGAATCCCGGCAGCCAACAGCGCCTTCCTCAAGTCTTGCCAGTTTCCCACCGCGATTATTCTGCGTGTTTATGGTTTGATGGTCAGCCATGTACACCGTTCCGCCGTAGATGTGGTTTATCACGATGTGGTTGACCTTCTCGGCTTTCTCCGAGTTAGGCTCGACCTTTTTCAAGTCCGCATCTGATTCTCTACGAAAACAATCTAAAGTCGGCCCAGGGTAAGCCTAACGCTAGATTCGTATATCAGTGGAGCGCCGATATGGTCGCGTATTACCAAAGCGATTTTATCGAGGGCCATTCTCTACACATGGCATACCAGGAAGTCCCTTTGGGCGTTCTTGCGGGCCTACTGGATACGATCCGCACGCGTGTATTGAACATGGCTCTCGATATCAGGACCGAAATTGGAGGAATTTACCGGCTCCGCGAGATAGACTATCTGAGCAAATCTCCTATGCCTTTCTTCCAATACGCTTGCCGGAAGGGGCCGGGTTATCTCGGGAAACATGTAACCCGCCCTGAATCGCCCTGTAGCACCGGCATGTACGATCCGATATTCCGGCACCTTTTCCGGCTCTGCGTAACCTTTCAACTCCTGATTGGCCCACGCCTTCAACGAGTCATTTTTCAGTTCATGGCCAAGCACGACGCACTGACGCAGCAGAACCGAGAGTGACTGACCGGAGTCGGTTGCAAGTTCGATGATCTTGTCTAAAAGCACGGATTTGCCTCCGTGAAAAGTCTGCTATCTTTTCGTGAGGACCTCAAGCCGTGGTCTTGGACGCCACAGCTTGAGGGGCGCTAAAGGCCCTCGGAGGATTGGACCCCTTCAGGGGCCTTTTGGCTGCGCTATCGTTGCACGATGCGGCCTGTGAACGTGTGTTGGCGGAGATGGAAAAGTCGTCTGAAACTGAAATATTTGTGGCACCGTCGCGGACGGCGGTTGTCCACAGGGGGTCTGCCCAAAATTAGGGCACATCGGACTGGGCGAATAAATAGCAAATGTTAGGACCGGCCGGGTGCGCCGCGGGCGCGGCTCCTATTCTCCGCCACCAATGACACGAACGGACGCAGCGCCCACTCATTCGCAAAGGACGGCGGGTGGCCCATATCCTCGGTTCGAAAACCGCGCGAAATTTGGCGCACGCCGGCGACATTTCCCTTGACAAAGCCGGTTTTCGCAGCATAATGACTCCTAGAGCAAGGTATCCATTTTCTTCCCTGTTTTTCCGTGCTGTTTCCCTGTTCTTCCCCATGGGCCCGCGCACTTCGTTTTGTTCCCACAAGGTGGCATGACAACCACACGAACGCCAACGTCTAAGGAGGACCCGTGGACCGTCCGAAAGAAGATCAGCCTCATATTCCGCCGAAAGAACGCTTAGAGTTCAGGAAGCTACTGGCGGCAAACCCTAACTACTTTGGCAATCTCGAGAAGAGCGACTTCAAAATAGTTAACAAGATCATCGGCAACACAAGTTATGAAGAAGTAACCTGCGTCGGTTTTAATCCGGCACTGAATCTTCTTGAGGCCACTATCCACATTAAACGGCCTGGCGGATACAACGGTACCCTTTGCACTCCGGGCTCGACCGAGTATGTCCGTTTCTTCGTCGACTACGGAGGCGGTTGGGTCGATGTCGGCCTCGCTTCCTTCAATGCCCACGACCTTCCCAATACGGATGATTGCGCGCATCAGCCCGACAAGCCGCTGTCCTATGTTGTCACCCTTCCCCTTGGTCCGGAGCGAAACAATTGCAGGCATCCGGTCCTGCCCAATGTCCGTGCCATCCTTTCGTGGCAACTCGTTCCGCAGGCAGGCAATCCGAATTGGCATCCGATCTGGGGGAATGTTCTCGAACGGCATATCCAAATCAAGCCTCGTCGTTGGTGGTGGGGCGACGTTTTGGAATATATCCCCGCAGAGGCGCTGAAGAATCTTCCGCCGTTGATGGAGGAAGCAAAGCCCTTTCCCATCCCATTGCCCGATCCTCCCCCGCTATCGATCGGGGAACTCGCCGAGCTTTACCACACCAAGGCAAAAACCAAGGCGGCGGTGGAACCCCATCGGTTTGGGCTCGCGCACCTTCAGCCGCTTGTCGCATCGGGCAACCAGGACACTTTACTGGCGGCCGTCTCCCAGTGGAAGGCGGCTGGCCTCGATCTAGCCGAAATCATTGCCGCTCTCGACCAGACCAAAGCAGATGTCTCTTACGAGGAACTCGATTGCCTCGGACTTGAATACAACCTCGAACGCCTGGTGGCAACGCTGCGCATCAAGCGCCCGGGCGGGTACGCGGGTGGCCTGTGCGAAGCGGGCAGCCAGGAATACGTTGCTTTCTGGGCCGACTGGAACAACACCTGTGAATGGACCTATCTCAACACTGTCGCCGTCAATGTCCACGACATCGCGACCATCCCTGCCGATGGGCTGGCCTATAGCGCGATCCTGCCGGTCGATCTGAATGCAATTCGTCGCCCCTGTGGTGGCCCCAATGGAGGCCCCAAGATCGCACGCATACGCGCTGTTCTGTCGTGGAACACTCCACCCTCCACGACCGACCCGAACGCCCTCAATCATTACGGGAACCGGCTGGATGGGCACGTGCAAATCCGCCCGGGTAACACGATTCCCGGCGACCAACCCATCATCAGCATCATCGGAGGAATTGGAATCGCTGACATTCATGTCTTTGGCAATGGCATGACCGTGCCGACCGCAACCTTCGCTTTCGGAGGCAGTCCGGCCGATCCCTGGTTGCTCAACCGCGAGTGTCCATTCGGCGGGCTCATCATCGTTCAGGGACCCCCTATCCTCGGGTTTAAGTACCGGCTGTGGGCGCGTAAGTTCGGCAACCCCCTGACCGAGGAGATCGTCAAGAACACCTTCCATGTAGTGAACTGGCTCGGTGTCGGATCCAACATTACGCCGGATCCGCTGACGGGCTATGCCACTTACATGGACACGCTCTCGAACATCGACCAGGTCCTGGCGCACTGGACACCGGCCGGTGACGAGGCCAACGAGATTCGCCTTGAGATGGCGACCTTCGGTGGTATCGTGGTCGGTTCCACGCCCTGGTACACCATCCAACTCGACAACACTGGCCCCCGCCGCAAGCCGGCCGTCGCACCCTTCGAACCCCCGCCGGTTACGTGTGAGATCCACATCGATAGCGGTGGCGATTGCAAGGACTTCGCCAAACAAGTGAACACGATACAAGGACACTTCGTAGCTCGGGATGACAATTTCGGTGGCTTCACCCTGCAGACACTGCCATCGAGCATGTCGCCAAACGCTCCTACGACAGCCACTCCGACTACTTCGCAGACAGCGACGTTTGCTGCTGGGGGTGACCAGTGGAGTCTGGACGTCAGCGGGATGCAGCCCTGCGGTTACGTCGTGCTGTTGCAGGTCCTGGATCGCTCGATCCTCAACAGCGTTCCGGGTCAACACAACGGCAACTACTACGACGTGGGATTCTGCTTGAGGGCATAGCAGTCTGCGCAAACTGGATTCGGTGGCGGTGGCAACTCCCGCCGTCACCGAGCCACTCTTTGGTTGTCCTGGGCGGGTGGGCCTTCCGCGGCGATAGTTTCGCTCCCACCGAAGCTCGTTCGGGGGAGAAACCGGGGCAGGCGGGTGGCCCACTTCTCCGGCTTATGAAATAGTCGGGGTGCCCCATTTCTCGCGCCCTTTGCGAGAAGTGGGGCCTTTCCGCGGCTTCGCCAACAACAATGGGATCGGCAGCTATCGCAAGCGCCCCTCGATTGGACACACGGGAAGATTGAGCGTAGTCTCAAGATTGAGTGAGCAGTTCCACTCCTCTTTCAGGTCCTCTGAACTAAGTCAGCCCATCTGAAGTACGTTCCTCTTAGTTGGCAGCACCCAGAGGTGTCCCATGATCGATCCCAAGGCTACCAAAGTACCGCAGCCAGCGATTGCTGTCGTCCCGAAAAGCTCTTCGGGCAAGGCGGCGATGATGCCAGACTCTGTGCCATCACAAGACATGATTAGAGCGCGGGCTTATGAACTTTATGAAAACCGTGGCCATGAATCCGGCCAGGATGAACAGGACTGGTTACGTGCCGAGCGCGAAATCCTCAACGCGGAGCGGTAAAAGGACCATCGTGCACCGCCCCACCAACCCGATGACATTGATCTGTCCGCAATGCGGCGCTAAACCCGGGCAAGTCTGCGTGGTATTAGAGGGTCAGATGGAGGTCATCCATAGCGCAAGGATTGAAGCGGCGGCAGCGCACGTTTGCGGGTTTTGCAGAACGTGGCTGTAGTGCGCTAATTGAGGATCACATACCAAAGAGCGATCAATAGTACGACAGTTGACAAGAACGACCAATTGACCCACCACTCGAATACCGGTTCACCGCTTAGCGGTAGATTTCGCACGTTTCGCGGCAAAGCGAAAGACCGGTGCTGGGTCAGCTGCTGGTCATAGGATAAGCGTTGGGTTGGGTCCGAGAGCACATGGTAAGCCTCCGTAACGTTCTTGAACGCTTGGTTAATCTCGTCTAGCGTTGCGGTCTCAGTGATGCCGAGGGCGGTGTAATATGTGCCACGGCTCATCGTTCCCCGAGATTCGACCCACTCGCCATCTGCCATGGAGCTGCCCTTCGTGCATTGGGAATAACCCGTACGGTCGGCGAAGTTCTCTTTTTTGGGAAACATGATAGCCCCAAATGCATCACCGCAACAGTCTCTTTTCCTCTGTCATGAAAGGAGAAAAGTACGCAACGGGTCGATTTGTGAACTGCCAGCGGGTGGCGGAGGTAACTGAGGGTGCCCCACGTTTGGCTTTTGGAAACGTGGGTGTCGGCGGCGGCACGCGCATTGGGACTGCAAAACTCCTGGACTTAGATCCGCGGGCCTTCTGGCCCGCCGAGTATGCGTCCTTTCATCCAATGTCGTACGAAATATTGATTGACAACCCACAGCCCATAGCTAACAATAGTTAAACAATTATAGCCATCATTTGAGCAGCCGCCTGAGTCGCTAAGTCCTGTGCGCTCTAGATTTTAGCTATAAGTTCTTTAAAACCAAAGATTTGAGCGACAGTCCCTGGCTAAATCCATGATTCTAAAAGATCAGGGGGGAGGGGGGTACCCCACCCCGACAGTCGATCATTTAGAATCGCAGCCGATGATTTTTCGCAGCGACAACCGTTCCCCCGACCAGATTCGTCCCGTCAACATCCTTCCCGATTTCATTTCGACCGCCGAAGGCTCTGCCCTGATCGAAGTCGGCAATACTCGCGTGATCTGCACCGCTTCGGTGGAAGAAACCGTCCCCATATTCCTGCGCAACTCCGGCAAAGGATGGATTTCGAGCGAGTACGGAATGCTGCCGCGCGCAACGCTGACCCGCACCGCGCGAGAGTCCGCCAAAGGACGTCCCAGCGGACGCACACAGGAGATCCAGCGCCTGATCGGACGCTCTCTGCGAGCAGTCACCGATCTGAAACGCCTCGGCGAGCGCACCATCTGGATCGATTGCGACGTAATCCAGGCCGACGGAGGAACACGCACCGCCTCCATCACCGGCGCATTTGTAGCGCTGGGCCTGGCTTTGCAGCGACTCGTCGACGCAGGAACGCTGACTTCCGCGCCCGTGAAAGACTTCGTCGCCGCCATCAGCGTAGGAATCGTAGATGGAGAAGTGCTGCTCGACCTCAACTACGAAGAAGACTCACGCGCCGACGTCGACATGAACGTAGTCATGACCGCCGGCAACAAGATCGTGGAGTTGCAAGCCACCGCCGAACATCAGGTCTTCGACGACGCACAACTCGCAAAGATGATGTCGCTGGCTCGACAAGGCATTCAGTCGTTGATCGCCAAGCAGCAAGCGCTGCTCGGAACGCTCGCCTTGCGTCAGTAGCTTTCATACGGTCAGAAGCAGCGTCGAGTCCGCCCGACAGCCGGTTTTGATTTAGAATTGTTGTGCTCTATTCCTCGATCTGAAATCGTCTGGAGGATCTATGAAACTTACCCCCGGGAAACTGAAGGGGCTCAAAGCAGTGTCGAACGAGCGCGGCGTAATTGCCGCGGCCGCCATGGACCAGCGCGGATCGCTCCAGAAATCCCTAGCCAAAGAGAAGGGCGGCGAAGTTACCGACGCGATGATGGAGGAATTCAAGGTCCTAGTCTCCGAAGTTCTAACGCCCCACGCCACCGCAATCCTCCTCGATCCCGAATGGGGATTACCCGCCGCCAAACGCCGCACCAAAAACGCCGGCCTACTGCTCGCCTACGAAAAGACCGGTTACGATAAAACCGGCCCCGGCCGACTCGGCGACTTGCTCGACTTGTGGTCAGCTCGCCGATTGAAAGAAGCTGGCGCGGACTGCGTCAAGATTCTGCTTTACTACACGCCGTTTGATCCGAAAGATGTTAACGAGAAGAAGCACGCCTGGGTCGAGCGCATCGGCGACGAATGCCGCGCCAACGACATTCCGTTTTTTCTGGAGTTCGTCGGATACGAAGAAGGCGCGGACGAGAAGGGCCTGGAGTACGCCAGGAAGAAGCCGCAGATCGTCACCGAGAGTATGAAAGAATTCAGTAAAGACCGTTACGGAGTTGACGTACTCAAGGTCGAAGTGCCCGTGAACATGAAGTTCGTCGAGGGAACGAAGTCATTCGGCGGCCAGAAGGCGTACTCCAAAAAGGAAGCGATTGACCTGTTCCACACGGCCGCAAGCGTCGCCTCCAAGCCGTTTATTTATCTCTCAGCGGGCGTCAGCAACGCAGAATTCAGCGAGACGCTGGAACTGGCAGGAGAATCGGGCGTGAAGTTCAATGGCGTACTATGCGGTCGCGCCACCTGGAAAGACGGCATCCCCGTCTATGCCAAGCAGGGTGCAGCAGCCTTCCGCAAATGGCTGGAAACCGAAGGCGTAAAGAACATCAACAACGTCAACGACAAGTTGAAAGCCGCGACTTCGTGGTACTCGATCTACGAAGTGGAGCCGGCGCTAGCGCCCGTCTAGGTCCGTTGCTTCGCAGAGTTAAGGCGGGTCCTCGGACCCGCCTTCTTTCTTGATCTCGACAGGAAATTTTTATGCCTGACCGCAAAACCGCTCTCATCACCGGCGCCTCGTTCGGCATCGGTCAGGAACTCGCGGGCATTTTCGCGCGTGAAGGATACAGCCTGGTTCTGGTCGCGCGCACTGCGGACAAACTGCGTCAACTCGCCTCGGAACTGGAAAAAGCACACGGAACGCGATCGCTGATTCTAGCCAGCGACCTCGCAGCGCCTGGAGCTGCAGCGTACGTACACGATCAAACCGCACGTGCCGATATAACGGTCGATGTGCTCGTTAACAACGCTGGCTTTGGCCAGTTCGGTATATTCGCGGAGAGCAATCTGGAGGAGTGTCTGCAACAGATCCAGCTCAACATCACAACTCTCACGCATCTCACACGCCTGTATCTACCCGAGATGGTCTCACGCAAGAGCGGACGCATCCTGAATGTGGCGTCCACCGCGGCGTTTCAGCCGGGACCGTTGATGGCCGTCTATTACGCCACGAAAGCGTACGTGCTGCACTTCTCGGAAGCGATTGCGAACGAACTGCAGGGAAGCGGAGTGACGGTGACTTGTCTGTGTCCAGGACCGACCGTGACTGAGTTCCACAAACGAGCCAACATGCTAAGCAGTCGCATGCTGCAATTCGGTGCGATGGACGCGCGGACTGTCGCAGAAGATGGCTACCGCGCGCTGATCGCAGGCAAGCCGGTCGCAATCTCAGGATTCAAGAACTGGCTGCTGGCGCAGTCGGTGAGATTCTCGCCTCGTCGGATGGTGACGGTCATAGCGCGGAAGCTGCAGGAAGTCAGGAATCAGTAGCGACGCAACCGCGCGTCGGATTGAAAAGACCTTCGAGTTTGGAGAGAGTAGAAGGTCGGCAGTCCGAGCAGTGCGTGACTGCCGACTCTGGCTACTTTCTTCCGTTTAGCTGGGCACATCCACCTTCGTGGTTCTGCCAACCATCACAGCCACACGTTCCTGGAAGATGGTACGCCCATCGGAATCGCGCAACTCGATATTGTGGTTGCCCGGTCGCAGTGCCAGCTTTCCGGCATTCTTGACCTTGGATGCATAACCGTCATCGACGAAAACGGAAGCGTCCTTGTCTCTGTGGTGCGCATCGATCTTCACGTACCCATAGTTAGCCGAAATGTAGTCTGACGGGAATCCGTAGTACGGGCCGTACGGATACCAATAAGGGCTCGGGCCCCAACCCCAAAATGGCGCAGGTCGTACGATGACAATCCGTCCTCGTTGTGCCTCGGCGGTCGGGCCAGAGCTCAAAAGGAGCAGCCCCGCTATGGCGACCGCCAGCGCTCTTGAAAACCGTCCCATGGTTTTATCCATCTCACTTCTCCTCTCAACGCTCTTAGTTAGTTTGATGCGATGGGAACTGCAAAAGGAGCCTCTGTAACTAGCTGATTCTCAAAGCTCTACGGTAAGAGTCTGGACGTCAATGCGGTGTGGCGCACAGGTACCGCAACGGTAGCATCTGTAACGGAGGTCGGAACGATAGTTAGTCTGCCATGGCTTTCGACGGTGCGGCCGCGTCTTTCATCTGCTGGACGCGGCTGTGGTGGCGTCCGTAGCTGAAGTAGAACACCAGGCCGATCACCAGCCAGACGAACAGCCGCAACCAATTCGTCCAACCGAGGCCATAGATCATCGCACCGCAGATTATGACTCCTGCCGTAGAAACGAACGGCACCGCGGGCACCTTGAAGGCGCGCTGCAGGTCTGGGCGCCGGCGCCGCAGGATCCAGACTCCGATACAGACCAGAACGAACGCAAACAGCGTCCCGATACTGGTCATTTCGCCCACGATGTCCTCGGGAAGGAACGCCGCGAATAATCCCGTGAATACAAAAAATAGCATGTTTGACTTATAGGGCGTGCGAAAACGGGGGTGGATTTCCGAAAAGACCTTTGGAACCAGGCCGTCGTTGCTCATCGAATAGAAGACTCGCGACTGGCCGAGCAACATGACCAGGATCACCGATGAGAATCCAGCCAAAATCGCGACCGTGACCGATTTCGACAGCCACTCATAGCCATGCATGTATTTCGTGATCGCAAAGGCGACCGACGCTTCACGACCCGCCGAGCGGAAATCCTGCACGGTCGCTACGCCGCTCAGGACGTACGCGAAAAGCACGTAGAGGACAGTACAGATTACCAGCGAACCCAGGATGCCGATCGGCATGTCACGTTTCGGATTTTTCGCTTCCTGGGCTGCCGTGGAAACCGCGTCAAAACCGATATAAGCGAAGAAGACGACTCCTGCCGCGCCGAGAATGCCCAATAAGCCGCCGTAATGGTGAGTTATACCTTGAGGAGTCACATAGGTTGTGGCAGCGGGAATGAACGGCGTGTGATTGGCCGGATTCATGAAGCCCCAACCAACACTGATGACGATAATGACGATCGTGACTTTCAGGATCACGATGAAACCGTTGACGATCGCAGATTCTTTTGTCCCTTTGATCAGCAGGGCGGACAGGAGCAGCAGGATTAACAAGGCTGGAAGATTGATGATTCCACGTGTTCCTGTGTCCATTGCCGTTTCGAGAGGAGAGTGACTCCATTGGTATGGAATCCGCATGCCGAACCAATCGAGCACGCGATTGAAGTATTCGCTCCAGGCGATGGAGACCGTGGCTGCACCGACGGCATACTCCAACACAAGGTCCCAGCCGATAATCCAAGCCACCAACTCTCCCATGGTGGCGTAGGAATAGGTATAGGCACTCCCGGCGACCGGGATCATGGAAGCGAATTCGGCGTAACAGAGTCCGGCAAAGGCGCAACCAAAGCCCGCGACAATAAATGCGAGCGTCACCGACGGACCTGAACGATCGGCAATGGCGGCGGCTGTCCGTACGAACAGACCAGCGCCGATGATCGCGCCGATGCCGAGCATGACGAGATTGACAGGACCGAGCGTGCGTTTCAGGCTATGCTCGCTGGTCTCCTGCGCCTCCTGCATCAGGGTGTCTA
>Ga0209283_10002016_pt1 | contig 11287 bp, 11 predicted proteins | sample CZO8metaG_2_FD_188354 | JGI IMG/M metagenome (GOLD analysis project Ga0209283, IMG submission 188354) | Vadose zone soil microbial communities from the Eel River Critical Zone Observatory, Northern California, USA - CZOApr15con2H1.8 metaG... | ecosystem: Environmental > Terrestrial > Soil >...
CGCCATCCAGTTCTGCCTTGGGGACAAGCGCCGCCACCGAGTCCACCACCAGCACGTCAATCGCGCCCGAACGCACCAGCGCCTCGGCGATTTCCAGCGCCTGCTCACCATAGTCTGGTTGCGAAACGAGGAGGTTATCCACGTCGACGCCGAGCTTTTTTGCGTAGCCGGGATCGAGCGCGTGCTCGGCATCCACAAATGCTGCCATGCCACCGGCTTTCTGAGCCTGGGCGATCACTTGCAGCGCAATCGTAGTCTTGCCGGAAGACTCTGGCCCAAAGATTTCGACCACGCGCCCGCGGGGGAAGCCGCCCACGCCTAGCGCCGCGTCAAACGAGATCGCACCCGTGGGAATTACGGCGATGGGGACGATTGCTTCCTTCGACCCCAGCCGCATAATCGAGCCTTTGCCAAATTGCTTTTCGATCTGGGCGAACGCCAGATCGATCGCTTTTGTCCGTTCGTCGGCCATATGAGCGCTGCTCCTTTTATGAAAGCGGATGATACCGGGGCGAATTATACACCGGAAGCAGCAGCGAAGAAAAGGCGAATTCGTGGATTCCGGTGGAAAACGTCCCGAAAGAGAACTGATTCGTCAAGACTTGGGGGTCCAGTGATGTGCCGCACCCGGATATTGAGGTCGAAATACACCCCAGCCCTTACTGAGCACCTCGTGGCTTGTTGCCCTTCCGGCAACCGCAAGATGTCTCACATTTTCTGCTTGGGCTGAACGGCTGGTTTAGGCTACAATTCGTTCCCACCGGGACAATCCTGCTAGGACATCAACGGCAGCCGTGCGTCCTGAGTTTAGAACTTACATCCCGAAACAGTAAGGAGAGTTTAGAAATATGAAGAAACTGCTCACGCTGTTATTTGCGGTTGCCCTTGCCTTCTCGTTGTCATCCGTGTCCTTTGCTCAGGATACCGGCGCCGACAAGAAGGAAACCAAGAAGGAAGAAAAGGCCGAGAAGAAGGCCGCCAAGAAGAAGGCAGCAAAAAAGGAAAAGAAGGAAGAGAAGAAGGAAGAGAAGAAGAGCGATATGAAGTAGGTCTCCGGGAACTGGAGTCTTTGCCTTTCACAACGCCCCCGCCCCTAGCTGGGGCGTTCTTTTTCCCACCGGCGGGATCAAAGTGAAATCTTGCCCCAATTTTCCTAATTCCGAGTCCCGGGCCGTAGTAAGATTTGCCCCATCACACCTGCGTTCTTGGCAGTACATTGTAACGTGGCAGCGGCCACGATGTTCCTGACCTGGGGAGGTTTTCGTGGCAGATCAGACTGGGAATTCCGCAGCACCCGCAGCCAATTCGGAGTCTTCCGCAGCGCCGCCTGAAGACCGCAATGTCTGGATCCTGACCGCATACGGGATCTCGGGCCTGGTGCTTTTTGGCGTGCTGGTCTACTACTTCTGTACTTACATCACCCAGTAACAACGCAAACCCTTTTTCATTTGTGGAGGCGTGCACCGGAGCTTCCGCATCCGATCTCGCCTGACGCTGCCCACGAACGTGCTACAATGACCCCCGCTTGAACGGTTCTCCCGGTTAACGTACACCCAGCGGATTCCCCACATTTCTCCGAGACGGACTGAATTCCGTGGCCCACGATCCCTCGAAAACCGCGACCGTCACCTATGCTGATGCCGGCGTAGACATCGACCGTGCCAACCGCACCAAGAAGCGGATCAAATACCTCGCCCACAAGACCTTTACCCGGGGGGTGCTCAGCGAAATCGGTGGTTTTGGCGGCCTGTTCTCGATTGACAAGCAGAAGTGGCTGAATCCCGTGCTCGTCTCCAGCGTAGACGGAGTGGGCACCAAACTGAAGATCGCCTTCGAGATGAACGTCCATCACACCATTGGCGCCGACCTGGTCAACCATTGCGTCAACGACATTGCCGTGCAGGGCGCAACTCCGCTCTTCTTCATGGACTATCTCGCCACCGGCAAGCTCGCCCCGGAAGTGGCGGAGAAGGTCGTCGAGGGCCTGGCCGAAGCCTGCAAGCACACCGGCTGCGCCCTGATCGGAGGCGAAACCGCCGAGATGCCTGGCTTCTATCCGGAGGGTGAATACGATCTCGCAGGCTTCATCGTCGGCGTGGCCGAACGCGAACGCATTATTACGGGTAAGGCCGTGGAAGCCGGTGATGTGATCCTAGGGTTGGCCTCGAACGGTCTGCACACCAACGGCTACTCGCTCGCCCGCAAGCTGCTCTTCGAGGTCGCCGGCTACACGCTGGACTCCTATGTGAATGAGCTCAAGGGCAAAGTCGGAAACGAGCTCTTGCGCACCCACAAAAGCTACTGGCCGGCGGTGAAGAGACTGGTGGACAGCGAATGCGTCTCGGCGATGGCCCACATTACCGGCGGCGGCATCACGGAAAATCTCCCTCGCGTTCTGCCGCGCGGCGTGGCCGCCGTCATCGAAATCGGCTCCTGGCCGGTGCTGCCGATTTTTGAGCATCTGCAGACGCTGGGGAACGTGCCACAGGACGAGATGCTGCGCACCTTCAACATGGGATTGGGAATGTTGCTGGTCGTTCCCTCGAAGAAGTTCAAGAAAGCCCAGACCGTGTTGGAGCGCGCAGGGGAAAGAGCTTACACCGTGGGGCGAATCGTGAAGGGCGAGCGGAAGGTGATGTACACCTGATGGGTAAGATTGAGCTTAGCGGCCACGCGAAAGCGCTCTGCGGTAGTCATCTGCGGTCGTGCGGTAGCAGGGCAACATGCTATTCCTGTCATTGGCGCTCAGTCCTGGAGAGTCGCTCGAATTCTGCGAGCCGGGGCGGGGATCGGTTTCAGGCCACGTCATTTGCAGCAGCGATTCGTCGCAGGTGCGATCCCGGCTGACACGAAGCTTGTACACCTTCGTGTTGTCCACACCGTACTCGGACAGTCGGCGTTGATAAGGAAGCGACACGTAAACCAGTTTTATCAGCTGCGCCTGGCGCTTGTGAAGCTGTTTTTCTGCGATGAAAACCTCATAGTTTGAGAAATAAGAGGAGTTCGACAAGGCCAGCGCCAACCCAATCACACGCACCGGCAGCTCTTCAGTAGCTGGTTCGCGCGCCTCTTCAGTAGCTCGTTGCCGCGCGTTTTCAATTACCGGTGGTGGCGACGGCGCAAGCGCAGGATGGATGTTCATTGCCACTTGGCGCCCATCGGTGCCGGAGTTGCCTGCGTCCGCAAGCGATGGAGCAGGTGGTACAGCTTGTGAACCAGTACTGGAGAGCGAACTCGCGCGTCGATCAGCACCAAAATTGCTTGCGTCCTGAATCGACGGAGCAGGCGGTACAGCTTGCAGACCGACGCTGGACTGTGAGCGCAGGTGTCCACCTCCGGTAGAGTTGCCTACATCCTGAACTGCCTGCACTGATGGGGGAGGCGGCACGACTTGCAAACCGCCATTGGACAGCGAGCCCGGGCGTCGATCAGCGAGAGTTCCGGAGCGTTGAACCGACGGCGGTGGCGGAACGGCCAAGGCGATTAGACTGCCCAGAGTCGGTTGTGCCCCTTCCGAAAGGGCGCGCTGCTCACCCATAGGCAACCGCGGCGAGGGCGCGACAACTGCGGAGGCGCCGATGTTGATGTCCCCAACTTTGCGTATCGAGCCCTGCACAATGGGTGGCGGCCCGATCACGGCCGCACCGGGCACGGTCACCACACGTTTCGAGGAAACGACTCCAAGCTCAGGTGGAGGGGCAACGGCGGAAGTTTGAGGCAGACCGGGCCGGCGAGACGTCGCTTGGTTAACATCGGGCGGCGGGGCCACGACCGAAGTCGGACCCGCTGGCAGGATTAGTTGCGAGCGCCCAGTGGCGGCGAGCGGCATCACAGGAGGGACCAGATTCGAGGCCACGATATTGGGTTGAGCAGGCCCAGTCAGCTTCATGTCGGGCGGTTTGATAGTCGTCTGTGTGCGTTCTGGTGCGACCCGGATCAGGGCTCGACGCGCGGAGTCGGGCTGTTTCTTGAATGTTGGGCGAACCAGGGACGAATTGCCACGCAACGCCGGGAACGATTGCGAAGGCGTGTAGTAGCTGATGTAGGAGTTGTCGAAGATCCTCCGCTGCCGCGGCTGTTCTCGCTGGACCCAACCCTGGGACAGGATCACCACGGCTGCAACCGCGATCACGTGGCATAGCAGTGATTCCCCAAACCGCCGCCAAGAGACGCCAGAGTAGACAAAGACGTCGTGCCAGAAAGGCGCGGGCCGAGACGTGGTAGCAATAGGCGGCGCTGGCCGGAGCATGTCGGCCAAGTTTCGGAAGAAGACGCGGTGCGCTGGTTCCAGTTCGAGTAGCAGGCTGAGGCGAGGTGCGTCTTTAAGGTGAGCACTTATCTTTGAATTGGAGAGCTGCGATGCAAGGGTAGTCTCTGGCTCGGCACCCATGTCGTCCACGCGCTGCATGTTCTTCCAGTCGTACTCGTACTCGACGCCACACCGACGACAAACCCGGTAATAGTAGCCGTCGGCGGCTCGCCGGGGCCAGAAAAACTCGTGGGAACAGACGCCAGGCATAAGAACGGTCCAAACTTCCTTTGGGTTCCGGGCGGGTCACCGGAGGTAACCATCATCTAATGCCATTGCGGGATTAGCTAGCTTACTTTCGTGCAGGGGGCTCCTAGTCCTCGGTCCATTACCGCTTCAGCAAGTCTACCGGTTCCCTCACATCATGCACTCTGAAATATTTGGCCACGTTCTTCTGGTCCACGGTCTCGGCAAGCTCCTTAGGCTTCAGTGCAGTAGCCGCTGGCTGCGGCGCTCCAGTGCACACTCTCTTCCGCCAGGTAATGGTCGCAACCATGTCGCCAGCGGGCTCTGGCCGCGTGATTCCGTACACACGAATTAGGATGTTCTCGTAGGCGTCGTCGGTTGTTATGAAACGCCGGACAGAGGTATTGAGGAACTTTGTTAGATTTTTCCCGCGTTCTGCTTCGGGGACTAGCTCACCTACAAGCTCTTTCACGTTCTTTTCCGAGAAAGAGAAATCGAACATAACGCTTGTCTCTGTTTTTTGTCGTCTCTCCAGAACCATCTCACATATCTGGCCGTCTGCGGCATATTCCGGCGTCATCACGATACCAGTTCTGCTGGGGCTTTGCTACTTCCTGGTCGGGCCCTCGTGCACGATGGCCCCCACGATGTCGTCGATGGCATCGGTCACACGCTTCGTGGGCAGGTTGAAATTGTTGGAGAGGATGGAGAACGCGACCTGTTCGCCCCGGTCGGTCGTGGCGTAGCCGGAAAGCGTTTTTACGCCGCCCAGCGAACCCGTCTTCGCGTACACGCGCCCCTGGGCATCGATGTTCCTGAAGCGATCCGAGAGAGATCCGTCCACCCCGGCAACCGGCAGAGTGTCGCGGAAACTCGTGCCCCAGGGCTGCGAAACGGCATAACGAAGGAGTTGCACGACCGAGTGAGGTGTCACCAGGTTCTGCCGCGAAAGCCCCGAGCCATCGTAGAAGACGTACTGGTCACCGGGAACACCGGCTTTGTTCAGAAATCCGCGCAGCACCTCGAGACCACCTTCGACGGTGCCGGCTGTCCCCTTTTCCCGCCCCAGCAGTCGAAGCAGGATCTCCGCGTGCAGATTCTGGCTGACTTTGTTGATGACCCGCACATCTTCAATGAGAGGTTTCGACTGGTGGCTCGCCAGCACCAACGGCTGGTTCTGTAAGGCACGCGAGGGCTCGTTGCCGCCTCGTGCGGGCGCGTTGGCCGTGATGGTGAAGGTAGAAAGACTGGCCAGGTCGGTGTGCCGAGTGCGCTGTCTGCCATACACGGCGATGCCGCGGGTTTCCAGCAACTGGCGGAACAAACCCGCCGCGAATTCTGCTGGGTCTTCGATGGCAAGGGCCTCGTCGGCGCCTGCGTCATCCAGTGGCATGTTGCCCCAGAGAGTCAGCGCCGTGGAGCCTGGTTCACGATTGATGAAGATCTTGCGGCCAGTGCCTCCAGGGGTGGTGATGATGCGATTATCAATCCGGTAGTAGTCGGCGAAAGGCGTGATGCTGACGAAGGCGCGCTCGCCGACGCGGTCCGCGGGCAGGATGTTCACGAAGATCACGTTGTCATTGATGGTGAGTGCGGAAACCGGAGCGCCGTCGGCCCAGACCAGATCGTCCTGGCTCCAGCCTTCGCCGTAACGCTCGAAAGCAAAGTAGGAGTCATCGGCGATGATATCGCCGTCCACATATTTCACGCCCTTTTGCACCAGCTCGTCGGCGAGTTGTTCGAGCACCTGAATGGGCCGATCATTGCGCTCGGTACGCCGCGCGTAGGGCAGCTCGCGGCCGGAAAGGTTGGGGTCGCCGCGCCCGACCAGCACCAGATCGCCGGTCAGGCGTCCATGTTTGTCGAGCGTTCCGTTGGTTTCGACCGTGGTGCGGAAGTTGTAGTCTGGACCGATGAGCGCGAGCGCCGCAGCCGTGGTGAACAGCTTGGTGTTGGACGCGGGAGTGAATAGCTTGTCCGCGTTTTGCGCGTAAAGAACCTTGCCACTGGAAACTGAGACCACTTCGACGCCCCAAAACCCGCGGGCGAGGTCAGGTTGAGAAAGAATCGTGGCAATGTGGGCGGCCAGGGCCTTGTGCGACGCAGCGTGAAGCTGCGTGCCCAGCAGCAGGCAGAAGACCGTCAGCAAAGAAAGGCGTGAGCGGCGCATACGAATGGAATGATTCTAGCAGACGGCCCGCAACCAGCGCCGGGTGCAGACTGCAGTCACATCGATTTCAGCAGTGCCAGCCATCGTTGCCAGGCTTCCGCCCGAGCTTTCTTGTTGGCATCTACACTGACGGTATTAGTGGGATCTTCGCCCGTACGCATGAACCCGTGTCCTGCGCCTTCGTAAGTGACCGGCTCAAACTGCTTGTGGGCGGTTTTCATCGCCTCAATGGTGGCCGGAACCGTGGCAGTAATGCGCGCGTCATTACCGGCATAGAAGCCATATACCGGAGCAGTGATGGCGGTGACAGTCTCAGGCGGCGGGCCATAGAACACGAATGCGGCGCTCAAATCACGGCGATGAGTGGCGAAGCGAAACGATTGGCCGCCACCCCAGCAGAAGCCGGCTACTGCAACCTTGCCGTTCGCCGCCGGAAGTTTCTTGACGTAGTCGGTAACAGCATCCAGGTCGGCGGTAATGGCGTCGCTATCGAGTTTGGAGACAGCTTCGCGAGCGGCATCAACGCTGGGAAAGTCGCTGCTCTTGCCACCGTTTTGAGCCGCGCCGGAGAGCAAGTCGGGCGCTATGGCTATATAGCCAGCGGCAGCAAGCTGATCAGCGACGCTGCGCGCCCACTCGGTGAGGCCGAAAATCTCGTGAATAACCACAACCGCGTCCGCCTTCTGTTTCACCTCGGGGTAGACGATGAACGCGTGAACCACGCGATTGCCGTGCTTCACCGTCACCCACTCCTGGTGCCGCGGTGACTTGTCCAAGGCCTGCTTGGCCCAATCCTGGGCGAAGACGGGGAGACAAAACAGCAAAACAGTTGCAACGATAACGAGCTTCATGGGGATCGAGTTTACCCTGCGGGAAAGCGCTGGGCAACTTTGCGAGGGAGGGTCATCCAGCACTCGAACTCATCCCTGCTGGTTTAGAATCTGCCGATATGCGTCCGGTCTTCGAATGGCAAATCGGGACGCGCGCGCTGCAACTGGGGAAGCGCACGCTGATCATGGGCGTTGTGAACGTCACTCCCGATTCGTTTTCTGACGGCGGGCTGCATTTCGACCGCGACCGCGCCGTGGAGCATGCCCTGCAACTGCTGCAGGATGGTGCTGACATTGTGGACGTGGGCGGGGAATCCACCAGGCCCGGAGCAAAGGTTCTCTCTGAGGAAACTGACGCCGCAGATGCTGCTTCCAGTAGAGCTATCCCTCGGGTCAAGGCCGCGGTCACGGAGAAAGAAGAACTGGAGCGCGTGCTTCCGGTCATCGCTGAGCTAAGACGGAAGCGGGCCGATGCGGTGATCTCGGTGGACACATATAAGGCCACCGTGGTGCTGGCGGCCGTGCAGGCCGGCGCTGAAATCGTGAATGACGTGAGCGGGTTTCGCTGGGATCCCAAGATGGCAAAGACGCTGGCGGAACTGAAGTGCGGGGCAGTGCTGATGCACATGCGCGGGCGCCCGGAGGATTGGCGCACCTTGCCGCCAGTTCCCGACATCGTGATGTTAGTGAAGCGGGAACTCAGGGAGTGGGCAGATGCCGCCGTAATGGCCGGCGTGAAACGCGAGCGCATGGTGCTCGATCCCGGCTTCGGATTCGGCAAGAGTTTCGAGGAGAATTATCCGCTGCTGAAGCGCTTTGACGAATTTCATCAGTTGCGCTACCCGTTGCTGGCGGGGGTTTCGCGGAAGTCGTTCATCGGCCGGGCGCTGGCTCGCGATGGCAAAGACACGCCCGTCACAGACCGGCTCTGCGGAACCCTGGCAGCGGAAACCGCGGCCATTCTGAAGGGAGTACACATCATCCGCACACACGATGTGCGAGCCTGCGCGGATGCGGCGCGAATTGCAGATGTGGTGGTGAGCTAAGAAAAATCTTAACCACGGAAGACACAGAGGAGGCGGAGAAATCGGTGTACTCGGTGGGGGTCTCGGTTCGTCAGAACACTTTTGCCGAATCGAGCAGAATCGTGACCGGGCCCTCGTTCACCAGCTCCACCTGCATCATCTCCTGGAAACGGCCGGTTTCGCACCGGAGACCAGCTTCGCGGATGCGTTGCACAAAATGTTCGTAGAGTTGGCAAGCATGCTCGGGCGGGGCGGCGGCATCGAAGGACGGCCGCTTGCCGCGGCGGACGTCGCCATAAAGCGTGAACTGGGAGACGACCAGAACCCCGCCTCCGACCTCGGCGGCGTCCAGGTTCATCTTTCCGTTCTCATCCTCGAAGATGCGTAGTCCGGCGATTTTGTCGGCGAGGTAGTCCGCATCGGATTCGGTATCGGCCCCAGCTACGCCCAGAAGCACAAGAAGGCCGCGGCCAATCTTGCCGGCGACTTCTCCGTTGACAGTGACCTGGGCGCGGCTCACGCGTTGGATAACGGCACGCACGCAAGCCAGTTTCCAGGTTCTAGTTTCAAGTTGCAAGTACGCAAAATGTGGGTAATGGTGCATTTGCCTGTTGCGGTGAAGAATGGCTACGCTCGGGATGACGCCGACACGAATGAAGGAGCTCATAATCCCAAGTGCACCCTCCCACAATGTGCAACACCGCTGGTTGGCCGGAACTTTGTGGCTGCTCCCTGCTAGACGTTGACCCCGGGAACTGGCAGCAGTTAGGATTCTGAGTGGGCAATCTCCGAGCCGGCGGCAGTGGTATCCGGCTGGACGGTAGTGGTGCAGTTTGCCTATTTTTAGGGATGCGCGCCAAGCGTGCGATTCATTGCCTCGCAAAGAACGCGAGGCATTCGCACGGCGCGCCCAGATCCCTCGACCGCCAAAAGAGGGCGGCTCGGGATGACAACGGCAAACTGCACCACTTACCGGCTGGACTCTTCCTTTGCATCAATTCGTGTGGGCCAGTACACTACTCGTTCCCTTTCAGCCCTTCAGGAGGTGGAATTTTTATGGCTAGCGACGGAAAAAAAGAGAGCGTTGAAAAAGTGAAACAGATCATTGCCGAGCAACTGGGAGTAGACGAAGGCGAGGTCACGCCCAGCGCTTCCTTCGTGGACGATTTGGGAGCGGACTCCCTGGACCAGGTTGAACTGGTGATGGCCTTGGAAGAAGCGTTCGATGTGGAGATTCCTGATGAGGATGCGGAGAAGATCCGTACCGTGCAGGACGCCATCGACTACATCGACAAGCATGCAAAGGTGAGCAAATAGCAGCCGAGGCCTGCCCTGGGCGCAGTCGAAGGGGCGGCTCTCCCACTTGATCTCGGGCGGGCAAACACCCGTCCCACACTGGCAGGTAGCGAGGAAAACCATGGCAGCCATTGACGAAAAAGTGAAACAGATCATCGTGGAACAACTGGGAGTGGACGAGGGCGAAGTGACGCTAAACGCCTCGTTCGTGGACGACCTGGGCGCCGACTCGCTGGACACCGTGGAACTGGTGATGGCCTTCGAAGAGGCCTTCGAAATCGAGATTCCCGATGAAGACGCGGAGAAGATTCGCACCGTGCAGGACGCGATTGAGTACATCGGGAAACACGCGAAAGGCGGGAAGTAGTTGGGACGCAGGGTCGTAATCACTGGCATCGGCCTGATTTGCGGCGTGGGCCTGACCACCGAAGAAGTATGGAGGAATCTGCTCGCCGGCCAGAGCGGCGTGGCGCGCATCACCCAGTTCGATGCCTCGCAGTTCTCCTGCCAGATCGCGGCTGAAGTCAAGCATTTCGACCCGCTCAAATTTATCGAGAAAAAAGAATTGAAGAAGATGGGCCGCTTCATCCACCTGGCCTTGGCCGCCACGGATGAGGCAATGAAAGCCTCGGGCTTGCAGGTGACGCCGGAGATCTCGACTCGGGTCGGGGTCCACATCGGGTCGGGAATTGGCGGGTTCGATGTCATCGAGCGTGAGCATACCAACCTGCTCAATGGCGGGCCACGCAAGATCTCCCCTTTCTTTATTCCAGCATCCATCGTCAATCTGGCCGCGGGGCACGCCAGCATCCGCTACAACGCCCAGGGACCGAACGAGGCCACATGTACGGCATGTACCTCGAGCGCGCACTCCGTGGGCGATGCCTGCAAGATCATCGCCCGTTGTGATGCCGATGCAATGATCGCGGGCGGGACCGAAGCCGCCATCACCCCCATGGGAGTGGGCGGGTTCGCCGCCATGCGGGCGCTTTCCACCCGGAACGACGCGCCCGAGAAGGCCAGCCGCCCCTGGGACGTGGGGCGCGACGGATTCGTAATCGGGGAAGGCGCGGGCATCTTGATCCTGGAAGAGCTGGAATTCGCCCGTCGCCGCGGCGCGAAGATACTAGCGGAGATCGTGGGCTATGGGATGAGCGGAGATGCCCACCACATCACGCAACCGGCCGAGAATGGCGACGGCGCCTACCGCGTGATGCTGAATACGCTGAACGATGCCAAGGTGCAGCCCGAGCAGGTGGGCTACATCAACGCGCACGGGACCTCTACCGACATCGGCGACAAGCTGGAAACAATCGCCATCAAGCGGGCTTTCGGCGATCACGCTTACAAGCTGGCGGTAAGTTCGACCAAATCCATGACCGGACACCTGCTGGGCGGGGCCGGCGGTCTGGAAGCAGGCATCACAGCGCTGGCGCTGCGCGACCAGATTTTGCCGCCGACGATTAACCTG
>Ga0209283_10002026_pt1 | contig 11270 bp, 8 predicted proteins | sample CZO8metaG_2_FD_188354 | JGI IMG/M metagenome (GOLD analysis project Ga0209283, IMG submission 188354) | Vadose zone soil microbial communities from the Eel River Critical Zone Observatory, Northern California, USA - CZOApr15con2H1.8 metaG... | ecosystem: Environmental > Terrestrial > Soil >...
GGGAATCCAGCACTTTGCGGCGGTGCATGGTCACGCTGCGCGTTACCACGACACGATGACTCGCTTCTGGGTGCGATTGGTCGCGCATGCAGTCGCGAACCGTCCGGAGATCGAGGACTTCGAAGCTTTCCTCGCTGCACACAGCATGCTGCTCGATCCCGCGCTGCCCTTCAAGCACTGGCGCCCAGAGGCGATGTTCACTCCCGAAGCCCGAGCGCGATGGCGAGAACCTGACCTGGTCCCGCTCCCGTTCTGAGTCGCTCAGTCAAAGACCCGCTCCACGAACCACTCGTCGGGGCTGAGGTCGGAGATAGACCAGTTCGCATGGGACTTCCTAAGGGGCCACGAGCAACACATCTGGCCATACGAACTCGCCATACGAATCATTGTACGAACAAATGTTCTATTGGCAAGGCCTTAACAGGGCAAAAAGCGCTACTCCAGCCCGTGCGAAACCGTGTCCGCCAACGACTCGAGCGGCACCCGGTACCGGTCCACCACGCTGGGTTCGGAGCTCCCGTCGGGTCGGAAGTGAAGCTCGTAGTTGGGACCACTCGTGCCGGCGATCGAGGGCAGATCTTCGGTTGGGATCACAAGGCACATTTCATGGAAGCGTCGCTCTGGGAGGATCCAGGCCAACGCCACCAAAAGGGTCGATGGGGAGGGGATGAAGTTCGACCGGTTGACGAGAACGTGTCGGTAGGCGTGGGGCTGATCGAGCTTGGCGGTCTTGACCTGGATTCCAAGCGTGGAGCCGGTCGCCAACCGTCTCACCACGACCTCGCTCACCTCGTTGTCAGGAAACGGCCGGAACAATCCGCAATCGTCGAGCATCGCCAACCGACGGCAGACCTCCTGCTCACCCCAGAAGCCCCCGACACGGTCTTTTTCTGAGGGCAGCTCTGCCACTGCGGCGGGGCGAGCAGGCAGCAGCGGGCCGGCGCCAACTCGTTCCGCCAGCCGATTCGTGGGTACGAGGTCATCAGACCACTTATGGCCAGGGATTGGACTGATGGGCATGTCGGCAACCAGCATCGTCCTGCCGCGGTCGATGATGCGTGCTGCCTTCCTCTTGAAAGTGGCCGCATCGGCGACGAGGGCGAACGGGCCGAGGTGGTCGCCATCGAGATGCACGCCAATGATCAACTGGTCATCTGTGAACAGATGGTTTTCGTAAACCGCAATCGGCGCCTCGGCGTGTTGCACGGAGGTCTTGGCCTTGACCTGAAGGGCGATGTAAGCGCCATCCCTCAGGCGATGGACCAGTGCGTCGATGCCACGGTCGAGCATCGGTAGGAACACGTGGAGGCCACCGCCGGACTGCTCGATGAGAGCGGCCCACACCAGAAATTCGGCAGTCTGGCCGATGGCATCCTCGCTTCCGGCGGGCCATGTTGGAGCGCCGGGCTCGGTCACGACCTCAGACAGTGGCGACGAATTCGGCGATCACGCGTGCGCCCTCAGCGTTGGTCAGGGTGATAGACGGCACGTCAGGATTGAGCGATTCGAGCACGATCCGTTCGTGCTGCCAGCCACCTTCACTCTCCTCCGCCGCCGTCTTCTCGCTTCGCCAGCGCTTCAGCGTGTAGCAGCCGCCTCCCTCGGGGTCCTCGGCCTCGGTGAGCTCAAGGAGGACAATCCTGCCGTTCCGGCTGCCCTCGACGGGAAATCGGAGCACCGCGTACGAGCCGTCCGCGATGCGCGGCTCCATCGACTTGCCGCGCACCCTCACCACGAACATGCCCTCGCGTGGGTGCAGAGACTCTGGAACCTCGATCCAATCAGGCTCGCCGTCCTCGGCCGGTCGGTTGTACAGAAAGTGCCCGGCCGCGGCCTCGAGACCGTACAACGGCAGGTGCCGCCCATATTTATCGGCCTCGGCCGCCTTCACGAGACGCAGAGCGGGTTTGGATTCGGCCTCGGCGCCGACCCGCGAGCCCCACCGATCCTCGACGTACCTTGCGACCTCATCATGGTCCTTTATCTCGGAGGTGCGGCCGTTCAAGCGCACGAAGAGTGATTCGCCCGCGTCCGTCAAATGTACGTAGACGGGCCGGGACGACGGCTCGACGTGGACGCGGCAGATGTCGTGACCGTCGACGCGGTGGATCTGCGTTGTGATCCTGGCGGCAGCGGCAGGGCCGACCGCCTCCTGGATGAGATTGCCGAGATGGAGCTGGAACCAGTCGGCATCGTCCTTACCTTCACGGTGCAGCGCCTCGAAATCGTGCTCCAGACCGACCATACCGCGGTCGTCGGCGACACCGATCACAAGAGTGCCTCCGTAGCGGCTGTTGAGGAAGGCAGCGACGGTCTTGAGCGCAGGTGTGCGAAGGGCCTTATTGCGCCGGCTCTCCTTGAGATCCCATTCGAGGGTCGACTTGAATTCAAGGTAGGCATCCTCATCGCGGGCGAGGAGGTCGCCGATCGGTATCTCCCGCTGCCAGGCGACCCTGGCTCGCGTGTAGACCTCGACCGCCATGCCACCCGCAACCTCGGCACGCAACTCATCGTCGTTGAGCAGGGCGAGGCTGAACGTCTCGTTGCGCTGCATCTCCTTGGTGATTGCGGACGTGAAGCGCTTGTCGAACTCGAGCCGGAAGTTCTCGAACGAGTTCGCCGACGCCTCCAGCCGCACCTCCGGGTCGGAGGCCATGTCAAGAGCCATCGCCTCCAGGTGAAGGCGATGGGCCTCGCTGAGATTCATGCCGTACCGCTCGTTGAGGTCGCGCACGATCCGCGACAGCGGCTCCTCCTCGGGTGGGCGCGCATCACCCTCCGGGTTGTAGATCGCCCGCACCTCGCCTCCGTGGCTGTCGACGACGACGCGGCCTTCGGACGTCAAAACCTGGCGCAGGTGCGTGAGTTCGACCTGGCCGCCGAGGTCGACGGCATCGCCTGAGCGGCGCCGGATGAGAGCGCCTAACGCTCGGCAAAAGATGTAGTCGCGCTCGAGGGCTGTGTCCTGGAAGCTCACCACCTGGGAGAGGAAGGAGTACACGCGGACGAATCCATCAAGCCGGTCGCGGAACTCCTGCTTGCGCAGGTCGTCGAGGGCGTGGAAGCGGTCGACGGCGGGGGCGAGCGCTGCATGGACGAGCGCGCTCTGCCGGCCAGACTTGTCCGCGAGCAGCACCCTGACCATCTCGGTGATCTCCTCCGAACGGAGCACGCCGTACTCGTCCAGAGCGTGACGCGAGTCGTACAGAGCGTTGGGGTCCGTGGGCGCCGCTACGGTGGCGCCGTGGTAAACGTCGAACGCCCGGCGGATGTCGTCGGTCTCGTTGCGGAAGTCGAGGACGAACGTGTCGCTCTTCTCCGGATGGATGCGGTTGAGGCGCGACAGGGTCTGCACCGCGGCTACGCCGAGAAGCACCTTGTCGACGTACATGGTGTGCAGAAGTGGTTCGTCGAAGCCGGTCTGGAACTTCTCGGCAACGACCAGGACCTGGTACTCGTCGGAGCGGAATGCCTCGGCGGTGCGTGACTCCGGGAACTTGTTCATGCTCGATTCGCTCACCGGGTCCAGGTCACCTTCGTAAACGCGGCCCGAGAACGCGACGAGCGTCCTAACGTCCTGGTAGCCGTGCAGGTTGATGTACGCGTCGAGGGCGCGCTTGTATTTGACAGCGTGCAGCCGCGACGACGTGACGACCATGGCCTTCGCGCGCCCGCCGATCTTGGCTCGCACGTGTTGGCGGAAGTGCTCGACGATGATCTCGGCTTTCTGGTCGAGCATGGTCGGATGGAGGGCGACGAACGTGGCAATCGCCCGCTTCGCCTTCCTCGTTTCATAGCGGGGATCTTCATCGATCGCCTTGGCCACCTTCCAGTAGGTCGTGTACGTGGTGTAGCTGGCCAGGACGTCGAGGATGAACCCTTCCTGGATGGCCTGGCGCATCGAATAGAGGTGAAAGGGCTTCTTCCTACCGTCGCGCTCATCGAGGGTGCCGAACAGTTCGAGCGTGCGCGCCTTGGGAGTCGCGGTGAAGGCGAAGAAGCTCAGGTTCGGTTGGCGGCCGCGAGCCTGGACCCGCTTCGCCAACAGGTCCTGGGCGTCAGGAACAACGCCCTCCGCCTCTTCCTGCTCGGCCGCCGCGAGCGCTTTCTCGGGGGGCACACCCAGCGCCACCTTCAGATCGTTGGCCGCCTCGCCGGTCTGCGATGAATGGGCCTCGTCGACGATCACCGCGTAGCGGCGCTGCGGCATGCCCGTGACCTTGTCGATGACGAACGGGAACTTCTGAAGGGTCGTGATGATGATGCGCGCCTGCTCTCCCATGAGAGCCTCGGCGAGCTGGGCGGAATCTTCGTCGATCTTTTGCACCGTTCCGTGAGCGTGCTCGAGTTGGTAGATGGTGTCCTGCAGCTGGCGGTCGAGGATGACGCGGTCGGTGATCACGACGATCTTGTCAAACACCTTCTCGTCGCCCTTGTGCAAAGTCATGAGGCGGTGGGCGAGCCAGGCGATGCTGTGCGATTTGCCCGAGCCCGCCGAGTGCTGGACCAGATAGCTGTGGCCGGCGCCGTGTTCGCGCGTATGGGCTTCGAGCTTGAGCACCGCGTCCCACTGGTGCAGGCGCGGAAAGATGAGCTGGTCCGGCCGGCCTCTCTCGTCTTTCTCGACGTGGATGAACCGGGCGAGGATGTCGAGCCACGCGTCGCGCTGCCACACCCGCTCCCAGAGATAGGCCGTGCGATGGCCGTCGGGGTTGGGCGGGTTGCCCGCCCCGAGGTCGTGGCCGAGATTGAAGGGCAGGAAGCGCGTGGCTGCGCCTGCGAGCTTGGTCGTCATCGCGACGCTGTCGGGGTCGACTGCGAAATGGACTGCTGCCCGCTTGCTCAGCGTGAGGTTGTTGGGGTCGCGGTCGCGGCGGTACTGGTCGATGGCGTTCTCGATGGCCTGACCGGTGAGCTTGTTCTTCAGCTCGGAGGTGGCGACTGGGATGCCGTTGACGAAGAACGCAAGGTCGACCGTCTTGTTCGAGTCCTTCTCGTAGGCGAGCTGGCGCGTGACGGTGAGGCGGTTGGCCTCGTATCGCTTGACTAGCTGCTCCGTGAGCCCATGGGCGGGCTTGAAGAACGCGAGCCGGACCGTAACGCCGAGGTCGACGATGCCGTGGCGGAGCACGTCGACGGCCCCGCGTCTATCCAGCGCACCTGTGAGCCGCTCGATGAAAGCGCGACGCGCTTGATCGCGCCCGCCGTGGAGCTTGACGAGCTGAGCCCACTCGTCGGGCTGGGTGGACTCGACGAAGTCGAAGAGGTCTTTTGAGTCGAGGCCAGTGCCGGGGTCGAAGTCCCGTGGCTCCCTGTTGGCCCACTTGACCCCCTGGTAGCCGCCGTTGTGGACTAGGTATTGGGTGACCTCGTCTTCGAGGGCGTGCTCCTTGGGGAGCATTGGGTTCAGGCGACCCTGGGGATGGGGATCTGGCTAGTGACTGCAGCGGTTATGAGCGCTTGCCTGCGCTCCTGTAGCAGTTCGATCTGCCGAGCGAGGGCAGACTTGGCAGCCTCGGTCGCCTCCAGGGCTCGGTCAAGTTGTGTTGCGATGAAGCGCTGCTCCGAGAGAGGCGGCTTGGGAGCTCTCAGCATGCCGACAACGTTGCGATTGATACCGGTTACGGCCGATTTGTCACTGTCTACCTCGAGCGGCATTACTGCCAAAACGTGATACACCCACTTTGGATCATTGCCCCGAAAGTCCGAGACAAATAGCGTGGTATTCAAAGGCCAGTAGGAACCCGCAACAAAGGTAACGTCCCCGATGGTTCCGTATCGGCCGGTTACTACGCCTGGACCCTCGCAAGCCGCCCGGGAATGCAGACCACTGATCCCGCCAGAGGAAATAACCGGAATCTCGCCATCTTCCCGCTCATCGGTAGGCAGATCAAATCCCCTATGAAGTTGGATTAGAACGCCGAGCGCGACAACGTTCCAGTTGTCCGGTATCGAACCATTTCCCGAGATCGGGTTGAGGCGTTGGAGGACGGTTGCATCGCGCTCGCTTGTAAAGCGTTCGTCGATCAGGTCGATCGCGCGTCGACGATTTACGACTAGCTGGTCAATGCGGTTCGTTTCGGCGTCGAGGAAGTCGGCGATCGCCCCCTGCGCTCTCAGGTCCGGCAGGGGTACTGTCGTATCCGCGATGGCGTCCAGTCGGAGACCGAACCGAGTGATACCAAACGCGGAAGCATCGAATTGCCTTCGAGTGGGCTCGGCTGCCACTGCCCAGTAGAGGTAGCGACCGTCGACAGCAGATGGCCGTGGCCGAAGCATCGCGAGGTGGTAACCGCACAGGACGTTCGGCAGGTCAGTCGTGACGTACGCCGGAACGCCGATGTCGTCGGGGGTCTCCGAGTCCTTGGTTATCAAGACATCGCCCGCTCGCAGTGTGAACTTGCGGATTTGCTCGGGCGACGCGGTTGCAGCGGCGAAGTCATGGTCCGGTCCGATCCGTGCGTTGTTGTAGACGTCCATGTAGTTGCACAGCCGCACCGACGTCTCGCCTTCGATGGATTTCTTGTCGACATTGCTGACCGTGATCGCTGCGAGGTGGCGTAGCTTCACCTCGTTACGGCCCCGAGCAGATCTTGGATCTCTGCTTCCAAGGAGCGGATCTCGGCGTCGATTTCCTCCAGCGGACGCGGCGGCACGTAGTTGTAGAAGTGCCGCGTGAGCGGAATCTCGTACCCGACCTTCGCCTTTGAGTGGTCGACCCACGCATCCGGCACGTACGGCAACACTTCCGCCTCCATATAGTCGTCTACGGCGGTCCGGTACTCCACGCTCGCGAGGCGCTCACTCGGATCCTGTTCATACGACACCTCCACCGCGGGTAGCGGCACGTTCTCGTAATCGCGCAGGTCCGGGTCCGTGTACGGATGGCCCTTTTTGTCCGTCACCGGCTCCGCCTCGGGGTCGCGCTCGGCCGAGGCCAGTAGCTTCTTCACGTCGGCGGGTGACAGGCCGCGCGCGTGCCCATCCGTCGATGCCACGCGAAGCGGGCGCTCGACCGTGATCCGCATGTAGCCGAAGGCGTGGTTGGGATAGATCTTGACCCGCTCGCCCTCCTCGAACGCCTCATACAGGCGCGTGATCTCGGCGATCTGCGCATCGGAGATCTCGTTGCGCTTGTTCCCCAGGCTCTTGCGCATCTTCACGAAGGACTCGCGTGCGTCGACTAGCTCGACCTTGCCTCGGCGCTCTGCGCTCTTGCGGTTGGTGACCACCCAGAAGTAGGTCGAAATGCCCGTGTTGTAGAAGAGCTGGTCGGGCAACGCGACCACAGCCTCGAGCCAGTCGTTCTCGATGATCCAGCGCCTGATCTCGGACTCGCCCGATCCGGCACCTCCGGTGAACAGAGGCGAGCCGTTGAACACGATCGCCAGGCGCGAGCCGCCCTGGGCGACCGTCTTCATCTTCGAGAACATGTGCTGGAGGAAGAGAAACGACCCGTCGTTGATGCGCGGGAGGCCGGCGCCGAAGCGGCCGGCGAAGCCGTCCTTTTCGTGCTCGCGCTCGATCTCCGACTGCACCTTCTTCCACTCCACGCCAAAGGGTGGGTTGGCGAGCATGTAATCGAACCGCTTGCCGGCGAGGCCATCCTCGGTGAACGAATTGCCGAAATGGATGTTGGCGGCGTCCTGGTCCTTCAGCATCATGTCCGAGCGGCAGATCGCGAACGTCTCGGCGTTGAGCTCCTGGCCGAATACCCGGAGCTTCGCGCGGGGGTTGAGCTCGCGGAGATAGATCTCTGACACCGAGAGCATTCCGCCCGTGCCGCACGCGGGGTCGTAAAGAGTGCGGACGATGCCGGGCTTGGTCAGAGCTTCCTTGTCCTCGATGAAGAGGAGGTTGACCATGAGGCGGATGACCTCGCGCGGGGTGAAGTGGTCGCCGGCCTCCTCGTTGGACGCTTCGGAGAAACGACGGATGAGCTCCTCGTAGATGTAGCCCATCTGAAGGTTCGACACCTTGTTCGGGTGGAGGTCGATGTCGCAAAAGCGGCCGATGACCTGATAGATGAGGTTCGAGCGCTCGAGCCGGCGGACGTGGGTGCGGAAGTCGAACTTGTCCAGCACGTCGCGTGCATCCGGAGAGAAGCCGTTGATGTAGTCGAGGAGGTGGTCGCCGATATTGCTCTGATCGTCGAGCAGCTTCCGGAACGTCAACCGCGAGGTGTTGAAGAACTGGACGCCGGTCAGCCGAAAGAGCACAGGGCTCGGGTCCTTGAGCTTTCCCTTCAGTCGCTTGTGCTCGGCGATCACCGCGGCCTTGGTGGGCTCCAGCACGGAGTCTAGGCGGCGAAGGACCGTGAGCGGGAGGATGACCCGGCCGTACTCTGAGCGTTTGTAATCACCTCGGAGGAGGTCGGCGACCGACCAGATGAAATCAGAGTGTTCGCGAACAGTCGAGCCAATGGACATCGTGTCGGATTGTGCGACAGTCGGGCGCGCGGCGGCCGATGGGGCCGCCCGGGATCAAACCGCCAGGTCACCCGAGTGGCGCGGGCGTGAACTGCGGGCCTTCACCAGGCTGAGCCGGAGTCCAAGCGCCGCGGCGAGCCGGCTATAGGTCTCCATGGTCGGGCTCTTGCGGCCGCGCTCGATCCGGCTGATCTCCGTCTGCGCCACCCCGGACCGCTCCGCCAGCTGCGCCTGGGTGAGGTTGAGCGCGCGCCGGCCAGCCATGAGCGAGCTGATGAGCGCGTACTTCAGCTCCTTGGTCCGGAGATCGCGCACCGCGTCGGGCCCCTCAGTTACGGCCTCGGCCTCGATCTCCTTGTAGAACTCGTCGAAGGTGTTTCGCATTGTCGACTTCATCCCAGAGAATATTATGAGTGATTACTCATAAAAGTCAACGTCTCTGACGGGTCTGCCATTCCGTCAGTCTTGACCTGGCCAGACTGATCTCCCGGTTCTGCCGGCGCTCGGAAGGATCGCGGCCCTTGTCATATGCGCCAAGCAGAAGGATCACGCGGTCACCAAGGGCATGGCAGAAGATTCGTACGAAGAGGCTGCCATCGCGGAGACGAAACTCAAAGAGGCCGCGGCCGAGTTGTCGCCCGAAGGCGGTGCCGCACACGCCGACCCCGTGCTGTTGAAGAATCTGATAGAGGGCGGCACCGACAGTGCGGCGATTTTCGGCCGAGAGGTCAGCGAGCAACCAGTGCCGAACCGGTTGGTGGCCAGATGGGTCGGCATAGAACTCAAGCTGATAGGGATGGTCGACGAGATCAGTCATAGACCCGCTCCACGAACCACTCGTCGCGGCTGAGGTCGTGGAAAAGTTCGCACAGCAGCGCGCCGTTGAGAAGGGCCTTCCAGTATTCGCGTACGACGGGCTGCTTCCACCATTCGGTCTCGACCTTCCAGCGCGCGATCGGATCGACCGAGCCCGACCACGCCCCTGCGATGAAGGCGGGGGTGCCGTCGGCGTTCAACGTGACGGTGACGGGGGTGGGTGGAGAGAAGAGGCGGGTCACGAGAAACGTTCGCGGGTAGCCTGCGTTTTAACTAGGTGATGCGAAGCTTTCCTGCGGTACTGATAGCGCTCGCGGTCGCATGCAGTCAGACAGGGCCGCCCGAAGCTATGAAAAGCACTCCCAGCCCGGCTCGGACTGCGATCGTCAACCCGTCCCCGAGCCCTGTTTCGGGCGACTTGCCGTTGACTCAGGTCTCGTTCTTTTGCCGCCTGCCTGTCATGCGTACTCCCGGTACTAGTTACCTGGGCGGTTTTGTCACTTTTCCGTCGGCAAGGTTCGCCTTCGACTCGAGTGGCAGCATGCACAGCGAACAAACCGGCGGTTTGACAACAGACGCGGCTCCGATGCTCCACGGCGCCGGTGTCACCCTCGCAGGTGTTGCTTTTTACGATCTGGCTCAGCACCGTTGGGTGCCGGCTGGCCCACCCCAGTCCACGCCAGACGGCGGCCTTTACGCCTATGCCACATGGGATCCGGCAAATTTCAATAAGGGCCAGGTGCATGTCGTCAACGTGGCTCAGGCGACCGAGAAAACATTCGATGTCGCGGTGCCAGCGAATGCGATGGGCTTCACCGTCGCTGACTTCGATGCGGCCGGTATCTATCTGGTCGCAAACCAGTTCGAACAGCTTCCAGTCGGAATCTGGCTGATGGATCCGACCACTGGGGCGGTCCGCCAGCTGGCGCAAGTCGGACCTGTCTTCGCGATCAGTGGAGGCTATGCCTGGCTCGCGGGGATCGATCAGCGTGACCCCTCGCCGCCTCAGCTTCGGCGAAGCGGGACTGCCAGCAATAGCGTCATTCGTGTCAACCTCGCCAACGGCGACAAAACCACCTGGTTCTATCGACCAGGACGAGAGGTCTGGCTTATGGGCTTCGACTCCGCCGGCAGACCGATTGTCAATGTCTCTGATCCAAGCGGGTCGACCGATCAGTCGGAAACCTGGGTGGCTGGCGGTCCGGGCGATTCGGGCGTCCTCATTCATGCCGGATCGCTCTATCTCGCAGCGCCACAGGCTGACGGCGATCGGATCTGGTTTGGCAATTACTCGGGCATCTATCTGTTCTCTCCTGCGCACGGCTTGCAGAAAGTGGCCGCCTTCAACGACCTCAAGACTGCAGAGGCGGTGCTCCCCGCCGGGTTCTGTACGTGAGCTGAGGAACGGTTGCATCACGCGAAGCGCTGCGCGGGGAGTGGGGAGGTGAGCAGCGCCGGCCGCGGCTTGCGCACCACGCCGTCGCCATGACGTTCCTGCAGCCGCTCGAACGCGGCGATCACCTCTTCACTCGTTCCGTCCCCGCCCGCCCATAGCCGCAACTGCCGGCGGCCCGCGGCCTCGAGCACAGGGAGATCGATCCACAACTCGGTGATCGGTGCGCGAGGTTGCCATTCCTTGATCCATGCCCCGATGAGCCCGAACAGCTCGGCCGCGCTGGAGAGCGGATGGCGGACGATGGAGTCGCGCGCATCGGGCTCACCCGATTCGTAGACGAGACGCACGCGCACTCGCTTCGCCCCGGCGCCGCGCAGGCCGAGCTCCGCGGCGAGGTCGCCGCAGAGCGCTCGAGAGACGAAGAGCAGTGCCTCACGATCTTCCACCGGCGGCTCGAACTGGCGATGCGCGCTCGTGAACTGCGGCGGCCGCCAGGGAGTGAGCTCGTCAGGTTCCGCGCCGCGCGCGAGCAGGACCGCATGCCTGCCCGCGCGGCCGAGCTGGCTTTCGAGCTCGCGCGGCCCGATCGCCGCCAGCGCGCCCAGCGTGCGCAGCCCGAGCAGGTCGAG
>Ga0209283_10002027_pt1 | contig 11267 bp, 11 predicted proteins | sample CZO8metaG_2_FD_188354 | JGI IMG/M metagenome (GOLD analysis project Ga0209283, IMG submission 188354) | Vadose zone soil microbial communities from the Eel River Critical Zone Observatory, Northern California, USA - CZOApr15con2H1.8 metaG... | ecosystem: Environmental > Terrestrial > Soil >...
ATGATGGCCGGCGAAGAGACCTTCGACCTGCTCTTTCGAATAAGGAGACAAGCAGACGATGCGGGCGGGCACCGGGCGTCAGGCTATCACGCAACAGGGTACCCTCGCGGCCAGAAAATCTTGGAGGAGATGAGCATGGGTTCGATGGGCAAGGTTGCCCTCGTCACGGGGGGCGGCAGTGGGATCGGAAGGGCGGTTGCTCTTGCCCTTGCGGCAGAAGGTTATGCAGTCGTTGTGGCCGGCCGGCGGAAAGAGCCGCTGGAGGCCACAGCCGCTGTGGGATCGGAACGGGGCGCCCGAATGCTGGCGGTTCCGACGGACGTCGCCAACCCACAGTCGGTCAGGGCTCTTTTCGCCCGGACCGTCGAGGCTTTTGGACGGTTGGATCTCCTTTTCAACAATGCCGGCTCTGGAGCTCCACCAGTGCCGCTCGAAGACCTCACATATGAAGTTTGGAGCTCGGTCATCGGCGCCAATCTCACCGGCGCGTTTCTCTGTACCCAGGAGGCGATCAAGATCATGAAGAGCCAGGACCCTCGTGGTGGACGGATAGTCAACAACGGCTCCATATCCGCCCACGCTCCGAGGCCGAACTCCGCTCCGTACACGGCGACGAAGCACGCGATCACGGGCTTGACCAAGTCAACATCCCTCGATGGCCGCAAGTACGACATCGCGTGCGGCCAGATCGATATCGGCAACGCGGCCACAGAGATGACGGAGCCCATGGTCAAGGGCGTCATGCAGGCGAACGGCGATCTCGAGGTCGAGCCACGCATCGATGTCCAGCATGTGGCGCGCGCAGTCGTGTACATGGCGGGCCTCCCGCTGGATGCCAACGTTCAGTCCATGACCGTGATGGCGACGAAGATGCCGTTCATCGGTCGGGGATAACCAAGAGAAAGTCCGGGCGCCGCTCGTTTGTATACTCGGGACGCCTTGCGGATTGTCGATGTGCGCACCGATACGCTCACCATGCCGAGTCCCGACATGCGACGCGCGATGGCGAATGCCGAGCTCGGTGACGATGTCTTCGGGGAGGACCCGACGGTGAACCGCCTCCAGGACGTCGCCGTCGAGATGTTCGACAAGGAGGCGGCGCTCTTCGTCAGCAGCGGCACGATGGGCAACCTTTTAGGACTTCTGGTCAACGCGCGCTCTGGCGAAGAGGTGATCGCTGACGCGGATGCTCACGTCTTTCTAGCTGAGGCGGCCGGAGCTGCCGCCCTGGGGGGAATCCAGATCATGCCAGTCGGGACTGAGCGTGGAATCATGGAGCCGGAGCAAGTTGCCCAGGCGATTCGCCCCGACGATCAACACTATCCGCGCACGGCTGCAGTGACGTTCGAAAACACCCACAATCGGCACGGCGGCATCGCCTGGCCGTTGATCGCCCTCCAGGCCGCTTCTCAACAGGCTCGAGACAGTGGAATCGCCGTGCACATCGACGGCGCTCGAATTTTCAATGCCGCCGTCGCCGTCAGGGCGAATGTCAAGGATCTCGCGGCCTGCGGCGACACATTGACCTTCTGCCTTTCCAAGGGCCTTGGCGCCCCCGCTGGAAGCATTCTGGTCGGGCCTCACGAGAAAATTGCCGAGGCCAGGCGATGGCGAAAGATGCTCGGGGGTGGGATGCGCGAGATCGGAATGCTCGCTGCAGCCGGTCTATATGCCCTCGATCACATGGTGGACCGCCTGGCTGAGGACCATGCCAACGCCAGGACCCTGGCAGAGGGCCTGGCGGAGATCAAGGGCATCAAACTCGACCTCTGGCGAGTCCAAACCAACCTCGTCATCTTCGAGATCGACGGGATTTCAGTGGCAGCCTTCCTTGACGAATGCAAGAAGCGCGGACTCTCGGCGGATGCAAACGGCCGGAACCGGGTACGGTTCGTCACCCGCTACGGGATCGACGCAGAGGATGTTCAATTTGCCCTGAAGGTGGTCTCGGAGGTAATGGGCGCAGCCTGACCGATGACCCGACCGCCGAGACTCATTACCGAGCTGGTGGGCACCTTCATTTTTCTTTCGGTGATCGCGCTCTCTGGTCCGGCCGGTCCACTGGCTCCGCTGGCGATCGGCACAGCCCTGATGGCAATGGTCTACATGGGAGGCCATATCTCGGGCGCTCACTACAACCCGGCTGTCTCATTCGGAGCCTTTCTGAGCCGGAAGCTCGGCGCTGTGGACATGGCTGGGTACTGGGTGGCCCAACTGGTCGGTGCCGCCCTCGCGTTCACGTTCGGCTATTTGGTGAGCAACCACACTCCTGGGATCCACCCGGGACCAAGGGTCCAGGTCTACCAGGCGCTCGCGGTTGAGATCGTTTTCAGTGCCGCACTGGTGCTCGTAGTGCTCGCTGTTGCGGCGAGCAGGGCGACCCAAGGCAATTCCTTCTACGGCCTGGCGATTGGTTTCACCATCATGGCCGCAGTCTTTACCGGAGGGCCGATCTCCGGAGGTGCCTTCAATCCGGCCGTCGGCTTTGGCGCCACCCTGGGCTCGGCCTGGTTCGGCAGTGGCGGCTGGTCGGACTTCTGGATCTACGTCGTCGGTCCGTTCATCGGGGCAGCGATCGGAGCCGGCATCCACCGCCTGCTGGTCGGCGGCGAGGAAGCACGATGATGAAATCGCCTACAGGCTCACTCGCGGGTCGAGCAGCGGATAGAGCAGGTCGACGATGAGGTTGGCGATCCCGATCAGAAGCACGTAGTAGAAGAACACGCCGACGGCGGTCGTGTAGTTGCGGCTGAGGATTGACTGAATCAGTTCGTGGCCCAGTCCCGGAACCGCGAAAAACTGCTCGATCACCATCGAGCCTGTGATCAGCGCTGTCACAACCGGCCCCACGATTGTCAAGACGATGATGGCGGCGTTCCGAAGGACGTGGACCTGGATGACCTGCTCCTCAGCCAACCCCTTGGCGCGTGCAGTGGTCGCGTAGTCTCGCCGCAATTCTTCAAGAATGCTGCCGCGGGTGTGACGAGCGACGTACCCGGCGAACGGGGCGCCTAGCGCGAATGCCGGCATCAGTATCTGCGCGCCCTGGCAGCATGGGTTGGGGTCGTAGAAGATGAGGCCCCCGGTCAGATTGAACAGTACGGTGACACCAAAGAAGACCAGGAGAAACGCCCATACGAAATTCGGCACAGAGTAAACAGCGAGGGCAAGACTGATCAGAATCCGGTCGGTCGCGCTGTTCGCCTTCCGAGCGGACGTCATACCAATTGCTATACCCAGAGCGATTGCGATCACGGCGGCCACAAAGCCGATCTTGCCGCTCAGAACCGCTTCGGGTTGCAATGTTCGGGCGAGATCGCCGTTCAGGATTCGCGCCATCAAGCGGACGTACTGAACCGGCAGCGGCAAATCCAGACCGAGGCGATGCATCCCTTGCTCGTACTGAAGTGGGGTCTGGTGGCCTTCGCGAGCCACTGGATCGCCCGGAAGAAAGTGAAGCGCCGAGAAAATCACCAGTGAGCCGATCATGGCGCTGGTCGGCACGAGCACGAGCCGCCCAGCCAGTCGCCACGCAAATCTGGTCACCGAGGAATGATGCGCCCACAATTCTTGGCGTACTTCTGCAAGCCATCGCTAAAGCGGATCGATTTCGTAGCGGATGATGCAGGTGATCGTCGGTGGTGCCCTCCTCATCGCACCGGCGGAGCCGAGCTCAGCGGAAGGCTCGTCGCGCTTCTTCGATCGCTTGGTCCATGGCCGCCGCGGGTTCGGGGATGGCATTGCCGTGACCAATGGCGAGGAGCGACGGGTTTAGCTCTCGCAGTGAGCTTGCCGACGCCAGCGCCGTCTTTTTGTTCCAGGTCGCCATGGCCGGGAACGGAAACAGCGGTTTCAGGACGCCCGACACTGCGATTCCACCGCGGGTTTGAAAGGCGTCGCCGGCGAGCAGGCTTCGGTCGCGCACGTCGAAAAAGGCCACGTGACCAGGGGTATGTCCGGGCGACGCGACCACCTCGAGCGAGCCGACGCGGTCGCCTGGCTTGAGAAGCCGATCGGGTTTCCAGTCGACCTTGACGAAGTAGCCCTTGACCGCTGTCTGCGGCTCGGTCTCGAGCAGCGTCTTGTCCCCAGCCAGGATGCGAGAATCGCGCTCCCCGATGGACACCTCGACACCGGGGAAGCGCAGGCGCACGCCGGCCACACCGCCCACGTGGTCACCATGGGCGTGCGTCAACACGACCCGGCGGAGCTCCTTCCCAACCTCCTTGACAATCAAGGCGACGTCGTCTGCCGGCGAGGACGTGGTGCTGTCGACCAGCGTGAGCCCATCGTCCTCCTGCACGAGGTAGCAGTTCATCGGGAACAAGGCCGCATACCTGGTGAGCTGGGCCAGGTTGGCGCCATGGCGCGTTATCTTCAACTGGTTCTCCTCGTCCAGGGGAGCCGATCAGGGCCCATGGGAGCCAAATGATGACAAGTCCACACATCGCACTCCTGACCCGTGAATACCCGCCCGAGGTCTACGGCGGCGCCGGCACCGCCGTCGAATACCTCACGCGCGAGCTTCGCCACCTGGCCGAGGTCTCGGTCGAATGCTGGGGAGCGCCGCGGACCGAGCCCGGCGTGACCAGCCACCAGCCGTGGAGCGCGTTGTCGGAGCCAAAGCCAGAGTCGGCCACGCTTCAGGCGATGTCGATCAACCTGGCGATGGCGGCGGCGGTCAAGGGCGCCGATCTCGTCCACAGCCACACCTGGTACGCGAACTTCGGCGGTCATCTCGCCAAGCTCATGTGGTCGATTCCTCACGTCATGACCATCCACAGCCTCGAGCCCCTCAGACCCTGGAAAGCCGAGCAGCTCGGAGGTGGTTACGCCCTGTCCACGTTTTGCGAGCGAACTGGGATCGAGAGCGCGGATGCTGTGATCGCGGTCTCGCGCGGGGTTCGCCAGGATGTGCTGGATTGTTATCCCGATGTCAACGCAGACCGTGTCCAGGTGATTCACAACGGGATCGACCCCGAGATCTACCGGCCCCAACCGTCGCCAGAGACTCTGACGCGCTTTGGCATAGATCCGACCCGACCATTTGTGCTGTTCAACGGCCGGATCACGAGGCAGAAGGGCCTGGCATTGCTTCTCGCCGCGGCCCTCAAACTCGATCCGCAGTATCAGCTTGTGCTCGTGGCCAGCAGTCCGGATACGCCGGAAATCGCGGCTGAAGTGGCCGCCCTTGCCGGCCGGGTCGCGGCCGAGCGAGGCAACTTGATCTGGATCGACCACTTCATCTCACGAGAGGACCTGATCCATCTTCACTCGGACGCTGCGGTGTTCGTCTGCCCGTCGATATATGAGCCCTTTGGCCTTGTGATCCTGGAAGCGATGGCGTGCGAGACGCCAGTCGTCGCGTCGCGAGTCGGCGGAATCCCGGAGATCGTGGTCGAGGGTGAGACGGGTTTTTTGGTGGATTACGATCCCGCGGACCCCGACGGGTTTACCAGTGCGCTGGCCGACCGCATCGAGAAGCTTCTGAGAGATCCGACCCTGTCCGCAAGGATGGCCAAGGCCGGACGCGAGCGGGTCGTTCACCACTTTGGCTGGCCGGCCATCGCAGCCAAGACCTTCGAGCTTTACGAGACGCTCTTGTCTTGAGCGACATGGGGCTTAGGCCTGCTCGGACTCCCAAATAGCTCGCGACTCGGCGACGACTGAATCGACGGCGTCGATGAATCCCTGAATGTCCTCCTCGTTCATCGGCGTCGACAGGGCTCCCATCGCGCGGGGTGCCATCAGGACTCCGTGGTTCACCAGCCCCAGGAAGAAATCGCGCGTCATCTTCTTGTTCGACGCGGCCATGGTCCGGTAGTCGACGACGGGTGTCTCCGTGAAGTGGATGGCGAAGAGCGATCCGACACCGTTGACCTGCGCACGCACACCGTGGGAAGCGAACACCTCCGACAGCTGCTCGCTGACACGAGCGCCCTGCCGGTTGAGCTCTACGTACACATCGGGTGTGAGCTCGGTCATCGCGGCAAGACCGGCGGCCATTCCGAGCGGGTTGCCGTTGTAAGTCCCACCCTGGGCGACGTTTTGCTTTCTCCGAGGGTCCAGCAGCTCCATCACGTCGGCGCGGCCGCCGAAGGCCGCGACGGGCAGGCCGCCTCCGATGATCTTGCCCAGGGTGGTGAGATCTGGCGTGACGCCATAAAGCTGCTGGGCTCCGCCGCGAGCGACGCGGAATGAGATCACCTCGTCGAAGATCAGCAGGATGGCGAGCTCTTTGGTCACGCTCCTGAGGCGCTGCAGGAATTCCACTGTGGCCGCAATCACTCCGCCGGCGCCGATGATCGGCTCCAGGATCACGGCAGCCAGCTGCCGGCCCTCGCGCCGGATGATGGCTTCGGCTGCGTCCGGGTTGTTGAAAGGCAGCACGACTGTCTGTTCCAGAGCCCAGTCGGGCGTACCGATCGAATCGGGCCGGGCGATGGGAGCGTCCGGCGGGCCGGCCTCGGACACGTCGGGGTGAGTGCTCACCTCGGCGTAGTCATGAGTACCGTGGTATCCGCCTTCGATACGTGCGATCTTCTGGCGGCCGGTAAACGCTCGCGCGAGCCGCATGGCAAACATGGTCGCCTCGGTCCCGGAGTTGCAGAACCGGACCATGTCGAGGCTGGGCACCCGTTCGCAAAGAAGGGCAGCGAGCTGGACCTCCACAGGGTTGGCGGCGGCGAACCCGGTGCCGCGCGCAGCTTGCTTGCGAATCGCCTCCACCACCTTGGGGTGGGCATGGCCGAGGATCATCGCGGTGTAATTGCCGAGCATGTCCAGACGCTCGGTGCCGTCGGCATCCCAGATCCGGCAGCCCTCGCCGCGGGTGATGTAGAGCGGGTACGGGTCGAAATAAGTTGTGGTGCGGGTGGTGCCTCCAGGCATGACTGCGACAGCGGTGTCGTGCAGCGCGCGAGACCCGGGCGTCTGGCGGCGGTAGGTCGTCTCCGGATCAACCATCAGCGGCGAGGCTACAACAACTGCGAGCGGGCGGCGGATACCGGACATTGCGGTCTCATGGCACCTGGGGCCCGCGGATTCCGGACGAACCGGTCCGCGGGCGATCCAGATGCTGGGGGGATTGGTCTACCTTGGCGGGAACTGTGAGTTGGGGACGGGAGCGACGAGATTTGCGGTCGGAGCCAGGTTCGTGAACCCGATGACCGCGCAGTTGATGTCGATGCCGACGCTCCCATAGGGGGCGCCGCCGGGGCCGGTGAGAAGGTCAGGGCGAGTGGCGGCAAGGTTGAACACCACGTTCTCGTCGATCTGACGCTTGTCGAGACCCTCATCGATCGCCTTCTGCGTCCACTGCCCGAGCTGCGCGTCCCAGAGCGGGCTGTACGCATCCGCGTGCCGTGGATCCTTCAAGGTTGGAAAATCGCCGAATACGTTCAGCAGGTCGCCGCCGTTGCGAAGCCCGTTGATCAATGCGGTGTTGGCGGCCGAGGCGTCCTCGGCGGCGTGACCGTCAAGAACGATGTGCTGGAAGCCTTGCGACTGCGGGTTGTCAGCTCCGGTTTGGCCATTGATGAAGCCGAACAGTCGCTCGCGGGACGAGCCAAGGAAGTCGTCGCCACCGTTGTATGCGGCGTTGGCCAGCGCAGGTACGTAGGTCGACCGCTCCAGGACCGACGCCAGCGGGTCGCCGGCCTCGGTGCTCAGGTACAGGATCGGCTGGCCGGCGTCGAAGCCCTTCACCAGCAGAAGGTCAACCCAAGATTCGAGGAACTGGCCGGGCGGTGACGCGGGAGCAATGTGAATCCCGAGCACCCGGTCTCCCGTGTTGGTGTGGGTCGTCACGTCAAACGGTCCGTCCCCGGTGGCGACGATCGGCGCGTTGTAGACAACCGCGCTGGCGTCGATCCGAATGAACGGGCTGTATCCGGGGCCTGCCACCGCGCCGGGCGAGAAACTCGCCGGCGGGAAGCCGTTCGGCCCTGGTACGAACGTGCGTGTCGGGCTGAAGTCAGGCTCGCCCAGGAAGTGGACGACCGCCGGGCCGAACTTGTTTGCGTCGGCCGAGGGCGAATCCAGGGTGACCGTCTGCACACAGGCGGCACACGAGATCGCGATATTGGCGAGCTTGGGGGCGTAGTTCAGGCCGCTGTTCTTGGCCAGCCCGGCGTCAGATGCCTCGGTCAGGATGAACCAGACCGTTTGGCCGTTGGCCGTCCCCTTGTACAGGGGCAGGCGAACCGTATCTTGAGTCAGGTCGACCTGGAGTGCGCTTTCGAGCACCAGGTTGTTTCGCGGCAGCAGGCCGGAGAGCTGCCCCAGACCATTGGCCGCGCTGGGCTTGTCGTCTGCCTTGGCCGGCGAGGGCCCGTGCCAGGCGATGGCCAGCAGGAGCACGGCAAGCGCAAGGAAAATCGAGGTCAGCAGCAACGTGCTGCCCCTGAGCGTCATCGAAGTCACCCGCATGTCTGGGTCCTCCGTGGACGCCCGAGCCGACGAACACCATGGTTTTGCATCTACACACTCCTTTGTCGTGACCCGTCGATGACGGTGTCGGATGGAGGTGTAGTCCCCGGCTCGCGCCGGACGTTACAGCCCTGTCCGGGAGTCTCTCCAGCGGCGGAATGCGCCCAAGAGTGAGTCGACGGTTTCCGGCTCGAGCGATTTGGGGGTCAGTCTCCCCGTGAGCCGAACCAGGGCCCTCATCTGCTCGAGATACTCCTGGCACGCCGGGCAGGTGGCCAGATGCGCCTCGAAACGCGTGCAGTCGGGATCGGGGAGCGTTCCCTCCAGGTAGTCGGTGATCACATCGACCAGCTCTTGGCATGCCATCTCTCGGGGAGTGTCATCGTTCATGGTGCGTTCCCATCAGTATCGAAGCTTGCTGTTGCGTTACGCATTTTCGGCGAAATACGCCTCCATAGCTCCGCGCAGGCGGCTGCGGCCGCGGTGCAAGAGCACGCGCTGATTGGCCTCGCTCAACCCAAGCACGTCGCAAACTTCGGCCGCGGGCCACCCATGCACGTCGCGAAGAGCGACCACGACGCGCTGCGCTGGTGGCAAGCGATCCAACTCCCGCCGCAGGACTCCCATCATCTCGCGGCCAACGACAGCGTCCTCGGCCGACGCAGACCAAGCCTCGAGGGGACTTGCCCAATGACCGGGGTGCGTGGGGTGAGCCGCAGGGAGGAATCGCGCAGGGTCGACGGCGGGCTGGTTGGGCTCCCTTGGATCTTCCAGCTCGGAGAAGTTGATCGTTCGCCTTTCGCGGATTGCTCGCGTCTTGGCACGGTTCGTCAGGATCTTGAAGATCCAGGTCTTGACGCTCGAGCGTCCCTCGAAGCGAGTGATCCCCGTCAGGACGGCGAGCCAGGTCTCTTGAACCACCTCTTCCGCCACCGCATCGGTTGAGACGAAGGCCAAGGCGAGCCGTTTGAGAGATGCGCTGTGTGTGTTGACCAGGCAAACGAAAGTAGCCTCGTCGCCGCTTCGCAAGCGCTCGATGAGGTCCGCCTCCGGAGAGCGCGTATTCGTCGTAGGCCCCATGCATGATTCGTAACCGTCGGAGGTTACGCGTTACATGCGGAATGTCTCGGGTTCTGACGCGATTGGAGTGGGCATGCGAAAGGTGAGCGAGCTCGAGTCGTTCAGGGCGGCGAAGAACGACTTCTATGCAGAGGACGATCGTGCGCCCCTGACACCCGAACAGCAGCGTGGCTTCAAGGGGCTGGCCTATTTTCCGGAGAACAAGGCTCTCATCATTGAGGCCAGAATTGACCGCCAGGTCCAGCCCGGAATCGTCCGCATGGAGACCACCAAGGGTGAGCAGCAGGAATACCGGCGTTACGGCCTGGTGCGTTTTGAGGTTGAGGGCCGGCCCGCGCAGGTGACCCTGTACGCCACCGAGAGGTCACACAACCTGTTCCTGCCGTTCCGGGACGCAACCTCAGGGAAGGAAACGTATGGAGCGGGGCGGTATCTCGACCTGCACGTTCATGGCGACGAGGTCCTGGTCGATTTCAACTACGCATACAACCCGAACTGCGCGTACAACCCGGACTGGAGCTGCCCTTTGCCGCCCGCGGAGAACTGGTTACAGGTTCCAATCCGCGCGGGCGAGATGGCGTTTCCGGATCACGCATCTGGCTCAGAACATACTCACCAGCGCGCTGGAGACTCGGGCCGCTCCAGAGCCTGACGACGGATCAGACGAGGAAGCGACCGTTCTCCATGATGGCCCTGCCGTCCACTGCGACGGTGGCGTGCGAAGCCAGCACGTCGACGTGCGAAGGGCAGTCCCAGTCAGCGCCGGTCTCGAAGCCGTACGGGTTCCCAAAGGCGATATGCACGCCCGGAAATTTCTCGTCCTGAAGAAAATTCCCGACGATCCGAGAGAGGCCGACGTTGGTGCCGATCGCAAATTCGCCAGCCCGGTTGGAGTTGGGGTGCTGGGCCATGTACTCGCGGATGTCGGCTGATAGCTGATCGTCCGGCGTTTCCACGGAGACCAGCCGACCGCCTTTGACAACCAGGCGCACCGGCGGTGACAGCAAGCCGTACTTCTCGGTGAACCAGTCTCCCATCTCTTCGGCGGCGATCAGGCCGTCCACAGATTGCGGGCACGTGAATGTCTCGCCCTCGGGCAGGTTGCCCCAACGGCCCTGCTCCCAATAGCGTCCGTCGCACGGAATCCACTTGAGAGTCGGTGAGAATGTCGCGACCACCTCGGTGCCAAGCGAGGTGGTGACGGAAATCTTCTGGGCTTGCCGGACGATTTCATAGATCTGCCTGGTGACGCGATAGATCTCCTCGTAATCGGCGGCCATGCCGTCCTGCATCAGCAGGTCGTCGATCCCAATCATGTGCCCGTGCCTGCAGTGCAGCTGCTGCGTGAGCAGTTCCCGCATAGGCATGCGGAAGGCGAGCTCTCCTTTCTGACCGGTGCCGATGAAATATGACGCCGTCGGCGCGAAGCGAAGGATGTCGTCTGCCATCGACCTGGGGAAGGAGGTCGCCGGCCGCGAGACGTGATCCTCCATCGTCCAGGTTCGGACGGTGGCGCCGGCCGCCTGCGCTTCCTCCTCGATGGCTTCGGCGATGTGCTGTCGCGGGCGATCGCGGATGATGCAGACACGGTCCAGAGGCCCGATGTTCAGGCAAGTACGAACGGCGTTTCGAGCCCCTGCAGCGAACTCCTGTCGCATTTCTCTCGAGAAGCCTAGTTGGGCATGTGAGCGCCGAGGAACTCCGCCACACGGAGCAGAGTTTGGCCACGATGTTCATCGCCACCCCACGGGCTGAGG
>Ga0209283_10002029_pt1 | contig 11258 bp, 10 predicted proteins | sample CZO8metaG_2_FD_188354 | JGI IMG/M metagenome (GOLD analysis project Ga0209283, IMG submission 188354) | Vadose zone soil microbial communities from the Eel River Critical Zone Observatory, Northern California, USA - CZOApr15con2H1.8 metaG... | ecosystem: Environmental > Terrestrial > Soil >...
TGCAGATATTCCTTCAACGTCTTAGTCGGCGGTTGACCTCCGCTTTCCCGCAACCCCAGCGCTTGGGCGATTGCGGATGCGATTAAGCCAGGATCGCTGACCGCGGCCAGGGGAACGAGACAAACACCACCGGGGAAGCGATCAACCATGTCTCCCGCCACCTGCAGGCCCAGGCGGGTTTTGCCGATCCCTCCGGGACCGGTCAGGGTAACCAGGCGCACATCCTGCCGGAGCAAGAGTTCTTTCACGGCAGTCACTTCCCGATCCCGCCCAATGAACGCGGTACGCTGTATTGGCAGATTGCTCGGGCGAGTCTCCGGGTTCCTAATCGGCGCCTCCGCTAGTCGGTCGCGCACAGCCGCGAGGTCCTGCGCCAGGTCACGGGTCGACGCGTAACGCTCCTTGGGCTCCTTGGCCAGGCAGCGCTCCACGACCCAGCAAAGTGGAGCGGGAGCCTGGAGGTTTAGAGAGCCGATGGGTTCCGGCTCCTCCCGGAGAATTGCCACCAGCGTCTCCGGTGTCGTGCTCCTTTGAAACGCGGGCCTTCCGGTCGCCATCTCGTAGAGCACTGACCCGAAGGAAAACTGGTCTGACCGAAAGTCCAGCGGTCGGCCGCTCGCTTGCTCAGGGGACATGTATCTGACGGTACCCAGAACCACGCCCGGGTGGGTTTGGAGGCCAGCCAGCGTAGACGCGTCAGAGGGCTCTTCGCTCAGGGGTGCGACCAGTTTTGCCAAGCCGAAGTCCAGGATCTTGACCAACCCATCCGGAGAGACCATCAGGTTCTCCGGTTTCAAATCCCGGTGGACGATGCCGCCTTCATGCGCTTTAGCTAACCCATCCGCAACCTGTGCCGCGATCTGAATGACCTTTCGCAATGGAATCAGACCGGAAGTGAGCAGCTTCCGCAGCGTCTCCCCCTCGACAAGCTCCATGGCGATGTAGTACGTGGTATCCACCTGCCCGAGTTCGTAGATGGTGACGATATTCGGGTGATTGAGAGCCGATGCCGAACGTGCCTCCTGCTCGAAGCGCTGGAGGGCTTCCTTGTGCGAGGACAGCTCAACTGAGAGGGTCTTAATGGCGACCTCGCGCCCCAGGCGGGTATCCCTCGCACGATACACTTCACCCATCCCGCCTGACCCGAGCGGGCAGAGAATCTCGTAGGGTCCGAATCGCGTGCCGGGTGAGAGCGTCATGGAATCACAGCTGGATTGTGGCATCAGATGCACTGGTGTTAACCGCTCTTTTCATCTTCGTCGTCTCGCTCGACAGTGCCTGCTTTCCGCCTTGCCGTGCGAAACTTTCAACTATGTTCGGAGTCCATCCTCTATATGTATTTGCCATGAATCCGGGTGCCCTGCATCATCATGCCTCTGATGGGTCGATGTCCAGACACCCCTAACCCAAACAAGGACTGTCCACATGAAAGGGGTTGAACGCCGCTGGCTCGGCGCTACCCGCCCCCAAGTATTCCCGCTTCAGAATAACAAAATAATATCGGGAGGCCTTAGCCCCGGCTGACACTTACGCAGGAAGGTTACTTGCGGTCAGGTTCCGGGCCTTGACAAATATTAGCCAAATAGCTAAATTGTAAAGTATGAAATCTGTTTCCCGCGCTTTCCGCGCCCTCGCCGATCCCACCCGCCGCCAGATCCTGCAGGAGCTGAAAAAAGGCGAACTCTCCGCCGGCCAGATCGCGGCCTGCTTCTCCATCTCCGGCCCGTCCATTTCGCGGCATCTCTTCGTCTTGAAGAGTGCCGACCTGATCTCCGAGCGGCGGGAAAGCAATCGCATCATCTACCGGCTGGAGCCGGAGCAGCTTGCCCACACGGTGGGAGATTTCCTCAGCGCGGTTTGTCCCACGCAGATCGCCCGGCGGCGCCTGAAACGGAGGGAGGCTTTATGAAGATCGCAATCACCGGAGGTTCGGGGTTTGTGGGTGGACATCTGGCGCGACAACTCGTCGCGGAAGGCCAATTTACGGTGCTCTGCCTCCCATGACAAGTGATCTAGCCAATCCAATCATCCTTTACGACGGAGTCTGTGGGCTCTGCAACGGCTTCAATCAGTTCGTGCTGCAGCGCGATCCCGGCGACCGCTTCCGCTTTGCTTCCCAGCAGAGTGATTTCGCCGCAAGAGTGCTTCAGAGGCACGGCATCAATCCCGGAGACCTTGATACGGTGTACCTGCTGCTGGACTACGCTCAGCCCGGCGAGCGGCTATTGGCGCGCTCCGATGCTGCGATGTCCGTCCTACGGAAAATTGGCGGTCTTTGGGCCGCCGTGGGGGGTGTTCTGAGCCTGATGCCCAAGGGGTTTCGCGACTGGGGCTACAACCTGATTGCCCGCCATCGCTACCGCATCTTCGGGAAGTTCGAAACCTGCCCATTGCCCGATCCGAAATATCGCCGCAAATTTCTGGACAACTGACGGCCCGGAGCCACCAGAAGCCACCTCAGAAATGATTTTGGGAAGGGCACGGCTTCAGAGTCTGTGTCACACCGAAGGTGCTTCTGGAAAGTGGAATTGCATCCCGTAAATTAGCCGCCAAGCGGCGCAAGAATGCAGCCCACGGCGCAAGCCGTGGGTGGAAAGTGGCAAATGATCGAGCTCCGGAGGAGCGGAAGAAGAGTTGCGACACAGACTCTTCGGCCCCGCCGCCGGAACCCTCAGAAATGATTTTGGGAGGGCACGGCTTCAGGAGCTTGCCCTGAGCGAAGTCGAAGGGTGCCGTAAAGCCCAACCCCCCATCACTGCCCACTGCGGACGGCAATCTGCCTTTCTTCCGCGGTCATCTGCTTCCAGAGAATTTCCAGGTCGCGTGCAAACCGCGTGTTTCCGGGATCCTGGTGCAGCGCCCGCGCAAACCAGCGATAGGCCACAGGCAGATCGCGCGTAACGCAGTGCCCGGTTGCGTACATGGCGCCCAACATACTCTCGGCCTTGGCATTGGACCGCTGAGCGGCGGCCAGGAAGCTCTTCTGCGCGCGGTCGCAATTCCGTGGGACACCGTTTCCGTAAAGATATTTCTCGCCTTCGGCAACCAGTTGGTCCTCGTAAGTGGTGGAGGGGGCCTCTGGCGCTGACTTCACCTTGGGGGATGTCGAAATCGACGCCGCTGGCGCCGCCGTTTTCTCCTTCACAGCAGGTTGAGTCCCACCCGCGCTGGCTTCTTCCGGTTTCGCAGCGGGTTCGGTCGATTGCGGGGGAGCGGACTTGGCAGCGCCAGAACTACCACCCGGCTGCGCTGGAGTTGAATCAGATGCCTTCGTCTGTGGAGCCGCTCCAGCCGTGTTCGCAGCTTGAGATTCCGGTACGGGTTGCTGCTGCGCCACTTCGGTCTCCTCTGGGGCAACCGGCGTATGTTCCTCTTGCGGTGTCGTTGTCGCAGCCGGCTGTGCCGGTGAAGTCGAGGTGGCCGCCGGAGACGAAGCCGCCGGAGCGCGGCTCAAAGCCGCTCGGGTGGCCCGTACAGCTGCCCACGGATACCCATCGCGCCGCCAGTGCCAGACTAATAAGGCGCCACAGACAAGAAGCAGGAACAATGCCACAAACACGCGCCCGTGGCCCGAGCGGGGCTCGTCTTCCAGCAGGTAATCGACGTTACGAGTAGGCTCGTCCGCTAAGCCCAGAAACGAAGGCCCGCTAACCGTTGGCCGAACCCTCTCTGCTGGCCGTTCCTCCCTCACCGGCGGCGAGGCTTGCAATTTAGCCCCACACATCCCGCAAAAGCGGTATTCGGCATTGTTCTCGTGGCCGCACTGGCCGCACCGTACTGTCATGAGGTTCAGCATAAACTATACCGCTTTAGATGCTGATTTTGAGACTAGAGGCTATCTGGCTCTGCTGACATCCTCGGCGCTGCTCTCTCTCTTCGGCCACATGAAACATTTGGCAGTGCCGTGGAAGAGCGGCGCTTCAGCGCCGCGTATTGGAGCGTTACGAGAGGGCGGGTGGCCCACGCTATCAATTGCATTTCTACTCTCGAGGGTGGCCGGTGGCCCACCTTTCGCGGGAAGTATAGCTCTGGAGAGACGAACTAACACAACTGGGGGTGCCCCACTCTTGGCGAAGCCAAGGGTGGGAGGCAAGGAACCCAATATTGAGACGGCTCTGGTCTTGTTCTTCCTCGCCTGCGCTAGAATACCGACGAACGGTGAAGGTGTGAAGGCTGGCGGAAATCGGAACGAAATGCCCAAGCGAACCGAGAGCGGGAGTTCCCACCCCTCGCAAAAAGCGCGAAGAGTGGGGCACCCCCAGTTGTATTGACTTCCAACTTCTAAGCCCAAAACCTGAGCCACCCCGCCCGTTCGACCGCCACGAACCGGTGAAAAACTATGGTAGCCGTCGTATCCGGCGAAGCAGATTCAGCGTCCTGTTGCGACCGCTTGAACTCTCTGCATTCGGAATGAGTGCGTGCGCAGCGGTCGATCCGGCGTGGGTTGCATGGAGAGCGCTTGCCGCCGCAATCTCACCGTCGCCGGCCGGGACCAGCACGACGGCATGCACGTCGCCATTGGGGAGCGCACCCAAACCCGCAATTTCCCCACGCTCATTGATGTCAAACGTGTCCACGACTACGAGGCCGGATCCGGGAAGCACGAGAGTGTTGATGTCGACCATGGGTTGGCCATGCTCGGAGAAACCCGGAGGACCACCGCCTACACCGCAGATCCCCGTATCAACTAACACCTGGTCCTTGGAATTGACGCCTTTGCCGGTACTGCACGGCCCAGGAGCTACGAGTCCAAGATCGGTCATCACGCCATTTTTCCAGAGAAACGCGTGGTGTGACTGGGAGCCGGGTACATCCGCTCTGCCGACAATTGCCCCGGAATCACTGATGAAGTTTGCCTCTGAATTATTTCCTCCCAAAGTCCCAAGGTCGACCAGAGACCCTTGATCCCAGAGAAAGCCGTGTTTGTTCACGTCTCCGGCCAGGTTCATGAATCCGACGACCTGACCCCGGTTATTAAGCCCATTCTGGGAAGCAAAAGTTCCTCCAAGAGTGCCGAGGTCAGTCATCGCGCCGTTATCCCAAAGGAACGGATCAATCGCCATGGTCGAGGTGTAGGAAAAACCAGCGACCTGGCCTCGCTCGTTCACCTCCTGAGCGAGAGCATCGGGGCCTCCCAGAGTACCCAAGTCCTGCATCGCTCCGTTCTGCCACAGGAACGCGCGAGTTTGTGTGGGCAAGCCTAGGAAGGAGAACGGGTCGGGCACGTCGTTGTTCGAGAACCCCACCACCTGGCCGCGGCTATTGTTAGCGATGGCGAGGCTTTCAGTCCCACCGGTTACCGTTCCCAGGTCGATGATTTGATGGTCCTTCGTCCAAAGGACAGCGTGGCTTTCTGGCAAGCCAATCATCGGATCGATGAGCCCGTTCTCTGACCATCCATCGATCAGCCCGCTTGAACTGATCCCGTCGGTCTGACCGTTCGTGCCGCCGGGAAGCACCGGCAAAGTGGCGACGGCGCCGTTCTGCCACACAAACGGGTTCTCGACAAAGCAGTCGGGCGCATTGAAGGGGACGAAGCAGCCCGGGTTCGGATTGGGAGTCGCTGTATTGCCGAATCCTGCGAGCGTCCCACGGCGGTTTAGGATCTGGAGGCCGGGGCCCGAAAGAAAGCTATTGGGGCCGCCGAGCGTGCCTACATCCACAAGTTTGTATCGGGTGTTCTGGGCGGCCAGTTGAACCGGAATCGCCAGCGCGGCGAGTAATGCCATCCCGGTAAGAGACATCCATTTTCTGGGCTTCATGTGCTCCTCCATAGATTTTTTCGTGGTTGGGGTCACGCGCCGTGGGGAAAGCGCCGACTGCGACTCGTGGCGAAACCGTGAGCCTATAGGTCCGCATCTGCAATGGCGGACAGGTGACCAGAAAGTGACGCGTTGGTGACACGAGCTAAGTAGTTGTGCCTTAACGCGTTGCGGCTCGCTCGGTTTCAATTGGCTCGCCCGATTTTCCAGTGGTAAACTCCCAAGACCCACCTGTGGGGGCGGGTCGTAACCTATGGCAACCCCAGCGGGATCACAGCCGATTGTTATTCACTTCGGAGAGTTTGAGCTCGATTCGCGGACGGGCGAACTCCGGAGCCACCGGGGAAAAGTCGATCTTCAAAAGCAGCCCTTCCAGGTTCTTATGGCGCTACTGGAGTGTCCGGGTGAGTTGGTCACGCGCGAGGAATTAACCAAAGCGCTTTGGGACTCAGATACGTTTGTCGATTTCGACCACAGCCTGAACAAGGCAGTAAACAGACTGCGCGAGGCGCTGGAAGATTCTACAGAGCATCCCCGCTTCGTCGAGACGTTGCCTCGCCGCGGTTACCGGTTCATCGCGCCGGTCATCCACGACAGGTCCCCTAAGCAAGTCCCCCTTCTGCTAACACCAGCAGCGGCGCAGGCACGAATAGCACATGCAGGAGATGGCGGCCAGGACACCGGTGTTTCGGGATTGCCAGCTCCGGTGTCACCGGGTTTAACCGCTCCGGCAGGATGGCAGTGGAGGAAGCTAATCGTGGTCGCGGTCGGCGTGGTGATGGTGGTCCTGGGATTTGCCGCATTTTTCAAATATCGCGGGACAGACGGCAAACCAAGGCTCAACTTCCAGAGCCTACAAATCAGTAAACTGACCGACAATGGCAAAGCAGAGCGGCTCGCGATTTCTCCAGATGGGCGCTACCTTGCGTATGCAGCACGGAATGCGGGGGGATCGAGTCTACGCGTTCACCACGTGACAACCGGCAGTGATGTGGAAGTTGTGCCGCCGGACATAGGCCGCGAAAGGTTTCTCGGGCTCACATTTTCGCCAGATGGCAATCACATCTACTTCGTCCAAGCGATTAAGGACATTGCTGCCTTCAATTACCTATATGAGGTTCCGGTGCTGGGAGGTCCAGCCCGTCTCTTGGGCAAGTACGCGGACACTGCCGTGAGCTTTTCGCCGAATGCGCAACAGTTTGCTTTCACATTAGGCGTTGGAGACCGCAGTCTGCTCGAAGTGCGGATCGCAAACGCAGATGGAACTGGAAACCGTCTGCTTGCGTCGATTCAAGATGGCGCCGATGATTTCCAACCCGGTCCGGCGTGGTCGCCGGATGGGCAAACCATTGCGGTTCCGGTGATGCTCCGTGGAAAGCATGTCCGTTGGGTCCTGGATATGGTGTCGGTAGCTGACGGCAGTGTACGAGAACTTTACTCCACCAATCATGAGCTTGGCCGACCGGCGTGGTTGCCAGACGGAGATACCTTACTGATGACGATCCGCGATCAAAGCGGACGTGGGCAAGTGTGGGCGATTTCTTATCCGCCAGGGAAGGCGGCCCGGCTGACCAACGACCTTGAAAACTATCAAGATGATATAGACGTAACGCGAGACGGAAAAAGTGTCGCTGTGCTCGCAACGACGCAAACTTCAAACGTCTGGATAGTTCCCGGAGTCGACGTATCAAGAGGGCAGAAAATCACATCCAGCGCAGCGCCGCTAACGCAGGTTGCAGCCATGCCACTCGGTAAACTGCTCGCACGCGGTGCGGACGGTGAGATGTGGTTGATGAATACAGACGCCAGCGGGCGTATACCCTTCGCGGTCGGACAAAATGCGAATTCCCCCGCTTCCTGCGGCGCTCTGGTCGTGTTCAATACCTTTCGCGATCAGGCAACTGATCTCGTCAGGGCCGATACCGATGGTCTGAATTACAAGAAATTGTTTAGTGGTGATATTGGCCCGCCAGTTTGTTCGCCCGATGGCAAATATGTTTTCTTCGTCAACACAGTCAGACCTTACACGATCCTGCGGCTCTCCATAGACGGTGGAGATTCAATGGAGATTGCCAAGACCCCAGGCTACGACATCAAGGGACGTGTGGCGATCTCACCGGACGGGAAGTTTCTTGCATATGCCTATGATGAAGGCGACGTCGAACTCGGGTCGAAGTTGGTTGTCATTCCGGCCGGCGGAGCATCGCCCGTAAGTGCCTATGAGGTTCCCACCGATATGTCCGCTCTGCTTTGGTCGCCTGACGGCCAGGGATTGCAATTCCTTCTGACTCGGAACGGGTCAACCAACATATGGGAACAGCCGCTTGCCGGAGGCGCACCGAAGCAGTTCACTCAATTCACCTCGGGGCTCATCTTCGATTTCAACTGGTCTACGGATGGAAAACAGTTGTTGCTAACTCGAGGCGAAATCAGCAGCGATGTCGTGCTTTTGAGCAATTTCCATTAACAGAGCCCTGAGCGAAGACGAAGGGTGCGGCTCAGGTCAGGCCGCGTCGTCCTCGATCTTGATGCGCAGGGATTTCAGGAACTTCAGGTCCTGGTCACTGATCTTGAACTCGGGATTGCTGGTGAGAGTGGTCACCATGGAGGTTTTGTCGCTGGACTTCTCCCCGGGCTTGCTGACCCCGATCGTGGCTTCCAGCACCAGGAAGATGTCGTATCCTCCCTCTTTGATTTTGGAAACGACTTCGGCAATCTGCTCCGAGTCCGCCAGCGACTCGTTGATGGCCTCGCCCAGTTCCTTCATCAGTTGCTTCAGTTGCTGGTCCACGTGACCCCCTTACTGGTCTGTAGCGCCGGCGTCCCGCCGGCTGTCCTGAGGGCATCCTTGCCCTCAGATCCGGCCCTAACCATTGGATGCGTGCGCGCGTCACAATGTTCCGTGACCTGATGCCGCGCTATTGTACCTCCGAACCCTGCTAAAATCGACGCCGAATGGCAAATCTCTCGACCGCCCGCAAGCTGAGCATTCTGGCGCGAGTAGCAGCCCAGCACGCCGGGCGCACCCGCAGCTTCAGTGCCGTTTTGCAAGCCGCTCGCACTACCGCGGTTCACTTCGGACGCGTGCTGCACCAGCTCTGGCTGGAGGTCACGGGCTTTGTTTTCCTGTTCTTAGCGGCCATCGGGGCTTTGGCTTTCTTTCGTGAGTTTACAAAGAACCCGATCGGCCAAATTAGTTGGGGCCGCGTTTTGGTTGCAATTGTTTTCACATTGACGTTCGCTTGGTTCGGCCTCAGCTCATTCTGGCGGGTGCGAAGGAAGGGATGAAAGCGTTTAACCACAAACAGCATTAAGGATCACGAACGGACCCTGCGATAAGGCGTGAACGCTTTGACCTCAAAGTTGTTCCTTCGTGTGCCGGAGCCTGTGCTGAGCGAAGTCGAAGCATGTTCTTCGTGGTTAATGGTTTTCTGATGCCCAACAAACTCAAAACCGCCAGCCGCACTCCTGCCGAGCCAGAAACTTCCTCCCACATCCCGGTCCGCCCGCTGTACACGCCCGCTGACCTCGAAGGCCACGAGCAGCAGCGCGACGTCGGCTATCCCGGCCAGTATCCTTTCACCCGCGGCACCCAGCCCACCATGTATCGGGGGCGGCTGTGGACCATGCGCCAGTACGCCGGCATGGGCGACGCTGAAGAATCCAACAAGCGCTACAAATACTTGCTGGCCAACGGCACCACCGGCCTTTCCGTCGCCTTCGACCTGCCCACACAAATCGGCCTGGACTCCGACCACGCACTTGCCGTGGGCGAAGTCGGCAAAGTCGGTGTCGCGATTGATTCCATCGAAGACATGCAGCGCCTGTTCGATGGCATCGACCTGACCAGGATTTCCACCTCGATGACCATCAACGCCACCGGCTCCATTCTTCTGGCGCTGTATGTCGCCGTGGCCCGCCGCCAGGGCGCGAATATCCGCCAGCTCTCCGGCACCGTACAGAACGACGTCCTCAAAGAATACATCGCGCGCGGCACTTACATTTTTCCGATTCAGCAGGCGATGCGCATCATCACCGACATGTTCGCCTGGGGCAACGACGAGGTCCCTGAGTGGAACACGATTTCCATCTCCGGCTACCACATGCGTGAAGCCGGTTCGACCGCGGTGCAGGAGGTGGCGTTCACCCTGGGCAACGGCATCGCCTACGTGCAAGCCGCTATCAACGCCGGGCTCGAGGTGGACAAATTCGCCCCGCGGCTTTCGTTTTTCTTCAACGCGCACAGCAATTTTCTGGAAGAAGTGTCCAAATACCGCGCCGCCCGCCGCATGTGGGCGAAGATCATGCGCGAGCATTTCAAAGCCAAGAATCCGCGCTCTTGGATGTTGCGGTTTCATACGCAAACTGCCGGTTCCACGCTCACCGCGCAGCAGCCGGAGAACAACATCGTCCGCACGGCAATTCAGGCGCTGGCCGCGGTCCTGGGCGGCACCCAATCCCTGCACACCAATTCCTATGACGAAGCCCTAGCCCTGCCCACCGAGCAGGCCGCGCGCATCGCTCTGCGCACGCAGCAGATCGTCGCTTACGAATCGGGAGTGCCGCACACCGTCGATCCCCTGGCCGGGTCTTATTACGTTGAAACCTTAACCAATGAAATTGAGCAGCGCGCCACCGCCTACCTCGATAAAATCGACGCGCTCGGCGGAATGCTCAAAGCCATCGAGCGCGGCTACGTGCAGCAGGAAATTCAGAACGCGGCTTATGAATACCAGCAGGCCGTGGACCGCCTCCAAGCCGTGGTGGTAGGCGTGAACCGCTTCGCGGTGGAGGACGAAAAAACCATCCCTATCCAGCGTATCGACGAATCCCTCGAATACAAGCAGGTCGAACGCCTGCGTGCCCTGCGCGCCCGCCGCGATGCTCAGCCCTGGAAAGACGCCCTCACGCAACTGGAAGCTGCCGCGGGTTCCGGAGCAAACCTCATGCCGCACATCCTCGCTGCGGTCGAGGCGTATGCCACCGTCGGCGAAATCTCCGACACCATGCGGAAGGTGTTCGGGGAATACAAAGAGGCGGTGGTGATTTAGGACGATTGGCGAAAAGGGGCCGCCCGGCGGACCCAAGGTTCAAATCATGGACGGCAGTCAAGAGAAAACTGAACGCCTTGTTTTCATTAGCCATAGCGGAAGGGACACATGGGTTGCCAAACAGATTGCGCGCGAAGTGGCCGCCTGCGGTGCGATACCGTTTCTCGATGAAGCGGATATTGAGGCAGGGGCGGAATTTGAGGACGCGATCTTGGAGTTTCTTTCTAAAGCGCACGAATTGGTGGTACTACTTACGCCGTGGGCACTGGATCGCCCCTACATATGGGCGGAGATCGGTGCTGCTTGGGGCCGCCGGATTCCGATAGTGGCGATACTGCACGGCATAACTCCGCAGGAGTTGCAGTCCCGGCGAGGCGTCCCTGTCCTGATCAAGAAGCGTGACCTAATAGACCTCAACGATATTGACAAATATATGGGGCAACTT
>Ga0209283_10002030_pt1 | contig 11253 bp, 8 predicted proteins | sample CZO8metaG_2_FD_188354 | JGI IMG/M metagenome (GOLD analysis project Ga0209283, IMG submission 188354) | Vadose zone soil microbial communities from the Eel River Critical Zone Observatory, Northern California, USA - CZOApr15con2H1.8 metaG... | ecosystem: Environmental > Terrestrial > Soil >...
AATACGTCCGTCACGGAAACGCGCCGCTGCTGGCCCGGCTCTTCAAGCCGCGCGGTGAGGGACCATTCCCCCTGATCGTCGAGCTGCACGGCGGGGCGTGGTGCCGGGGCGACCGGCTGAACGACAACGTCATGAACGAGGCGCTCGCGAAGACCGGAGTGGTGGTGGCGTCGCTGGACTTCCGCATGCCGCCGGTGGCGCCGTATCCGGGGTCGATGGCTGACATCAACTACGGGATCCGCTGGGCCAAGACTCGGGCCGCCCAGTGGCATAGCCGCCCGGATATGGTGGGTACCATGGGGAGCTCGAGCGGCGGCCACCAGGCCATGCTGAGCGCGATGCGGCCGAAGGACGCGCGCTACTCGGCGGTGCCGCTCGCCGCCGGCTCGCCGGCCGTTGACGCCACCGTGCGCTGCGTCGTCATGTGCTGGCCGGTCATCGATCCGCTTGGCCGCTATCAGTACGCGAAGCAGCTGAAGGAAGCCGGCAAGCCGTACCCGGAGATCGTCGACCGTGTCCTGCCCTGCCACGATCAGTACTGGCAGACCGAAGAGGCGATGGCCGAGGGCAATCCGGTGCGGGCACTCGAGCGCGGCGAGCGTGTCGAGATGCCTCCAGCGGTCGTCATCCAGGGCACCAACGACGCTGCGCATCCCCGCCCGCAGCTCGACCGTTTCGTCACGCTGTACCGGCAGGCGGGCGGCCAGGTCGAGGTGGAGCTGCTCGAGGGCGAGTCGGAAGGGTTCATGACCAGGAATCCGAATTCACCGAAGGCCAAGCAGGCGATCGAAAAGATCATCGAGTTCGTTCACAAGCAGCTCGGGTAATTCTCACCGTCCGTTCGGGCCTCGGGCGGGATGGCGACAGTCATCCCGCCCGCGCTCGCCCGATTCCGCCGTCTTGACCACCCGCGAGCAACGCGGCTAAGCTCGGTCCGCTCAGCCGCGATCTCAGGATGGAAAGGACACCTACATGGCTCGATTCGTGACGGTGGCAAAAGCGGACAGCATCCAGCCCGGGCAGATGGTCAAGGTCGAGATCGACAACCTGCCGGTGGCGGTGGCGAACGTCGGCGGCACCTTCCACGCGTTCGACGACACGTGCACGCACGAGGACTGCTCGCTGGCCGAGGGCGAACTCGCACGCACGGTGGTGACCTGCCCCTGCCACTTCGCCGAGTTCGACATTCGCACTGGCGCCGTGCTCGCTCCGCCGGCCACCGTACCGCTCAAGGTCTATCCGGTTCGCGTCGAGGGTAACGACCTGCAAGTGGAGGTCTGATGCCTCAGACCATCGCGATCGTCGGCGCCAGCCTCACCGGCGCCTCCGCGGCGGCGACGTTGCGCGAGGACGGCTTCGACGGGCGGGTCGTGCTTCTGGGCGCGGAGCCCCAGCTGCCGTACGATCGCCCGCCGCTCTCCAAGGCGTATCTGCGCGGCGGGATGCCGTTCGAGAAGACACTGCTGCGCCCGCCGGAGTTCTACCGCGAGCGCAACATCGAGACGCGGCTCGAGACCAGGGTCGTGAGCGTCGATCCTGAAAAGCGGACGCTCGAGATCCAGGGCGGTGAACGGCTCGAGTTCGACAGCGTCCTCATCGCCACCGGCGGGCGGAACCGGCGCTTCCCGATTCCCGGTCTCGACTTGCCGGGCGTCTACGACCTGCGCACGGTGGCCGACGCCGATCGGATCCGCGACGCGATCGCGCGCGGAGGCCGTGCCGTCGTGGTCGGCATGGGCTTCATCGGCGCCGAAGTGGCGGCGTCGATGCGCCAGTGCGGTCTCGAGGTCACCGCGATCGAGCCCTTCAAGACGCCACTCTACCGGGCGCTCGGCGAGGAGATCGGTCGGGTGGTCGAGGGGCTCCACCGTGATCACGGGGTCGAGCTTGTCCTGGGCGACGCCGTCTCGGCGTTCGAGGGGGCCGGCCGGGTCGAGCGCGTCGTGACCCGGGGCGGGCGCCGCGTCGAGTGCGATCTGGCGGTCTTCGGACTCGGCATCGAGCCCGCCACCGAGCTGGTCGCCGGGACCAGCGTCCGGACCGACAACGGTATCGTGGTCGACGAGTACTGCCGCACGAACGTGCCGGGCATCTTCGCGGCGGGCGACGTCGCCAATCACTATCACCCGGTGTGCGCGCGCCAGATGCGCGTCGAGCACTGGCAGAACGGCGTGAAGCAAGGCGCCGCCGCCGCGCGCAGCATGCTCGGCCGGGCTCAGCCCTACGACGAGGTCCACTGGTTCTGGTCCGATCAATACGACGCGAACATCCAGTACGCGGGATTCCACACGGCCTGGGACACGGTCGTCGTGCGCGGTAGCCTCCCGACGCGGAAGTTCATGGCGTTCTACATGGCCGAAGGGCGTGTCGAGTCGGTCGTCGCGATCAATCAGGGGCGGGATCTGCGGCGGGCGCTCCCGATCATCAAGGCGCGCGTGGCGGTCGATTTGGCGCGCCTCGAAGATCCGAACGTCGATCTCAGAACGCTCGCCCCGGCGGAGAAACCCGGATGATCAAGCGCTTCTCGACCCTCTACATCGGACACATCGAGCTGGAGAACTGCGGACACGCCGGGACTCCCGCCGACGACCGCCGCTACTCGAACGAGCGGGTGATCGAGGCGTTCGACACGACGCTCGAGCTGGCCCAGACGATGGACGAGCTGGGGTACGAGGCCCTGTGGCTGGCCGAGCACCACTTCCAGCACGAGGGCTACGAGTGCATCCCGAACATCCCGCTGCTGGCCGTTCACATCGCCAACCACACGAAGCGCCTCAAGATCGGCTGCGGGTTCAACATCATCCCGACCTGGCATCCGATCCGGCTGGCCGAGGACTACGCGACTGCGGACATCCTGACGGGCGGCCGCCTGATCTTCGGTGTGGGGCGCGGCTATCACACGCGCGAGGTGGAGAGCTTCGGCAACCCCATGCTCGACGCCGAGGCGAACCGCGCGCTCTTCGAGGAGCAGCTCGAGATCATCCTGAAGGCGTTCAACCAGGGGTCGTTCTCACATCAGGGGAAGTACTACACGATTCCCCCTGCGGTGCCGTACCGCGGCTACACGATGAAAGAGATCACGCTGGTGCCGCGGCCGGTGCGCCTGCCCGTGGAGATCTGGCAGCCGATCGTGAGCGGCAGCGCCCGGGGGCTCGACTTCATGGTGAGGCACGGCATCAAGGGCGTCGTCTCCGCCACGGCCGAGCAGTTCGTCGATCGCTGGTTCCGCGACTACCAGGCGGTGGCGCGGCGCTACAGCCGTGAGCTCCAGCTCGGCGAGGAGCTCATCCTCGGGTTTCGCATGAGCATCGACGACACTCAGGAGCTCGCCATCCGCAAGGCGCGGCCGTACTTCGAGGAGCACGCCAAGTTCATGGGGCCGCTCGGGATGCTGCGCTACAGCGAAGAGCATGTGAAGGCGGTGGCGGCTCGCCAGCCCCAGTCGCCCACTGCCGCGACGATCGAAAACGGCGTGCAGAACCGCACCTGGCTCTGCGGCCCCGCCGAGGAGTTCATCACCTATCTGAAGGGCGTGGAGCAGCGGTATCCCGGGCTCGAGCACGTCATGGTCTCGTGCCCGCTGGGCACGCCGAGGAAGATCATGAAGGAGAATCTCGCGCGCTTCGCCCGAGAGGTGATGCCAGCGTTCAGGTAGCGGGGCGGGATCGTCGGGGCGATATCTCCCGGGCGGGAGTCTGCCGGACGTCCCCGGCCCCTGATTGACTGGATCGCCCCGGCGAGCTATGGTCCGCGCATCGGAATGACCAGGTCGCCCCCTGGGCGTGGGAGCAACGATGCACTTCCGCCCCGCTGCCTTCCGGTTCCCTCGCATGGTTCCCTCGGACCCGTACACGCGCTCCTAGGACCCCCGTACCAACGGAGGGAAGATCATGAAACGGTACTTCGTGGTGGCGGCAGTCGGCCTGCTGAGCGCTCTGCGCGCTGGAGCTCCCGGCGGAGAAGTCGCCGCCCAGCAAAGACCCTCGTCCCCGCCTAAAGCGGAGGCGTCCCAGGCAAAGCCGGAGGGTGAGATGCGCTGGGCGATCTACGTGACGCTGGCCCCCCAGTGGTTCGATCCGGCCGAGGTGTTGGGCCAGATCACGCCGTTCTGGGTGCTCTACGCGATGCACGACGCGCTCGTGAAACCGATGCCCGGCAACCTCATGACGCCGGGCCTGGCGGAATCGTGGACGGTGAGCCCGGATCAGCGCGCTTACGAGTTCAAGCTGCGCGAGGGCCTGAAGTTCCACAACGGCGACCCCTTCACCGCCGAGGACGTGAAGTTCAGCTTCCATCGCACCAAGGGCACCAAAATCCTCAAGGACAAGGTGCGCGAGATCACGGTGGTCGATCCCTACCGGGTGCGGTTCCAGCTCCACGAGCCCTTCCCCGATTTCATGGCCTTCTATGGAACCCTGACGACCGGCGCCGGCTGGGTCGTGCCCAAGAAGTACGTCGAGAAGGTCGGCGACGAGGGCTTCAAGAAACACCCGATCGGGCTCGGGCCGTATCGTTTTGTGAGCCACAACCTGGGCGTCGAGCTCGTGATGGAGGCCTTCGAGGGCTACTGGCGCAAGATGCCCTCGGTCAAGCGGCTCGTCTTCAAGGTCGTCCCGGATCCCACCACGCGGGCGGCCATGCTGAAGCGGGGAGAAGTCGATGTCGCCTACATGCTCGACGCCCCACAGGCCCTGGAGCTCCAAAAGGATCCCTCGCTGAGGCTCGCATTTTCCGGGGGAATCGGAATCGCCGCGCTGGATTTCCTCGACATGTGGGACCCCAAGTCGCCCTGGGCCGACAAGCGGGTGCGTCTGGCCGCCAACTATGCTCTCGACCGCCGGGCGCTGAGCGAGATGGAAACGCTGGGGGCCTCGAAGCCCACGGGGAGCATCATTCCCCGCGCCTTCGAGTTCGCGCTGCCCATCGAGCCGTATCCCTACGACCCCGTGAAGGCGAAGCAACTGCTGGCCGAGGCGGGCTATCCCAACGGGTTCGATTCCGGTGAGCTGCATGTGACTCCGCCGTTCTTTGCGCGGGGCGAAGCGGTCATGAATTATCTCGGGGCCCTGGGCATCAAGCTCCGGATGCGGCCCATGGAGCGCGCGGCCTTCTTCGCGGCCTGGGGAGCGAAGAAGCTGAAGGGCGTGTGCGTCTGCGGGAGCGGACTCTACGGCAACGCCGCCACGCGGATGTCGGAGATCGTGCCGAGCGACGGGACCTACGCGTACGGCGGCTATCCCGACATCGACGCGCTCTACAAGCAGCAGGCCCTGGAGACCGACCGCAAGAAGCGCGAGGCCATGCTGCACCAGATCCAGCAGACCCTCCACGAGCGCGTGAGATTCGGGCCCATCTTCGAATTCATCTGGCCGAGCGCGATCGGGCCGCGCGTGGAGGAGCCCGCGCTGATGCTGATCAACCCGTATCCGTGGTCGGCGCCTCTCGAGGAGGTGCGGCTGAAGAAGAAGTAAGCAGGAGAACTGCGATGACCGGACTCTCCTGGCGTCTCCCGCCGCGCGGAGGCGCCCGCGGGGCGCTCGGAAGCGCCCGTGGGGCAGATCACGATCGCGGCTCCCGTGTCGATCGCGCCGCGGCGGTTCGATCCCGCCGTCCTCCGCAAGGGCGCAGCTGTTGAAGGACCGCGTCACCGCGGTCGAGATCGGAACCGGGCGGGACTACTCGGGCCTCGGCGGGACCTTCACCCATACTTCTGGGCAGGTCGGAGCGGTCGGATAGTAGGACCGAGCGCTGGGACAGTAGTACCAGTACGCCTGCGGTGGCGAGTCCGGAGCCGGCGCTGCCTCGGGATAGACCGGCGGCTCCTGAACGATGACCGGGGGTGGCGCGTACGCGTAAGGCGCATACGCGTAAGGCGCGTAGGCGTAATAGGGTGGGTAGTACCACGGATACGCCGCGCCCCACCAAAATGCGGGCCCGACCCCGATGAAGACCCGCCCGTGGCCTCCCCCGCGCCAGGTGCCCTGGCTTCCCCCGCGCCAGGTGGTGCCCTGGCCCCCGCCGCCATTGCGCCAAGCGTCGCTCGGCACAGGGGCGACGACAAGAAGCGCGATAGCCAGAAGGGATGACGAAATTACCCTTCGCATGCTCCTACTATATCAGGTATATCAGGACGCCGACGTCCTGCGTCAGGGCGTAACGTAGTCAAGATCAGCAACGCGATCGCGGCTCGCCCGGCTCGCCGGCGATACTCCGATAGCTCTGAGGCTACCGTGCAGGTGGGGGAGGGGGCGGCGGTGGTCCCGGTGGCGATTGTCGCGGCGGCGGTCCCGGTGGCGACCCCGTCGGCGGCGGCGGGACTCGTGACGGAGCGTTCGCGGCGGCTGGACACCGGTAAACCTCGGCGTGAATCGTCGACATGTCCTCGATTTCGAACGAGAGCACCGCCGCATTCCCGCCTGCTTTCACGATCTTTCGCCGCAGATCCTTGATGGAATCATCACTCACCGCACCGACCCGAGCGCATCCCGCGGTCAGGCCCGGCTCGGTGGTGAGACGCAGGTGGGCCATCAAGCTCCTTTCGGAGTCCTGCGCCCAGGCGCTGGAGACCGAAACGAGCAGCACGGCCAGACACGTCGCTCTTGCAATCAGGACGTCACCCATCGGAGAGAGCCTGTAAGTCGGTAGAATACCAGTTTCCGGGGGCTACTTCGAACCGGGGGAAATCTGGACCCAGCCGGCCGAACGCAACGTCCAATCGCGATCGGCCGAGCGGCGATCCTCGTGGCGGCGCTCGATCAGGGGCGCGCGCGTCTGTTGACGCCGCTCGGCTCGGCGGCGATCAAAGATCACCCGCACGCCGCGGTCGCCATCGAACGCGTAGGCCAGGGAGTTGTAGCGCTCGGGAAGGTCCCGGGACACGATGAACAGGGCGCGGCGGCTCGGAGCCGGGGTCGAGCGGTGCGCGGGCCGCGACGGGATCAGGAGCGTCATCGCCCCAAGCATAGACTGGGACCGTCGAAGATCCCAAGGTTTGCCGTCGCCGTCAGGCTGGTCCAGCGACCCTCTTCAGGAGGTCGAGTTCATCGAGGACCCGCCCGAGCCCCAGGACCACACACGACATCGGGTCCGGAGCGATCTTCACGGGAAGCTGCATTTCCTGTCCAAGCAGCCGGTCCAGCCCCCGCAGGAGGCCACCGCCGCCAGTAATGACGATACCCGTGTCGACGATGTCCGCCGCCAACTCGGGCGGAGTCCGCTCGAGGCAGGTACGAACCGTCTCGACGATTGTCGTCACGGGCTCGCGAAGCGCCTCACGAATTTCGTCCTCGGTGAGGACGATCGTCTTCGGGATGCCGTCGGCGAGGTCCCGTCCCTTCACTTCCACCGTTCGTGGTTCATGCTCTCCGGGGCAGGCCGAACCGAGCGTGATCTTGAGCTCCTCGGCCTGACGCTCACCAATCAAGAGATTGTAGTGTTTCCTGATGTGCTGCAGGATCGCCTCGTCCATCTCGTCGCCCGCGACCCTGACCGACGTGCAGAAGATGACACCCGCCAGCGAGATTACCGCGACCTCGGTGGTTCCGCCTCCGATGTCGACGATCAGGTTCCCGCCAGGCTCCTGAACTGGCAGCCCGGCCCCGATCGCCGCCGCGACAGGCCCCTCGACGAGATACACGTCGTTCGCCCCGGCATGCTTTGCGGAATCGCGGACCGCCCGCCGTTCGACCTGCGTGATTCCCGAGGGAACGCCGATCACCACCCGCGGCTTGAGGATCGTGCGAAGCCACCGCTGCGTCCGCGAAATGAAGTGGCTCAGCATCCGTTCGGTCATCTCGAAGTCCGCGATCACTCCGTCTTTCAACGGCTGAATGACGCGGATGTTGCCGGGCGTACGCCCGAGCATCGCCTTCGCTTCGGTCCCGACGGCGATGACCGAGTGGTCACTCTCGTGAATCGCCACGATCGAGGGCTCATTGAGGACGATGCCCTCGCCTCGCACGAACACGAGCGTGTTCGCCGTGCCCAGGTCGATCGCGAGGTCCCTCGAGAATGTGCGCAACAACGTTCCGCCCCTCTAGGTGGTGTTCACGAGCGCGCGATCACAGAGAATTCGCCACCAGCGTAGTGGACCGCGCGGGCAACCGGAAGAAATTTCTTCGGGCGGCGGTGGGCGGTAGGAACACTCCCTCGCTCCCGGGGAGCGTAACCGTCGAGACGGTCGAGGATCAGTCGGCCCTGCGCTGGGGTTCAGCTGGCGGTGGCGCGCACCGCGTCCAGGAACTGTTCGCCGGTGAAGGGCTTGTAGAGGAGCGCCGCCCCGGCGTCGCGGAGCGCCGTGTCCGCTTCCTTGCCGATGGGACCGGCCGTGATGAAGATGAATCGATGACCGACGGCGGTGCCGCGGGCCGCGACCTGACGCAAGAGCTCGAGCCAGTCGACACCGTCGAGATTGAAGTCGGCGACCACGAGGTCGATGCCGTCGCGGAGCTGCTGGCGAGCCTCATCGGCGCGGGCCACGGTGAGCGCCGTGCAGCCAGTGGGCTCGAGGTGCTCGAGCAGGATCTTCTGCACCGCTTGATCGTGCTCCACGATGAGGATCCGCATCCCGTCGAGACGAAGAGCCTGACCGCCGGTCTCGGAGAGCGCGCCGCTGGCAGCGGTGCCCACGGGCAGGTCGATCGTAAACGTGGCGCCGTGGCCCGGCCGACTGTCCGCCGTGATCTGGCCCCCGTGTTCGCGGATGATCCCGTAGGAGATGCTGAGTCCGAGCCCGGTGCCGGCCGAGCCCTTGGTGGTGACGAACGGGTCGAAGATCTTCGGTAGGACCTCGGACGGGATTCCCGGGCCCGTGTCCTCCACCAAGATCCGGACCCGGTCCGAGCCGAGCGCCCGGGTGGTGAGCTTCAGCCGGCGCTCCGCCTCCGGCAGCTCGGCCATCGCCTGTTTGGCGTTCGTCACGAGATTGACGAGGACCTGCTGGAGCTGGTGACCGTCGGCCCACACCGGAGGCAGGTCGGCCGCCATGTCCCGGTCCACCTTCACGCTCTCGATCCGGAGGTCGGCGGCCGTGAGGGCCAGCGCCTTCTCGATGAGATCGTCGAGCATCACGTGGCGCCGCTCGAGCGGCATCTGGCGGCCGAATGTCATGAGGCCCCGCACAATGTGGCGGGCCGCATCGGTCGCCTCGCTGATCATCTGAGCGTACTCCTTGAGGCCCTCGGGCGCCTGTTGCTCGAGGATTTCGCTCGCGCCGACGAGCACGGTGAGCGGGTTGTTGAGCTCGTGGGCAACGCCGGCAACGAGCTCACCGAGCGCGGAGAGCTTTGCGGCCTGGATCATCTGCTGCTGGGCGAGCGTCAGGCGCAGTTTCTGGTCTTCGACAACCTCCTGGAGGCGCTGCGCCGCCTGCTGCGCCTCCTCGAAGAGGCGCGCGTTATCGACGGCGTACGCGGTATAGGTGGCCAGCGCGTTGAGGAACTGCAGATCGGTCTGACTGAAGACGCCGGTGCTGCCGGGCCCGACTTCCTTCTTGGCGAGGTTGACCACCCCAACGATGCGCTCGGCGACGCGGAGCGGCATGCAGATGAAGGAGCCGCCGCCGTAGCGCGGGTCGCTCGCCTGACCGAAGCGCGGATCCTTCTCGATGTCCTCGACCACCACCGCCTCGCCCATCTCGACGACCTTTCCGGCGATGCCCTCACCGACCTTCACCTCCACCGGCCCGCGGCCGGCCTCCAGAAGCCCGCGCCCGACCGCGACGCGCAGGGTCCGACGCTCGCGGTCGAGGAGCATGATCGACCCGATGCCGGCGCTCACCGCGCGCATGGTGCGCTCGAGAACGTGGGAGAGGAGATCCTCGATACGCGGGATGCGGGAGGCCATCTCGACCACGTCGTTGAGGGCGCCGAGCTTGAACACGAGGTCCTCGAGACGCTCGGTCGAGGCGCGCAGCTCGACGAGCATGCGCCCGAACGCCTGCGCGATCTCGCCGATCTCATTCACCTGACCGAGTCCCGGCACCGCGCCGGTCGCGCCCTTGGCCGCCAGCGTGGACGTGGCCGCCGCGGGCGGCGCATTCAAGGTCTGCCCGAGGGCGCGGCCCAGGTCAGCGACCCGTCCAGTGAGCCGTCGGAAGAGGACGTAACCGAGGAGGGCGATCGCGAGGGCGAAGAAAATGCCGAGCTGGACCTCCGGCGACTCCAGCAGGCCGAACCGCCACATGAAGTACATGAAGATCAGCAGTGGCAGGATGGCGGTCAGCGAGAAGATCGTGCTCGCCGCCTCACGGAGCCTCACCGGACGGTCACCTGCTTTCGATCCACTGAAGATGAACCACGGCTGAGTTTGCCTCGCTTCTCTTAGTGTGACCGGGGGTCCCGGATAGTCAAAGCAGAAAAGGCTCGTGACGAGGTTCGGGCTGTTCCGAAAGCTCCTGAAAGATAAGGTGCGCCAGAGAAGGCCTGTAAGCCGGGTAACAATCCTCGCGGCGAAGGCCGTGTCAGATCGCGGACTTGCCCCCCCGTTCGTTACTGGCCTCGTCTTTGTCGTGTAAGCGTCGCCTCTCCCTGCACTCACCTCCCGCCGAGCCCCTGCCCCTCGGAGGCACACCGTGACGGACACCCGGCTCCGCCTGGCCCCCGAGCTCGTCCTGCCCGCGGAGGCTGTCACGCAGACGTTCGCGATCCTCGCCAAGCGCGGCGCCGGCAAGACCTACACCGCACTTGCCCTGGTCGAGGAGCTGCTCCGAGTCACCCAGGTCGTCGTCGCGGATCCGGTCGGACCGGGCTCTTCTGTGGGCTCCGCGTCGCTGAACTGGCCACACTCCGGCGGGAGGACGTCGACGTCGAGGCTGGCGTGCTGCGCGTGATCGGCAAAGGAGACCAGCAGCGTGAGTGCGTCATCATCCCGCGGCTGGCCGCGATCCTCGGCGACTATCTGGAGCGTGCCCGGCCTGACCTGATGGCCCGGGCGGTCAGCGGCTGGCTCCGGCGGTGTCGTGGGCGGTGGTACCTCACCGTGACGGAGAACGGCCGCCCACGGGAGCGCTCCACGGGCGTTTCACATACTCGCGGCGATCGCCGAGTTCGAGCGCGACCTCATCCGGGACCGGGTGCTCGCTGGCCTCCGGCGCGCGAGGGCCGAGGGGCAGCACCTTGTTCGGCCTCGGAAACATCAGGTCGACGTCGAGCACGCGCGCACTGGATCAGCAGGGCCCGTCATGATGATTAGAGGCGTCTTGGTCGCTTGTTGGGCAGCCTGAGTCGGTGGCACACGCCCCGTGAGATGGCAACG
>Ga0209283_10002032_pt1 | contig 11249 bp, 9 predicted proteins | sample CZO8metaG_2_FD_188354 | JGI IMG/M metagenome (GOLD analysis project Ga0209283, IMG submission 188354) | Vadose zone soil microbial communities from the Eel River Critical Zone Observatory, Northern California, USA - CZOApr15con2H1.8 metaG... | ecosystem: Environmental > Terrestrial > Soil >...
GCGACGGCCGCCACGCTGTAATTGACACCACCCCGGATTTCCGCCAGCAGGCTTTGCGCATGGGACTCGAGCGGCTGGATGCTGTTCTGCTTACGCACGGCCACGCCGACCACATCCTCGGGTTCGACGACATCCGGCCGTTTAACTTGCGCCAGAAGTGCGCGCTGCCGGTGTATGCGTCGGAGGAGACGTTCGACATTCTGCGCCGCACCTTCGCCTACGTGTTTGATGAATCGCCGGTGCTGAGCGCCATCCCGCAAGTCACGCTGCATGAGGTGAAAGGACCGTTTCGCGTGCTGGATACCGAAGTGGCGCCCGTTCCGGCGCGTCATGGCGGAATCGGCGTGCTGGGATTCCGTTTCGGCAGCGCCGCGTACCTCACGGATTTCAGCGAATTGCCCGCCAGCTCGCGCCATTTATTGATGGGCCTGGACGACCTGATCCTCGATGCGCTGCGCGATGAACCCCATCCCATGCACCAAACAGTCGAACAGGCTCTGGCGCTGGTTGCCGAGTTGCAGCCACAGCGCGCCTGGTTCACGCACATTGCGCACGATCTCCCCCATCATGAAACCAATGAAAGGCTGCGCAAGGCGGGCCACTCGCACGTGCAGCTTGCCTACGACGGCATGACCCTTGAGGTGCACATCTGATGCCGCTCGAAGTGCTGCATTCGCCGGGGGAATGGATGGCGCGCTTCGGCGCGAGCCGTGCCGGAAGCGTGCTCACCGTCGGGAATTTCGACGGCCTGCATCTCGGCCACCAAAAAATCCTCCGGGATGTGGTGGAGCGGGCCCGGGCGGCCAACGCCGTGGCAACCGTGTTGACGTTTGATCCGCCGCCGCTCAAGGTTCTGCGTCCGGAAGTTGCGCCGCCGAGGATTTCAACCCTCGCGCAAAGGCTGGAAGGTTTCGGCCGTGCGGGGCTGGATGCGGTCCTGGTCCTGCATTTCGATCTGGAGTTCGCAAAGATCTCCGCGGAGGACTTTGTCCGGAAGATTCTTCTCGAGCAGGTCGGCATGCGTTCGATTCTCGTCGGCGAAAATTTCCGCTTTGGAAACAAGCACGCCGGGAATACGCGGCTGCTCTCGGAACTCGCCCGGTTGCATGGGTTTGCAGTGCAGATTGTGCCCCCGGTTCTATGCCGCGGCGAGATTGTTTCCAGCACGGCGATCCGCCGGGAAATGGCGGAAGGAAACGTAAGTCACGCCGCGCGCCTGCTGGGGCGGCCGTTCGTGTTGACAGGAGAAATCCGCCGCGGGACCGGCACGGGACGCAAATTCGTCTTCCCCACGTTGAACCTGGCGCCCGAGCAGGAGCTGCTTCCCGCGCAGGGCGTTTATGTGACGGAGACGAATGTCGAAGGGCGCTTGTGGCATTCCGCGACCAACATCGGCCGCCGGCCGACGTTCAACGGCGCCGAGCTTTCCATCGAAAGCCATTTGCTCGGATTTGCTCGGACGCTGACGCAGGGACGAATGGAAATCCACTTTTGGAAACGGCTGCGCGAGGAAAAAAAATTCACCGGCCCGGAAGAGCTTCGCAGGCAAATCGCCAAAGATATCGCGCGCGCAAATAACTTTTTCAAACGCCTCGACCGCGCGCGCCGCGCGCGTCAATCTGCTTAACGATGATCTTTACGGTTTGGAAGAGCCGCGAAGATTATTTCCGGCAACTTTCGCAGTAGCCGCCAATTTCCGTGCGCGTAACCGTGATTTTCAGATTGCAATCGCGTTCGATCTGCGTCTTCATCTGCTCAAACAGGCTGCTTTCGAATTCGCGCACCTTTCCGCAACGGAGGCAAGCCACGTGGATATGATCGCGCGGACCATGGCTTTCGTAGTAGTGCTGATCTCCGCGGAGATGCAGCAGGTCCAGCTCGTCAATCAGCCCATATCGTTTGAGCAGGTCAATCGTGCGGTAAACGGTGACGCGGTGAACACGCGAGTCAATCTTCTGCGCGCGATCCAGAATGGCTCCGGCGTCGAGATGGCGCTCGGCGCTATCCATCACTTGAAGTATGGCGCGGCGCTGGCGGGTCAATCGAACATGCCGGTTTTCCAGCGCCTTCTGCAGGCGGCCCGGTTTTGCGTCTGCGTTGATCCGTTCGCCGGTCGAGACGCGATGTGCGGAGGTAGCGGCCATCGGTACACCTGCGGCCAGGAAATCTCAAATCTTACCGGCCGGCAAGGCGAGTAACGTCGAAGTACATCACGATTGACAAAAACACTACCAGGAAGACGAACCCCACTTGCACAAATCGTTCTTTGAACGCCAGACTCACGTCCCGGCGCATCGAGCCTTCGATGGCCAGAAGAAGAATGTGACCGCCATCGAGGATGGGGATCGGCAGCAGGTTCAAGATTCCCAGGTTGATGCTCAGCAGCGCCATCAGCGAAATCACCTGGAAGGAGCCCTCCTTCACGGCAAGCCCGGACTCATGCGCGATGCCGACGACGCTCTGCAACTGCCGGATGGAAAGCTTGCCGGTGAATAACTTCTCGACCACGCCGAGAGTCTGGCGAGTGATGTTCACTGTGGCGGAGAGCGCGAAGTCCAACGAGTGCGAAACGCCCTCGCGGCGGTAGGCCGTGTCTTCTTTCACCAGGACGCCGACCTGGTAAGTCGCTTCGCCCCGTTCATTGACACCGCGTTGCGGCGTAACCTGAAGGCTCACGTTCTGGTTCTCGCGGCGGATGCCCAGAGCAACCGGCTTCCCGTCCGAGTGCCGGATGACGTCAACAAACTGCGACCAGCTCACAACGGGCTGGCCATTGACGGAGGTCACGACGTCGTTTTGCCTGAGGCCGGCGCGGTAAGCGGGCATCCCCGGTTCCACTCGATCAATGACCGGGGGGATCGGCCAATAGCCAAACGGCCAGTCGCTTTCCGGGGAATGCGTCACCGGCAGGGTGAGCGAGCGCCGCGCTCCATCTTTTTCGGCAACGACGCGTAATTCGCTTCCGGGAGGAAGCTCGCTGACCAGAGTGAGCGCCTGCCCCCAGGTGGGGTTTCTCAGCCCGTTGATCTCCGTGATGCGGTCTCCGAGTTTCAATCCCTCGGCTGCGGTTCGCGAGTTCTTCGCAAAGGCGACGACTTCCACCGAGCGGTCTTCGAACGAGTGGTACGGCACACCGACGGCAATAAAGTATCCGCCGAGCAGAACCAGCGGCATAATCAAATTCACGGCCGGACCCGCAAAGGCGATAATGGCGCGCTGCCACCGGGGCTTGCTCAAAAACTCGTCGGGAGCGCCGGTCCGCTCCTCAGAAATGTTGTCGCCGGACATCTTTACGTAACCGCCCAGGGGGATCGCGCTGATGCGGTAATCGGTGCCGCCCCGGCGAATCCCCCAAAGGCGCGGGGGAAAGCCCACAGAAAAAACCTCGACGCGCACGCCGAACAACTTGGCGGCGATAAAATGGCCGATCTCGTGTACCAGGATCATGGTCCCCAGCACGAGTACGATCCCGATGAGAGTGCTCATGAGGCTGTTCTTCCCTTCTAAGAGTATCTCAAGACGCTGCGGCCATCTTGATGGAGACGCGGTCCGCTTCTTCCCGGGCCATCCGGCGCGCTTCGGTATCAGCAGCCAGAACGTCTTCCATTTTTTTAAATCTGACGCTCTGAGTCCGCTCCAGAACCCGCTCAATTACCTGCGCGATGCCGGTGAATGGTATGCGCCGGTCAAGAAAAGAAGCAATGGCGACTTCATCCGCCGCATTCAAAGCACAGGGCCAAGCGCCACCCTTGCGCAGCGCCTCGCGGGCCAGGCGCAAACACGGGAAACGCCGGGCAGAAACTTTTTCAAAATCGAGGCGGCGCAACCGAGACCAGTCGAGCTGGCACTCGTTGGATGCGACGCGCTCCGGATAGGTTAGCGCATATTGAATGGGCATGCGCATATCCGTTGGGCCGAGTTGCGCCAGAATCGAACCGTCCACGTATTCCACCATGGAGTGAACGGTGGACTGCGGGTGGATGACCACTTCGATTTGCGCAGGCATCATGGAAAACAGCCAGCGCGCCTCAATCACTTCAAACCCTTTATTCATCAACGTCGCGGAATCTATGGTGATGCGATTTCCCATGCGCCAGTTGGGATGCGCCAGCGCCTGCTCGGGCGTGACGCGCGCCAACGCGTGAATCGGCGTCTTGCGGAACGGGCCGCCCGAGGCAGTGAGCACGAGGCGCTTGACTTCCCCGTGTTCGCCCGCGCGCAAGCATTGATGAATGGCGTTGTGCTCGCTGTCCACCGGCAGAAGGTCGACCCCGGCAGCCTGTGCCGCAGCCATCACCAGTTCCCCCGCGGCGACGAGAACCTCTTTATTGGAAAGGGCAATCTGCTTGCCTTGCTGGATGGCGGCATACGTGGCCTCCAGGCCCACCACCCCCACTGCCGCGGAGACCAGGAGTTCGACGTCGGGATGCGTTCCGACCGCCAACAAGCCTTCCCTCCCCCACTGGATGTCGGGCAAGGGAGCCAGGCCCTGGGCGCGAAGCCGCCCGGCCAGCTCATCGGCGCGCGCGGCGTTCGCCACAGAAACCAGTTGCGGGCGATGGCGGGCGATCTGCGAAGCGATCAGGTCAATGTTCTCGCCGGCGGCGAGGGCCTCAACACAAAAGCGCGACGGCAGCGACTCGACAACGCTGAGGCATTGCCGTCCGATTGACCCTGTTGATCCGAGGATGGCCAGACGCTTCAAGACTTGCCTTTTCTCAATTCCCTGTCTACCACACGGTTCCACGCGGCCCGGCATGAATGGGGCCGGATTCCCGGCAGGAGTCGAGCGCTGAAGAATTGTAGTCCGGACTTTGCTCGATTTCCTGAGCCTCTGCACCCGGGGTTCTGCTGGGGGGCTACAGCACCAACTTGAAATAATACCAGACCACGGGCACGGCGAAAACAAGGGCGTCTACCCGGTCGAGCATCCCGCCATGCCCCGGCAGCAACCCGCCGGAATCCTTGGCCCCCGCACTGCGTTTATAGGCGGACTCGGCCAGATCGCCCATTTGGCCGGCAACATTGGCCAGGGCTGCGCCGGGGAGCATGGAGCGCAGGCCGATCCCGGTCCAGCGCGCAAAGAAAATGCCGACCACAAGCGAGGCCAGCAGATTTGCAGCCGCACCTTCCCAGGTTTTGTTGGGGCTGAGGTTCGGCGCCATTTTCCACCGGCCCATTGACCGCCCGACGAAATAGGCTGCCGTATCGCCCGCCCAAACCAGAACCAGGGCGAAAAGCAGGAGTTTCGGCCCGACACGCGCCATTCCCTCAAGCGGAACGCCGAAGCTCAGGGGCAAAGCGACGAAGAGCAGGCCGGAGGCGCTGATGCCCAGCGCGGGCAGAGTTTCGGCGAGGGGCCGGCGGGTCGCGAGCACGATTACGGCTGCACCGACAACGAACACGAAAAAAAGAAACGGAAACAGGGTGAGGGTTCCAGCCGTGGTATTTCGTTCCAGGAGGAGGCCTCCTGCGATCGAAAACGTCTCGGCACGTGTTGTCAGAAACTGTACGAAGACCAGGGCCAGGGCGCAGGCGCAGGTCCAAACCCGGTATCCCCGATGACCAATCCGTTCGCCGAGGGAAAAGTATTCCAGCAGCGCTAAAATGATCACCAGGCCGAAGGCGATGGCCACCCAGGGCAACGGCGCCAACAGGACCAAAGCCACTACGACAGGGATGAGCACGGCGGCGGTGAGAACGCGTTGCAGGGTCATCGCGGGTCAGCCGCGTGCGACGCGAGCGCTACGCTGATGAGAGGAATGCGCATCGCTCAAGCCGCCGTAGCGGCGCTCGCGCCTCTGGAATTCAACCAGGGCTTCGAGAAGGCACGCCCGGGAGAAGTCCGGCCAGAGGGTCTCGGTGACGTAGATTTCCGCGTAGGCAATCTGCCAAAGCAAAAAATTGCTGATGCGCATTTCGCCGCTCGTGCGGATGAGCAAATCCGGGTCCGGCAATCCGGCCGTATAGAGGTGCCGCGAAACGGTCTCCTCGTCAATGGGGTGGGAAGCGCTCCCGTTGCTGCGAAGCTCCTTGAGGATGGCGTTGAAGGCGTCCACCAGCTCACCGCGGCCGCCGTAGTTCAAGGCCACGGCCAAGCGCATTCCCGTATTCCCGGCCGTGACGCGCGAGGCCTCTTCCACGTCCTGCTGGACCCCGGCGGGCAACTGCTCCGGCCTCCCGATGAACACCATGCGAATGTTGTTCCGGTGGAGCATGGGCAATTCCTTGCGGAGGTACTCGCGCAACAGGCGCATCAGGAAATCAATTTCCGCTTTGGGGCGGCGCCAGTTTTCCAGGGAAAAGGCATAAAGGGTGAGGGCGGAAATGTTCAACCGGGCACAAGTTTCGATCACCGTGCGCGCCGAGCTGACTCCTGCCCGGTGCCCGGCCACGCGCGGCAGATGGCGCCGCTGGGCCCACCGTCCATTGCCATCCATGATGACGGCAATGTGCTTGGGCAGCCGCCTCAGGTCGAGTTGATCGAGAAGCCGCGCTTCCTCACGCTTGAGCAAGGGAAGCGATTCGAAAGATTTCACGTTGCGAGTCCTGAGGCCCACGGAGTCAGGCACGGGATGTTGCGGGCAATCATCTTTACCCCGCAAAGTTACCACAGTGTCCGGCAAAGACGCAACGGAACGACGAGGGTTCCCGCCTGCAAACGTCAAGTACCGGGGACGCCGCCCGGCACAAACATGGCCGTGTACACCAGGACCAGGGTGAGGACAATCATAGCGGCAGCGGTGACCCAAGCCACCCAGTTGAAGGCCGGGCTGTTGATCTGGTCCCCCATCAGATCGCGCCGATTGATCAGCAACAACATGAAGATGAGCACGATGGGCAGCCAGACTCCGTTGGCCACCTGCGAAAGGATCAGGATTTTGAACAAAGGCGCCCCGGGAATCAGGATGAAACCGGCGCCAATCCCAATGAGCGCCGTATACAGCCAGTAGAAAATGGGCGCTTCCTTGAATTTATGGTCAATGCTGCCTTCAAAGCCCAGACCTTCGCAAATCACATGTGCCGTGGAAAGCGGAAGAATGCAGGCAGCAAACAGCGACGCGTTCAACAGGCCAAAGGCAAAGAGCGTCCCGGCCCATTTCCCGGCGAGCGGCGCCAGGGCTTTGGCGGCGTCGGCGGCACCGGAAATATCCCGCTGTCCGTGGACCCACAGGGTGGCTGCTGTGGACACGATGATGAAAAACACGATGACCATGCAACTGATGCTGCCAATCATCACGTCGGCGCGCGCCTGCTTATACTGCCTCGGCCCCACGCGTTTTTCGACGAACGCCGCCTGCATGTAGAAGAATTGCCAGGGCGCGATGGTCGTGCCGACCAGCGCCGTCAACGTGAGGAGATACCCGGAATTGAACTGAATGCTCGGGATTACGGTGTACTTCGCGGCCATCAGCCAATCGGGCTTGGCCAGGATGGCGGAGAAAAGATAAGAGAGATAGAAAAGGCAGGCCACCAAAAAGATTTTCTCCACCTGCCGGTAAGTTCCCCGCACGACCAGGATCCACACAAGGACCGCGGCAATGGGAACGGCGAAGTATCTGCTGACGCCGAAAATCTCCATCGCTGCGGCGACACCGGCAAACTCCGCCACGACGTTCCCCAGGTCCACCAGGAAGCCCGCAACCATCATGAAAAATGTGGGCCGAAACCCAAATTCTTCGCGAATCAAGTCGGAAAGACCCTTGCCGGTGGCGACGGCCATGCGCGCGCACATTTCTTCGGTGACATAGAGCGCGATGGTCATGGGGATCAGCGCCCAAAGCAGGGCGTAACCGTATTGCGCTCCGGACTGGGAATAAACGGAGATGCCGCCGGCATCGTTGTCCACGTTGGAGGTGATCAACCCGGGGCCAAGCACCGCCAAGAGGACAGCCATCCGCCGCCGGAAATTGCGCGCGCGAAGCTGGGCCGAGTCGGCGCGCTGCCGCAAGCCGTTCCAACGTTCGATGATGGTTCCCCAGTTCACAGCGTCCGTTTCCTTCTTGCCGATCCTCGGACTCCCTTCCCAAATCAGATGATCTTCACCAGCCGCGTCACGACGTCATCCACCGTGATTGTTCCCAGGGGCCGGCGATTCGCATCCACGACGGTGAGGCTGCGCAGGTTGTACTTGTCAAACAGCTCGAACACCTCTTTTTCCTGTGCATCGGGCGGAACCCAAATCAAAGGCTCGTACTTCATCTGGCCGACGGGCTGGTCGGGCAACCCGAGCAGGAGGCGGCCCAGGGGAACGCTCCCGGAAAACCCGGCGGCGTTGTCAATCAGAACAACTGCGTCAAGCTGGTCCAGGTTCAGATCCTTCGAGCGGATCCATTCGACGACTTCATCGCGCGTCGCTGATTCGCCGACAAAGACGAAGTCGGGATTCATCATCCCGCCGGCTGTGTTTTCCTCGAATTGCATCAGCTGGCGCACTTCTTTGGCTTCTTTGCCGGGCATTTCCTCGAGAAGTTCCTGAGACGTTTCCGGCGAGAGATCGGCGAGGACGTCGGCGGCGGCGTCCGGCGCCATCTCTTCCAGGATTTCCGCGGCCTTTTCGGGGTCGAGCTTCTCGACGATTTGCGTGGTCAGGCGCGCGTCGAGCTCTGCCAGCACGGCCGCCGCGGTCTCTTCATCAAGCGAGGCGATGATGGACTGGCGCTCGGAAGCGGAAATGTCTTCCATGATGTCCGCGAGGTCCGCGGGGTGGAGGTTCTCGAGCTTTTCGTGGGTGATGCGCAGCTTGACGCGGCGCAAGGGGTCCGGCTCGATCAAGTTCACGAATTCCCAGCGAATGAGCTTGGCGGGCAGTTTTTCCTGAAGACGCCGGATGGCCGTTGACGACACGAGCCCCTGCAGGAGACGCCGCGCCGCGCCGGTAAGCCCAACGTCCACTTGCGTGATGCGCAGCTCGACGGTTCCATTCATGCGCTGCTCGGCTAAATCAACATCGTTCACGCGGACGACCTTGCGTCCGCTGGTGTCAATAATCTGCTGGTCGAGCAAGTCCTTGCGGACCGCCAGCCAACCCTCATTCGGCGAGTAGGTTTCCAGCGCGCGCTCCCCGCAGTTCAGGCGCACCGTCCCCGGCGCGACGAAAGCAACCTGGTCATAGCGCGCCACGAGGGGCTGGAATTTCCCGCGGCCCAACAGCAGGCGGCCGATGCGGTTGGGCTGCTCGGCCGGGTCAATGAATAGCTCCGTCAGACGGCCGAGGAAGTTCCCGTGGGCGTCGTAGGTTTCCGCACCCATCAGCTCGGTTGCGTGCAGCATATGTGCGCCTCCTTCCAGGGATACGCGCTGGAAGTTTCCTAAGTACGCAAAAAAATACCCGCGACCCTGAAAAACTTGGCGGCCGCGGGTAAACTCCGCAAAATCTTGGGCTTACCTCAGCCGGAGGCGGCTCCTCCCTGGCCGGTTTCCGCCATCTCGGTCCCCCCTACGGCCGGATTTCGAGGCCGCCGACGGCACCATCACAGTAAACACAAGGTTGTCCCGGGTTCTACCCGGCCCGGGCTCGCGTTCACCTAGTTCACTCATGAAGCAGAATCCGCCTCTATTGTAGTAGTTAAATGGAGACGCAAAGTTTGTCAAGAAAAGACTGAAGAAAATCGCGATTATTTTTCGGGGGAGAAGACCATATGGCCCGGCGGCATCCCCCGGGCCCGGCATTGCTCGAGATAAAGAGCGAGGTAGCTTTTCGTAATGTAGTCTTTCGGCCCGAATCCCAGAAGCTTCGCGGCGCGGTCAATGGCCTCTGAAGGCCCTTCCAACTCGACAAAGGTCCCGATGGGGGTCTCATCCAGTTCGACGAGGAGGTCGCTGGCCCAGCGGGCCCTCGCCGGGAAGCGATACGTGGTGCGAAATTTCTCGTAGCGAAACCACCCGCGCATCCCCAGGGCTTCCAGAATATTGGCCAGAGGTGCTGGCTCTGCAACCTCGACCTCAATCTCCTCGCGGACTTTGTGGCGCCCAATGGGAACGAATTGAGATGCCTCCCCGAGGGGGCCGGGAGGCAGGGGGTTGGCAGCGTTTGGCGATCCGGCGGAGGCAGGTCCAGCGGCTCCTTCCTCCAGAGCCGGGCCTTTGTAGGTAAGGACGGCGCGAAGAAACCGGCCCAATGCCTCCCTCGGGCGACCGCTGTCTTCGCTTTCGATGCGCACACGCAAGAGCTGCCCATGCTTGGCCAAGGCGCTCTGCGGCGTGTCGAAGAGGAAATTCATTTCGCGAACCCGCGGATGCGCACCGCTCTTTTTCTTCCTCTTCCCCGAGAGCAACGAAACGGGGAGGACGGGGCGGGCGTGGAGCCGTTTCAAGCCGCGCCGAAATGCAGCAAGGTCTGCGACACGGCATTTGATTTCGACTTCGCGGTGAACTGGCATGACGGGGAAGCCTTTCCGCGGCAGGTCTGGTCTGCGGCGCGGAGATTCGTTAGTATAGCTCGGCGCTCGCGCAAGGCGCACGGCCGCTTGGGACCATCGGCCGATAACCGCGGCCCAGAACACCGCACCATGACCGAACCGACCACGCCGCTGATGCGGCAGTATCACGCCATCAAGACGCGCTATCCGCATGCGCTGCTGCTCTTCCGTCTGGGCGACTTCTACGAGCTCTTCTACGAAGACGCGCTGGTGGCATCGCGCGAGCTGCAGATCACCCTGACGGCGCGCAACCGCGAACGCGGCCAGCCCGTGCCGATGTGCGGAGTCCCCTATCACGCGGCGGAAACCTACGTTGCGCGGCTGATCCGCGCCGGCTACAAAGTGGCCATCTGCGACCAGATGGAGCAACCGGCGCCCGGCAGGAAGCTCGTGCGGCGCGAAGTGGTCCGCGTCATTACTCCGGGAACAGCCACCGACCTGCACGTTCTGGACGCCAAGGAGAACAATTTCCTCGCGGCGCTGGCGCGGCATCCTTCGGGCACGCCCATCGGCCTGGCGTGCGTGGACATTTCCACGGGCGAATTTCAAGCCACCGAGTTTTCCGGGCCGCAGGCCGAAGAAACCCTGCGGGACGAACTGCATCTGTTGCGGCCGCGGGAAACTCTGCTGCCGCGCCAGGAAAACCTCTTTGGCGCCCCGCCCACCGAGCTCGATGGAGCGGGCGGCGTCGAAACACGCCTGGAAGGATGGCTCTTCCGCGAGGATTACGGCGAACGAATGCTGCGCGAACAGTTTGGCGTGGCCGGACTGGAAGGCTTCGGCCTCGAGGGACACGGCCAGGCCACAGCAGCCGCCGGCGCGCTGGTT
>Ga0209283_10002033_pt1 | contig 11245 bp, 11 predicted proteins | sample CZO8metaG_2_FD_188354 | JGI IMG/M metagenome (GOLD analysis project Ga0209283, IMG submission 188354) | Vadose zone soil microbial communities from the Eel River Critical Zone Observatory, Northern California, USA - CZOApr15con2H1.8 metaG... | ecosystem: Environmental > Terrestrial > Soil >...
CGTTCATCAGGCATCGAAGGTAGCACCCGACGTGAGGTCGAGGATCGTGGCATCGACGAGTCGAGCCGGCACGGTAACCTCAAGCCCGTGAGCCTGACCCGGCTGGGCAACGTCAAGCCAGGCCGGTTGGGCATTTTTTCGGGTTCACTCCAGGCCCAGCCGGCGTCCGTCCAGCGAGAGGTCGCGGCCGAGATGGAGCAGCTCGGCTATGGGACGTTGTGGTACGGCGAGTCGGTAGCTCGCGAGGCGTTCGCACAAGCGGCGATCTTCCTGAGTGCCACGCCGAGGTTGGTGATGGCCAGCGGCATCGCGAACATCTGGGCGCGCGATCCGATGGCGATGGCCGCGGGAGGGCGAGCCATCGCCGAAGCGTGGCCCGATCGATTCATCCTGGGACTTGGCGTCAGCCACGCCCCGATGGTCGCCGCCCGCGGACACGACTACGGCCGGCCGGTCTCGGCCATGCGGGAATATCTGGATCGAATGGGGCAAGCGGCCTGGCGCGGTCCGTCGGCGCCCCTGCCCCCGATTATCCTCGCCGCGCTCGGCCCTCGAATGGTCGCGCTCGCCGCGGAACGCACCGCGGGCGCCTACCCCTACTTCACCACGGCTGAGCACATCCGGCAGGTTCGTGATCAGCTCGGTCGCGAGCCATTCCTGGCAGCCGACCTGCCGGTGGTGCTGGCCGGCGGACGCGCCGAGGCGCGAGCCACAGGTGACGCGCACACCAGTCTTTACCTCCGCACCGAGAATTACCGAAACAACCTGCTCCGGCTGGGTTGGAAGCCCGATGAGCTGGAGCCGCCAGGGTCAGACGAGCTGTTCGACGCCGTCGTGGCATGGGGCGACGTCGCGACAATTCGAGCGCGGGTCGGCGCTCTGCTCAGCGCCGGCGCTGACCAGGTCGTCCTCAACCTGATCACCCGGGACCGATCCCTTCCTTACGTAAATGAGCTGAGGACGCTGGCGCCACTCAACTCGGCTTTTGGCCTAGCCACGCATCAGTAGATGTGGGGCTCTGTTTGTAGGGACGCGGCGCGTGAGCTCACGCCCAGGCGCCGCGCTGTCCCCGCAACTCGATGAGGATCGGTCAGAGGCGGCGCTGCGCCGCGTCAGCCGCCTCGGCGAGCGCCATGACCTTGGCGAAGAACTCCTTCGACTGGCCTTCGAACAGGAGGTCGGCGGTGAACGACTTGATGGTGGCGACCGCGCCGGCGTTGGCGATGGTGGAGGGGCGGATGACGGACACCAGAGGCAGCCCCTCGATGAATCTGGTTGGTTCCGGCAGGATCTTGTTGGTCTGGACCAGCTCCCCACCAGGGTTGTTGAGGTCTGGGAAGGTGACACCGGTCACAGGGTCGACCACGCCCGCCAGTGGCTGCGCCACGGCGTTGCCCAGCTTGTCGTGCCAGAGCGAAAAATGATCCACCTCGACCCCGCCGATGCTGACCACGATGCGAAGGACCTCTAGATCGGTGACCTTGACGGTCATCGACGTATAGAGGCTGGCGCCGCCCTGCTCGATGTATCCAAAGTGGAAACCGGCGGTGTTGGCGATGGCCTGCATGCGACGAGCCTTGGCCGTCACCGGAGGCACCGGCTGCGCCGTGCCGGGAGGGGTGTCGTTGTCATCCAGGGGGATGGCCGGCTCGTTGACGATGTTGACAGCCTGCCCGGGGGTCGCGCCCAGGTCCGGATTGTCTTCGCTGCGGTACCTGGTGTAGAAGCTCGTGTCGACGACCAGCTTCTGCAGATTTGTCAGCCGGCCAACCTGCCGGGCGCCGGTCGCCTTGCTGCTCGGCAGGACTCGAAATTCGTCCAGGTTGACGGGGTCCGCGCCTCTCGACATCAGATATGCATTGAGGAAGGCGGCGTGGCTGACCTCGTCGTCGGTGTTGTCGGTGATGTATTGCGGCATGTCGCCGTCAAGGTTCTGAAGCGCAGCGATGTAAGCGGGGTTGCCGCCATTGACGCCGCCGAGCTCGTTGTACTGCTGCCAGAGATCGGTCTCGATGATCTCCGCTGCGGCGAGAAACTGCAGGATCGCAACATCGCCGCTCGTGAGCCGGCTCCCGGCATCGCGCCGGCCGCCCGTACGCCCGCCCTGACGCCCGTGGCCAGCAGGGCACCTGCCGGCAGCATCGCCGTCGCTATGCCGACGCCCTTGAGAAACGAGCGGCGCCGGATCACGTTGCGCCAGTGGGATTCAGCCGTTGATGCGAGGTCATCCTGGTTCATGTTTGCTCCTTGAATCGTCGTCCGCGGATGTGATCTCCGCCTTGTGACAGCTACGAGACGCGTTACAAATCGATCGCGCTCACGTGATGAACCCGCGGTACGACCGCATCGCCAGTTGCGTCTGCAGCTGCTTCATCGTGTCCAGGGCCACGCCGATCACGATCAGGATCGCCGTGCCACCGAGGTACATCTGCTGCTGCGGGATGCCCGAGATCTTTTCAGCGGCAATCGGCAGGACGACCGTGATGAAGCCCAGGAAGCAAGCGCCCGCGAACGTGACGCGATTCATGACTGCCGCCAGATAGTTCGCGGTGGGAGCGCCCGGGCGGATGCCGGGGATGAAGCTGGAATAGCGTTTCAAATTGTTGGCGACGTCGGTGACCTCGAAGGTGATCGCTGTGTAGAAATACGTGAAGCCGAACGTGAGCGCGAAATACAGCGCGTTGTAGGTGACCGCCATCGGGACGTTGGCGGTGTTCGGCGTGAAGTTGCCAGAGATCCACGCCGATGCTCGGTGAATCCAGGTGTCGGGCGGCGCACCCTGGAAGTAGTTGGAGACGATTGTGGGCAGGAACATCACCGAGATCGCGAAGATGATCGGGATGACGCCTGCGTGGTTCACGCGCAGCGGTAGAAAACTCGCTCGACCCTGAACCTGCTTAAGGCCGACCGTGCGCTGGGCGGATTGGATGGGAATCTTTCTCACCGCCTGCTGGACTTCGATGATCACCGCTGTCGTCACCAACGCGATGGCGCCGAAGATGATGAAGGGCAGATAGTCGGCGAGGCCGCCGGTGGAGTGTTGCGATAACACCGTTGAGACCGCCCGCGGCCCCTGGGCGATGATGCCGGCGAAGATGACGAGCGAGACACCGTTGCCGATGCCGTGCTCGGTGATGAGCTCACCCAACCACATCAACATCACGCTCCCGGCGGTCAGGACCAGCACGATCTGCAGTCGCTGAAACCAGTCGAGCGGGCCGAGGATGGCGGGGCTCGTGCTCTGGAACAGGACGGTGAATCCATACGCTTGCCCCGCGCCGAGAGCGACCGTCAGGTAACGACTCCAGCGCTGGATGCGGCGGCGGCCCGCCTCGCCTTCTCTCGAGATCTCCTTGATGCGCTCGGAGATCACCGTCATCAGCTGCATGATGATCGTGGCGTTGATGTAGGGATTCAGGCCCATCGCGACGACGCTGAAGCGAGAAAGCGCGCCGCCAGAGAAGAGGCAGAAGAGCCCGAGCAGAGCCTGCGAGTTGAAGAGCTGGCTGAGTGCAACCTGGCTTGCTCCGGGAACCGCCACGTTGGCGAAGACGCGGACCAGAAGCAGGATGGCGCCGGTGAAGAGGATCTTGTTCCGCAGCTCGGGCAGGCGAATCGCATTGGCCAGGGCCTCGAGTATCTTCACCGGCGGTTTATTCCTCGCGTCCCTGCGGTCAGGTGCCTATGAACCCGAACCCCGAGGACCGGGACTCGGCGAGCACGAAGCCGGCCACGTCATTGCCGAGCTCGACTCCGGCCACGTGGTCGAGTCGTGTGTGCACGCCGCCATAGATGCGGCTCAGTCCGGCCTCGGTAGCGGCGGCGCTGTAGCTGTCGAAGTTCCTCACCACACCGGGTAGGACGTCCGAGGTGACGCTGAGGCGGTCCTGATCACCGAAGAATCGGGCCAGCACCGACGCGCCGGCCGCGCTGATCGCGCTGTGGGCTCCGGGATATGACGGGTCCGGCGCCGTGCCGAGAAGTGGGGTCCAGCTCGGGTCTCCGGCCACGGCCGGGGTGCCGGCCCCGCCCTCGCGAATCGCCGTGATGGGCCGCCAGACCAGGTAGTGGTACTTGGCGTCGTAGAAGGCGATCGTGGTGTCGGCAAACGACAGGTTGAGGAGCGCAAACAGCTGCGCCGTGCGGGCGAGGTCGGCGTGGTGGGTTATGGCGGACGTCTCGGCGATCTCGTTCCACGTCACCCAGATCGGACCGGGCCAGAACTTGGCGATGACGGTCTGGTCGGCGGTGCGGGTGGTGCTGGTCTTCGAACCGAGGTTCTTGACCTCATCGAGGGCTTGTGCGTAGGCGGTCGAGCTGACAGGTGCCGGCGCGGCCGACCGGAACTGGTCGGCCGACTGGAGCACGAATGGGCTCACGTTCGGCCACTGGGTGAACACCGCCGGGGTGAATGCGGGGGGCGCCGGGCGCCACTGGCCTGGCAGCGTGCCGGCAGCAATCGCCGGCGGCGTCGCGTTCGATCCGTCGTTGGCTCGAGAGGCGAGGGCCAGCATTGCCGCGAGGCGGCCGACCGCGATCCCTTTCAGCTTGGCGCTACCGTCGGGGATCGTCGCCAGCTCATCGGCGAGCTGCTGGTCGAGGGCCGCCTTCCACGAGGGATAGAGGGCCAGGAGTACGTCGTGCCCGGCTTCAGCCGCGGCGACGTCGGGCCGTGCTCCGCCAGGCGCGTTGATGGCGAAGAGATAAGGCTCACTCCGCGGTTCGATGGAAACGACCGCGTCGTATATCGCGACGTGCAGGATGGCGAAGCTGCGGGTGGGGTGGATCGTCGTCGGCTGCGCTCCCGGCGTGTTGACGATCTTGACGAGCTCCTTGTTCCAATCGACGACGACCGCGCCGGATCCAGAGCCGGCCGGCGCGGCCGCAGCCGCCGTGCCGCTGCCGGTGACGTGCTGGTACGCGACGACCGCGAATGTGGCGGCAAGCGTCAGGGCGACGCCGGCCAATGCGATCAATGACTTTTTCATGGTTGGTGACTTCTCCTCGACTTTGTTTGTAGGACAGGAGGAGATAGGCGCCGGCGTTACAAGCCGCCCGCTGCGCGTCGTAACGATCCACGTAGTTGTGATCGAGATGCAGTCGATAGGGACGCGCCGCCCCTTCACGGTCATCGCCGGTCAGACATACCGGGACCCGGTACAGGTGTTCAACCACTGTTTGATGCCCGTCTATCAGACGTCCTACCGGTGGACAGGCAACCGCCTCGATGCCGAGGACGTCACCACCTGGGTCTTCGTCAACGCATTCGGGCGTCTCGACCTGCCGCGACCGGTGCCGGCGGTCGACGATGAGCTGATCGAGGCCACGGTCCAGGCCATCGGCAGGCACTGGACGGAGAGATATGGAGTCTCCTCGCTGCGGTGGTCGGCCCTACATGCCGGAGAAGTGGCCGCCCCTTGGCGGTCGATGTTGAGCCTCAGGGCCCTTCTGGATCCCCTGCCGGGAGAGCTGCGCCTCGTGACCGTGCTCCGGTTTCTCCGCCGGCGCACGGTGAATCAAATCGCAGCCCAGCTGGAGGTGAGTCCGCCGGCTGCGGCCATCCTGGTTTTCAGGGCGCTGGCCGAGATCGGCGCTCAGATGGGTTTCGGTCCCGCCCTTGATGACATCTCACAGGCGGACGACGTAGCGGCTTTCGTGGATCACCTCGTCACCAGACGAAGACCGAACAGGTTTGAAGCGACGCCGACTTCGTTTCAGGCGCTCCTGGCCGCGACCTGCGTTCATGCCGCCATCGCGGGCAACGACCTGCCCAGGACTCGATTCGTGAGGTCGTTGGAGCAGGTGTTCAATGTGGGTGGATTGCCCGCCGTCTTCGGGTATGCGTAACAGGCATGAGTAGTTGTTGCCCGTGGACGCATGTCTGGCGCGGTGGGTCTGATCGAGCTCCGACCCGGCGGCGACCGCGAACCCGGGATCGCGAGTGACCCTGCAGCCGCGATCTATACGGACTGGGAGTCCGTCTATCAAGACAACGTCGTGGGCATTTACCAGCTCGCGTTTCGTAGGGTCGGGAACGCAGCCGATGCTGAAGACGTGGCTGAGGACGTCATGATCCGCACCCTTAAGACCCTTCGCTTTCCTGCCCCCGTCCACAACGTGCGCTCATACCTTGTCAAGACCGCGAAAACGGTGCTTGCCGACCACTGGCGGAGCCACTACGCCGCCCAAAACGTTGCGCTCGAGCTGGAGCAACTGCCGCAGCAAGAAGTGGCCGGCCCATCGAGCACGGTCGCATCCGAACGTGCCCAGCGCTTGCTGGGCTTACTGCCCGACCCGTTTCGACGGGTGCTGGAGCTTCGCTTCCTGCTTGGATACAGCGTGCGCGAGGCCGCCAACGAAATGGGGGTAACAGAGTCCAACGCGCGAGTGCTGCAGTTCCGTGCCCTGCGGAAGGCAGCCGAGCTCGAACGGGAGGTTTTGGGATGACGTCTTCAGCTGCTGAGCGCGTGGCCAGGTTTGTCGATGATCTGTTGCGAGGCCGGCGGCCTCGCCGGTTCACGGCGTCACCCGATGAAGCCGAGGCCATGGCCGCGGCGGCCGGCCTGGTCGCCGCTCGAGCCGGTGCCGATCTGCCCGACAAGGCTGCTTTGGACAGGATTCATCAGAGGCTCACCGAGCGGCTCGACGAGAGTCCCCGGACAGACGCTCGCTTCACAAGGCGCGTCTGGCTCAGGACATTCAGCACGGCAGCAGCGGCGGCGTTCGTTGGTGTCGCGCTCGACGAAGTTCTGACTCGCCAGGGGCCGGCTGGTCCCGTGGCGACGGGGCCGGCGGTTTTGACACCGGATGGTGGCCAGTGGCGGCCAGTGGCCGCGGTCACGCAGCTCCAGGAAGGACACGCCATTCTCGTTTCCACGGGCTCGGTCGACGCCGTCGTGGTCAACGACGGCGGTCAGATCAGCGCGGTGTCGGGCATTTGCACGCATCTCGGCTGCCGGCTGCAGCCGGACGACACTGACAGGAGATTGACCTGTCCCTGCCATCAGACGGCCTTCTCGTGGTCGGGCAAGGTTCTCTACTACCGGCTGAAAGCGGCTCCTCCGGATCTCCCCAGCATCGGGTCACGGGTGAGGGACGGGCAGATCGAGCTGTTTGTGGTGTGAGCGGCTCGCCCTAGCCCGGCTGTAATGGCCGCTCGTAGTTGTTGCCATCGTGAGCACTCCCCCTGCGAGCACCAAGACACCAACCCGGCGGACGTTTCTCGGCTGGTGGATCGCCGGCCTGCTGACCTCAATTGTTGTTGCTGTGCTGGCACCACTGGGCGTATACGTATTCCCGCCCCTGCGTCCCAACCTGCGCGCCGGGAAGATCCGCGTGTCGCTCAACACACCGCTGGCCGACATCGCAGAAGGATCCGCCGTACGTTTCGACTCGCCCGCGGGCGTGTCTTTCACCATGGCTGACGGGGGCGAGGCCAACACCGCCGGAGACCCCACATATGGCGGTTACCTGGCTCGAGACCAGGGCACGTTGCGGGCGTTCGCCATCACCTGTCCGCACCTGGGCTGTTCCTACAACTACGACGCCGGCTTGCGGCACTTCCTGTGTCCATGCCATGGCTCGCAGTTCGCGCTCGACGGAAGCGTCGTGCACGGACCGGCCACCGCGCCCCTGTCGCATCTCACGTGGCAACCCGGGGCGGCTGGCAATGAGATCGAAATCGACGGCTCGACCCCACCCAGCTGAACTGAATCAATTAGGAGATTGGAAACCAAAAATGAATCGCACACTCTTGCTTGTGGCCGCGTCTGTCGGCGCGGCGTTCGTCACCGCCGCCTGTGGTGGCACGGGGGGCTCCGGAAGCTATGGCACGTCGCCGGGCGGTGGAACGCCGGCAGCGTCGGGAATGGCGACCGTCGCAGTCGCGAATTCGAGCCGCGGGCAGATTCTTGTCGACAGCAGCGGCCGGACCCTGTACCTGTTCGAGGCCGACAGGGCGGCAGCCTCGTCGTGCTATGACGCCTGCATCGGGGTGTGGCCGGCGGTGGTCACCACCGGGCAGCCTGTGGCGGGCCCGGGCGTCAATGCTTCCCTGCTGAGTACAACCAAACGCAAAGACGGCACGCTCGAAGTGGTCTACAACGGTCACCCGCTCTACTACTTCAGCGGCGACAAGAAGTCCGGCGACGTGACCGGCCAGGGCCTCAGCAGCTTCGGCGCGGCGTGGTATGTGGTGTCACCAGGCGGCACCAAGATCGACACCGATTCAACGCCGAGCGCTGGTGGTTACTGATGTCTTGACCCGCAACGCCGTGCTGCGGGTCGATCGCGATGCCGACTGGGTGTTTCGCGAGCTGCACGATCCAAAAACGCTGATGAGCTGCGTGCCCGGTGGCCGCATCACCAGGATCCTCGACGCTCGGAGGTTCGAGGCGCGAGTGGTGGCCGGCGTGGGTCCATTCAAGATCGCGTATGCAGGCACCGGACAAATCAAGGATTCGGATCCAGGCTCGCGGACCGCCTCACTCACCATCGCAGGCCGCGGGATCGGCATGCCACCGAGCCGCGTGCGAATGGCCATGGTGGTTTCGTCCCTCGATGCCGGCGCAGTGCTGCACATGTCGTTTCGAATGACCATCGAAAGGACGCTTCTCAGCCGGGGGCTCGTCGACGTCATCGTGGGCGACCTGCTCGGCCGCACGGTCCAGAAGATGAAGGCGCGGCTCGAGAGCCGCCCGATCTCGAATTCAGGAACAGCCGCCTAAACCAGTTGCTCGGCAGTCGCGTCGGCGCCGGCGGGAACTGGACCCTCCGGCCGCGCCTTGAGCCCTTCCAGGATCCGCACCACGAGGCGGCCGACCTCATCGCGGGCCTGGGCGGGGTCTTCTGCATCGGCCACGTAAAAGCAAGCTGCGCTGAGCGCGCCGGACAGCAGCAGCGCCAGCGGGCGCAACGGCTGCCGTTCGATGACCCCGCCGTGCATCGCCTTGCGCAGAGCTCCCCGGATGCCGACCGCACCGTAACGTGACTCGATCATGTGCAAGACGTCATAGCTCAGGACAGATCGCGCGTCATGCAGCGCGATCCTGCGCACGGCGGGATCGAGCTGAGCGTCGATCATCAGCTGGCAGCCCGCGGCCAGCGCGGTCCAGTGGTCTGGCTCGAGGAACACGCTCACCACCTGGTCCGATACCTCGCGCATCACCTCTTCATAGACCTCCTGGAACAGGTTGGCCTTGCCTCCGAAGTGGTGGTAGACGGCGCCCTTGGTCACTCCCGCGCGTGCTGCCACCTCCTCGATCGAGGTGGCGGCGTACCCGCGCTCGCCGAACAGCCCACGGGCCGCTGTCACCAGGGCCAGCCGCGTGGCGTCGCCCTGGGCCTCCCGCTTGTCCTTTCCTATCAAGGTCTTGACTTCCATACTAAGGGTATGCATACTGCCGTACCAACGGTACGGAAAGCTCCATACCATGAGTATGTTAGCAAGAAAGGAGATCGGGAGATGCCCAAGTTTGTGATCGAGCGCGACCTGCCGGGGGCCGGCAGCCTTTCCCCCGAGCAGCTGAGAACGATCTCGCAGAAGTCCAACAAGGTCATCGCCGACCTGGGGCCCGAGATCCATTGGCTGCACAGCTACGTCACCGACGACAAGCTGTACTGCGTCTATGTCGCCCCCGATGCGGACATCATCCTGGAGCACGCCCGCTGCGGCGGCTTCCCTGCCAACAAGGTCACCAAGCTGGCCACGATGATCGATCCCTCGACCGGCGACGTCGCCTGAACCGGACTTGATCACCTGGTAAGGGGCGGCGCGCATGTGGGCGCGCCGCCTTTCTTTGTTAAAGGGACGTAGGCTGAATCGGTGCCTTCGACCGACGATCCCATCCGAGCTCGAACGCAAAGCGGTACTGAGTCTCAGCCTGTTCCGATCACCGTGGCGCTCGGGCGCGTGGGCGCACAGGCGGAAGAAGAGGACTTCGCCGGCGCGTTTCCGATCCTGGACGAGGCCCAGATTGCCAAGCTCGGCCGCTACGGGGTCGAGGAGAGCGTGCCCGCGGGCCATGTGTTTTTCCGAGAGGGGGAACGGGGCTCCGATCTCGTTCTGGTGCTGAGCGGCACCGTGGAGGCGGTTGCGCATTTCGGAGACTCGGGAGAAACGACCAGTACCGTCTTCAACCCTGGCCAGTTCGTCGGAGTCATGAACATCCTCAGCAACGAAGGCGCCTACGTCACCGCGACCGCGACAGTTGCCGGTCGTGTGCTGAAGGTGCCGCTCGCTCAGCTCCGAGCGGTCATCGGCGAAGACGTCGCCCTGAGCGAGATCGTGGTCCGCGCGTTCCTGCTGCGGCATTCGCTGCTGCTGCGTCTGGGCACGGGGCCTAAGTTGATCGGCTCGCGATTCAACGACGCCACGCGAGAGATCCTCGACCTGCTAGCGCGTAATCGGTGCGCCATTACGTTTATCGACGTCGATGCCGCTCCTCGCGCGGAAGCGCTGCTGCGCAATTTCGGCTTCACGGTTGCAGACATCCCGCTGGTGCTGGTGGGGGGACAGCCAATCCTGCGGAATCCGTCTCTGGCAGAGGTCGCTTCCGTTTTTGGCATCCAGGCCGATGCGTCTGATCTCGAGGAGGTGTCCGACCTGCTGGTCGTCGGCGCCGGGCCGGCCGGTCTGGCGGCTTCTGTCTACGGCGGATCCGAAGGCCTGTCGACAACGGTGGTCGAATCTGTCGCAGTGGGCGGGCAGGCGGGGACCTCGTCACGGATCGAGAACTACCTCGGGTTCCCGGCCGGGCTTTCTGGCGCAGAGCTGGCTGCTCGAGCCGCGCTTCAGGCCGAGAAATTCTCGGCCGCAATCCTGGTCGGGTCCAACGCCAAGTCCCTCAGCTCGGTCGGCGGCATTCATAGCGTTGAGCTGAAAGACGGCCGAACACTTAAAGCTCGGGCGGTCGTCGTGGCGACCGGTGCCAGGTACAGGCGCCTTCCGGTCGACAGGCTGGCCGAGCTGGAAGGTTCCGGTGTGTTTTACGCCGCGACCGAGGTCGAGGCGCAGAAGTGCACGGGAGCTGTGGTCGTGGTGGGAGGGGGGAACTCTGCCGGCCAGGCATCCGTTTTTCTCAGCCGGCGGCTCGACGTGCATCACCTGATCCGAGGCGATTCGCTCGACGCCACGATGTCGCGTTATCTGATCGATCAGATCGAGCGCAATCCTCGCATCGCCCTTCACGCCCGGACCCAGGTCAAAGGCTTGATAGGCGCAACCGTGCTCGAAGCCGTGATCATC
>Ga0209283_10002036_pt1 | contig 11244 bp, 9 predicted proteins | sample CZO8metaG_2_FD_188354 | JGI IMG/M metagenome (GOLD analysis project Ga0209283, IMG submission 188354) | Vadose zone soil microbial communities from the Eel River Critical Zone Observatory, Northern California, USA - CZOApr15con2H1.8 metaG... | ecosystem: Environmental > Terrestrial > Soil >...
GTAGTGGACCGCTTCCCAAAATCCAATCCAGATATCGAGCAACCCCAAGCCGCTGCACAAACCGCGGACAAAACCGTTTGCCACGAACGCTCGCAATCCCGGATAAGCAAACAGCAAGTGGTTGTCGGTCCATTCCGGTCTCCAGGGCAGGATGACCAGAAGCACTCCAGCGGCCGCGCAGAGAAATATAAACATCACTACGACGATCCGATGAAGCCAGAGGTTGGCCCGGCTATGACGGTCCGTTAGGGGGGCTTGCGGCGGGGATTGCAGCGCGGTTGCGGAACCGGCGGCGCCATCCGGCTGCGCCCCCAGCGAGCCGGGAGGAATCCGCTGCAAGGGGGTATTGGAATCCGCCGTCACGCCACGCTCCCAAGCGCCAGCGGCGCGAACCGTCGGGCGTGGCGCACGCATACCCGCAGGTTCAGGATAAGGCCCATCGCGCCATTCTACGACTTCAGGGCCTTAATGCGCTCAGCCACATCGCGGTAGTCGATGTTGCTGCCGTATACGTCCATGAAATGGTTCAGAGCCGCAGTCTTGTTTCCTGCGGCCGCATACGCTGAGGCCAGTTCGTAGTGCAGGGCGGTGCGGGTGTCCCCGTCAATATTGGAAAGCTTGAGTGCTTGTTCGTACCAGCGGATGGCTGCTTCGGGGACGCCCTTGTCGAGGAAGCATTGAGCGAGCCAGGTGTAAGTCTGCATGAGCTGTGGGAAGGAATGACCGTGGTCCACGGCCTGGCACACCTTCTGCAATTCGCCGATGGCTTCGTCCAGCAAGCCCATCTCGCGGAAGGCAACGCCGAGGTTGTAGTGGGTTTCGGGATCCTCTTCGGCCGTTGCCGAGCCCCCCTCCAGTTCTTGTTTCAAGTCCCCGAACATGTCAGCGAGGTCCACCCCTGCACCGGAATCGAGCTTCTGAGCTGCCGCAGCTGTTGCGGGAGCTAAGGGCCGGATCGGAGTGGGTTGATAGGTGAAGGACGGAGATGCAGCCGCGGGCTCCAGCGCTGGCGCTGGTGCGGCTGCCGCCATGACGGCCGGGACAGTAGCAGAATGGGCCGGCAGGGCACTGGCCGCAATGCCAATTCCGGCTTCCGCTGAGACCGGTTCGGGTTCGGCCGGCGTCGGTGGCAGGGGCGCTTGCGGCAGAAAACTGTCGCCCAGCGAAGTTTCCAGGTCTGCCCCAAACTCGCCAAGAGCAGCCGCGTGCTCAGGCTTCGCCGCCGCTTTGGCATATTCTGCCATCGCGGGCTCGGGTGGGGACACAACGTGAGTTGTGGTTTGGGGCACGAAATTCTCACCCAGCGAGGACTCGAGGTCAGCTACAAATTCGTCCAGCACGCCGGCCTTCGGCTGGGCAGCGGAAGGCGTTTCTACTTTCTCTGCCGGAACATCGTTGATCTCTTCGACGGAAATTTCCTCGATGGCTTCGGGCGCGGCATGGGCGGCGGCAGCCTCAATCTCCTTCCGCACCGCCGCCAGCTTGGCGGCACCCGGTTTTAGCCGTTCCAGCTTGGCTAGCACTGTGCGGGCTTGTTCGACCATGGACTGCGCCACATAGAAGCGAATTTCTTCAATTGCTTCATCAATGGCCGCTGCATGGGTATGGGCTGCTTCGGCATCCGTAATGACTTCGACTGCTTCTTTTTCTTTTTCCGGAGCTAAAGCCGCTGTAGCTTGGCCGGAGAGATCGCCCTCCCACTCGTCGGAGATGTCAATTTCATTCTCGGCGGCCGGCGGAGCCGATTGCACCTCGAACTCGGCAGGCTCTTGTGCGGGTGGCACGGCAGAGGACACGTCTGGATGGTGCCAGAACAGTCCGGACACTGCAGAAGCGGCTGCGCCTGCAGCAGAAGCAGAGACTGGTCCAGCCGGAGCAGCTGTTGATTCAGCCTGCGCCGCTATGGCCTCCTTCGATTCAACCGAGCTGCCGGAAACACGTTCCTCGTACTGGCCGGCGAGTTCGCCATAACGGGTGGCCTCATCGGGATGTCCGGCGTCGTGGTAGATCTGTTGCAGATTATGGCAGCAAACGGCAGCCTCAGCGAAGCGGCTCGCTCGCGTGTGCAGGGCGGCCAGACGCTGGTTCAGACGCAAGTCCCGAGGGGCCTTCGGCAGTGCGGACAACAGGGGCCCCATGGCCTTGGCCGGCATGTTGTAGGAAACGAAAAGCTCGGCATCGGTCAGAGCAGCGCGAACGGCAAGGGCAATGTCATCGGGATACCGCTGGTCGATGAAAGGAGCGGTGGCCTCCAGTTCGTCAACCAGAACTGCGCCCTCTTCCGCGGTGATGAGCCTTGAACCGGAGCTACTGCCTCCCAGCCGGGCAATCACCTGCTGATAATTGCGCGTGTGTAATTGGTTTTCCGGCTCCAGTTGAGTGAGTTTCAGGTAGTAATCGCGGGCTTTCTCCAGCTCCCCCGAGTGCACGCAGGCGTGCGCCAGCAGCTCGTAAACCTCAGTAATGTGGGAGTTGTCTCCCGCCTTTCGGAACAACTCGAGCAGGGTTTCGAGAGCGGGTGCGCTCTCGCGCACGTGCCCGATGATGGAATGCAGGCTTTCCAGAACCTTGGCCGAATCCGTCGCCAGCAGACGATCGGCGTACTGGTTGTATACCTGCAGGATCTCCTCGAAGCGGCCAGCGGCCGCCAGGGCGTCAGCATAGCCGGTGATTGCGCCAGTGTCGTTGTGGACGGTAAGTAGCTTGACGGCTAGTGTTCCTGCCTCGGGCAAGCGCCCACTCTGCAGGTAGGCCTGCAACAAAGCGCGCAATCCGTCGGGGTGGGTATCGAGATCCGCGACTTTTTCCAGGTTCTTGATGGCGCCGGCGACGTCGCCTGACTCGAAGGCGTTGCGACCACGCAGCAGCAGGGCGTAGCTGTTGCCGGGATCGAGAGTGAGCATGCGCTGCAGAATTTCCTCGGCCGGGCCTAGTTGGCCCCGTGCGCGCAGACTGTCGGCCGCGGCGGCGAAGATCTGCCACGCCTCCGTCTTCTTACCCAGCCGGATATAAACCTCGGCTAGCCGCATCCGCATGGGGACGTTTTCCGGATCCATTTCCAGGGTCTTCCGGAAAATCCGCACTGCCTGTTCCATTTCGCCGGTGCGCAAGAATTCTTCCGCCACTTGCAAGTACTGCGCGCGGGCATCGTTGAATAGACCTTGCTGGGTGTAAAGTTCGGCTAGCCGGAGCACCCCCTCGAGAGTGGGTTTGATCTTGGTCAGCTTCTTGTACATGGCGATGGCTTTGACGGTGAAACCCTGGGTAGCATAAGCATCGCCAACGTTCTTGAAGCATCCAACGGCCTTATCGTTCTGGCCGAGACGGGCGTAGAGGTCCCCAACGGTATTTGCGACGGTGAGGTCTTTGGAGTCAGTTTTGAGGACCTTTTCGTACTCAACGATGGCGTTCTGCAGCTTGCCCTGTTGGACGAACTTCTCCGCAGCACTGAGAACCTTTTGTTTGTTGAAGCCAAAACCAAACGCCATATAAGTGTGGACTCCGGCTCCGGTTCTCCTTCCGCCAGAAAACATCTTCTCTTAGGAAGGTTCACCGACGGTTCATCCCACAGCGAGCCTGAAATCACTCGCGGGATGGTCTTTCGGACAGGGCCATTGTAAGGCGGGAGATCGAGAATCGTATGGTTACCAAGGGTTACCGAAAGGGAGTGTACGAAAGGTTACCACCGGAACCCGCGAGCTAACTGGACGCAGAACTAAGGACTCAGGCCAGGGCCGCCTCCAGCGACATGATTGGCGGCAGCTGAGCGGCCAGCACCTCCCACGAATCCGGGCAAGCGAGAAATCTTACGAGAAACAGAGGGACCGCGCCAGCGCATTCCGGCAACGGCCGGTAGTTTGGCGCGATCCCTAAGAATCCGGGAAAAGGGAGCCGACAGGGTCAGCGCATCGTCGCGGTTACCGGGCCCCGCTTGGCGAGCGGCACGAATTGCCTCACTTCGTGTCCGGTCCACACCTGCCGGGGACGCGCGATCTTCTGCTCGCTATCGGTCAGCATCTCCTGCCATTGCGCCAGCCAGCCAGCCGTGCGGGGAATCGCGAAGAGCACAGTAAACATCTCCGGCTCGAAGCCCATGGCCTGGTAAATGATCCCGGAATAGAAATCCACATTGGGATAGAGTTTGCGCTTGACGAAATACTCATCCTCTAGCGCGATCCGCTCCAGTTCGAGAGCGATGTCGAGTTTCGGATTGCGTCCTGTGATCCCAAACACTCGCTCCGCCGTCCACTTAATGATCTTGGCGCGCGGGTCGTAGTTCTTGTAGACGCGGTGTCCAAAGCCCATCAACTTGCCGTGTCCTTCCTTGATTTTCTTGACGTAGGCGGGCACGTTCTCTTTTGAGCCGATCTGATCGAGCATCTTGAGGACTTCCTCGTTGGCGCCACCGTGCAGCGGTCCAGCCAGGGCCGCCGCCGCTGCCGCCGTGGTCAGATAAGGGTCGGTGTGGGCACTGCCCACCGAGCGCATGGTATTGGTACTGCAATTCTGCTCGTGGTCGGCATGCAGGATAAAAAGGATGTCCAGCGCGTGGGCCATCACCGGATTGGCTACATACTTGGGCTCCACCTTCTTCCAGAGCATGTTCATGAAGTTTTCGGCATAACTTAGGTCATTGTCCGGATAGACGTAGGGAAACCCGAGGCTGTGCCGGTACGTCATTGCTGCAATGGAGGGTATTTTGGCGAGGAGCCGCCTGATCTGCAGCAGGCGGTTGGCAGGATCGTGGATGTCCTTGGCTTCCGGATAAATGGTGGAAAGCGCTGCCACCGTGCTGACCAGCATGCCCATGGGGTGAGCGTTGTACCGGAAACCCTCCATGAACTTCTTGGTGCTCTCGTGCAGCATGGTGTGATAGGTGATCTCGCCTACCCACTGCTTCAGTTCCTGCTCGGTGGGGAGGTCGCCAAAAAGAAGCAAGTAGGCCACTTCCAAGAAGGTGCAGTGCTCGGCCAGAACTTCGATGGGATATCCCCGGTAGCGCAGGATACCGCGCTCGCCATCGATGAAAGTGATGCTGCTACGGCAGGAAGCGGTATTCATGAAAGCCGGGTCGTAAGTCATAAGTCCGAAATCGTCGGGACCGGTCTTGATCTGCCGCAGGTCCATGGCCCGGATGGTTCCGTTCTCGATGGGAAGGGTATAGGTCTGTTTGGTGCGGCTGTCGGTGATGGTCAGGTTATCTTGTGCCATATCAGCTGCCTCCTGGTAATGCTAGCAAGGGCCGAAGAATCGGTCAGGCTGGCCAGAAATAAAGCTCAACGATAACTCATTGTCGTTGCCCCCGGCAATGCTCGGCAGTGAGGGGCGTCACACACATCTGTGCGCAAGGACCGTGCGGCAAGGACTCGTTGCTTTGTTCAGGACTCTGATTTAGGCGCGCGCCACGGCTACCAGCAGGAAGAACAACGCCAACAGGAAGGGCTTCGGCAGCCTGCGCAGGATCTTCCACGCCATGATGCTCATCGACCCGATCCTCCGCGCGGGGAGTCCGCGAATGAATCTGCCGGCCAGGCTCCCGGCCGTAGGGGCTAAAATTCGGAGCTTGGCACACCACAGAGTTTCCGTGTAGGTTAGCTGACCGGTAGGATTTTAAGTCAAATATCGTCACAGAAAGCAAGTTCTTTTTATGACCTGGATCCGTACCATTCCCCTTTCCGAGGCCGATGAAAAACTCCGTAAGGCCATGGAAAACCAGATGATTCTTTACCCCAAGGAGTACGCCATACCGGTGCACCCTATGGAAGGGGGCGGAGCCCAGATAGTTGCTTCCCACAGCCTGATTCCGGAGGCACTCTACCACGCGTTTGCCACCTTCGGCGTGCTGATGTCCCCGGATTTGCCACTGAGCCGACGGCAGCACGAGATGATTACGACCCTGGTTTCGGTGACCAACCGGTGCGTCTATTGAATAGAGTCGCACGCAGAGTTTCTGCGTCGGGTAACGTTAGACAACAACCTGGTCGAAGCGCTGGAGAAGGACTACACCACCGCTCCGATTACCCAGCAGGAGCGGGTCATGCTCGACTACGTGGTAAAGCTCACGAAGGATGCGACCAAGGTCTGGAAAGATGACCACGACCGCCTACGGGCAGCCGGCTTCGATGATAAAGCGATTCTGCAGATCACGCTGATCGCATCCTGGTTCAACTACATCAATCGCGTGGCCGATGCGCTGGGCGTGGGGCGACAATAAGTCGGAGACCGCCTTTTTTGGGGCGGCCCGCACGCGCGGGCTACGCGTCTCTGGGTGAGCGTGCAGACCACTTGCGCTGCTAAATTGAGTACACTAAATCGGTTGCTGGCCTCGTAAACTGAGTGGTGCTGCTCGCCACGGGAGGTCCGCTTGGAACCGCTGCTCAAGCGAAGCATTCTGCTGAGCGTGCCCGTCTCACTCGCAGCTTCGATTGCTATCTATCTGCTTGCGCTCGGATTCTTGACCGTTCACGAAGAAGTGAATGTCCCAACCAGTGCGGCTTTCCCACTCGCTGCATGGAGCTTTCCCGTCGTGTTTCTGGTCAGCCTGTTCTTCTTCGCGGTCAAAGGTGCGGGCGCGCGCAGGCACTGAGGCGGTAAGCTTTATCCATGGAGCGCCGCTCTCTTGTCGAATACCTCGATAATTTCCTGCAAAGAGGGCGGGAGTGCGCCTACATCCAGCGCCGCGGCTACCGCAGCCTGCACTGGACCTGCCAGCAGGTGGCTGAGACCGCGTTTCAGTTTGCCCGCGAATTGGGAAAGCGTGGCATCGGGAATGGCGATCGGGTCCTGATCTGGGGACCGAACTCGGCAGAGTGGGTGGCAGCGTTTTTCGGCTGCGCGCTGCGTGGCACGATCGTAATCCCCATGGACGATGCCGCCGCACCAGACTTTGCGCTACGTGTGCATCAACAGGTTAGCGCCAAGCTCCTGGTGTGCTCGCGCGAACACGCCCGGCAGGCGATTCCGACACTAGTCCTGGAGGATCTGCCGGAAACCGTGGCGGGTCACTCCCGCACATCCTACGATGCGGCAGCAATCGAACGCAAAGACACTTTGGAGATTGTCTTTACTTCCGGGACCACGGCCGAACCCAAGGGCGTGGTGATTACCCACGGCAATGTCCTCAGCAACATCGCGCCGCTGGAAACCGAAATTCACAACTATCTCAAGTACGAACGCTTCGTGCATCCCATACGCTTCCTGAATTTGCTGCCCCTGAGCCACGTCTTCGGGCAGTTTCTCGGCATTTTTCTGCCACAACTGATGGGCGGTACGGTGCTTTTCCAGGATGCGCTCAAGCCAGCCGAGGTCATCGGTACCATCCGGCGGGAGCACGTCTCCGTGCTGGTGGCGGTGCCGCGAATGCTGCAATCGCTCAAAGAAAAGATTGAACGCGATCTCGAAGACGAAGGCTGGCGGGAAGAGTTTCAACGACGATTTCGAACCGCCAAAGGCAAACACTTCCTGCGCCGCTGGTGGATCTTCCGGCGCGTGCATCGCCAGTTCGGATGGAAATTCTGGGCTTTCATCTCGGGTGGCGCGACGCTCGACCGCGTCACCGAGGAGTTCTGGGGGCGACTCGGTTATGCACTGATCCAGGGCTATGGACTCACGGAAACCACGTCTCTCATCAGCGTGAATCATCCTTTTCATCTGGGGAAAGGATCGATCGGCAAGGTGCTGGCTGGCCGCGAGGTCAAACTGGGCCCGGACGGCGAAATCCTGGTTCGCGGCAGCGGTGTTGCCGCCGGGTATTGGAATGGAAAGGAACTCCAGCCGGTGGCAGGGGAGGAAGGCTGGTATGGCACCGGCGACATCGGGGAGCTCGACGCGGAAGGCAATCTGTACTTCAAAGGGAGGAAGAAAGACGTCCTCGTCACGCCCGCTGGAATGAACATCTATCCCGAAGACCTCGAGGCCGTGTTGCGCCGCCAGCCCGAGGTGAAGGATTGCGTCGTGATCGGATTGCCACGCAATGGAAATGCCGAGCCCGCAGCCGTGATGATTCTGCGGGATAGCAACGCCGATCCTGAGCAGGTCGTAAAGCGTGCGAACGAAGCATTGGCCGAGTACCAGCGCGTGCATACCTGGTTCGTATGGCCGGAAAAGGATTTTCCGCGCACCTCCACACAAAAGCCGCGGACGAACGTGATGAGGGAAGCAGTGCAGGCACAGCTGGGAACGAAAGCCGCGGATCACGCTGCTTCAAGCCCGTTGGCGGAACTGATCACTCGGGTCACGGGGCGCACGGCGGGTGAGTTGCGTCCCGAGGCGAATCTGGAAACCGACTTGAATCTCAGCTCTCTCGATCGGGTGGAATTGCTCAGCGCGCTCGAAGACCGTTACCAACTCGATCTCAGCGAAACGCGGTTTGCGGCGGTGAAGACCGTGAGCGACCTGGAGGGCATGCTGCGTGGCAAGGTTCCGTCGCGGGTCCAGTATCACTATCCGCGCTGGGTGCAACGCTGGCCGGTAACCTGGATTCGGCTGTTTATCCATTACTTGCTGGTGCGTCCAGCGGTGTTCCTACTGGGATGGCCGCGAATCGAGGGACAAGAAAACTTGCGTGGCGTGCAAGGCCCGGCCTTGGTGATCTGCAATCACATTGGCGATGTGGATGTCGGCTTCGTGTTGACGGCGCTGCCGGCGCGACTCCGCCATAAGCTGGCGACAGCCACAGGCGGTGAAGCGCTAGAGGTCTTGCGAACTCCGCCACCAACGCGAAGTCTGCTGGGCAGGGCGTATGACCGGGTTGAATGGGCGCTGGGAGTGTCCTTGCTCAACCTGTTTCCTTTACCGCGCGAAGCGGGTTTTCGCGAGAGCTTTGCCTACGCCGGGGAATCCGTCGACCGCGCCTACAGCGTGCTGGTATTTCCTGAAGGGCATCACACCACGGATGGCAAAATACGTCCGTTCCGTGCCGGTATTGGGCTGCTCGCGAACAATCTCGGGATACCAGTCGTGCCGATGCGCATTGACGGGTTATTTGAGCTGAAGCAGGCAGGCAAGAAGTTCGCGAAGCCCCACGCGGTACGCATCAAAATTGGGCTGCCTCTGAGTTTTGCACAAGGCAGTGATCCAGAGCAGATCGCGCGGGACTTGCAGAAGAAAGTGGAAGAGTTGTGAGCTCGAGGGGCCTCAGCAACCAACCACCTCTGTTTGCCATTTGTGTACCTCTTGATGAAACCCAGCGAATATTCCCAGCATCGAACGGGCCGACCGTGTAGTATTTTTTTATACTCTGGCCGCAATTCCATCGGAGGTTGCGACACATGCATTTCGATCTGAAGCAGTCTGCCCGAATTGTGACGGCTTGCATTCTGGTCACGATTTTCGCGGTTCCCCCAAGCCTCCTAGCCCAGACTCACGTAGTAAGTCCGGCTGATCTGCAGAAAGAAGCGCTCACGGCTACTCAGGCCAGGCAGCAAAACCTGCAGGAGGTAAAACAGTTCTTCTCATCGGAAAAGGCGCAGAAGGCTTTGAAGTCGGCGCATATGGATGCGGGGCAGGTGAAAACCGCCGTCTCCACGCTGAGTGACGCCGAGCTGGCGCGATTGGCTTCCCGGGCCGAGAAGGCGCAGGCGGACTTCGCGGCGGGCACGCTCAGCGACCGGGACTTGATCCTTATCATTGTAGGCATCGCTGCGCTTATCTTGATCATTGTCGCAGTCCGATAGAAACCCTTCTTCGCATGACCAGGACACTTGTCGTGTTGCTCGGGGTCTGCGGGTTGCTCCTGGCCGCAGACCCTCCCGGCATCTGGCTAGACGTTCCTTTTGTCCAGCAGGAGAAGGACGGCTGCGGGGCTGCGAGCATTGCCATGGTGATGCAATACTGGCTGCGACAGAAGGGTCGGCCTGCGGACGGGAGCGCGGATGCGGCCGAAATTCAGCGCACCTTGTACTCCAGCCGGGCCCACGGCATCTACGCCTCCGATCTCCAACGGTATTTCCAGCAGCAAGGATTTCGTACATTTGTCTTCCGGGGCGAGTGGGCAGACCTGAAGCAGCACTTGGCAAAGGGGCGGCCCCTGATTGTTGCCCTGAAGCCTGCCTCGGGCAAGGTGCCGCTGCACTATGTTGTGTTGGCCGGACTGGAGTTGGAGCAGGGACTGGTGCTGGTCAACGATCCAGCCCAGCGTAAGCTGCTCAAGCAGGACCGGTCGAGCTTCGAACGGGAATGGAGTGCCGCCGGAAAATGGACCCTGCTGGCTCTGCCTCAGCCCGACGCGCGCTGATTCGAATTGTTGTCATCCTGGTTCTGCTCATCTCCTTTCCAGTCCATTTGCCGGGCCAGGCTGGCCCTTCCGACGATCGTCAAATTGTGCAAGCCAAACAACTTCTTGCCGAGGAGCGCTGGCAGGAAATTGTGAGTTTGGTTCAGTCCACAACAGCGCCCTCTGCTGAACTCGACTTCTACTACGGAACCGCGCTGGCACGCCTGCAACGCTGGGAGGACGCCCGCAAAGCCTTTCAGGCGGGAAGCCGCTTACAGCCCCAAGACAAGCGATTTCCCCTGGAGCTGGCCGGGGTTGCGTTTAAGCAGAAACATTATCCGCAGGCAGCAGCCCATCTGCGCCGTGCGCTGGAACTTGCTCCGGATGATTCCTACGGCAACGATTTTTTAGGGACCGTTTATTTTCTCGAGGGGAATCTCGAGGCGGCGCTAAAGTACTGGAACCGTGTAGGCAAGCCGCAAATCGTGGAGGTAAAGGCAGAGCCCTCACCGCAAGTGGACCCGGTGCTGCTGGACCGCGCTTTCGCATTCTCACCCGCAAACACGCTGCGCTTGCCCGAACTGCTGACAACGGATCTGCGGGTTCGCAGCCTGGAAATTTTCCCCAGCTACCAATTTGAGTTGCAGGCGCGTGATGACGGCAAGTTTGACGTGCTCTTCCGCAACCGGGAGCAAAACGGCTGGGGACGGAACCGGTGGGAGAGATTGTTCTTGTTGTTTCGCGGGCTCCCTTTCCAAAGTGTCAATCCGGAATTACACAACTTGAAGCGCGAGGCCATTAACGTGGTGTCGTTGTTTCGCTGGGACGCGGAAAAGCGGCGGGTGGCGGCCACGCTCTCCGGCCCGTTCGAACGAAACCCCAAGTTTCGTTATGAATTAATTGCTGACCTGCGCAGTGAAAACTGGGACGTACGGAACTCGTTTTCGGGACCGGCTCCACTGCTGGGGAGCCTGAATCTGCGCCGCGAGGCTTTAGGCGCCAACTTTGCTGCTTTCGTCAGCGGCCGCTGG
>Ga0209283_10002037_pt1 | contig 11243 bp, 12 predicted proteins | sample CZO8metaG_2_FD_188354 | JGI IMG/M metagenome (GOLD analysis project Ga0209283, IMG submission 188354) | Vadose zone soil microbial communities from the Eel River Critical Zone Observatory, Northern California, USA - CZOApr15con2H1.8 metaG... | ecosystem: Environmental > Terrestrial > Soil >...
CAGGACTCGATCAGCTTAGTTCAAGTGATAGTGACTTTTCTTTCAGGATCTCCCGCGCAGGTAACTATGTCTGCCAGGGGAGTTCCTTCGGCTACGGAGATCCTGTTTGCTCCCATGTCCGGGAGACCTTCTTTCCCGTCATCTATGACAATTGCCACACATGCTGAAACTCCCGTAGGTCGTTTCAATGTCACCGTTCTTGCGAGAGGAGGAGGGGTCGAAAAGTCAGCAATCCTGTCTCTAGAAATCCTCCCCTTTCTACATGTCGTCCCGCCCGTTCATGACATCGCCATTGTCTCAGCCTCGGTCCCAGAGACAGCAACAGTCGGAAGCATCGTCGTGATCAACGCGACTATCTCAAATCTGGGGTCGGTAACCGAGAATTTCGAGCTTCAAGCCTACGCAAACACCACCAAGGTCGCCGATCAGATGTTGCCCGAATTAGCGCCAGCAGCCATTGATGTGACTCGGCTAGTATGGAATACTACTGGATATTCTCCTGGAACATATACGATAGTTGTCGCTGTTCCTCCTGTTCAAGGCGAACTCAGCTTACTAGACAATAGCCGAGAAGCAGGCCAGATAATTCTGACTCGGAATCCGGGCTCGGGACCTGGTCCTTCACCAGCCGCTTCTGGAAACGGGCAGGGCTTCATCTATGGACGTCAACTTGCGATTTTAGCAGCGATTGCGGAAGTTGTCATCGTTTTCTTAGCCGTTCTTCGCAGCAAAGGTAAAGGTTCGACCGGAAACGGCCCATTCGGAGCTAGAAGGAACTAGATGTGACAATCAGGGATCTTTCAAAGCTGCCCCACCCTAGCGAGGAACATATGCTATTCCCTGAATCTCCACCTTCATCCCAAACAGAAGATCTGCGCGTACAGTAGCCCTAGCTGGCTTAGGGTCCGGAAAGAACGTGGAATATGCCTCGTTCATATCGGAATAATCATTCAGATCGCTAAGGTATACCGTCGTCTGAAGCACGTATTCCAAGCCAGATTGTGCCGCAACCAGTACTTTTCGAAAGTTCTCCAGAGTTGTCTTAGTCTGAGACTTGACGTCCCCTGGTACTACTTTGCCGTTCTGGTCGATGGGTCCTTGACCTGAGACGAAGATCAGATCTCCAAACTTTATTCCTGGCGAAAACGGCAAGCTCAGCGGTGCAGGACCAGTCCTGACTAGTTCCTTTCTCATAACACTCTCTATCCTGAATCCGATACTTTAGTAGTTTAAGAGTTGAGAAGCACCGGGATGGTCTAGGGCGACAGCTGGATTTGCCGCTGATAGGCTAGGGGTTTAGGACGTGAATGGAATGTTCTCAGTGGTCTACCAAGACTCGCAGTCAATGATTTGACATCATAGCCGAAGGGTAGCAAAAGGTTCGCAGTTGACGAAACGAGGAGATCAACGTATCTTTCAGGATCGTAGACAGTATCGTCGTCCACCAGTTCAGGGGGCAAGGCTTGGCTTTCAGGAGTTGTTGATGGGTCAATTGTCAGAACGTAACTTACCTGCTGTCCCGCATGAACTGCTCCTCCCTCGTCGATAAGACACTGGGCCGCGATCGCTTGGGGTACGCGGTGAGTATACTCGCTAGGCATCTTGCTCAAATTCTTCGTAATTATCAGCTCCTCGATAGGAACCGTGCCACTTCGCAGCTTTGAACCATATTCTCTGAGGGTGTTGAGAACTTGAGGAATAAGAGCTTGAAACTCCCGTGAATTATCTGCTTCCTTGAGGATTGCAAGCATTTGTGTCTGGCATTTCTCAACTATCTTAGGAGTGTCGTGTCGTCGAACATCGATTCCCCGAACCTTGAGGGTCCGATCTTGAAAGATGCCGTAGTACCGGTTTAGGACTGGCGCTTGCGGGTCCGTTTTTGAGTTGAGGAAAACTATCCACTTGTACATGCCCTCAAAACTCAAGGGAAGATCGAGATCCTTCTTTATCACTGCACATAGCTCCTCATAATCGGCCGCTGTTGCGTCAGGTTTTGTAAGCCACATAGAATCGACGATTCCGTGCACAAGTTTGAAGCCTCTAGCTTGGGCTATGGCTATTGCACGGTGGAGGAAAACTCGGGAGAAGGCGCATGTTGCAATGTGCGCGTCTATCTTTCCGAACCGGGCGTTCTTAAATCCTAGGTAGCCGAAAGGAGCAAACCAAGATCCATTTTAGTGCTGACTGACATGCATCATACTTCTGCCGTTTCAGTTCATCCTTTTCGTCTTTCTTTAGTTGCTTGTAGCGCGACCTTCTATCGAGGAGAATTTCAAGAGATAGAGGGACGATGCCTCGCCATCGGTCGCAGATATTGTAGTCTAATTCAGGAACCCGACGGAGCGAGTTGGGACAGCATTTGCACTTGACGGTTTCTCCGCTTAGGTTCTGGTCCTGCATTATGGTCGGGTAGAGGCTGGTAAAGTCCAGTTCTCCCACTTGATCATATATCCCAGTCTCAGGTTCGTGGATGAAGCCTCCCCGGTCGGCGATGACTAGTTCGTTACTGTCTTTCCATTCTTCGGGCTGGTTCTTGTTCCATGGGATGAGAACGTTTTCTTTGACAGCATGGTAGAATTGTAGGCTGGTCATGTTGGTGCCAATGGTCGCTCGGCTTGCTCGCTGAATCGGGATTATACATGTCCGAGAGATTTCGAATAGTCCTTCTAGTCCACAGTCAGCGCTGATGAAGGCGTTGTGGTCGTCGATGTGTAGCCTTCCTAGTAGTCGGGCGGCGGTCTCTCTGTACAGAATTTTTCCGTAGGAGAAGTAGGAATGACCTTGAACCTCATAGACTCTTAGTGGTGAGGGGTCCCGGCCGAGAACTAGTCTGTTGAGCATTCCGTTTTTGTGGGCACGTCTCGCCAGGTATGGGAAGATGAACGAGTCTCCGCCTTCTGTAATGACAATGTCTGGATCTATTTCGTTGAAGGTTTCAACGAGGCTGAGGAGTTTCGCCTCTTCATTGCCTGAATCGAGAACGAGCGTTTCTTCCCGATCTGTTATGATTCTAAGGGAGTCTAGTTCATCCTCGAAGGTTCGAATTCTCTTGTTCTTTCTAGTCTGGACTTCTAGCCTGATCTTTCGAAGCGGGGGCAGTTTGTAGTCTATTGTTTTTCTGGAATCTCTTAGAGTCCACTCGATTTTCTCGTCTTTTTCCTCTGCCTCGACGAGTGCTAGTGGGAACAGGTCTTTCTGGTAGAGGTAGATTTGCGGAGAGGGAATGTCTACATCGTAGAGGCGGAAATTGGAGTAGCTGCTTTCTCGTTGTATCCTCCGCGCGAGCTTTGCAGCGTCCTCATCATTCTCTACGACGACTTCGAGGACTCGGGATTTTTCTATGTCGCCAGCCCTTTCAAATTTGTTGACAAAAATCGAGTTTTCAACGTAGGACTTGCAAGCGAGGTCGATTAGCTCACGATAGTCGCCTCCTACGTGTATTCTCGGCTTCCATTTGTCTGTGAGCCTTACACACTTTCCATCAGGTTTTTTCAGCCATACTACCATCTGGCCTGGTTTGTGGTAGAGGTCGAGAATCCAGCCTAGATGCTTCACTCTGAATCAAGAAAACGTGTTCTCTGTTCTGGGACTAATACGGAAGAGCGGGACGAAGACCGAATGTGAAACAGATGCGAAACTGTCGGAAAGTGAAAGGGCTACTGGTATCCAAGTAGCGTTTTGTCCAGTGTAACAACCTCGTCTTCCTTCTGAGGAAGGAAGGGATGACGGGCTATGATGAGCTGTGTATAGGCGCCTTTGTCCTTCAGTCTCGCAGAGACGTGGGAAGTATGCATCAAAGCATCTGTCATAGTCTTGTTTCTTGCCTTCTGATTCGTGGCTACGATCAGCATGTTTCTCTGCTCAGCAGTTTTTCCTAGAAACTGTACGCTTCGGCGGAAAATATCCAGTGCTTCTCTCTTTTCTCGTACGTCAGGATCGCAGAAGAGGGCCGTGATGTCAGAGACAACAGCGAACCTAGCTCCATACTCATCTAGTGCACTGGTTAGTTTTTCCACGATGAGGCTGTGAACTTGGTGATGCGTGAAGGCTCTGCTGAGATGAATACGTTGCTGCACTCGGCCAGATTCCAGTCCGAGATTGACGATGTGCTGCGAGATGGTGTAAGTGTCAAAGAGGTTACCTGCATCTATGAAAACAACATCACTATCCAATCCTTGGGAGAGTGTTGCTCGGACGCAGAGGAGGAGAGAAAGGGCATGCGATGGTTCACCCTCGAGGAAGACAAACTGGCCCTTTTTGAGAATCAGCGCCCTGTCTAGAGAGTCTATCCCGGTGGTTAATCCGGGTTTGATGTCCCGGCTGAGAGTGCTTCCACGACGGGGCTGGTATTCGATCTGGTCGTCTGGCTCTCTGAGGAGTTCTCGGTTTCTACATTTCAGGCTGGTGAGGAGGCGTCTTCCCGCGGGAAGGAGGGAGGCTCTGCAGCTTAAGACCCTGTCGAGCTCGAAGCCGCAGCTAGGACAGGTTTCATCGAAGACTAGTTTGATTTTTCTGGGATTGATTTGTAGCTTTGATAGGACTAGGGCTTCGTCACAGAGAATACAATGGTACAGGTAGCCCTCGCTACCATTCTCTATCTGGTCTATCTGCCATGTCTTTGGTTGTAGAGGGTCGACGGCTCGGCGGGTCTCCATTGCAGGCCCTTATGGTTGTTCTATTCGTCGCGTCTGCTCTTTGGTGCGGCGTCTTCCACGCCCTTCGCAGTGATCTGGAAGTAGGTCTCAGATTCTGGCAGGTAAGGTGAGTCTATAATTTTGGCAACTCGTAGTCCCTGGCTGGCTTTCTTCAACATGACTCTGTGTGTGGACGCGTGAGCTAGAATGTGTCCACCTGCGGGACGCGTGGGGTCGCCGAAGAACGCTTGAGGGTTCGCTTGGACCTGGTTTGTTATGACGACTGCTAGGTTTAGAGCTTGAGCTATTCGGAGGAGTTTGTGAAGGTGGCTGTTTAGGCGTTGTTGGCGTTCGCTTAGGGATTCGCGTCCGATGTATTCGCCTCTGAAGTGGGAGAGGATCGAGTCAACGACTAGGAGTTTGATGTTTTCTTCTTGGCAGATTTTGAAGGCGTGGTCGACTGTGAGGATCTGGTGGTCGCTGTTGTAGACGCGGCTGTAGATGATGCCGTCGAGTATCTTTTCCGCGTCCAGTCCCATGGCCTGGGCCATCTGGTATACTCTTTGTGCTGCGAATGTTCCTTCAGTGTCGATGAAGAGGGCTTTGCCTTCGAGGCCGCCGTCTTTGGCTGGTAGCTGGACATTAACGCTGAGCTTCATACAAATCTGTGATTTGCCTGCTCCAAATTCTCCCACAAACTCTGTGATGGCCTGTGTTTCAAGCCCGTTTCCAAGCAGCTTGTCAAGATTGGTGGATGCGAAGCTGAGCCTCTGAAGGTTCAGTCTCCTCTCGTAGAGCTGTTTGGCGGTGACGAAGTCTGTTTGTATGGTTGCCCTAGCTGCTCTGGAGATCTTGAGGGCGACGCTGTTCTCTAGGCCTGCTTTTTCCATTAGTTCACGTATGGGTGCGATCGCTAGGGATGCGATGGAGTCGTAGCCTGCATCTCGGAGCTTGCCAGCGGTTACAGGTCCAACGCCGTTAAGATCTTGAATATCCACTATCTCTTCAGCCAAAGACTATCGGACCGAGATAGACTCGTCACGGCTTATCTCCCAGAGTGAGGACCGTAAGTAACCCGCTCCACACCGGGCGTCTATGCCGGTTGTGCTCGATTAGGGCCGTTTTTAGAGAGTGAATGCTCCTAGAGGAGTGAAAGTATTAGCCTCTAATCGGCTCCCTTCTTTGAGGCTGCTCTGAGATAGTATCCAACAGAACGGTCAGCAGTAATATGACCCGCCCATCCAAGAAGCGGCCATTGCAAAGTTCCAGACAATACGCTCCAGAGGGCAAAGAAAGGAATCCAGACGAGAAGCGTATGGAAGAAGTTGTAGAGTCCATGTCCCCAACGGGGCCATTCCTTGGCTCCGCGCATCGCAAGGCCAATAGGGATGAAAGACGCTAGGTCCGGAAAAATGATCCAGAAAACCGTTCCCAACAGGTTGAGGTCTTTGACAACGAACAGTCGCCAGTAGAAAAGAATGACGAGTAGAATGATGGTAATCAGTAACATTTCAAGACGATATGCAATCGAGTTTAGACGAAGGAAGCCGGGGCCGGCGCGTGGAGGTTTGGCATCTTCAGAAACCTCCTGATGCGAAGATTCGGGGAGAGAATGTTCAGATAGCCCAGCACACATACTAGGTGTTAGGCGCAGTAAGCTCATGGCGCAGAAACCCGAGCAAGCGAGTATTTCAAAAGCTCTAGAAGTCGCAACTCTGGCCGCAGGTTGCTTCTGGTGTACCGAGGCTGTCTTCGACCAGTTAAAGGGTGTTGTAAAGGTAGAATCGGGATATTCTGGCGGAATCGCTCCCGACCCTTCCTATGAGGAAGTTTGCACGGGCGACACGGGACACGCTGAATCGATCGAGGTTACCTTCGACCCTAGTATCATATCGTTCAAGGATATTCTGCAGATATTCTTCACAACCCACGACCCAACAACCTACAACCGCCAAGGAGGCGATGTGGGAACCCAGTATCGCTCAGCGATATTCTATCATAACCCGGAGCAGGAGAGGATTGCGCGTCAGGTGATTCAAGAGTTTGACGAGTCGAAGGTCTGGAAGAAGCCGATCGTTACCGAGGTTGTGCATTATCGTGAATTTTACAAGGCGGAGGATTATCATCAGGATTATTACGCAAAGAATTCCCGGCAACCGTACTGCCGCGTAGTAATTGAGCCGAAGATTGCCAAGTTGCGAGAACATTACCGCGAGAAACTGAAGCTATAGTCCTCTGTCTCGAAAACTTGCGCTATTCGAGTCCAACGCCGTCCGTCTGCGCGCTCCATATTCAGTCTGCAAACGCAACATGTTTGATATTGCATACCCAGTAGGATTGGTCCCGCATTATGTCCGAGACTCTTGAGCGACAGGAGCGTTGGAAGCAGCAGAAGGAAGAGGCTGACCGTCAACGAATGGGCGGCGCCTATATCCAAGGTTTCATTGAAACCGCCGCGGCGCTGGTCGGCGAGGAGCCGCTCTTCAGCAAGGGCTACTGGAAATGCGCGAGCGGCTGCAAACCGTTCGGCTTCGGACTAGCTAGGACCCCAAGAGAGTGTCCCAACTGCCACAAGCAGCTAATACTCTGGGTACCCGGGCCATAACACGCATCTCTTCGATTCAAGGTAGAAATAGTCGTTTTCAGACCCGATTCAGTTTGAACGGGATTGAAGCTTGACACTAGACTTCTTGGCAAGAGCGATCTCAAGATAACCAAAGTCGGAGTAGGAAGCTCCAATCGGCTCAACCCCGGAGTGGAGGGTCTGGTGGGGACCCCAGGACGAACAATCGGCTATCCAAGCGATCCGCACCGCCTTGGACGAGGGAGTGAATTGGATCGACACTGCGCCGTTCTACGGATGGGGAAAGGCAGAGGAGATAGTAGGCAAGGCTATCAAAGGTCGGAGAGAGGATGTCTACGTTTTTACGAAATGCGGGACGCTTCCCGATGGTAAGGGGGGCTCTATTGAGAATCATAAGCCGGAGACTATCAGGAAAGAAGTCGAAGCCAGCCTGAAGCGTCTGCAGACCGACTACATCGACCTATTGCAATTTCATGATATGGATTCAACAACTCCGATCGAGGAGTCTTGGAAAGTTCTCCAGGCTCTTATTCGCCAGGGAAAAGTCAGGAACGGCGGATTATCAAACCATACCGTCGATCTTGTCGAACGGGCCGAGCGAATTGGCCCCGTCACGGCCAATCAGCTTCAGTATAATCCTCTTCAGAGAAAGATCGAGAAGGACATCCTGCCCTTCTCACTAAGCCATCAAATCGGCGTCTTAGGCTGGGGGTCCCTAGCCGAGGGTTTTCTCGCCGACAACTTCAGTCTAGCATCTCTAGATCCGAAGGATTTCCGTAGAAACCACTGGTACGCTCAACCGGAGAACCAGGCCAAATTGGAGAGGGTCCGAGGAGCTCTGTCCAAAATTGCCCGTGCGCACGGTAAGAAGATGGTTGATGTTGTCATAGCGTGGGAGCTGATGCATCCTGCTTTGACGGGGGCGATCATCGGAATACGTAGCGAGAAGGAGGCCCGGGAAATGAAGGATGGAACAGAACTGATTCTCTCACGTGACGAGATGCAAGAGATGGAGAGAGCGACGGCGTAAGGGCTCAGCGATTAGAAATTGGCAGGGCAGCTCACAACTGGGACTCCGCCCGGCACTACGATAGCTCGCCCGATACCTGAAAAGACGAGTTTCAACCGATGGGTAATCGCAATTCTAATCATCGTGATAGTTGTTGTAGGGATCTTGTTTGGACTGATCTATCAATCATCCGCGGTTGTATCTTCCAAGAATTTCAGTTACAGCACACCCGCCAATCAACTCAACAACTTCTACACACTGGAAGTCATAAATGACAACGGTGCGGTGAGCATCGTGCCGTGGGGACAGAACAACTTCCTGATCAATGGCACCATAACGGCGAAGGGTTTGGGATCGTCCCCTGCACAAGTAAATCTTGTCAACTCAAGCATGAATGGTAATGTCATCTTCCAGGCCCATTTTCCCAACAATGCTGTCTTTCTAATCTCGCAAACATATTCTGTCAAGATTAACGTGTTCATACCACTTTCAGTGCAGATCAGCAAGCTCGTCGTAGGCAACGTAAATGGGCGGGTTCAAGCAACCGGTCTCAATGTCACCGGCGCAAGCTTCTCCTCAGCGAACGGCGACATAGACTTCAGCTGCTCCAATTGCGGAAGCGGAGGCTTCTCAGCCCAGACCACCAACGGTAACATCGCGGGCACTTTTTCCACACCGATCCTCGCAGGCAACTATACGATGTCTTCTCAAAATGGCAACGTGCAAATGACAGTTCCAGCATCATCCTCATTCAAGTTAACCGCATCTCTTGTCAACGGAAATATTCAGACAACGAGTCTTGTATTGAGTAATCAGACCAAGACCAGTACCCAGCTTACGGCGACGGTAGGAACCGGAACAGCTGATGTAAAACTGTCAACAGTAAACGGTCAGATTACGATTACTGGAACCTAGCCCCAAAAAGGTCCGAATGGTTCTCCCTTCCGGCTGTAGCGGAAGGGGCTCGTCTGTCAACTTGGGTTACTATCAGGTTTTCTACATCGGACCCCTTTTTCCGAGTCCGAGTATCATTCCATAGTGACTGCTGATTGGGTTCCACTCTTGCGGCTTTCACGTCCGCGTTCCCAGCAGTAGCTCTACTGTTCGGATTCCTCCTCGTCCTCGTCGGAACAACGGATGGGACCCGAGAACTGGTTCAAGGAGGCTGGGGATTCATCACGGTGGCTCTGATCGTCGAGTTTGTGCTACCGATTTCTAGGCGGTTGAGATAACCGTTCAAAAGGCGCTGAAGATGAAAAGGTTCATCGCGAGCTTTGTTAAAGGGCAAGTCTTGCTGCTTGCTCCGCAGCCAGTTCTCATAGTTCTCATCCTATTCAACAAGGTATCCATCTACTACAGCGGTCCAGTCTGGGGCTGGTTCGACTACTCTGGCAAAGCCCAGCGTAGAGGAGCTTCTGTTCTGAGGAAGCTGGAGCGTCTAGTTGACGATTTCGGGTGGTTGAACTTCCAAGAGGGTGGCGGTGCCGGCAACGAAATGGTTGTCTCTCTACTGGACAAGGCGAGCTTCGGGTCAAGTACTTTGACTACACCCCAACTCGCAGTAGCGACTACGGAGAAGATCAAAGAAGTTTACTTCACACTTGAGCTCTGGTACTTCTCGATGCGCCAGAAGGTCCGATTGCTCCTCCGAAAGGCAGCGTCTATGATCGAGTACGATCTGCTCGAGGTCGTTAATGAGTTCATTGAGTTCTACGGTGAGTTTGTCGAAAAAGTAGCCGAGGAAACTCTTCGACTGGTTGCGAAAGCAGATCTTACTAGCCTAGAGAGTGAAAGAGAAGGCTTCTCCACCTTCAAAACCCGTTTGGCTGAGCTAAGGGGTCGAGCTAACGCATTTCTGCAAAGCCTGCGCGACGATGGTCTCCCTGTTTCAGAGACGAAGATCAGAGCTTTGGAAGTGGATCCATGGTTCAAGACCGGGACTGAGACTTCGGAAGACAAAGAAACGCCACCTTAGTAACCTGAGGTGTAGAAGTGGTGAGCTTTAGAAATCCTGTTTCTCTAGCTCTCCAAGAACCTGGTCAGGTGTCTCTTTCGTTGCTTCGCTCTTTTGTTCTGGTGTGGCGTGGTTGGGAAGTAGCTCACTAGTTTCTGTCGATGAAGGAGGCCATGGGAGGGTCGTTGCCGTTTGTTGGTCAATTCTAACCGGGTTTTTCAACTGCTGAATTAGCAGGAGAGTGCCGCCAAGAGCCATCCCGATGATGAGAGCGTCAGCTTGTCCAGTCAATAGCAGTCCTAGTTGAGGGAAGTTGTTGTTGACCCAGATTCGAAAGTAATCGTTAGAGAGATACTCGCTGCTGTATCCGCCTAGTAAGATGGCTATGACTATGAACTGTGTCAGAATTATGCCATAGAGCAGTTTTACGAATCCGTCGCGATGGCCTGGCATAACTTGGGCTTGATAGGAATATTGTCAGTCTCTCTGATTTAACAGTGAGGGTTGTCCACGATAAGCGAGTGGACGGTCACGTGCAAAGGGTTTAACATTGAGACCGGAAGAATAGCCAATATCTTGGCCCAGAGCACTCTCTCTCTTCAGGTCAGAGGGTTCGAAGAGTCGGATTACAGGAGGTTAGCGGAAATCTATGAGGCGATCTTTCCTGAGCGGGCCAGGAGTGTTGAGGAGTGGCGATTTTATGATGACAGTCTTGACAAGTCGAGATACTACTTCAAACGGTATGCTTGCATCAGCTCGGCGACCGGACTGGCCCTCGGTTTTGGCGAGATGTGGCATCCTCCTTGGATGTTTCATCCGAAAAAGTTCTGGTTTGACGGCTGGGTCGATCCGAAACACCAGCACCGAGGAGTTGGCAGCGCGATCTACGACAGGCTCAAGGACGACTTCGACGAGCGAAACGCGATTGCTGCCTGGATGGGAATTAGAGAAAACATGACGAGATCTATCGCGTTCGCCCAGAAGCGTGGTTTCAATGAAAAGATGCGAGGCTGGGAATCAACCATCGACCCATATCAAGTAAACACTTCAGAGTTCCAAAAA
>Ga0209283_10002039_pt1 | contig 11241 bp, 9 predicted proteins | sample CZO8metaG_2_FD_188354 | JGI IMG/M metagenome (GOLD analysis project Ga0209283, IMG submission 188354) | Vadose zone soil microbial communities from the Eel River Critical Zone Observatory, Northern California, USA - CZOApr15con2H1.8 metaG... | ecosystem: Environmental > Terrestrial > Soil >...
GGGCGCCCGCGCCGATGCCGAGGTAATCGCCGAAGCGCCAGTAGTTGAGATTGTGGCGGCATTCGCGCCCGGGCCTCGCCCAGGCCGAGGTCTCGTAGTGGACGTAGCCGCCCTCTCCCAGCGCCGCGACTATCATGTCCTGCATCCCCGCCGCCGTATCCTCCTCCGGCAACTTCGGCGGATGCCGGTGGAAAAGCGTGTTCGGCTCGATCGTGAGATGGTAGAAAGACAGGTGTGCCGTGTCGGCCTCGAGAGCGGCTTCGACATCGGCGAGCGCCTCCGTGGGCGTCTGCTGCGGCAGCGCATACATGAGATCGAGGTTGATGTTCTCGAAAGAGGCTTTCGCGATCTCAATCGCGCGGCGCGCTTCCTTGTCGTCGTGGATGCGGCCGAGCGCTTTCAAATGCTTGGGATTGAAGCTCTGGATGCCGATCGAGAGGCGGTTCACGCCGGCCTCGCGATAGCCGCGGAATTTTTCAGCCTCGAAAGTTCCGGGATTCGCCTCCAGGGTGATCTCGCAATCGGCGGCGAGCGGCAGCCGCGCGCGGAACGCCGCGATCAGCGTCTCGATCGCCGCGGCGGAAAACAGGCTCGGCGTGCCGCCGCCGAAAAAGACGCTGTAGACGCGCCGCCCCCATACGTCCGGAAGCGCGAGCTCCAGATCGGTCACGAGCGCCTCGACGTAAGCCCGTTCGGGGACATCCCCCTTGGCCTGGTGGGAATTGAAATCGCAGTACGGACACTTCTTTACGCACCAGGGAATGTGAACGTAGAGCGCAAGCGGCGGGAGCTGCGCCAGGCGCACTCCGGAAGGAGACGGCGCGAAGGCGACGCTCATCGCTGGACGCCCTCCTTCAACTTCGCGAGCAGCCGCCGCAGCGCCTTGCCGCGGTGGCTGAGGAGATTTTTCTCGCCCGGATCGAGCTCCGCGGCGGTTTTTCCGAGGTCCCGCAGAAAAAAATGCGGGTCGTAGCCGAAGCCGTTCTCGCCGCGCGGCTCCGCGATGATCTCGCCCGCCCAGCTCCCTTCGGCGATGATCGGCTCGGGATCTTCCGAGTGGCGCATGAGCACGATCACACAGTAGTAGTGCGCGCGCCGGTTGTCCTTGTCGGCGAGCATTTCAACCAGCTTTTCGTTGTTGCGTGCGTCGGACCTCGGCGCGCCGGCAAACCGCGCCGAGTGCACGCCGGGCTCCCCGCCGAGCGCCCCCACGCAAATGCCCGAATCGTCTGCGAGCGCGGGGAGCTTGGTGCGCCGGCTCGCGTGGCGCGCCTTGGCAAGCGCGTTCTCGACGAAGGTGCCGTGCGGCTCGTCCGCTTCCGCCACGCGCAAACTGGACTGCGGGACGATTTCCATCCCTAGCGGCGCAAGGAGCGCCTCGAACTCACGGAGCTTCCCCGGATTGGAGGAGGCGAGCACGAGTTTTTTCACGCATCCATTTTAAACCCGCGAGGCATGACCTTCCCCTCCTCGAATGAGGAGGGGTGGCGGCCGGAGGCCGCCGGGGTGGTCACATAATCATGAATTGTCGTGCAATGACTGCCAGAACTCCCTCGAGGTTCTCAATGACTTGACGATTCTCGAATCGGATCAGCCGGATTCCGGCGCTTTGGAGGAACAGCGTGCGGAGGGAATCACGGTTTTGCGCAGCCTCATGATCGTGAGCCGCGCCGTCTAACTCCACTGCGAGCCTTTCTCCTGGACAGTAGAAGTCCAGAATATAGGGCCCGACGCTGTGCTGACGCCGGAATTTCCTGCCACGCAGCCTCCGGTCTTTGAGATGGTTCCACAGGCGCGCTTCCGCGATAGTGAGTCGTCGTCGAAGTTCCCGGCGGCGCGGTTTCAGTCGCGCAATATTATGAACGAGAGCCATTCACGGTCAACGCTCGTCTGCGACAAGAGTTGACGAACCAGGTGCGGCTTCAAATCCAACCACCCCGCCCGCTGCGCGGGCACCCCTCCTCATAAGAGGAGGGGAAATCAGGAGAGCCCGAGTGCGGCCTTCTGTTTCGCGATCAGTTCGGCGATTCCTTGCTTCGCCAGCGCAATCAGAGCGTCCATCTGCGCCGTGGAGAAGGGCTCGCCTTCGGCCGTACCCTGGATCTCGACGAAGCCGCCTGCGCCCGTCATCACCACGTTCATGTCGGTATCGCAGCCCGAATCCTCGGCGTAGTCCAGGTCGAGGACCGCGACGCCTTCGTACAGGCCCACCGACACGGCTGCGACGAAATCGCGGATCGGTGAGGCCGAGAGGACCCCGCGCTCCAGCAGCGTCCCCATGGCATCGTGCAAGGCGACAAACGCCCCGGTGACGCTCGCGGTGCGCGTCCCCCCGTCCGCCTGGATCACGTCGCAGTCGAGCTTCACGGTGCGCTCGCCGAGCTTGGCGAGGTCGGTCACGGCACGCAAGGAACGGCCGATCAGGCGCTGGATCTCCTGGGTGCGCCCCGATTGCCGTCCGCGCGCCGCCTCGCGATCCGTGCGGCTGTGGGTCGAGCGCGGCAGCATGCCGTACTCGGCGGTCACCCAGCCCTGGCCGCGGCCCTTGAGAAACCCCGGCACGCCCTCCTCGACGCTCGCCGTGCAGATCACTCGCGTGTCCCCGAAAGCGACCAGCACCGAGCCCTCCGCGTGCCGCGTAAATCCCCTATCGAACCGCACCTCGCGGAGCTGGTCGGGACGGCGTTTCGAGGGCCTCATCAGGGTTTTTGCGGCGTATGCTTGCGGATCGCCGCGCGAATCTCCTCGATGGCGCGCTCGATCTCCTCGTCGGTGAGCTCGCTGTGGTCCGCCTTGCTGAAATCCCCGAGCTGCGTGCTGATGCCGCCCGCCTCCAGCGTCTGCGTCGACACTTCGCCCGCCGCTGCGCGCCGATGGGTCTCGGCCCAGGTCATCGCCACGACCGAAAGGTTGTCGCAATCCCCGCCGGCGCGCTGCTCCGCCAGATCCAGGAGCTCCGGGATCGCCTTCATGATGTCGCTCTTCAGCAACACACCCGTGATGAGCTTTCCCGTGAGCGGACCCCAAAAGCCGTCGGTGCACAGGATCAGGGTGTCGTCGGCGCGCAACGGGGTCGGCTTCAACTGATCAAATTGCGGGAGCGTGGTCGACCCGATGCAGTTGAAAATCTTGTTGCGGTCCGGATGCGCCGCGACCGCCTCCTCCCGCACGCGGCCCTGGTCGACCAGCATCTGCACCCGGGAATGATCCCGGGTCTGCGCGTGGATCCGCCCCTCGCGCACGTGATAGAGCCGCGAGTCGCCCACGTGGGTCCAGTAGGCGGTCGAATCCTGCACCACGCAGGCGACGCAGGTGGTGCGCGGCGACTCGACGAGCCTGCGCGCCTTGGCGTAATCGCCGAGCGCGAAGTGCGCGTCGATGATGCTCTTCTGCAGAAAACCGAACGGGTCGGCGAGCTTGGGCTTGGCTTCGCGCCGGAACGCCTCGGTGAGGAGCTGCACCGCGATGTGCGAGGCGACCTCCCCGTGCAGATGTCCGCCCATGCCGTCGGCAAGCGCCATCAGCAGCGCGTCGCGGGAGTACGCGTAGCCGGCGCGGTCCTGGTTCGACTCGCGCGTTCCCTTGCGGCTCTCCTGAAAGATCGAGAATCTCATCGCCCGGACACTTTCAGCCAGACCCGCCGAAGGCTCTGGGCGAGCGAGCTCTTGCGGTGCACTTCGGGTTCCTTTTCGCGCAGCAGCACTTTCTGGAGCGCGAACACGCTCTGCGGCCGCTTCAGGTGATCGAGCTCCAGGCACCAGTCGATCGTCTCGAGCAGTTGCCGGGAATACTTGCCGTTCCACACCTTGGTCGCCGAGACGTAGCGGTCCTTCTCCAGGCGCTGGTCGGCCGGCTGCGGCGCCATTCCTGCAAGACACGCAAAGATGCTCGCGCCGATCGCGTAGCAATCGCTCCACGGCCCGAGCAGATCGCGGTTCTTGTACTGCTCGGGCGGGGCAAAGCCCGGCGTATACATCGGATTCAGGCGCAGGCCCCCTTGCATGAGCGTCTGCCGCGCGGCGCCGAAGTCGAGCAGCAGCGGCGTGCCGTCGTTGCGGATGTAGATGTTGGCGGGCTTGATGTCCAGGTGAAGCAGCTTGTTCGAGTGCACTTCGCGCAAGCCGTTCAAGAGCAGCGAGAACACGTGGCGGATGAAGCTTTCCTTGACGGCGCCGCGGCGGCGGGCCTGGATGTGCTCCTGCAAGGTCCTCCCGCGCTCGTAGCGCATCACCATGTACACGGTCTCGTTGGCGCGAAAGAAATTCAGCACGCGCACCACGTTGGGATGGGACAGCCCCGCGAGCGAGCGGCCTTCCTCGAAGAAGCACTTCATGCCGTAGCGGAACGTGGCGAGGTTCTCCTCGGCGATCGAGGGCAGCGCGTCGCCTTCCTTTCTCAAGGCGAGCTGGCTCGGAAGATATTCCTTGATCGCGACCGGATGGTCGTTGTCGTCGTAGGCGAGATAGACGATGGAAAAACCGCCGCACGAGAGCACGCTCGAGATGCGGTAGCTCTCGAGCTGATAGCCGTCGGGCAACGGCTGATTGGCCTGCTGAGGCATTAAAGGGGTAGCGGCGCGGCGTTTGTAACCGTTATGATAGCGGCGTTTTCAAAAATGGCCGCCGGCATTATACGGCCTCATAAATCTCGATCGATGATCTGCAGCATGACCGGATACGCGGCGGCGACCCGAGACTTGCCGGTCGCCTCGCTCGCGGCGGAGCTGAAAAGCGTCAACGGCCGTTTTCTGGACGTGCAGTTCCGGCTGCCCGACGAGCTGCGCGCCGTGGAGCCGGCGCTGCGTGAGCTCATCCAGGCGCGCGTGGGGCGCGGCAAGGTCGAATGCCGGGTCTCGGTCACTCCGCCCGCCGGCGCCGCGCCGCAGATCAGCGTGAACGAAGGGCTGCTCGCCGCGCTGGCGGAGGCGTCGCGCAAGGTGCGAGCGGCGATCCCCGACGCGCAGCCGCTGCGCGTGGGCGAGGCGCTGCACTGGCCGGGCGTCATCGGCGACGACCGCTCGGCGCTCCTGCGCGAGGCCTGCGTGGCGCTGGTGCGCGAGCTCCTCGAGGAGTTCGCGGCGACGCGCTCGCGCGAGGGCGAAAAGCTCGGCAAGATGCTCCTCGAGCGCGCGGAGCGCCTCAAATCGCTGCTCGTTTCGATCCAGCCGAGGCTCCCCGAGGCGATCGCCGCCTACGAGGAAAAGCTCGCCGCGCGTCTTCGCGAGGTCCTGGGTGGCGCGGACGAGGAGCGCATCCGCCAGGAGATCGCGCTCTTCGGCGTAAAGGCGGACGTCGCAGAGGAGCTGAATCGCCTGGGAGCGCACCTCGAGGAGGTGCACCGCGTCGTCAGGGCCGGAGGGACGGTCGGCAAGCGCCTGGACTTTCTGATGCAGGAGCTCAACCGCGAGGCCAACACGCTCGGCTCGAAGTCGGTGTCGAAGGACCTGTCCGACGCGAGCCTCGAGTTCAAGCTGCTGATCGAGCAGATGCGCGAGCAAATTCAGAATATCGAATGAACGAGCCGTCGCAAAACCGACGGCAGCCGCTCCAACAGGTCGTTGAAAAAGGGGGCTACGCCCCCTTGGGATCCCCTAAATTGGAGGCCGTAGAAAAACGCTTCCCTCTGAAACTCGATTTGCGCAGAATTCGATTTTCAAGCGGGAAGCGTTTTTCAACAGCCTGCTAACTTAAGGAAGCATAAGGGGAGATATCCCTCATTCGTGAGTGCGATGACCGGCAACCTTTTCGTCGTCTCGGCGCCCTCCGGCGCGGGCAAATCGTCCCTGGTGAGCGCCATGCTCGCCGAGGACAAGCGGCTTGCGCTCTCGGTCTCTTTTACCACGCGGCCGCCGCGCGCGGGCGAGGTGAACGGGCGCGAGTACCATTTCGTCTCCGGCAAGACCTTCGAATCGATGCTCGAGCGCGGCGAGTTCCTCGAATCGGCGGACGTGCACGGAAACCGCTATGGCACCTCGCGCAAGTGGATCGGCGAAGCGCGCGCCAAGGGCCTGGACATCCTGCTCGAAATCGATTGGCAGGGCGCCCGGCAGGTCCGCAAGGCCTTCCCCGACGCGATAAGCATCTTCATCCTTCCGCCGCCCCCGGTGCTGCCGGAGCTCGAACGCCGGCTGCGGGGGCGAGGCCAGGACACCGAGGAGGCGATCCAGCGGCGATTGCAGGACGCGCGCGAGGAAATAAGCCACGTCGGGGAGTTCGATTATGTTATTATTAACAAAGAGTTCGAAGAAGCCCGGCGGGATCTTGCAGCGATCGTGCACGCGAGCCGATTGACCTTATCCCGCCAGAGCGCAAAGCACCCGGAAATCTTCAAAACATTTCGCTAGACTTGTAGAGGACCCATGGCACGCATCACCGTCGAAGATTGTCTGAAAAGAATCCCCAACCGCTTCCAATTGACGCTCGCGGCCACCTACCGCGCCCGTCAGCTCGCCCAGGGCGGCACCCCGTACATCGAGACCACGCGCGACAAGCCCACGGTAATCGCATTGCGCGAGATCGCCGCGGGAAAGGTCGGCGTGGAGTACCTGAACCGCGTCCACACGGGGTGACCCCGGACCGTGACAGGCTGACATCTTCTTTCGCCCTCCCCTCCTTTTTTAAGGAGGGGTGGCGCGAAGCGCCGGGGTGGTCGGCCGTCTGCTTCACCACCCCGCCGGCTATCGCCGGCACCCCTCCTCAGGTGAGGAGGGGAGAAAAGCGCCAAACCCGCAGGGCCAGCGTCTGACTATGGCCGCGGTTCCCATCACCGGCCTCAGGCAGCACCTCGGCTACCTCAAGCCGAGCGACGTCGGCCGAATCGAAGAGGCCTATCAGTTCAGCAGCACCGCGCACCAGGGGCAATTCCGCAAAAGCGGCCTGCCCTACATCTCGCACCCGGTCGCGGTCGCGGAGATCGTCGCCGACTGGCAGCTCGACGCGCAGGCGGTGATGGCGGCGCTCCTGCACGACGTGATGGAAGACACCGAGGTCTCCAAGCAGCAGATCACCGAGCGCTTCGGCAAGCCCGTCGCGGAGCTGGTGGACGGCCTGTCCAAGCTCGATCGCATCGAATTCCAGTCCCAGGCCGACGCCCAGGCCGAGAACTTCCGCAAGATGCTGCTCGCGATGGCGCGCGACGTGCGCGTCATCCTGATCAAGCTCGCCGACCGGCTGCACAACATGAGGACGCTCGAAGCGGTCAACGCGGAGACGCGCCGGCGCGTCGCGCGCGAGACGCTCGAGATCTACGCGCCGATCGCCAACCGCCTGGGCCTGGACAGCCTCTACCGAGAGCTGCAGGAGCTGTCGTTCTCGCACCTCTACCCCCTTCGCTACAAGGTCCTGGCGAAAGCCGTCAAGGGCGCGCGCGGCAATCGCCGGGAGGTCGTCGACAAGATCCTCAAGGCGCTCAAGGAGCGCCTGCCCGAGGCCGGAATCGAGGCGCAGGTCACCGGCCGCGAAAAACACATCTACTCGATCTACAACAAGATGATCGAGAAGCGCCTCTCGTTCTCGCAGGTGCTCGACATCTACGGCTTCCGGGTCATCGTCAAGGACGTTCCCGCCTGCTACCTCGCGCTCGGCGTGCTGCACAGCCTGTACAAGCCCGTGCCCGGAAAATTCAAGGACTACATCGCGATCCCGAAGGTGAACGGCTATCAATCGCTGCACACGACGCTGATCGGCCCCTACGGCATGCCGGCCGAGATCCAGATCCGCACCCAGGCGATGAACCACATCGCCGAGGCCGGCGTCGCCTCGCACTGGCTGTACAAGAGCTCCGACGCCGAAATCAACGAAGTGCAGCAGCGCACCCACAAATGGCTGCAGTCGCTGCTCGACATCCAGCACGCCTCGGGCGACCCCGCCGAATTCCTCGAACACATCAAGGTGGACCTGTTCCCCGACGAGGTCTACGTGTTCACCCCCAAGGGCAAGATCATGGCGATGCCGCGCGGCGCGACCGCGGTGGACTTCGCCTACGCCGTGCACACCGACATCGGCAACCGCTGCGTCGCCGCAAAGATCAATTACGAGCTCGTGCCGCTGCGGACCGAGCTCAAGAACGGCGACCGCGTCGAGGTGATCACCGCCGCGCACGCCCACCCCAATCCGGCGTGGCTGTCCTACGTCAAAACCGCCAAGGCGCGCTCGCAGATCCGGCACTTCCTGAAGACCATGCAGTACGAGGAAGCCGCCGCGCTCGGCGAGCGCATGCTCAACCAGGCCGTGAGCTCGCTCGGCGCGAAGCTCTCCGAGGCGACGCCGGAGCGCTGGGAGAAGTTCGTGCGCGAAGCCGGCGCAAAGTCGCGCCAGGAGATCGTCGCCGACATCGGCCTGGGCAAGCGGCTCGCCGCCATCGTCGCGCGCAAGCTCCTGACGCTCACCGAGCAACAACAGGCCGAAGGAAAGGCGCCCGCCGGCTCGATCGTCATCCGCGGCTCGGAGGGCATGGCGGTGCAGTTCGCCAGGTGCTGCAACCCGATCCCCGGCGACCCCATCATCGGCTTCATCAAGAAAGGCCAGGGCCTGGTCGTGCACACCCACGACTGCCCGACCGCGGCGAAGTCGCGCGGCGATCCCGAAAAATGGCTCGACGTCGAGTGGGCTCCCGAAACCGACAAGATGTTCGACGTCGCGATCCGCGTGACGGTCGTCAATCAGCGCGGCGTGCTCGCCAAGGTCGCAGCAGCGATCGCCGAGGCCGGCTCCAACATCGACAACGTCAGCATGGACGAGGAGCGCAACCTCCACACGACCATGCACTTCACCCTGCAGGTCGCCAACCGCCCGCACCTCGCCAAGGTCATGCGCGCGCTCCGGCACATCCAGGAAGTGGTGAGGATTGCGCGGGCGAAGGATTAACTCCCGGCGCCAACCTCACCCCTGACCCCTCTCCACGCAGTGGAGAGGGGAGCAATATGTTCCCTTCTCCCGCTCCCTAATGGCGCCGCGCCGCGGCGAGCACGCGGCCGCGGGCGAGCTCGCGCAGAAACGCATGCAAGGGCAAGACCCGTATCGGGCCGTCCCGAAGCGGGCGATCGCCAAGATAGACGCCGTAGCAGCCGCTTGCGACGCCCGCGCGGTGCAAGTCCGCGAGCGGCCGGCCGTACTCCGGCCGCCAGCGTGCGCTCGCCTTCACCTCGATCCCGACAGCGTGCCTGCCGCGAGTCCAGACGAAATCCACCTCCGACCCGGAAGTCGTCCGATAGTACGAGAGCTCGCCTCCGCAACCCGAGTAGGCGATCTGCGCGCGCAGCTCGTGAAACACGAGCGTCTCGAGCAGCGCACCGCGCTCGGCGGCTTCGAGCGGTTCGCGCAGCCGTCCCGACAGCGCCCGCACCACGCCCGTATCGAAGAGGTAGAACTTCGGATGTCTTACTTCCTTTACCTTCGCCCGCGGGCGCCACGCCGGCAGCCACGCGCCGATCAGCGTGTCCACCAGCACATCGAAGTATCCCTGAACGGTGGGCCGCGCCACCGCGGCGTCGCGCGCGAGCGAGGCAACGCCGGTGACCTGGGCGTTGGCGAGCGCCGCGACCTCCAGAAAGCGGGTAAACGAATCGAGGCTCCTGACGAGCGCCTCGGCCCGGATCTCCTGCGTGAGGTAGGTCTCGACATAGGCCTCGAGCAGGTCGATCCGTGACGCGGCGCCGCGCTCGCTGCGCACCAGCGGCAGGCCGCCGAAGCGCAGCAGGTCGTCGGGCGCCGGCTCGCTCCCGAGCTCCGCGACCGTGAGCGGCAGCATGCGCCGCGTGACCACGCGCCCGGCAAGCAGGTTCACGTCCTCGCGCCGCAGCCTGCGCGCCGAGGACCCGGTGAGCGCGAAACGCCAGCGGCGCGGGGCCGAAGCGAGCGCGTCGTGGATCTCGTTCAGAAGCGAAGGCAGCTTCTGCACCTCGTCCACCACGATCCACGATCCGCGCGGCAGCGCTTCCACCTCGCGCCGGAACGAACCCGGGTCGCGCATCAGCCGCAGCAGCTCCCGGTCGAGGAGCAGGTTGTACCAACGGGCGTGCGGCAGCTGCGCGCGCAGCCACGTGGTCTTGCCGGTGCCACGAGGGCCGAGCAGCAGGAACGAGCGTTCGGGCAGCGGGAGACGGCGTGTATACATCGCCAGCATTATGACGGTAAATCTGCTGGCGGTCTATACAGACTTCCCTATGGGATTCTCTGGATCCGGATACGCCCTTGGAGACACAGGATTACAGCTCCGATACGTGCGCGGCGCTCCACTGCTGCCAGCGCCATGCGTCACGGCACATGTCGTCGAGGCCGTGCTCGGCACGCCAGCCGAGCAGCCGCAGCGCGAGAGACGGATCCGTGTAGCTCGCAGCCACGTCCCCTAGCCGCCTCGGCTCGATGCGATACGGAATGCGCCGGCCCGAGGCTCGCTCGAACGCGGCTACGACTTCGAGCACGCTGTGGCCGCGGCCGGTGCCGAGATTCACGCATGTCGCCCCCGGAAGGCGCGGGAGAGCGACGAGCGCGGCCACGTGGGCGCGCCCGAGGTCCACAACATGAACGTAATCGCGCACGCCGGTGCCGTCCGGCGTGGAATAGTCGTTGCCGAATACCGCGAGTTCCTTCAACTTACCCACCGCAACCTGGCTTACGTACGGCACTAGGTTATTCGGGATGCCGGCGGGGTCCTCGCCGAGGATGCCGCTCTGATGCGCTCCTACTGGATTGAAATAGCGCAGCATCACCGCCTGGAATCCGGATCGGCTGGATGCCACATCACCGAGCATCTGCTCGATCGCGAGCTTTGTGTGGCCGTAGGGATTCGCGGGCGCGAGAGGATGCTCCTCCGCGAGCGGCAGCGATCTGGGCTCACCGTATACGGTTGCGGAGGAGCTAAAGACGATGCGCTCCACGCCGTGTGCGTTCATCGACTCGAGTACCCGCAGGGTACCGCCGACGTTGACGTCGTAGTAACGAATCGGCATGGAGACCGACTCGCCCACAGCCTTGAGCCCGGCGAAGTGAATGACCGCCGTGTAGCGGCGGGCGGAGAATACGCGGTCGAGGAATGTGCGATCGCGCACGTCGCCGGTCTGAAGCTCGACACGGCGTCCGGCGAGCCGCCCGATTCGTGCGGCAACGCTCGCGCGGCTGTTCGCGAGGCTGTCGACGATGCACACCTCGTAACCAGCCTGCATCAGCTCCACGCAGGTGTGAGAGCCGACGTACCCGGTCCCGCCGGTCACCAGGATCCAGTCGCTCATGCGGACGTGCCGTT
>Ga0209283_10002040_pt1 | contig 11241 bp, 8 predicted proteins | sample CZO8metaG_2_FD_188354 | JGI IMG/M metagenome (GOLD analysis project Ga0209283, IMG submission 188354) | Vadose zone soil microbial communities from the Eel River Critical Zone Observatory, Northern California, USA - CZOApr15con2H1.8 metaG... | ecosystem: Environmental > Terrestrial > Soil >...
TGGAAGAGTTTTTCGAGAAGGGTACCCTGCCGGTGGAAGACTTGATTCCCGGACTGCGCGAAGCCGTCCAATCCAAGCGCGTCTTTCCGGTATTGTGCACTTCCGCGCTGCAGAATATCGGCAGCGCCAGCTTGCTGGATTTTATCGTGGACGTTCTTCCCCATCCGGGAGCGCGCAAGGCCAGCGGCCACAAGCAAGCCCCGGGAAAAGGGGACGTGACCGAGCGCGACGTGGCCGATTCCGCGCCGCTTTCGATCTTTATCTTCCGGACGCTGGCCGACCCTTTCGCGGGGCGCATCAGCTACTTCAAGGTGATGAGCGGCATTCTGAAGAACGACGCCACGCTCGTGAATTTCAACCGCTCGACCACCGAACGGTTCCAGCACGTCCAGGTGATGCAGGGCAAGACCGGGGTGGAAGTGCCTGAAATGCATGCCGGAGACATCGGCGCGATCGCCAAGCTCAAGGAGTCCGTCACCGGCGAAACGCTGGGCGACAAAGCGGCGCCGCTCTTTTACAAGCCCGCGCACATCCCCGAGCCCTCCATCACCTTTGCGATTGAGCCGAAGACGCGAGCGGACGAAGACCGCATCGGCGTGGCCATCCACAAGATCCTCGAAGAAGACCTGGCGCTGCGTTTTTCGCGCGACCCGCAGACCAAGGAGTTTCTCCTGGCGGGTTCGGGGCAGCAGCACATCGAAGTGGTCGTGGCCAAGCTGCACAAACGCTATCACGTGGACCTGACGCTCAAGCCGCCCAAGGTGCCCTACCGGGAGACCATCCGCGGCAAGGCCGATGCGGAAGGCAAGCACAAGAAACAGACCGGCGGGCACGGCCAATTCGGCGTGTGCCGCGTGAAATTCGAGCCCCTGGCGCGCGGCACGGGGTTCGAGTTCGTGGACGACATTTTCGGCGGGGCCATCCCCAAGAACTGGATCCCGTCTGTGGAAAGAGGCATCCGCGAAGCGGCGGACCGCGGCTACCTCGCGGGGTTCCCCATGGTGGACTTCCGCGCCGCGCTCTACGACGGCAAATATCACGACGTGGATTCCTCCGACATGGCCTTCAAGATCGCCGGATCGCTGGCGTTCAAGGAAGGAATGAAGCAGGCGCGGCCGGCGCTGCTCGAGCCCATCATGCACGTCGAGGTCTATGCACCCGATCAATACTCGGGAGACATCATGGGCGACCTCAGCTCGCGCCGCGGGCGCATCAGCGGCAGCGAATCGCGCGGGCAGAACGTGGTGGTCAAGGCGCAGGTGCCGCTGGCGGAGATGCTCAGCTACGCCACCGATTTGACTTCCATGACCCAGGGCCGCGCGTCTTATTCGATGGAGTTCAAGCATTACGATTTCGTGCCCGGTGAAATCGCGGAAAAGGTTATCGCGGCGCACAAGGCCGGCCGCGCCGAGGAGCCGGTGGAGGAAGAGGCGTAGTTCGTGACTTGAAAAGACTCCGGCCGCGGCCAAATTGGCGCTTGGCGACTGCCCTGAATCCGCGCACACTCTGATTCCTATGAAAAAACAACCTTACCAGTCCTGGGGCCACCAGACCCGCGCCATTCATTCCGGCGAGCCCCAGCGCCATGGCGTGGGCGCGGCGGTAGGCACTTCCATCGCGCGCACCTCCACGTTCACGTTCTCTTCGACCGAAGAGATGAAGCGTTGGGCCGAGGGCAAGAGCAAGGCCTACATCTACACGCGCTACGGCAACCCGACACTCACCGTGGCGGAAGAAAAGCTCGCGGCGCTGGAGGGCGCAGAGGCAGCCGTGGTCACCGCGTCGGGGATGGCGGCGATTTCATCGGCGCTGTTCGGGGTCTTGAAGGCGGGAGACGAGCTGATTGCCACGCGCCAGCTTTACGGCGGGTCGTACCGGCTGATGCGCGACGTCCTGCCGGACCTGGGCATCCGCGTGCATCACGTGGAGGCCGACCTCGCGGGCGCGGAAGAACTGGTCAGCTCGCGGACCCGCGTGCTGTACGTGGAAACACCGACAAATCCCACGCTGCGCGTCGTGGATTTGAAAAAGGCCGTGGCCATCGCGCAGCGGCACAAACTCGTCTCCATCGTCGACAACACCTTCGCCTCGCCGATCCTGCAGAAGCCGCTGGAGCTGGGATTCGATATGGTGGTGCACAGCGCGACGAAGTATCTGGGCGGACATTCCGACCTCATCGCCGGGGCGGCCGCAGGAAGCCAAAAATGGATGGACCGCGTGCGCAGCATGGTGATCGCTTTGGGCGGCTCCATGGACCCGGGAGCGGCCTTTCTGCTGATTCGCGGGATGAAGACGCTGGAGTTGCGCGTGCGCAAGCAGTGCGAGAACGCCTTGTCCGTGGCGAAATTCCTGGAGAAGCATCCGCAGGTCGCGCGCGTGCATTATCCGGGGCTCGCTTCCCATCCCGATCACGCGCTGGCCAGGCGGCAGATGCGCGGGTTCGGCTCGATGCTGGCGTTTGACATGAAGGGCGGGCTGGCAGCGGCGCGGCGCTTCTGCGACCACACCAAGGTTTTTCTGCTGGCCGCGAGCCTCGGCGGCGTGGAGTCGCTGGTGGTCCTGCCGATTTACACTTCGCATTACAACATGTCCAACGAAGAGCTTGCCAAAGTGGGCGTGTCTCCGGGGACGGTGCGTGTCTCTGTCGGCCTGGAAGACGCGGCGGATCTTATTGCGGACCTGAAACAGGCCCTTGCTTAGCAGACGATTCTTCCTGACGGTGTTGGCTGTACTTCAGCGCGCTTCGGCGTCGGCCATCCAAGGCTGGCTTTCCGGCAGCAGAGAAGAGACTTTCTGTTCCAATTCGTGGGCGCTGCTGACGTCATCCGGATAATTGAACAGAGCGGTTACAAACGTAAACCCGTTCGTCGTTCCTACGGCGCGAAGGATCTCATCCAGCCTGGCGACGATCTGCGCGGCATTCGCCGTTTCCGTCTCGGGCAAGACGACGCCGAATATGCCTGCCGCCAGGAGATAGATGGAGTCGATGGGCCGGAGGTTTTTGGAAATGGCCCGGGCTGCTTCGCCCAGCGCCGTTCTTCCTTCATTCGAGTCGGGCTGGGCCCGCAGCAGCTTGGCCTTCACCACCACGAGAGAAAGCGTTTTCCCCAGGCTGGAGGCGCGGCGGAACTCCATCGCCAGGCGGTCCTGAAAATGATCGCGGCCGGGAATGGTGTGCAGCAGGTCCACGTTGGCCTGGTTGCGCAATTCCAAGTTCCGGTCGAGTTCTTCCAAGAGCTGCTGTTTCAGTTTCCGCACGGTTCGCTGGCGGTCCAGAAGATATCCCACGCAGAGCAGGGACAGAACGCAGAAACCTATAAAGGCGAACCGGAGGGGCCATTTATTCCCGGAGTCGGGATGCAGGAACACCAGAGGATACATCAGCAGCGCCACACCACCCGCGAGCACCAGAACAATGACGGACGCAAGAATGGTCAGGTGCTGTTCGTGACGCTCCAGTTTGTCCAGTTCCGCGCGGTCGAATTTCATCGTCGTGCAGCCTCCGCTGGGTGGCGGCAGGCACGGAAAAGTGCCCCGGCGGCGTAAGCCGATTGCCCCACGCCCTCATTTTCTGTCCTCTGCGCCGCCCTGCACAAGCGGCCTTCGCGATCCTGTTTCGTAGCAGGCATTACCGGCCGGCAGTGAAGCCGGCAGGGCCATCGCGGAAAGAGCGGAATGCCGTGTGATGTGTGGGTCAATGGCGCTGCGCTCTTCTTCGTTGACCGCGCGCCGCAGAATTCTTACGATAGGGGGATGAAACGGAAGCGGATGTCCATGCTGGGAGCGCTGGTTGCCGTGGTCACCGTCATGGGCTGCGAAGACGCGGCGCGGCGGCCGGTGCAGGTTCGCCCGCCGCAAGCGGCGCAAGCTCCGGTGGCGCGCGCCGCCCCGCTGACCGTCGGAGCGCTGCCTGTGGACAGTCCGGTGCTGCACCACTTGATTCTTCCTGCGTGGCCCAAGCCGGACGGTGTCGAAGCGCTGATCGCGCAGGTCGAAGGGGCCTTCCAGGCGGGGGAGCAGGAATACAAGGCGGGCCATCTCGAATCGGCGCGCCGCGACTTCGACCACGCAGTGGACTGGCTGCTGGAAAGCGGTTACGACCTGCAGTCCGACGCGCGCCTGGAGCAGCTCTTCAACAACATCGTGGACACAGTGTACGCCTACGAGTTGGCGGCGTTCCGCGCCGGCGACGGGTTCAGCGAGCCGCCCTCGGAGCCCGCGCCGATTGATGAAATCGCGGAGATGACCTTTCCGGTGGACCCGCGGTTGAAGGTCCGCGCGGAGCAGGAAGTCCAGGCGGTGTCACACGACCTGCCGCTCACGGTGAACGATACGGTTCTTTCGTTCTTGAATTTCTTCCAGACGCCGCGCGGCCGCACCATCGTGGAAGGCGGCCTGCGCCGCGCCGGCCGCTACCGGGAAATGATTCAGCGGGTGTTCCGCGAAGAAGGCATCCCCATGGACCTGATGTACCTGGCGCAAGCGGAAAGCGGATTCAAGCCGCTGGCGCTCTCGAGGGCCAGCGCGCGCGGGATGTGGCAATTCATGGCTTTCACAGGCCGGCTCTACGGGTTGCAGCATACCTGGTGGGTGGACGAGCGCCAGGACCCGGAGAAGGCCACGCGCGCCGCCGCGCGCCACCTGCGGGATCTTTACGATAAGTTCGGCGACTGGTATCTGGCCATGGCGGCCTATGACTCGGGAGAGGGCAATGTGCAGAGGGCCGTGGAGCGGACCGGCTACGCCGACTTCTGGGAACTGTACAAGCGCAACGTGCTGCCGCGCGAGACAAGAAATTACGTGCCCATCATCGTGGCGCTGGCCCTGGTGGCCAAAGACGCGGCGAATTACGGCATCCAGGTGGACCCGGAAAGCCCCGACCCTGTGGATGTGGTGAAGCCGGGGCGTCCCATTGACCTGCGCCTGGTGGCGGAAACGATAGAAACCGACGTGGGGACTCTGCGGGCGCTCAATCCGGCCCTGCTGCGCATGGTCACCCCAAGCGATCGCGATTTTGAGTTGCGCCTTCCTCAGGGAAGCGCCGACAAATTCTTTGCGGAGATCGCCACAATTCCCCCGGACAAGTGGGTGAGCTGGAGACGCCACCGCGTGGAGGAAGGGGAAACGCTCACGACCATCGCGCGGCACTACCAGGTCACGGCAGCGGCGATTGCCGACGCCAACGGCCTCGAAAAGGGCGAGCCGCTGAAGGTGGGCGAGAAACTGATCATCCCCTCGGCACGCTCGGAGATTACCCAGGGCAAGCTGGTGCGTTACCGCGTGCGGCGCGGCGACACGATCGTTTCGATCGCCGAGCAGTTCAGCGTGGATGTGGATGAGCTGAGACGCTGGAACGGCCTGCGCTCGAACCGGGTGCGGCGCGGGATGAGCCTGCGCGTATATCCGGGAGGCCTGCCGCCGTCCCCATCGAGAGCCGGGAAGAGGGCGCACCCGGCCGCAGCGCCCGCTGCGGATAAGGGTGCGCCGCCAGCGGCGAGGGCCGCGGCCGCGCCTTCAGCGTCCGAGGTGGCAGGAGAGGGAAAAATGACGGTCCACCGAGTGAAGCCCGGCGAGACACTGTGGTCGCTGGCGTCGTCCTACGGCACGACGGTCGAAGCACTGCGCGAGGCCAACCACTTCCTTGCCAGCCGGCAACTGCGTGCCGGCGACCGCCTGCACATTCCCTCGCCAAACTGAAACTCTCGCGCGCCACTCCGTCGCTATCCGTAACCCCTTCATTCTGAGAGAGTAACGAGGCGATTGGGGAAGGCTGCGAACCCTCACCCTTTTCTTCCCGTTCTTTGCGCAGGGCTTACAGGCCAGGCCGCCGGAAAGGCTTCCGTGAAGACGCTTCCATAACGCTTGACAAATGTGTAAAAGAGCGTTTATAAGCGCGCGATGGACCGCAACCCTTGACATGGGGTTCGGCGCGGCCCCACGCTCCCGCGGCACCCAAGTGTTCGAAGCTTCATCCAACGGAGGAACGAATGGCTCTTGATAAAGACGGATTCGGAGACGAAAACGAGATCTCCCGCTTCGAGGAAGAAGAAGATGCCGGTGCGGATCGCGAGGAGATCATCGAAGCGGAGGAAGAGGAACTGGTTATCGTCGAGCGCCCGGAAGGCACCGGCGCGCCGGCAGCCCCTCCTCGCTCGCCCAAGCCGAGGAAGGCCAAGCGCGCCAGGAAAGCGGCGAAAAAAAAGGCCAAGAGGAAAAAAGGCAAAGCGAAGCCAAAGAAAAAGGCGCGCAATAAGGCGGCGAAGCGGCGGAAAAGGCGTTAACTGGCGACTCCTGAGCGGTACGGTTTCATTCCGGACCCTTCCAGTTCAAACCGGGACGGCCTTCTGGCAATCCTCCTTCCCTGATCCGGCTGGTCGCTTCCCGCAGCCGTGCGAATCCTCTCGCCGCAGGACTGATTCCTAGACCAGTGAGAAATATCCTTGCGCGTCCGGCAGCGCGCCCTTAGCATACCCGTCAATGCTGCACGCGCTTGAGCACATCCGCCGGATGCGAGGCGGGGCGCAGGCACATCTGCTGCGCTGCTCGGACGGCGGGTATTACGTCGTCAAGTTCCAAAATAACCCGCAACATCGCCGCGTTTTGGTCAACGAACTGCTTGGAACTAAGCTGGCGGCCCGGCTGGGGCTCCCGGTGCCGCAGGTGGCGGTTGTCGATGTGCCGGAAGCCCTGATTCGCTACACCGCCGACCTGGTGATGCAACTGGGGCAGAGCAGTGTGCCCTGCCGGGCGGGGCTGCAATTCGCCTCGCGCTACCCCGGAGACCCGCGCGAGCTGACGCTGCACGATTTTCTGCCCGATGAACAGTTGCGCGAAGTAGAGAACCTCGGCGATTTCGCGGGGATGCTGGTGTATGACAAGTGGACCTGCAACACCAACGGGCGCCAGGCGATTTTTCTCCGGCCCGCGGACCGCGCGCCGTATCGCGCGCTCATGATTGACCAGGGGTTCTGCTTCAACGCCGGTGAATGGAATTTTCCCGACGCGCCGCTGCGCGGCCTGTATACGCGGCAGCGCGTCTACGAGGGCGTCATCGGGATGGAATCGTTCGCGCCGTGGCTCGAGCGCCTGGAGACACGCGTGACTCCCGGCGTCTTTGACGAGCTCAGCAAGCAGATTCCTCCCGAATGGTACGAGGACAACCAGGACGAGCTCTACCGGCTGCTGGAAACGCTCGACCGGCGGCGCGCGCGTGTGCGCGAGCTGCTGGTGGATGCCAAACGCTCGAACCGGCAGCCGTTTCCCAACTGGACGTGAACCATGCCTGAACCAAACCGCCAGCCCTGCGCCTATCACATCCTGCGCTACACGCCGAACCTGGTGCGCGACGAATGGGTCAACATCGGCGTCCTGCTGTTCGACCCCGCCGGCACCGCCCGGCGCCTGCGGCTGATTGAGGAGCAGGAGGAGTTTGCCCGCGTCAAGCGCCTGCACCCCCACGCCGATGAGGCGCTGTTGCGCGCCCTGCGCGACGACTTCGAAAAACAGTTTGCCGGGCAGAACGGCGGTTTCCGGAAAGCCGTCGAAACACTGAACCAGACGCTTTCCAATGCCCTGCAACTCGGGCCGCAGAAGGGCGTGCTCACGGACGATCTCGACGCCGAGATCGAACGGCTCTACGCCGACCACGTGGCCCCGCCTTCCCGGGTGGGAGAATCCGGAGCGCGGGGAGCGGTATCCAGCCGCGGCGCGATTCGCGGTTACTGCAACCAGGTCTTCCGCCAGGCGCATGTCTGGGAGAAGATCGACAAATCCGTTCCGGTGGAGGAATTCACTTTCGCCGGCGACCCCTTGAAACTCGACTACGCCTATCGGCGAAACGGGACGCGCGGCTTCGTGCACGCCCTCTCGGTGACGCGCGACCCGGCGCAAGCGAAAATCCTTGCCTACACCGCGGAGCGCATGCGCGCGAAAATAGCCTCCTCGGAATTCACCGCCGTTACCGATGTTCCTCTGGCCGGCACAAACGACCGCCGCCGCTTCGTCGCCGAAACACTGAAGGATCAGGGAATCGAGGCCGTACCGGTGGAGTCGCTGGCGGTCTGGGTGAACAAATTGAGGCCGTTAATTCGCTGAGGAATTCCGCGGGGTTTCCCCCGGGTGACCTGCGATTCGTGCAAAGAGGCCCGGCAATTACGGGCCTCTCCACGGATCACCACTCACGAATCACAAATCGCGTTGCTATAAGACCGGCTCGCTCCAGCCTTCCAGAGTCTCTTTCACCTTGCGCATGAACTGGTGGGCAATCGCGCCGTCCACCACGCGGTGATCGTAGCTGAGCGAAAGGTAGCACATCGAGCGGATGGCGATGGCGTCGTCAATCACCACCGGGCGCTTCTCGATGGTTCCCAGGCCCAGGATGCCCACCTGCGGCTGGTTGATCACCGGCAGGCCGAAGAGTCCCCCGAAGACGCCTGGATTGGTGATCGAGAAAGTGCCTTCCTGCACCTCTTCGGGCTTGAGCTTTTTCGTCCGCGCGCGCTCGGCCAGATCGTTGAGCATTTTCTGAATGCCGAGCAGATTTTTTTCGTCGGCATTCTTGATGACCGGCACGATCAGGCCCCAGTCAAGGGCCACGGCCATGCCGATGTTGATGTCCTTGTGGAGGACAACCGTGGTGCCGTCCACCGAGGCGTTCAAGACCGGGAAGGCGCGGAGCCCCTCCACGACCGCTTGCACAAAGAACGGCATGAAGGTCAGCTTGGTCTCGTGGCGCCTCTCGAACTCCTCCTTCGAGAGGTTGCGCAACGTAACGACCTTAGTCATGTCCACTTCATCGATGGAGTAGACGTGCGCGGAGACGCGCTTGGAGGCGACCATGTGCTCGGCGATGCGCTGGCGCATCACCGACATGGGCTGGAGTTCGTACTTCCCGAAATAGATCCGCTCGCGGGGCACGGCGGTTTCCATGACCACATGAACCTGCGCGCCGGAGACCCCCGGCGGGGCGGGGGCGGAGGAGGGTGACGGCATTACCGTTACGCCCGGCGGCGCAGAGGCGCCGCCTTGAATCACTTCCAGAATGTCCTTCTTGCTGATGCGCCCGCCGGCCCCCGTACCTGGGACGTTTGCCAGGTCAATGTTGTTTTCTTTCGCCAGGCGCCGCACCAGCGGCGAGCTGTGGATGCGCTCGCCCGGACGGCGTGGCGGCGCCGCAGGTCCTGCTGCTGGAACCGGCGCCGATGGAGTGGGAGCAGGCTTTGCCGCCGGTGCAGGCGCCGGGGCGGCTGCGGCTGCCGCCTTGGGCTGGGCAGCCGGGGCGGGCGCTTCGGTTTTCGCCGGAGCCGGGGCGGGCGCGGCGGTGGTAGCGCCGTCGGAATCAATCACCCCGACGATGGTCTGAATCGGCACGGTCTGTCCTTCGCCGACCTTGATTTCCTTGAGCACGCCGGCGGCGGGCGCGGGAATCTCCGCATCCACTTTGTCGGTGGAGATTTCGAACAGCGGCTCGTCGCGCTCCACTTTGTCGCCGGGCTTTTTCAGCCACTTGGTGATGGTGCCTTCAAAAATGCTCTCCCCCATCTGGGGCATGACGACGTCTATTGCCATGGGTCTCTCTCCTCTGTTCCCCGCGCTTGCCAGGCGTTTTATCCTTCAGCCTTGCTCAATCCAGCGGGATAAGAAATTCCACTTCACTCAGAACCAGTGCCGCGCCATTGCCGTTAATCAGTATCGTGCCAACTCTTTTGCCGCAGCCGCTACCTTTGCCACGTTCGGCAAAAAATGCTCCTCGAGCGGCGGGGAGAATGGCACCGGCGTGTCCAGCGACGTCACGCGCAGCACCGGACCATCCAGGTCCTGGAACGCGCCTTCGCAGACGATCATGGCGATCTCTCCGGCGATGCCGCCGGTGCGCGTGTCCTCGTGGACCACCAGCACCTTGTTGGTCTTCTTCACCGACTGCAGAATCGTTTCTTTATCGAGCGGCAGCAGCGTCCGCAAATCAATCACCTCGGCCTCGATGCCTTCTTTGGAAAGTTCCCCGGCGGCTTCGAGCGAGGTGTGCATCATCGCCGCGTAGGAAAGAATCGTCAGGTCGTGCCCCTCGCGGCGCACCACGGCTTTGCCGATGGGCACGGTGTAGTCCTCGCCGGGGAGCTCTTCCTTGATGCGCCGGTAGAGAAACTTGTGCTCGAAGAAGAGCACCGGATTGTTGTCGCGGATGGCCGCCTTCAGCAGGCCCTTGGCATCGTAGGGCGTCGAGGGATAGACCACCTTCAGCCCCGGCGTGTGCACAAAATACATCTCCGGGTTGGCCGAATGGAACGCCCCCCCGTGCACGCCGCCTCCGGAAGGCCCGCGCACCACCAGGGGCACCGGCGCGCCCCAGCGGTAGTGCGACTTGGCCACAAAGTTCGTAATCTGGTTGAAGCAGCAGGCGATGAAGTCAATGAACTGCATCTCGGCGATGGGGCGCAGCCCGAGGTAGCTCATGCCCACCGCGGCGCCGATGATGGCTGATTCGGCGACGGGCGTATCCATCACGCGCTCCCAGCCGAAGCGTTCGAGCAGGCCTTCGCTGGTTTTGAACGCCCCGCCATAGACGCCCACGTCCTCGCCGAGCAGGACAACGGCGGGGTCGCGCTCCATCTCCTCGAACATGGCCTGGCGGATGGCTTCGAGAAACGTCACTGGACCCGCGGATTGTCCCGGGCTCCCCGCCTCAGGAACTTTCCCGGCGCTTCCCGAAGATGTCACGGCGCGCGCCACGGCTACCTCCGCACTTTCCGGGCGGCGCCGGCCCTGGCCAATTTCTTCGGCGAAGCTTTTCCAGCAGCCGGCGCCTTGCCCCGCAATTTCGAAACCGGACGCGCTCCGTTGCCGCTTGCAGCATCGGCCGCGGGGACAAATTCCGCAGGCCGCAGCGCCTCGCCGTAGGCGGCAACCTTCCACACCGGGGCGACGCCGGACTTCGGCGGCATGACTTCTTCCTTCGGACGCACCCAGTTCGCCGCGATGGTGTGGCAGCCGTCGCAATACACACCCTGCTCGGCCAGTTCCGGCGGAGGCAGCGGCGAAGCCTCCGCAAACTCGCGGTCCGCCTCGACCTCGCGCTCGATGCGCGCCTCGATCTCCGCCTTCTTTTTGGCATCGAGAATCTTTCCGGCCACCAGGAATTTCTCGAAGCGCTCAATGGGGTCGCGCTGCTTCCAGTAGGCGAACATCTCCGCGGGCACGTACTCGGCGGGGTCGTGCTGCGCGTGGCCCTTCATGCGCATGGTC
>Ga0209283_10002041_pt1 | contig 11240 bp, 19 predicted proteins | sample CZO8metaG_2_FD_188354 | JGI IMG/M metagenome (GOLD analysis project Ga0209283, IMG submission 188354) | Vadose zone soil microbial communities from the Eel River Critical Zone Observatory, Northern California, USA - CZOApr15con2H1.8 metaG... | ecosystem: Environmental > Terrestrial > Soil >...
CAATCGGGTGGACTCCCGGTCTGTCCTTCCTCCCGGCCGGACTTCTTCCCGATCGACGCCCGATCTGGCGACTCGGCGTTCAGCCGGCCGTTCGAGCCGTCCTGCGAGCGATCCGGCCGGACATCGAACGGCCGGACGCCCAGGCCCGCGTGCCTCACGCCTCTGCTTCTACTTCTTCATCGTCCTCCGCCTTGGACTCGCGGACGGAGAACGCTACTGCGCTCGGATCGATGCTGACGCCTGCCTCACCGAAGACGGCTTCCATGAACGCCTTGGTAGGCTTCTTCACCGAACCGAGATCCTCGAACTCGATCAGCTCGAACTTTCCGTAACGCCGCCCCTTTCCCGGAGAGATGCCGCGCCGCGGGTAGCGGCCTCCTGCTTTCCAGAGGTACTTGTACCCCTCGGACGAGCATCCGCCCTTGGTAGGCGCGACGAAAGTGCAGGTCAGCTCCTGACCGGGCATGACGGCTTCGAAGATCTTGGGCGCGGCTGATCCTCCGTGCTGCGGACTGACCGGTACTTGGAGCTGCATCGGCTCGGGTTTCGGGGTGAACTTGATCGGAGAGAAGCCGATGTACTCCGCCTTCGATTCTGGCAGGCCGGCGTAGCGGCTGGCGTTGGTCCGCCACCACGCGAGCAAGACGTCGGAGGGAATGACGTACTGCCCGGTTGCGGCGTCGATCTCGAAGATCGAGTCGAACTTCGGCGGAGGGGAAGACGACAACGGCGGCGCTGCGTCCTTTGCCGGGCGGCCCGGCTTTCTCGGCGGCGGTGGCTTGGGCTGATTGATGCCCCACCGCTTGCGAATGGCGTCGGTGAACGCGCACGAGATCTGACTGCCGAGGAGCGGATCGAGCGTGACGATCTTGACTCGGAAGGCGTGATAATCGTCGATGTCGTTCCCCCGACGCTTCTTGCGCTCTCCGCGTCCCTCCTTTTCGTCGAAGAATGCTTTCCATTCGCTGCGTCGGACGGTGTGAAGCAGAACCGGCAACAGATCGAGGATGTGCGCGTACTCGGGCGGTTGCTTCCAGATCAGATTCTTCATCGTATACGAGGTGACAGTCTGGTTCTGGGTATTGCGCTTGCTCCCCGTAGCGACGAAGCCTTGCTTCTGCGCCCCCTTGAGTGCCGCCTCCATCAAATGCGGATGGATCTCGCACTTGATCTTGTTCCGGCAGACTTCGAGAATCTCGTCGAGGGACGGATGCCCCAGCGTCTGTACTAGATAGACGCCGATGATTTTGATGTCGGTCGGATCGGTGATTTCGGTCGGGACATGACCGTTGGCCTCTTTTCCATTCTTTCGTGCTCTCATTTGTGCCTCCTGGCGGGTTTAACGATCAGTTTACGATCAAAACAGAGGCCGGCGACGTTGTAGGGACCTCCTAGGGCTGGGGAGGGGGGGTGGATCGTAAGGCCCCCAGGATGCCTAGACTGCCCCTCGCGTCGCCGGCCTCCGAACGTGTCCTAGCAGAGTTGATCCAAAACGTCAAGCGCGATCGAAGAAGCCGGCTGGGTCGCGTTCAGTCGAGGTGATTGCGATCGGCGGATGGCCTCTCGATCGCTGCGTCTCTACTTTGATCCAGCGGTCCCGACAGGCATCGGAGCAGTGAAATGCCACGGCCCGGCCGTCGGCCCAGATGGTCTTGATCGTCGCGGTCGAGCTGCACAAGCATCGCTTCAGCCTCATACGCCGTACTCCTTCAGGACCAGTTCGATGTCCCGCACCTTGGGCCAGCCAAAGCCGCGGTACAGCACCGCGAGCGCCTTGGCGAGCTGGCGGCGCTTGCGGGTCCTGACGGCGCGTGCCCGGCGATCCGCTTCAGCGTCGCTGATCGGCCTGGACCTTCGCTTAAGCTTCTTTTTTCGGTCCATATACCCTCGTGACTGCGTTGCCTCGTAACGGATCAATTTCGCGGATGTACTTGCTGAGCTGGTTCAAGTCCTTGTGGCCGCTCTGACGGGCAATCTCGATCGGACTGGCCCCGGCTGCGTCCGCGTCGGTAATGAATCCGGCCCGCAGGCTGTGCCCTGAAACGTCCAGCCGGAGTCCTGCGGCCTTGGCTGCCCGCTTGACCATGTTGGCGATGGTCTTGGTCTTTACCCGCGTAGGCCAGATCGCGCCGGACGGTCCGACTGCCTTGAACAGCGGGCCGGGTACGTCGCCGCGGACACGCAGCCACGTATGGAGTGCAGCAACCGGGCAGGGTCCGCTCGTTGCCGCCACGATGGCCTTCCACTCTCCCTCGCCGGCTTGATCGGTCTTGCTCCGGCGTAGGAGTAGCGAGCAGCCCCACTGCTCAGGGCGTACGTCGCTCAGATCAAGAGCGCGGATCTCCGACCGCCGGAAAGCTCCCGCGTGGCCAACGAGAAGGATCGCGGCTTCCAGCTTCCCACGTGTGCTGTTTAGATCAAGTGCAGCGACAGCTTTCCCGATGACGTCGAGGCGCATCGCAGCGACCCGGCGTTCCGGCCGCGTTCCGAGCTGGCGCCGGATGCCTTCGTAGGTGGTCTCCACCAAGACGTCCTTGGTCGGATCTTCGAGCTGGCGAAGCCGGTGCGCGAGCTTGATCGCTGCGTGACGATGCTCGATGGCCGAGAGGCCCAGGCCGAGCCCCTCGGGCCGGCTGGCGGCGCAGTTCGCGAGGAAGCCGGCTACGGTCGGGCTGGAAGCAGGTAGCTCGCTCAAGCCCCGCGCCTTGCACCATTGCTCGAATGCACGCCACGCAACGGCGTAGGCCCTCCGAGTAGCAGGCGCGTACGCGCCGTCGGCGAACGCGCGTACTTGATCAGCCACAGATGGAAAACGGATCAGATCGTCAGGCACGGTTGAGGGGGGAGCCTAGCTTCAAAGGGCTGATAAGACCAGGCTATCAGCCCTATTTTCGGGAATCATTGAGGATTTACCCTGCACTGATTACAGGCGATCACGATCCCCCTTCGGAAGCGCCAGCCGGCCTCCCGCAGGCGCGTGAGCGTGCCTCGATCGATCGCTCCGCACGAGGGGCAGCTCCACGTCTGGCAGCGGCGGGCGTGCAGTCGACGTTGACGCGCAGCCGATCCACGGCCTTGGAACGAGTGCCCGCAATGACGGCAGGCGTATCCGGGCTCCAGCTCCGGCCCGAGATCCCCGAGGGGAAGAGCAGACGGAGGAGCGGGCGGCGGCACGGGAGGCGGTGGCAGCGGAACTTGAACCGATCCGCTCAAGCTGGCCAGCTTGGCGATCGCTACTGCTCCAAGCCCGACGGCCAGTGCAGCCTTCAACCCGGAGGGATCGGATGGGGGCTCGACGATGGCGTCGATCTCTACGATCGGATCCGGCGGCGGTGTCGGAGCAGGCTCGATTCCCAACCGACCGAGGACCGCCGACTTCAGGTCTCGCAACGCGCCAGGCGTCTCGGGGATCCAGCTCCCGCCTCCCCCACCGCCGATTCCACTCACGCCCCGCGGCGTCGTATCTGGCACAGAGGGAGGCGGAGGAGGAGGAGGAGGAGGAGGAGGCGGTGGGGGAATCAGAAAGTCGGGCGTCCGTATGAATGAGTTCGCTCCGACGTTGATCGTCCACGTATTCGGCCGGACGTTGAGTTCGTTCCGCGTCCAGCCAATCTGTACGAACAGATACTCGCCGGACAATACGATCTGTCCTGGGTTGAAGGTGGCCGTCGCGGGCACTGCGACCCCATCGGATCCGGTAGCGACTAGCCCTGGGGTGATCTCCGTCGCGCCAGATCCGTCGGCGTTGGCGCTTTTCCAGACGCGGAAGTTGACTGCGGTCGTGTTGTTGCCAAGACCGGTCTCCGTCGTGACCAGCTTGAAGGTCCACGTCCCCGCAGGGATCGTCCGGCTGTACGCTATTTCAGATCGCCAGGAATCGCCCGCGCTGTTCGGCGGATTGACCGGCTCGTCCGAGACAGCGTTCGGAGTTGCACCGGCACCGTAGACTTGGAGGTCGCCGACATCGCCGAGCGTCGTGATCGATTCTGTGGTGGTAGTCGCCGCAGGAGCCGGCTGGACGCCGTCGGCGAGGGAACCGTTCGCGCCGGCTCCTGCCGCGACGTCCTTGAGATAAAAAGTCCTGGCCACCGGGTCTCCCCGGCCACTCCTGCGTTACTGCGCGCAGTAGCAGAGTTCGCGTCCGTCCACGACGACGCAGACCCACTGTGGGCAGTCGTCCGGCTGTGGTCCGAAGGATGGGACAGCGAGGAGAGCGGCGGCGAGCAGCACGACTAGTTTCTTCATTTGTGATCTCCTGTCCGTCAGTATAGATCACTTGACCAGCCGGCGAAAGACCTCCGCTGCGGCGAGGAGCCACAGGAGCGATTTGGGCTTGGTCTTTTCTTCAGCGGCGGCCTCGGGGACCGCGCCTTCCGGGAGAAACGGATTGATGTCGGCAGGAAGGAGATCAGCCTCCTCCGCTGCCTCTTGAGCACGCAACGCATCTCGCAGTCGACGCAGGGAGGCCGGCGTCTCGTAGACCGTCCCGGCCTGCGCCGCCGCAGCAGCTCCGCCGCCCCCACCACCCCCACCTCCTCCGGCGCCACCTTCGCCACCGACGCTACCGGCCGCAGCTCCCGATCCGCCTCCGCCGCCCCCCTGCCCAGCGATTATGATCACTGGAGTGCCGATGGGCGAGGGCGGCGGGCCAGTGCCGTTGATGAAGTTGAAGTCGGCTAGAACCGTAGTGGCGTTGAGCGCCGAATTGCTGACGCGAAGTTCGTCTAGGTCCCCATCTAGGTTTGGCGTAGCTGGATTGGGAGCGCCGTCCGAGGGGAAGTCGGCTCCGATGCACCATCCAGCGCCCGTGCCTCCGCTGGGTAAGGCGATGCCATTAACGGTTTGTTTGAGCAGTCCATTCACGTAGAAATCCAACGATGCCGTTGCGCCAGGGATTCTCTTCACTACGGTAAGAAGCGTGCGCGTGTCCCCAAATAAGGCAGTGCTGTCGATCAGGATCAAATTGCCGGCACCGTTGGCCCAAGCCATGCTGATCGTGTTGTTGCCCACTCCGTTTCGGAGCACTAATAGAAGCCCCTGGAAGTTCTGTGCCGCCACCAAGGTCGGGCCGCCGTAGCCCAGGATACCTGCGCGCGTTCCGATGCCCTGCGCTCCGGAGGGAGTGAAAAGCGCCTCGATCGTCCACTCTCCCTGCCACATCGCCAAGTCGCCCGCGGTGCCCGGAACCAAGGAGCCGGGGAGCGACTGCGAATAGCATCCAAGCTCGGCGAATCTGCGGGCGCGGGTCAGGAAACTTGGAACGATGGCCTCGTTCGCGCCTCCGTTCGGATCAAGGGCTAGGTTGATGCTGTGCGGTCCCACGTCGGCAATGGCAGTGCCTGCGGCCTCGTCCAAGTGCCAGAGCGCGTATGTGCTTGGGTCGACGTTGAAGGCAGGCATGGGCTGAATCCTCCCTCGGGGCTAGAGAATATCAGACAAAGCTCACTTGATCATCTCCGCGACTTCCTCCCTCGTGTAGCCGCCCACGTTGTCGGCGTAGAACCATTCGACCTGCCGTCGATCGAACTTGTCTAGGAAAAGGTAGGCGGAGGAGTCGATCCGCGTGTAGCTCATACGCAACGCTGGCCTAGACCAATTAACTGGCCATCTGGAGCTAGGAGCCAGATGCTCTGTGGCGAACCGCGCCGCGTCCGGTAGCGCACCGTGATTCTTGCCGTTGCTACCGATCCACTCCGCTTCTCCCATCAAATTACGCCGGAGCCACGACCACCATGCCCACAGCTCCATCGTCCGCAGTGCGTCGAGCTTCCCGCGGCGAGTGAGTGGCAACGGCCACAGCGGCGGGATCCAGGCGGCGATGCGGTCGATCCCTCGGATCCCAATCTCTTAGAAGCAGACCCCGCGGTGGGTAGATCAGATCGAAGGCAAAGTAAAACAAGACGACTACCGCCGCGCAGATCACGCGACCAATCATCGCTTCCTCCCTTTCAGCGGCTTGCAGTCACAGAATCCGTTGGCCTTGATATGCTCATGCGCAGCGTCGAGTTGATCCGAGAAGACGTTTAGCGAGGCGAGCTGCCTGTCAATCTCGGCGACCGTCCTAGGTTCCGGCCCCTCACGGGCCACAGCAAGCGCCTCCGAGTAGTACTTGCCGTCGTATCCGAGCTTGCAGACAGCACGCACGAGATGCTTGGCCTCCGCGATGGTGTCGACGGAGTACACCGGCAGGAACCCTTTCGGCACCGTCCGACCGACGGCGACCTGCACCGCTCACGAGATCTTGATCGGCCGCCCGAGCCTGGAGGAGAGCCTCATACGTTCCCCACTGCGATGTAGTCGTTCAGACGCGAAACGTATGCCGCCTTTGTCCGCCAGCATCGGCCACAGGAGAGGCACTTGATCTCCGAATAAGCTGATGGCGTCCTGTGGCTACCGTTGAACGTCGAGTGATTGCAGTTGCGCTGGAGAACCCGCCAGTTCAGGCCGCGGAAGATCGAGCTGCCTCGCATCATGCAGTTGCAGGAAGTTCCCCCGCTCATAGCATCGCCCTCCGGAATTCGTCGTGCAGCTCGCGCATGGCGGTCTCCAAGAACCGGGACGGCAGCCCGTCCGGCAGTCCATACGCCGCCTCGTACGACTCGGCCGCACGCCTGGCGAGCTGATCCCAATCGCCGATGTCGATCAGGTTGGCGCATGCCTCACAGGCGGCCCACGCGCCCTCGCTGACCGCCTGATGCGTGTCGGTGACGGCGATGTGTGAGAGATAGTCGACCGCCTTGAACGATCGGCCACCCTCCGGCCACGGACCGCCGCAGAAGTCACAGACCAGATCAGAAGCCATCGCTCACCTCCAGTGCCGGCACGGCCGGTGCGGGAGTCGCCGTGCGGGACTCCTCGGGCATCAGATCCAGACCTGCGGCCGGAACCGGGAGAGCCTCCACCGGCTTGCTCTCTTCCAGATCGAGGAAGGCGAACCGGGCCGATGCAATCGCGTCCAGCTTGCACTCGGCGACCACCGTGGCAGCCAGCTCGCCGGACTTCTCTACCCGCTTGACGATCGAGCGGGCGGCTTCACGGGCTTGCTCGATCGCGGCATTCACCTTGCCGGCCGCGTCGTCCGTGAGCATGCCCCCCAGCTTGCGGGCTCGGGTGGCGGCCTCGCGGATCGAGACAGGATCGGCTGCCGCGATTCCCCGTTCCATCGAAGAGAGAAGCTCCCGCACTTCGCCGTTGATCGCCCGCACGGCCTCCGCGTCGTCCTGCGCGATCCGGCCCTTCAGGACGTACACGGACACGCGGCTCCGAGCTGAACCCCGGTTGAAGTCGTCCGCCAGCCGGGTCGCCTCCACCATGGCAGCATCCAGCTCGGGCTCCTTCGAGGACGGGCAGAGCAGGCCGAAGTCCGAGGCAGAGCAGACGGCCGTGATCAGCGAGCGGCACTTTCCCCGCAGCTTGGTCGCCCGATCGAATTCCGCCGGGTCTTCGATCGTCCGGGTGGTCTCCCACCTGGCCATCTTCGAGCCGTCGTCCGTCGTGTGCTCCTGATCCAGATCGACGCGCTTGTAGTTGACGCCCCCATCCACGCGGGTCGCGAGCGCTACCAGAAGTCCAGGCTTCAGAGTCGACGTACGCATTTGATCCCTCCTCGGGGGCCTGTACGAGCGCCCCCCATTGGTTTCTTCAGCGGCATCCCTCATGGGATTGAAGCTCGGCAAGCGCAGCCTCGCAGACATTGCTGCGGTTGACCCACACCTTGCGGTCTTGGAAACACTCCATGCCCATGTCGTGGCATTCGTTTGACTCTCGCGCGACGGCACGAAGGGTTCCCGCGAATACCAGGAGAGCGCCGCCAAGGACCGCGACGATTGCCGCCAGGATGATCACTGCGATTTTCATTTTCCTTTCCTCCATGTTCACCGCCACTAATCGTGGCGGCCCCAGGTATGCCCGCCGTCATGTGAATGCTCGCCCGCCGCGATGGCTCTCGGGTCGACCTTGCGGCCGGCCAGGACTTCCGCCCGCGCGAGCTGCTTGCGCAGGGCCGGAGAATTCGCCGCCAGGAGCCGCCGGTACGCGCAGGCGTCCGTGATCCGGTTCCGGTCCGAGTTGCCCCAGCCACGGAAGGTCACGCCGCCTTGCGGACCGATCACTGCCTGGACGGAGCCGGACGCGAGTGCCGCTTCCAGCTTGGCGACGGCCTCTTGAACCGACGCCTTGCGTTGGGCCAGCGTTTCGTTCGGGAGCGTTCGGGTGTCGCAAGCCATTTTGGTCCCTCCTTAGAGATCCAGCGCCCTACCGCCGCCGGGAGTCTTTGCAGACTCGATGCCAACCGCGCTTGCCGGCCGCGCCCGGCCCTTCGCCCACGCCCGGAGCCGGTCGACTTTCTCCGAGGCCGTCTTTGCCATCGGTACGGTGTTCCTGGCGGCCTCACACAGATCGGCGGTGTTGATGGCCCGCTCACTTGCAGCGAAGGCAGCGTAGAGGGCATCAGGGACCAGCGCGGCGATCTCTGCTCCGGTGAAGCTGTCCGTCATTTCAGCTACTCGATCGAGCGCGATCGAGGCGGGATCCCGACCGTGGGCTTTCAACGCCGTTACGAGGATGGCCTGCCGCTCTGCCGCAGTCGGAAGGTCGACGAAAAACAGTTCGTCGAACCGGCCCTTCCTGAGCAGCTCGGGCGGGAGGGCGGAAACGTCGTTGGCCGTCGCGACCACGAAGACCGACCCTTGCCGCTCCTGCATCCACGAGAGAATCGTCCCGAGGGCGTCGGAGGAAACTCCCCCGTCTGCGGACCCTTGGGTAGCTCCCCCTAAAGCCTTCTCGATCTCGTCCAGCCACACAACACACGGCGAGACCGCCTCCGCGACGCGCAGGGCCTTCCTGATGTTTCCCTCGGACTCGCCGACCCACTTCGACTTGAGCCCGCCGAGATCAAGGCGGAGAAGCGGCATTCCCCAGGCCGTCGCGATTGCTTTCGCGGTCAGGCTCTTTCCGCATCCAGGCACCCCGACCAACAAACAGCCCTTCGGGGCCGGGAGGCCGTATGCGCGAGCCCTCGCGGAGAAAGCGGCCCGCCTGCTCGTCAGCCACGCCTTGAGACCTTCCAGGCCGCCGACCGCGTCCAGGCCGCCGGGGATCGGATCGTACCACTCCAAGACTTTCTCGCGGGCGATCACGCGCTTCTTCTCTTGCGAGACCGTGGCCGGGTCGATCTTGCGCGACTGGACGAGCGAGCGGGCGTAGCAGGATTGGGCCTCCTCGGCGGTCAGGCCCACGGCCGCGTCGATCGCGGCGTCGCGCGTCCCGTTCTGCGCGGCCGTCTTCTGTAGGTCTTCGGGAAGGGCCTTCACGACGGCGTCGAGAATGGCGGCGACCTCGGCGCGGTCGGGCATCGGCCATTCGACCACGATCGCGTGGCCAGCCAGCTCGGGCGGGATCTCCGAGGAGGGCGTCAGGACGACGATCGCACGGGCCTCGTCCCGCGGAGACGCAGGCAGTGCCCGCGCGAGGGACCGCAGAGACCTCAGGACGGAAGGATCCCGGAGCCACGTAGGCAGGTCGCGCAGGACGAAAAGCTGGCGCTTGCGCGTGTCGCGGACGCGCGTGAGTACCGAGGCCGGATCGGTCAAGTTCTGATCGATCGGCTGGCCGGCCAGATCAGAGAGGCCGGTCGCACAATCCCAGAATTGCGGCTCGTACTGAGCGGACTGCGCCGCTTCCGCCAGGAACCGCTCGACTCGCGCTTCCTCGCGTGTCACGATCCAGAGGAGCGAATTGCGGGCTCTAAGAAGCGCGGCCACATCTTGCGCCGCCTTGGTTCCGGCTGTCTGCGGGGCTTGCTGGGTCATTTTGCCCTCCCTTCGGTTCGGATCAACTTCGGACAGCTTGCCAGGAATGCAGCGCGCGTGCCAGTTTGATCGTCTCTATGGGGGAGAGACGGGCCGGGTGGGTTGAATGACATATCTTGTCAAGGACTGTAGCCCAAAACAGGTCAGGATCTGCCAAAAACCCCTTAGATCCTCCTAGGATACCCTAGGTGACGCATTTTGGCCACGAAACGACAGATCTTGTCAGCCATTCAGTATCGCCGATCAGAAAAAGCCCCTGTTTCCGATGGGAGCTAATCTGATCCAAAATGGCCTCTGATGTGCATATGCGCAGGGGAATCGAAAGGAGGGCCGACAAGTGAGCATGAGCGGATACACGGATTGCGCCTGCCGCGACTGTTTCGACATCGCGATCGGCGACTCGGGCCGCGACGCGGTCGACTCGAAGGGCGCGCGCGTGTGGGTGCAGGACCCGGCACTGTGCGGTCTCTGCAAAGAGGCTGGCTGTGACGAGTCCGGAAACAGCGAGTGCAAGCGCCCTGACGCCTACGGCATGGAAGAGGCGCCCTAAGATGGCCGTCTGCCAGCACGTCGACACGCACAGCTCGGATCCCAAGCGCCGCGCCCGCGCGGCGGCCCGTCCAGGCTGCGGCAAGCTGCTCGGTCCAGGCCGGGCCGGCCTGTGCGACGACTGCGTCAAGATCGTGGCGCCGCCCGCCCGCTGCTACCGCTGCGGCGGCGTCGACGGAGAGCCACGTAAGAACTGCCTGTCACTTTTTCACGGAATCAACCGAGGGAAGGGAGGAGCTAGATGCCGAAACGTAACGTAGAGCCCACGTCGATCGACTACAGGGCGCGAGCCCGAGCTGCGGTTGCAGAGGAAGATCAGGCCCGCCGTTTGGCTGCGCTGATTGTAGACGACGTGCGCAGTGACGAGGCCGACGTCGATGCGGTCGCGGACAAGGCTGCCGACAATGTAGCGGCCGACGTCGAGGAAAAGCTCGCGAAGGTGCTTGGGGTGGACACGAGCGGAAACGAAACGCTGCTCGCCTCTCTCGGGGTCGGTCACGAGACCTTCGCCAACCCCCTCGGTGGTACCTACACCCTTCCTGAGCTGATCGAAAAGGCCGTCGCCGAGCGATTCGAGGCCGTCGAGAAACGTCTAGATCAGATCCTCGCGATCCTCAAGCCGCAGCCGGTCGACGGCTCCGACGGATTCAACATATGACCCGCCTAGTTCCGCAGTTCTGCCTCAATTTCTCCCACTGCGCCGCTAGATGGTGGGCCTGGACGGATCGTGTACGCACGAGCTGCCCGGACTGCTACGGCCGAAGGCTTGGAGGCGGCCGATGACGGCCAAGATCGCCAAGCTGGAAGAGAAGCAGGTCTTCCGCGGACTCGGCGATGCCGGATGGTCGCGCGTCGTCGAGCTGGACGACGGCCGGCGCTTCC
>Ga0209283_10002042_pt1 | contig 11235 bp, 10 predicted proteins | sample CZO8metaG_2_FD_188354 | JGI IMG/M metagenome (GOLD analysis project Ga0209283, IMG submission 188354) | Vadose zone soil microbial communities from the Eel River Critical Zone Observatory, Northern California, USA - CZOApr15con2H1.8 metaG... | ecosystem: Environmental > Terrestrial > Soil >...
TTGCGGCGGTTACCGGGCTTTCTCTCAGGTCCACCAGCGGCCGCGCCGCACCAAGAGATAGACCCCGAGAAGGATCAGCAGCAGGGGCCACAGCACGTTGCCCGGGAGCCACTGCAGCAGACCCAGGTTCTGGAGCAGAAGGTAGACCCCGACTACGAGCAGCGCCGCGCCCCAGAACCAGCCGCCACCCCACCAGTTCCACGGTCCGTACCACATGCCTGGCCCATACCAACCTGTGCGTCCGTGCTCGCGCCAGTAGTCGTGCTGCCGGCGGCGCCACGCCCGCCACTCGTCACGCGAGGCGCCGGGGCCCGGCGGAGGAGGTGGAGCAGTGGGTTGACTCGCCGGAATCGGTTGGGTCGGCGGAGGCTCACTGGCCACGGCTGGGATCGTACGCCCGCGCGGGCACAAGTCGCGTGCGCGCCGCAGCGTCCCACCACATTCGAGAAGGAAACAAATCTTCGAACCCCAACCTGGCAAGTACGGCCGTCACCAGGAAGACGAGAAGGCCGGCCCACCAGGTCAAGAAGACGAGTGCAGTCCGAATCAGTGCACTCAACAGGCCTGGTCGGCCACCGTCGACCCTGGCCACGCGTATGCCGGTGATCCACCGGCCGAGCGACAGACCGAGAAACGCGGTCAGGCCCACGTCCAGGACGAAGAAGAATCCGAGCGCGTAGTAAAAGGAACCCACCCGGATCAGCGCGCCGAACACAGCCCACGCTGCATAGACCACGAGGAAATCGATGAAGACCGCAAGCACGCGCCGCATGAAACTCGGGTTCATCGCACACCTCTGATCCGGCTGACGAACACGGTCCCCAGGATGAACCAGAAAACTGCGCCCGCAAAAACGAGCCTGAAGCCGAGATGGTTGCCGGTGGCCAGTCCAAGGATGACGTGATGCGGCTCGTTGAAGGCGATCAGGATCGGCGCAAAGATCGCCGGGGCCAGCGCCGTCGGCAGCGTAAACGCGATGTGCCAGAGACCCATGTCGCGCCCGCTCGATTTCTTGCGGTCTGGCAGAACGTCGCAGGCGATGGCCCAGTCGACCGCGTAGTACATGCCGTAGCCCATGCCGAAGACGACTCCCATTACGTACACGACGGGCAGCGATTGGACCAGGCCGAACAGCAACACCGACGCGACAAGAGCCTGCACTCCACCGGAGATGTAGACGAAGAGCTTGCGCTTGCCCAGGCGGTCAGACAGTTGTCCACCCACGATTGCCGGCACGATCGCTCCGGCCAGCACGGCCAGCCCCCACAGCCCACTCTCTGTGCCTGGATCTTTGGCGCCGATGACGTCTTTGAAGTACAGGGCCAGGAAAGGGATCACCGTGTTGATGCCCATGATCACGAAGGCACGTGTCGCGAAGGTCCAGAAGAAATCGCGACTCCGAAACGCGGCGAAGAACTCCCGCATGCTTGGCACGCGATACGCGCTGAACGCGGCAATTGCCGCGCCGCCCAGGCCGGCGGCCGCGACGAGGTAGACCCAGGGACCGAGCGGAATCAAGAGGTAGGCCAGCCAGGCGGCGACAGCGACGGCACCTGCAGCGACTGCCACGACGGCCAGAGGTGACAAGGCGAACGGAGCCGGCTTCGCCGCGGGCGCGGGTGGTTCCTTCACCGCCAGCACGGTGATGACGGTCGTCATGAGCAGGATCGCGATCAGGAATCCGTAGCCGACCACGACACCGTTGTGGTTTTCGCCGATCAGCTTGAGAGCGCCGATGACGCCTGCGAGCCCGATCACGGACCCGACTACGTTCATCATCCCGAGCATTCCCGAGGCGCGGCCGCGGTCCTCCGCCGGGACGACGTCCGGGATCACTGCGGCGTATGCGCCGCCGGCCAGGTTGAAGCTGAGCTGCACAACCATGTACGCGACTGCCAGGAGCAGAGGGGTTCCCGACACGGCGAGGACCGCGAGGCCGACCACGTTCACCGCCGTGCCCGCGACCAGCCACGGTCTGCGCCTTCCCCAACGGGTCCGGGTGCGATCGCTCAGCCAGCCGGCCAGGATCGGGGCGAGCAGCGCGAACAGATTGCCGGCCGCCGAGACGTGACCGATCAACAGCGCAGCGGCCGCGGTGGAGCCGGTGATCATGAGCGCGGCGACCGGAAGCAGGGAGAAGGTGATCGGCGGCCAGTGGGCGCCCTGGCCCAGCCACATGGCGTTGGTCGCCGTGAGCCGCCCGAGGCCCATTGTTGCGGTGCGGCGCAAAGGTTTGGCGGAGGCGATCCCTGCGGTGCTCATGCCGGCAACCCTCGCGCGTGCGCCGTATCAAAGGCGATCTCAAAACGGTCTCGAAATTGGTCTCAAACTGTTGTCGTGTCCCGAAACGTCGCGCTGCTGCGTGGAATCAACCTGGCGCATCGCAACCGAATCGCGATGGCCGACCTGCGATCGGCGCTGGAGGCCGATGGATTCGGCGAAGTGATCACATACCTGCAGAGCGGCAACGTCGTGCTGACCAGCCGAGCGTCGCCTGGGCGCGTGGCCTCCGATATCAATGCGCTGATCAAGAAACGGTTTGGTTTCGACATCGCAGTACTCGTCCGGTCACACGCGGAGCTCGCCGCGGTCGTGCGCTCCAACCCATTCGCCAGCGTCGCAGTCGATCCCAGGCGGTACATGGTCACATTCATGTCCGCGGTGCTACCCGACGCGGGCGTCAAAAGGCTGCACACCGTTGTGGCGCCGCAAGAACCGTTCGCCGTCATCGGCCGTGAGATCTACTCGTGGCACCCGGCGGGATTCGGCCGCTCACCTCTATGGGAGAGGCTGTCGGCGAAGACCCTGGGCATCGCAGCCACGTCGCGCAACTGGTCCACCGTGACCGCGTTGCTTGCCCTGGCGGGTAGACCGACCGCTCGGTAGAATCAACCGGCTAAAGCCGGGCGGCTGGCGGAACTGGTAGACGCGCACGTTTGAGGGGCGTGTGGGGTAACCCATCCGGGTTCGAGTCCCGGGTCGCCCACCACCGAACGAACTCGGACACACGCCTCATATGGCTGAAAATTGGTAACGACCGCGTGTCGGCACAACCGCCACCATCGCGAGCACGGCCAGGGCGGCGTACAGCCACTCGCTGTCCACGCGGAACGCCGAGCTTGACGAACGTGCCAGGCGATCCGATACTGCAGCGACGGCCATTCGAATTCGTCGGAGGCCGTCTCCGGGTCGGATCCGTTTGTCCATACAGAGGGGGTGGTCAAGCGAGATAACTGTTCAGCTGGCAATGGCCCGGGTTCGGACACTCCCGGACCGGCCCAAACCTCATCCGTTTCAGCTAGGACACGTTTATCCAGCTCACTGGAGGACCTTGTCCAGAGCCACATTGGGGGGACGATCTTGACTCTATATTCGCGTTCCGGGACCAGGTCGCTCGAAATGAGCGATGCGATCAGATGGCTGGCCTTGGCAGCCCTCCTTGGCGCTTTGCTGGTTGCGCCGTCAGGTGGCCACATCCTGCAGGCTAGGGCTGCTGCCGGTCACATGGCACTCGAATGTGCCGACAGGCAGATCTGCGCGGACGTGCAGGACCCGGCGGCATTCAGCTACGACGGGTACAGCTACGTCGGACACGACGAACCGTCGCTCCTTTTCTACTCCGGCACTGCCGGTGCCGGCAATTCGTATGTGTCTCGGCTCACGTTGCCTACGGATCCGTCGAATGTGCCCAAGCAGGACGGCAGCGGTGGCACGTTCAACTTCCAGTTGCACCCGGCGTTCTGGTTTGGCATGACCATGTGCGACGACCAGTCGGCCCCGAACCCAGGCGGCTCAGCCTTCGCGGGGGCCAACATACCCTGCACGCCTAACAGCGACGCGAACATCTTCGATAACGGGACTTCAGGTGCTGCCGACTACATCGGCAAGCACCCCGGCGTGGCCTTCATGGAGATGCAGTTCTACGCGCCAAGCTGGGTTAAATGGCCGGCCGGTGACAGCTGTGATCCAAGCAAGTGGTGCGCCGCGCTGAACATCGACTCGTTCAACAGTAACCAGAACACAGGAGTGGCCAACAACCTGGCTTGCCTGAGCACTGTCGGCATCGAGCCGGTCAACTTCGCGTTCATCACCCGCAGCGGCGTGGCCCAGGCGCCTGCCAATCCAGTCGACTCGACTCTGGCCACCTTCACGCCAGACCCGAGCAAGGACCTGATGATGCAGTCTGGAGACACCCTCACCGTTGATTTGCATGACACATCGGCAGGCTTCCAGGTCGTTATGAACGACCTCACGAGCGGCCAGTCCGGCTCGATGACCGCGAGCGTGGCCAACGACTTTGGCCATGTCATCTACGATCCCGCTGCGTCCACGTGCAGCGTCGATCACAGCGCGTTCCACCCGGCTTACAACACCTCAAGCGAGCACACACGCGTACCGTGGGCGGCGCATTCGTACAACGTCGCCTTCTCGGACGAGATCGGGCACTTCGAGTACTGCAATGCCGTCTCGGGCCAGACCGGCAACTGCACGTCGGCGGGCGTCGGCGACCCAGCCGGCGTGGACCCGGACGACAATTTCTGCTTCGCGCCGCCCTTCCAGCCTCCGTTCCAGGCGACTCGAGTCAAGATCGGCGGCTGCTTCGGGTTGGATAATGACTTCGACGGCGTGCCCTACCAGAATGTTTGGCCGGGTACCAACTCGGACACAGCCCTTGATGCCGCGTTTCACCCGAGCTCGATCCTGTTCACCTCACCGCGCATCAACGGCACCACCAGCTACGATCGGGCCGCTTTCGAGACAGACCTGCCACGGATCGAGATTGCCAGCCTTTCCTCGAACAACCACTGCAACCGAACCACAGGCGCCAACTGCGTCAACCCGCCGATCGGCGCCAACTTCTATCCGTTCTTCACGACCGGGACCTCCGGCGGGCAATGCGTGTGGCAACTCGGTGGGGCCTCCATTCCAGGCACCACAAACACCTTCGGAGGCAGCTCGACAACCGCATTTGGACCGCTTCTTTTCTTGAAGTATCCCGGGCCGGGCTTCGTTATCACGCGCACCAACGACTTCCGGAACGTCTTGTCGTCTAATCCCTGCTGAGCTCGATCAACTGACTTGGCGCAAGGGCCGCCTCCGCGAGGCGGCCCTTTGTTCTGTGTCCCTAAGAGGTCGAGCGGCGCTGATCGCACTCTAGTAAGCACAACTCTCAACTCCAATTACCGCATCGGTTAGCTCTACGACTAGGGAATCGTGACGTCTTTTTAAGCGCTAGAGCGAGATTGTCCCTCCGACCACGGTCACGTGTCGGTTCGCGTCATGTGAGCGTCGGTCCACCAGGCTATTTAGTCGCCGACGATTCCTCGCAGGCCCAGCATTCCCTTCGTGGCTTCCATCATTCCAACGTGCTCCCATGCATGCTTCATTCAGATCACGATGTTGTCTCCGTACGTGTCCTGTTGCAGTTGACCGGGAAAGAGCATTGCGCCTGGCAGGAACGTCCGCAGCAGTGAATCGTCTATCTCGCTGAGAACCCGATCCAGATGCTTGAAGGCTTCGGTCACCTATCCGACGACGCTGTCCTTCTCTGGGAAGGCGATCGCGGCCGCTACAGCGTCCTCAATTCCCGTTCCGGCGTCTTCAACTCCGAGCTTGCCAACATCCAATCCACACTGAGCAGAGAGGTTGCGTAATTTCCAGACCTGCTTTGGCGGACCAAGGTGGGAGAGGCTTGACGTACGGGCGACCAGCACCTCAGACAGGAAGTCATCCCATCTGGCGACGTGCCACAGGTTCCACCCGATGGATTGCGCCCCTTTGGCGGTCGCCAGCGGAACTGCCCCTCTGAAAGTTCGGAAACCAGTCCTAGCGCTGACTTGTGGCACTCTGCGTAGTGCCGCGCCAGTAATACGGTCGCTGCGCGAGACTGGGTCGCAGACCCAATCTGCCGCGCCATCGCCCCGGATCCTATGTTTGCCAGAGCAAATCAACCGACACAGTTCGAGCCACTGTCTTGCCGCCGCGAGTCGAGCCAGGTGCATCAGACCGCGCAACACCCCGTCCTACGTTCGGCCCTCCCACTTCCGATAGCACAGCAATCATGGCCACTTACCGACGAGGTGGTGGTGCGAGTCCAACGCGGCCCACCACCACTCGACGTGGCCCCCATTGGCGACGAGAATCTAGGCATGGCGGTCCTGTACACCCCTCTGTGCCGAGAGCTTGGGATCGACCACCCGATCTTCTCGGTCGGCTTCGCTGATGCTGCCGGACCCGAGCTGGTAGCCGCGGTTTCCAACGCCGGTGGTTGCGGGGTTCTTGGTGGCTGCCCACCGCGCGAGGTACGCCGGTGGATCAACGCTGTACGCCGGCTCACGGATCGTCCATTCGGGGCCAACGTCATCATTGCGAGCCTCGAGGCAGCCGACGCGGACGAGGAAGATCGACAGGACGCGAGGCACCGCGTCGACGCTGCACTAGACGAGCGTGTTCCGGTCCTCGTTCTGTTCTGGGGTGATCCATCGCCATTCGTCGCCCCAGCGCATGCGAACGGGGTCAAGGTTTTCGTGCAGACCGGATCTGTCGAGGAGGCGAAACGCGCGGTGGATTCCGGCGTCGATGCGGTGATTGCACAGGGCGTGGAGGCGGGCGGGCATGTCAGAGCTACTGAATCGTTGTGGGAGGTCTTGCCTGAGGTGGTGAAGGCGATCAGTCCTCTTCCTGTGATCGCGGCGGGCGGAATCGGAAACGGCGCGCAGATCGCCCGAGCCATCGAGTTGGGGGCCCAGGGGGTATCGATGGGCACGCGATTTGTGGCCAGCGAAGAGGCGTGGACGCATCGCGCCTACAAAGAACGGATCGTACAAAGCCACGCTGAGGACACTGTGCTCGGAACGATCTTCGATGTGTGGTGGCCGGATGCTCCGCATCGAGTGCTGCGAAACAGAGTGGTAAGCGAATGGGAGGCAGCAGGCCGACCACCTCCCGGCCAGCGGCCAGGCGAAGGCACCGTTATCGGTAATCGCCGGCGGCCGTGGGGCGATGTACAGGAATGGCCAAGATACGCCGTGGGCATGATTCCACCCGATTTCGATGGTGATCCGGACGACGCACCCATGTGGGCCGGTCAGTCGGTCAGTTCGGTTAACGACATCATGCCGGCGGCGGAGATAGTCCAGCGCCTCGTTCGGGAGGCGGAAGCAGCGCTTGACAAGACCAGCAACCGACCGCCAACCAGCCACCGGGACCAGACCACATAACCGTCCGCGCCACCCTCAGCCTCCCACTCTCAGTAGCACAGCGCTCAAGGCGAATTACCGCAGAGGTAGGTGGTTCGAGTCCACCGCGCCCCACCACTCCTGATATAACGCGAACCGGCGGCGCTGGAAGCCGGTAGGTCGGGAAGATTGCGCTCCTGGATTCGACTCTGATCTCAGCTACCAGTTGCTGCATCAAGGCCTTGCGTTGCGAGTGTGTTCCGCTGCCCATCGCATCGTCGAGTGCTGTCAACACCGCGCCAATCTCGCTGGTCGTCGGTGTCACGATCGATTTGTCGGCAAGCTCCTCTTGAAGCGTCTCACGCTGTGTCCGCAGCACAGCGAGACGACGCTCGAGCTCGTCCATCCGACCGGCCAATCTGCCGGCGGCAAGTGACCCGGACTCGAAGGCGTCAAAGTAACGCTGCAGCGCCTGCTCGGCCTTCTCGATTCTTGCCTCGAGACTTCGCAGCTCAGATCGCTTGCTTGGGAGTGTGGCGTTCGCCTTCTTCATTGCACTAGTCACGGCTCGCTCGATGAGGTCACTGTTCGAGTAAGTCGCTCGCATCGACGCGAGGACGGCATGTTCGAAGGCGTCTGCGGGAAGCCGGTCGGCCTGGCAGCCATGCCGGCCGTAGCGATTGCGCGAGAAGCACGTGTAGTACCTATGCGGTCCCTTGCGTCCGTGCGCAACGGTGCCGAGGAAACGATTCCCGCATTTGCCGCATCGGACAATTCCGCTGAGCAAGTAGTCGCTGCTATTGCTGCGTCGTTTCCACGCCAACTCTTTCCGGGCAGCGAGCGTGGTCTGAGCCGCCTCGAAGGTGTCCTGGCTGACAAGAGCGGCGTGCGGCGCCTCGTAAGACGCGCCTCGGAACTCGATCCGTCCGATGTGGACGGGATTGCAGAGGATGTCGAAGACGGTGACCGCGCTCCATGGGCGACTGGCTCGCGTGTGATGGCCATTACCGTTTAGCCAGTTGGCGACAGCCCTGGTTCCGAGTTTCTTTGTGACGTATAGGTCGAAGATGGTCCGTACTGTTGCCGCTTCAGCCTCATCGGGTTCCAGCTTGGCAACGGCTGGGTTGTAGCGATAGCCATAAGGGTTTGGCCCGCCGAGCCACCCGCCGGCAGCCGCTTTCCGCTCCATGCCGGCGATCACGCGGTCAACGAGCGTGGCGCGTTCGAACTCGGCAAATACGCCAAGCATCTGAACCATCATTCGGCCCGCAGGCGTCCCGGTGTCGAAAGGCTCAGTTGCCGAGCGGAAGACAACATGCGCGTGGTCGAGCTCTTCAAGAATTTGTGCCAGTCCACGCACCGAGCGTGAGAGACGATCGACTCGATAGACGAGCATGAGGTCAAAGCGACCAAGGCGGCCATCGGCGAGTGCGCGCTGCAGCTCAGGTCTCTCCAGAGTGCTACCGGTCATGCGGTCGCTGTACCGGCGCGTGAGCTCCCAGCCCTCCTGGCTAGCGACGTAGGCGCGAAGGCGTGTGTCTTGGGCCTCGAGCGAATAGGGTTGATGCGCCTCGTCGGTCGAGATTCGTGTGTAAGTCGCGACTCTCACTTCGATCCCATCTCCTTCAACTTCCGAGGCTTGCGCGGGAGGCGCAGCGTCGCATACCGATCGCGGCGGTATTCGTCCACCCATTGCCGACTGCTCCGCCAAGTACCGTCCTCGGCTCGAACTGCCTTGAGCCGGGAGCGTTGTGCGGCGTTACGCAGCGCCACGACCGACAGATCTTTCGTGGCCAACGATTCCAGTGGTACGAGCTTCGCAGGCCCTGCCACCGCAGGCAGGACGAAGCGACTGAGGTTGTCAAGGATTGCCCTTGCGAGGATTTCGCCTAAGGGTCCTGGATCGCCTCGATCGGCGCGATGCAGGGCGTCGAGGTAGCGATCTCGAAGGCGCTTCTGGATGATCGCGGGCGGGTAGCCAAGCCGAACCAACAGGAGGTTCATGAGCAAACGGCCGACGCGTCCGTTGCCGTCGATGAAGGGGTGGATGCGTTCGAACGCGGCATGCCTCGCCGCGAGTGCTTCCGCGGCGGGCGACTCGCGAGGCAAGCTGGCCAGGCTATCCACCCAGTCCCGAACCAGCGCTGGTACCTCCGGGTGGCTCGGTGGTTTCATCCCGTGCTTGAAGGCGTGGATGTCATGCCGGCGCCAGTTGCCCGGGCTTTCCTCTGCGGAGGCGTCTGGGTGCGGAGCGATCTCCCAGACGGGGGTCATTGCCAGCCGGTGAACATGGCGGACTTCGGTGAGCGTGAGCAACTTGCCGCTGGTCCAGGGGCCAGAACTCAGTGCTTGGCTGTACACCCACTGAGCTGCGGCAGCGTAGCCGCTGACCTCCAGGTAGTCCTTGAGTTCCTTGCTGCCGACCGCCTTGCCTTCGCGCAGAAGTGCCTCAACTTCTCGCAATACCAAGGTATTGCCCTCCAGGGCGGTTGAGCTGTGGGCCTCGTGGTACCAAATGTCGGTCCATATGCCCTCTGCCTCGTCAGGGGATGGCAACCCGCCGAGGCGAGTTTTCAGCTCCTCGACCATGAAGGCGAGTCGTGCGTGTACCGCTTCCCGGGTGGGTCGGCCGCGCGCAGCGGTCGAGGCGGCCTTCTTAGCTAGGTTGCTCATGTAAGGGCTATTCAATTGTACAACTCAACCTAGTTAGGTTGCTATGCGCGACACAGCTAAATGATCAACGCAACCTATCTTGGTCACGCAGCCTTGCTGTCGTCCGGTCGACGCTCGCAGGCGGGTGCGAGGAGTTCAGCCAGCAGGTCGATGGCACTCTGCCACTGCGCGTCAGAGCAAAGCTCAATGCGGGGCGGCGAGATGACGAGCGGTTCCTGGTCCGGCTCCTGCCTACGCCTGCGCGGAGGTGGACGCCGAGGGGGCCAAGCGCTTGACCCCCGATGCCATAAGTGGGGGTCCGAGTTGGACCCCGGGCCGTGGAGGGGGCCAGAGTCCGGCCCCTCTGAAATCCGAAGGCGCCGGCTCATGCCCCTGCTCCTCCGGCTAAGCGTCGCAGCCACCACTCCGGCTTGCAGATGCTGTCCTCGATCGGGCGATGCGTGCGAGCCAGCCCGGGCATAGAGGCGAGTGGCTGTCTGGCGCGGTCGACACCGTCAGACCAGATCGCGGCCAGCGGTCCGGCCCCGTCGAGGAGGTCGCGGGTGGTGGTCCAAAAGCGGCAGCCCTCCCGATCGGCATCCGCGAAATCACGAAGAAGGTGTCCCAGCTGCTCCTCTCGGGCACCGGATGGAACTACCCAGAGCACCTGATTCGCCGAGGCGTGGGGTCGATCGACGAAGTAGCGAACGTAAGCCTGCAGCTTGGCGCGAAGGCGTCGCGGCTGCTCGGTGCCGCGATCCCATTCCAGGTGGAGGAGTAGTTCGCGGCCTTCAGTGAGAAGGCGACCCCATCCGTCTGGCGTCGGGCCGCGCTCGTCGGACTCTGCATAAGCTGCGGCGATCTCGTGCTCGCCGACCCAGTGGTAGAGGCCGAGGTCTCGAGCGTCCCGGCTGGCAACGCCGAGGCTGACGAAGAACTGATTGGCCTCCAGCTGGTGCACGAGGTGGAAGCGGCGGGCAAGAGCATTCTCGGCGCGCTTGATGAAAGGTCGTGGGTCCTGGTCGCGCCATTCCCCAAGCAGCGCCGCCCCCCGCCGAGCAACGAAATAGATAGACGCGCGGCAGACCCGGCCAGGTCGCGTTGCGGCGCGCCAGCGTGTTAGCAGTCCGTGTTCGAGGAGCCAGTGGAGCCGGTACTGGCAGTTCCGCGGTCCAGGGAAGAAGAGAGCCTGGATCTGGTTCCGGTCGAGGTAGCGGTGCGAGTCCAGCTCTTGCAAGATGGCCAGGTCACGGATGGTCGGTTCGATCTCGTCCTTGGAGCGGTGCGCTCCTTCGCGCTGGAGTTCGAGGATTCGGAAGGGACGTCTGTCTTTGTAGATAGACAGTCCCGAGGACAAATAGGGCCGAATTGAACTCGATGAGGGGTTCACGCTAGGGCATGAAGG
>Ga0209283_10002048_pt1 | contig 11224 bp, 9 predicted proteins | sample CZO8metaG_2_FD_188354 | JGI IMG/M metagenome (GOLD analysis project Ga0209283, IMG submission 188354) | Vadose zone soil microbial communities from the Eel River Critical Zone Observatory, Northern California, USA - CZOApr15con2H1.8 metaG... | ecosystem: Environmental > Terrestrial > Soil >...
CCTTGTAGCCGGAAGCGGCCGAGGACATGCACAGGCGCGAATTGGTATCCACGTTGTTCGTGCCGAGGAGGCCCTTGGCGAGCTTGTTGAAGACGTAGTAGTCCTCGGTGAGGAGCTGGCCGGAGACGTAGAAGGCGACGCTGTCCGCGCCGTGCGCGCGGACGATCGCAGCGAAGCGCGCGGCGGCGTGATCGAGCGCCTCGTCCCACGGCACGCGCCTGCGCGGCTCGCTACGATTGCGACGCAGCTCGGGATGCAGGCCGCGCAAATCGGGCCGGGCGGAGAGGTGCAGCGTCGCTCCTTTGGTGCACAGACGCCCGAAATTGGCCGGATGATCGGGGTCGCCGCGCACCCCGATGATGCGTTCCCCCTCGCTTGCGATCACCACGCCGCAGCCCACACCGCAATAGCAACAAGTTGATTTTGTTTCTTTCATGGCTTGTTTCATGCGCTTTGCGTCATAAAACTTTAGCAATGCTCATGCCATGTCTTCTCGCTGGCACGGCTATTGCACCTTTACGCAAGAGAAAACTATTGCAGTTCTATGACGATGCGAGTGCTGATCGTGGACGAATCGCCCGAGCGCACCGCGGTGCTGCGCGAAGGGCTGGAGCGTGCCGGATACGAAGTCGCCGCGGCGCTCGCTGCGCCGATCGAATTGCTGCGCGCGGTGGAAGAGGTGCAGCCCGAGGTCATCATCATCGACACCGATTCGCCCAGCCGCGACGTGCTGGAGCACGTGGTGATGATCAGCCGCGACGAGCCGCGCCCGATCGTGATGTTCTCGAGCGACGACGCGCCGGACACCATTCGCGACGCCGTGCGTGCGGGCGTTTCGGCCTATGTGGTCGACGGCCTTGACGCCGCGCGCATCAAATCCATCGTCGAAGTGGCGGTCGCGCGCTTCGACGAGCACCAGCGGCTGCGCGCGGAGCTGGTCGAGGCCAACTTGAAGCTCTCGGAGAGAAAGCTCGTCGAGCGCGCCAAAGGCATCCTGATGAAGAGTCGCGGCATCGGCGAGGACGAGGCTTATCAGGCGCTGCGGCGCATGGCCATGGACCGCGGAAAACGCCTCGGCGAAATCGCGCAGCAGGTCATCGAGCTTGCCGGATTGCTCGGTTGATTGCGGCTCAATGTAGTGCGGAGGGAGGCTTTGCCGCACAGCAACAGTGCACGGCTTCTTTCCGCTTCGCGGTTCGTCATCGCACCGTGCGAAGTGTAAGCCCTTGGGGGAATTGAGTTAGGACAGCTCGGGAAGGGGTTGGCATGCCGATTGCGTAATAGCCAGTTGGAGCCGCGACCGACGGTGGTTGCGGCGTGAACAACGGCGTTCACTCGAGGAGGCACATCGCCCTCGCTTGAACGCCGCTTTTTTTTGGAGCTTCGATGAGGAAGACCGCTACGAAAAGAACCGCGCGCCGCAGTTTCATCAAAAAAGCCGGCGCAGTCGGAATCATGAGCCTCGTTCCGGCCGCAGTGCGCAACACCGCCTGGGCGGCGGGCTCGGACGCGCCGGAAAAGACCGAGGTGAAGATCGGTTTCATCCCGCTCACCGACTGCTCCTCGGTGGTGATGGCCTCGGTGATGGAATTCGACAAGAAGCACGGCATCAAGATCATCCCCAGCAAGGAGGCTTCCTGGGCGGCGGTGCGCGACAAGCTGGTGAACGGCGAGCTCGACGCGGCGCACGTCCTCTACGGCCTGATCTACGGCGTGCAGATGGGAATCGGCGGTCCGAAAAAGGACATGGCGATCCTGATGAACCTCAACCACAACGGCCAGGCGGTGACGCTTTCACGCAAGCTCTACGAAAAGGGCGTGAAGGACGGCGCGAGTCTCAAAGCGCTCGTCGACCGCGAAAAGCGCGAATACACGTTCGCCCAGACCTTCCCGACCGGCACGCACGCGATGTGGATCTACTACTGGCTCGCGACGTATGGGATCCATCCCTTCAACGACGTCAAGGCGATCGTGGTGCCGCCGCCGCAGATGGTGGCGAACATGCGCGTGGGCAACATGGACGGCTTCTGCGTCGGCGAGCCGTGGAACAACCGCGCCATCGTCGACAAGATCGGCTTCACCGCCGAGACCACGCAGGGCATCTGGAAGGACCACCCGGAGAAGACGCTCGGCACGACCGCCGAGTTCGTACAGAGGTACCCGAACACCGCACGCGCGATGACCGCCGCTGTCATCGACGCCGGCCGCTGGATCGACGCGTCGCTCTCCAATCGCCAGAAGACCGCCGAGACCGTCGCCGACAAATCCTACGTCAACACCGACAAGGAAGTGATCCTCGCGCGCATGCTCGGCCGCTACGACAACGGCATCGGCAAAACCTGGGACGACCCGAACACCATGAAGTTCTACAACGACGGTTACGTCACCTTCCCGTTCCTCTCCGACGGCATGTGGTTCATGACCCAGCACCGCCGCTGGGGCCTGCTCAAGGAAGACGTCGATTACCTCGCCGTCGCGAAGAAGGTGAACCGCATCGATATCTACAAAGCGGCGGCGGCCGCGACCCAAACGAGTCTCCCGAAGGAGCCCACGCGCAGCGCCAAGCTGATCGACGGCGTGGTCTGGGACGGCAAGGACCCGAAGCGGTACGCCGGCGCGTTCAAGATCAAGGTCGCCTGAGGGGAGTTACCGAAACAGGAGCCGACGATGAGCGCCGTTTCCGCCACCGTGCGTACGCTGCAGCCGCCTCTCGCCCAAGTCGGGCCCGCCGAGGAGTCGGCAAAGCTGCATCCGGCGATGAACCAGGCGAGCTCGGCCGCCGAACCGCCGCTGTACGTGCGCACCAGGGCGCCGGATTGGCTGCCGCGGGTGCTCGCGCCGATCATCGGCTTCGCATTGTTCGTTTTGCTCTGGGAGATCCTCGCAAGGACCGGCGGCCGGCTGCCCGATCCCCAGTCGACCTGGCATTCGGCGCTCGAGGTGTTCGGCAATCCGTTCTACAAGAAAGGGCCGAACGACCAGGGCATAGGCTGGAACGTGCTCACCTCACTCGGGCGGGTCGGTGTCGGTTTCGGCATGGCGGCGCTCGTCGGCATCCCGCTCGGCTTCATGCTGGGACGCTTCCGTTTTCTCTCCGACATGGCGGCGCCGATCATCAGTATTCTCAGGCCGGTCTCGCCGCTCGCCTGGCTGCCGATCGGCCTGATGGTGTTCAAGGCCGCCAACCCCGCCGCGATCTACGTCATCTTCGTCTGCAGCCTGTGGCCGATGATCGTGAATACCGCGGTCGGCGTGCGCCAGATACCTCAGGACTATCTCAACGTGGCGCGGGTTCTCAATCTTTCGGAGTGGATAGTGTTCAGGAAGATCCTTTTTCCGGCGGTGCTCCCCTACATGATCACCGGCGTGCGCCTGTCGATCGGCGTGGCGTGGCTGGTGATCGTCGCCGCGGAGATGCTCACCGGCGGCGTCGGCATCGGCTTCTGGGTGTGGGACGAATGGAACAACCTCAACGTCCAGCACATCATCATCGCCATCTTCACGGTCGGCATCGTCGGCCTCGCGCTCGAACAGCTGATGATCCTCTTCGCCCGCCGCTTCAGCTACGAGTGAGCAGGGTATGACCGACAGGTACTTGCAAATCGACAAAGTGCGCAGGGTGTTCGAGACGAAGAAAGGGCCGTTCTGCGCGCTCGAGGAAATCAGCCTCGACATCCGCGCCGGCGAGTTCGTTTCGCTGATCGGGCACTCCGGCTGCGGCAAGTCGACGCTGCTCAACATCGTGGCAGGGCTCCTCAAGCCGACCGACGGCCACGTTCTGCTCGCCGAGCGCGAAGTGACCGGACCGGGTCCCGACCGCGGCGTGGTGTTCCAGAACCATTCCCTGCTGCCCTGGCTCACCTGCTTCGAGAACGTCCAGCTCGCGGTGGAGCGCGTGTTCGCGACGGAAAAGAAGGCTGCTAGGAAAGAGCGCGTGCGCCGCGCCCTGGAGCTCGTGCAACTCGGGCAAGCCCAGCACAAGTATCCGCACGAGATCTCCGGCGGTATGAAGCAGCGCGTCGGCATCGCCCGTGCGCTTTCGATCGAGCCGAAGGTTCTGCTGCTCGATGAGCCGTTCGGCGCGCTCGATGCCTTGACGCGGGCGCACCTCCAGGACGAGCTGATGCGGATAGTCGCCGGGAATAAACAGGGCAGCACGGTGCTCATGGTGACGCACGACGTCGACGAAGCCGTGCTGCTCTCCGACCGCGTGGTGATGATGACAAACGGCCCTGCCGCGACCGTCGGCGAAATCCTCACCGTGGACCTGCCGCGGCCGCGCGAGCGCCTCGCGCTGGCCGGCCACCCGCGCTATATGGCTTACCGCGCCGCGGTGCTTAAGTTCCTGTACCAGAAGCAGCTGAAAGAAGCCGCGTGAGCCGGTAAGCCATGAGCGCCCGGCAGAAGCTCGTGGTAGTGGGGAACGGGATGGCCGGCGTGCGCACGCTGGAGGAGCTGCTCAAGCTCGCCCCGAAGCGTTACGAGATCGCGGTGTTCGGTGCCGAGCCGCACCCCAACTACAACCGCATCCTGCTTTCGCCCGTACTCGCCGGCGAGCTCCCGATCTCCGAAATCGTCCTCAACGATCTCGACTGGTATCGCTCGCACGGCATCGGGCTGCACCTGAACAAGCTTGTCACGCGCGTCGACCGAGCCGCGCGCAGGGTGATCGCGGCCGACGGAACCGAGGAACGCTACGACCGGTTGCTGCTTGCAACCGGCTCGACGCCGTTCATCCTGCCGGTGCCGGGCAACAATCTCCAGGGCGTGCTGACCTACCGCGATATCGAGGACACGAACGGCATGATTCTCGCCGCTTCCCGGTACCGGGCTGCGGTCGTGATCGGCGGCGGCCTGCTTGGACTCGAGGCGGCGAACGGCCTGCGCGCCCGCGGCATGGACGTGACCGTGGTGCACCTCATGCCCTGGCTGATGGAGCGTCAGCTCGATGCGACGGCCGCAGAAATGCTTCGTGTGGCGCTGGAGGCGCGCGGCATCCGGTTCCGCCTCGCCGCGCAGACCGAGGCGATGCTGCGCGGCCTCTCGGGCCGGGTCGGAGCCGTGAGAATCAAGGACCAGGACACGATCACCGCAGATCTCGTAGTCATGGCGGCCGGCATCCGCCCCAACACCGCGCTCGCCGAGCAAGCTGGTCTGCATTGCCAGCGCGGCATCGTGGTGAACGATACGATGCAGACATTCGACCCGCGCATCTACGCGGTCGGCGAGTGCGTCGCCCATCGCGGCGTGACCTACGGCCTAGTCGCGCCGCTCTACGAGCAGGCGCGCATCTGCGCCATGCATCTCGCGGAATGCGGTCCCGGCCGGTACGAGGGCTCGGTGGTGTCGACCAAGCTCAAGGTGACCGGCATCGATCTGTTCTCGGCCGGCGATTTCATGGGCGGCAGCAGAACAGAAGCGCTCGTGCTGCACGATTCCCAGGGTGGGGTCTATCGCAAGATCGTGCTGAGGGACGACCGCCTAGCCGGAGCGCTGCTCTACGGCGACACCTCGGGAGCGGGGTGGCTGCTCGAGTTGATGCGCAGCCGCGAGAACGTCGCGCCAATCCGCGACGCGCTCGCATTCGGACCCGAAGCTGCCGCGGCGCTGGAACAGGCGCAAGGACGCCCCGCACTCGAGCGATCAGAGGAAGAGCCGCCGCAACGGAAGGTCGCCTGATGAGCGTGCCCGACGAACTCACCGAAGAGCAGAAGCAGTATCTCGCCGGATTCGCGAGCGGACAGGCGGCGGCTCGCGCTCCCAGGGGCGTGGTGCCAGGAGCCGGCGGGCCGGCTGGACCGGAAGCGATCCACTTTCGCGCGCAGAACCATGTGCTCGCCGAAGGCAAGAAGCTCGTCGCAGAGGAAGAAGCCAAGCGCAAGAAAAATCCGCTCGACATGTGGGACGAGCTCACCGCCAACGCGCGCGACGGGAAATTCCCCAAGGGCACCGACGTATTCCTCTACAAGTTCCACGGCCTGTTCTACGTCGCGCCCGCGCAGGACGCGTTCATGTGCCGCCTGCGCATCCCGAACGGCATCCTATCCGCGCACCAGTTCCGCGCCGTGGCGGAGCTCGCGCAAGCCTATGGGGGCGGGTACGTGCACGTCACCACCCGCGCCAATCTCCAGATCCGCGAGATCAAACCCACCGACGTCGTGGGCGTGCTTACGGGTTTGGCACAGGCAGGCCTGACCTCGCGCGGCGCGGGCGCCGACAACATCCGCAACATCACCGGTAACGCCACGGCCGGCATCGATCCGCAGGAGCTGTACGACACGCGTCCGCTCGGCCTGGAGCTCCACCATTACATTCTCAACCACCGCGAGATGTATGGCCTGCCGCGCAAGTTCAACATCGCCTTCGACGGCGGCGGCGCGGTGGCCTCGCTCGAGGACACGAACGACATCGGCTTTTCCGCGGTGCGCGTCGAGGCGGGCAAAGCCGTGCCGCCCGGCGTTTATTTCCGCGTCGCAGTCGGCGGCATAACGGGCCATCGCGATTTCGCGCGCGACCTGGGCGTGCTGATCAAGCCCGAGCAGTGCGTTCCGGTCGCGGCAGCGCTGGTACGGGTGTTCATCGAGCACGGCGATCGCACCGACCGCAAGAAGGCCCGCATGAAATACGTGCTCGATCGCTTCGGCCTTGAGAAATACCTGGATGAAGCCGAGAAGCACCTGCCGGCAAAGCTCGTGCGCTTTCCGCCCGCCGAGTGCTCGCCGCGCCCCGCGCTCGATCGACTCGGGCACATCGGCGTGCACCCGCAGAAGCATGCGGGCAAGTTCTATGTGGGCGTCGTGCTCCCGGCGGGCAGGCTGGAATGCGAGCAGATGCGCGGGCTCGCCGCCATCGCCGAGCGCCACGGCAGCGGCGCGATCCGGCTGACGGTGTGGCAGAACCTGCTCGTCTCCGACATCGACGCCGGATCGCTCGACGCGGTGAAGCGCGAGATCGAAGCGCTTGGGCTCGCCTGGCGCGCGAGCAACGTGCGCGCCGGCCTCGTGGCCTGCACGGGAAACCGCGGCTGCAAGTTCTCCGCGAGCGACACCAAGCGTCACGCGGCGGATATCGCGAACCATCTGGACGCCAGGCTCGCGTTCGATGTGCCGGTCAACATCCATCTCACCGGCTGCCCGAACTCCTGCGCGCAGCACTACATCGGAGACATCGGGCTGCTGGCGACGAAGGTTTCGACCGGGGAGGACAGCGAGATCGAGGGCTATCACCTTTACCTGGGAGGCGGGTATGGCACCGATCGCGCACTCGCACGGGAAGTGCTGCGCGACGTGCCTGCCGGGGACGTTCCGCAGGCGATCGAGCGTGTGCTCGCCGCCTATGTCCTGGAGCGAAAGAGCGAGGCCGAGTCGTTCCGCGAGTTCGCCGCCCGTCTGAGCGTCGACCGGCTGCGCGCGCTCGTGCGCAGCGAGCTCGCACAGGCAGCCTGAGGCGGCCATGGGCGATGTGACCGATCCGCTGCAGCTCATCCCGGGGACCGCGCCGTTTTCGCCCGCGCAACGCGCCTGGCTGAGCGGCTTCTTTGCCGGAATGATGGCCGAAGAGGCGCAGGCCGCGGCGACTCCGGCCGCCGCGCCGGCGGCGGGGCCGGAAGAAGATTTTCCATGGCACGAGCCGACGCTTGCGCTCGGGGAGCGCATGAAGCTCGCCGAAGGCAGGCCGTTTGAGCGCAAGCTCATGGCGGCGATGGGGCAACTCGACTGCGGCCAATGCGGGTATCTATGCAAGACTTACGCGGAAGCGATCGCCGAGGGGACCGAACGCGATGTCAACCGCTGCGTTCCCGGCGGCAAGGCGACCGCGAAGAAATTGAAGGAAATGCTCGCCGACAAGCCGGTCGTCGCCGTCGTGCGCGCAAAGCGGGCGCCCGCTCAAGCGGCAAAGGCCGAAGACGATCCGGCCGGCTACAGCCGCGATCGGCCGGTGCTCGCGCGGCTCCTGCGCAGCGAGCCGCTCAATGCGCCTTCCGCGGAAAAGCAAACGCAGAACGTGGTCCTGTCGCTCGCTGGCACCGGCGTGGAATACGCGCCCGGAGATTCGCTTGGAGTATGGGCGAGCAACTACGGCGAGGAAGTGGAGTTGCTGCTTTCCATCCTGCGCGCGAAAGGATCGGAGCCCGTCACCCTGGCGAGCGGGGAGCGGGTGAGCGCCCGGGAGGCGCTGCTGAAACGCTGCAATCTGCGCGAGGCAGGCGAGGACCTGTACCGGCTGCTGTCGGAGCACGCAAAAAACGACACCGAAGCGGCGCAGCTCGCGTGTCTTGCCGACGGCGAAGCGGACTCGGAGAAAAACGGCGTGCACGACGTCTTCGACCTGCTGGTGAAGTTCCGCTCGGCTCGGCCGCCGCTGGCCGAGTTCGTCGCCGCGCTCAGCTCCCTGCAGCCGCGGCTCTATTCCATCGCGTCGTCGCAGCGCTGCCACCCGGGCGAAGTGCATCTCACCGTCGCGGTGGTCGACTACGAGCTCGATCGCCGCGGTTACCTGGGCGTCGCCTCGAACTTTTTCGCCGAGCGTCTGCGCCTTGGCCGCCGGGTGCCGGCATACGTGCAACGCGCCCACAACTTCAGCCTGCCCGACGATCCCGCGGCGCCCATCGTCATGGTGGGGCCGGGCACGGGCGTCGCGCCGTTCCGCGCCTTTCTTCAGGAGCGCGCGGCAAGCCGCGCGCCGGGGAAGAACTGGCTGTTCTTCGGCAACCAGCACCGCAGCTGCGACTTCCTTTATCGGGGCGAGCTGGAGGGCTATTTGAAAAGGGGAGTGCTTGCGCGCCTGGACACAGCCTTCTCACGAGACCAGGCGGGCAAGATCTACGTGCAGCATCGCATGCGGGAAAACGCGGCGGAGTTGTGGCGCTGGATGACCGCAGGCGCGTGTATCTACGTCTGCGGCGACGCGAAGAAAATGGCGGCCGACGTGGACGCGGCGCTTGCCGGCATCGTCGCGGAACAGGGCGGGATGGACATGTCCGCCGCCAAGAAATACCTCGCGGACCTCGCCAAGTCCGGGCGCTATCAGCGCGACGTTTATTAGACCCCGGCTTCCACGGCGGCGATCTCTTCGAGCACGCGCTCGGGAGCGAGGTCGTTCATGCACTTGAAATGCCCGAGCGGGCACTCGCGCGCGTAGCACGGGCTGCATTCGATCCCGGTCCGCACCACGCGCGCCTTCGCGGAGAGCGGCGGCGTGTGCTCGGGGCTGGACGAGCCGTACAGCGCCACGACCGGCCGGCCCACGCCGGCGGCGACGTGCATCAGCCCGGAGTCGTTGCTCACCACGACTTCGGCGAGCGAGAGCAGGTCGATCGCGCTCGCGAGATCGGTCCTGCCGCACAGGCTCGCCGCGGCGCCTTCGCTCGCGCGCGCGATCTCCTCGCCGATGTCGCGATCCTTTTCCGAACCGAACAGCCAGACGGCGCAGCCTTGCGCGCCGAGCTTGCGCGCGAGCGCGGCGAAATGCCGGACCGGCCAGCGCTTGGCGGGCCCGTACTCGGCGCCGGGGCAGAAAGCGACCACGGGCTTCGCGCGCGAGAGCCCCAGCCGGTTCAGCGTGATAAGAAGGTTCGCCTGGTCGACGCGCAGTCTCACCTCGGGCAGCGGCCGCGCGGGCGAAGCGCCCGGCTTTTCGGCAAGCTGCGCGTAGCGCTCGGCCATCAGCGGCAGCCGTTTCTCGTCGAGCTTGTGCACGAGATTCAGCAGCCCGTAACGCGATTCACCGACGAATCCGACGCGAAGGGGAATCCCCGCGAAGAACGGAGTCAGCGCCGACTTGAAGGTATTGGGCAGCACGATCGCCTCGTCGTAACCGCGCTCGCGCAAGGCGCGGCCCAGGCGCCAGCGCGCCGAGAGCTTGAGCTCGCCGCGCCCGAACGGCGCTTCGATGACTTCCCCGATCTCGGGCATTCTGCGCAGCACGGGCGCGGTCCAGCCCGGCGCGAGCGCGTCGATGACGACCCCGGGAAGCTTTTTTTTCAGGCGCGCAAGGAGCGGCTGGGCGAGCAGCGCGTCGCCGATCCAGTTCGGCGCGACGACGAGGATCTTCGGCACGAGAGGGCTCAGTGGCCCTTTGGACGCTGGCCCTTGTAGACGTAGCGCGTGCCGCAGTAGGGACACAGCATCTGGCCCGCCTTCGCGACGTCGAGGAACACCCGGGGATGCATGGACCACACGGGAGATTTCGGCGTGGGGCAATGCAAGGGAAGATCGGTCTCGGTCACCTCGACGACGCGGCTCGTCTGGTCGTTCGCGCCCATCAGGCTTTTTCTTTCGACGCCTTCGCCGGTTTCTTCTCGTGCACGGGCGAGAGCCAGTCCCTGTGCTTGGCGACCTTGCCGGCGACCACGTCGAAGAACAGCTTCTGGATCTTGGCCGTGACCGGTCCGCGCGAGCCCGAGCCGATCACGCGAGCGTCGAGCTCGCGGATCGGCGTGACCTCGGCCGCCGTGCCGGTGAAGAAGGCCTCGTCGGCGATGTAGACGTCGTCGCGGGTGATGCGCCGGGAAACGACCTCGTAGCCGAGCTCCGTCGCGAGCTCGATCACCGAGGCGCGCGTGATGCCCGAGAGCGCCGAAGTCAGCTCCGGCTCGTGGAGCTTTCCGTCCTTGACGAGGAAGAGGTTCTCGCCCGAGCCCTCGGCGACGAAGCCGTCCACGTCGAGGAGCAGGCCCTCGTCGTAGCCGTGCTGGGTCGCCTCGAGGTTCGCGAGGATCGAATTCGGATAGGTGCCGGCCATCTTGGCGCGCGCCATCGTGACGTTGATGTGGTGGCGCGCGTAGGACGAGGTCTTGACCCGGATGCCTTTGTCGATCGCCTCCTGGCCGAGATAAGCGCCCCAGGGCCAGGCGGCGATCGCGACGTGCACGGTCGCGCCGATCGGCGACACGCCCATCTTTTCCGAGCCGTAGAACGCGATCGGCCGGATGTAGCAGGACTCGTGCTCGTTGGCGCGCACCACTTCCTTCTGCGCTTCGATGAGCGTCTCGCGGCCGTAGGGGATCTTCATCATGTAGATGTGCGCCGAGTTGAACAGGCGCTCGGTGTGCTCGCGCAGCCTGAATATCGCCGTGCCTTCGACGGTCTTGTAGGCCCGCACGCCCTCGAACACCGCGAGGCCGTAGTGCAGCGAGTGCGTCAGAACGTGGGTGGTCGCGGAACGCCAGGGCACGAGCTTGCCGTCGTACCAGATGAATCCGTCGCGATCGGCCATCGACATG
>Ga0209283_10002080_pt1 | contig 11122 bp, 7 predicted proteins | sample CZO8metaG_2_FD_188354 | JGI IMG/M metagenome (GOLD analysis project Ga0209283, IMG submission 188354) | Vadose zone soil microbial communities from the Eel River Critical Zone Observatory, Northern California, USA - CZOApr15con2H1.8 metaG... | ecosystem: Environmental > Terrestrial > Soil >...
CAGACCGATTTCCCGCCCCACAGATTTCTTCAGGGATTGCAGTGAATCCACAACCGCCGGTGGCATGAAGCCTCCTGCGCACAAAATGCATTCGAATTCGGAGTCAGGCGAAACTCAATGAGAAGAGGACGGCGTCCGGGACTTGCCCCACCTTCCGAGCTCCCATTTTGCAATCGATTCCGTGTGCACCTCATCCGGCCCATCGGCCAGGCGCAGCGTGCGCACGTTGGCCCACGCGCTCGCCAGAAATGTGTCTTGCGAAACGCCCGCGCCCCCATGCGCTTGGATCGCCCGATCCAGCACACGCAGAGTCACGTTCGGGGCCACCACTTTGATCATCGCAATTTCCGACCGCGCCGCCTTATTCCCCACCGTATCCATCATGTACGCGGCCTTGAGCGTCAATAGCCGCGCCTGCTCGATCTCCATGCGAGACGCAGCAATATCCGCGCGTATCGTGCCTTGTTCAGCCAGCGTTTTTCCGAATGCCACCCGCGCCTGCACGCGCTTGCACATCGTTTCCAGGGCGCGCTCGGCCACGCCGATGCAGCGCATGCAATGATGAATTCGCCCGGGCCCCAGCCGCCCCTGCGCGATTTCGAATCCGCGCCCTTCGCCCAGCAGCAGATTCGAAGCCGGCACGCGAACATTCTCAAAGGAAATCTCCGCATGACCGTGCGGCGCGTGGTCGTAGCCAAACACGCTCAGCAGTCTGACGATTCTCACGCCCGGTGAGTCCAGCGGCACAAGTATCATCGACTGCTGCTTGTGCGCGGGCGCTGCCGGGCCAGTCTTGCCCATGAAAATCGCAATCTTGCAGCGCGGGTCGCCCGCGCCCGACGACCACCATTTCCTGCCGTTGATCATGTAGTTGTTGCCCGTTCGAACGATGCTTGCACTGATGTTCGTCGCGTCCGATGACGCCACTTCCGGCTCCGTCATCGCAAAGCATGATCGAATCTCCCCCGCCAGCAGCGGCTTCAGCCATTTTTCTTTCTGCTCCGGCGTGCCGTAGCGCGCAAGCACTTCCATATTTCCCGTGTCCGGCGCCGAGCAGTTGAACACTTCCGGCGCCATCGCGCTTCGGCCCATAATTTCACACAATGGCGCATATTCGAGATTGGTCAATCCCGCGCCGTTTTCGTCGTTGGGCAAAAAAAGATTCCAGAGTCCCGCGGCCTGCGCCTTGGGCTTCAGTTCTTCAATGATTCTTGTCGGTTTCCACCGGTCGCGCTCGATCTCCTCGTAAAACCGCTTTTCGTTGGGATAAACATTCTCATCCATGAACGCCCGAACGCGCCGCTCCAAGTCCTTGGTCTTCTCGCTAAAGTCGAAGTGCATGGATTCCGCCTATCTGCCGGTAACAGCTGGAGCGTGGCGTTTCAGATTCCGGTCACTCGGCAGAATGCGTTGCCGCCGGTTTGCCGCCTGGGAAGATGCTCTTCACAATGACGTACAGCACGGGAATAAATAGCAGGTTTAGCGTCGTGGCCGCAATCATGCCCCCGAAAACCGTGGTGCCCACGGACATCCGCCCCGCTCGCCCGGCGCCCCGCGCGAGCACCAGCGGCACGACGCCTAGGATAAACGCGAAGGAAGTCATCAGGATGGGACGAAGGCGAATGCGCGCCGCTTCGATCGCGGCCTCCACCGTGGACATCCCTTTCGCCCGAAGCTGCTCCGCGAACTCCACGATCAAAATCGCATTCTTGCTGGCCAGGCCGATCAGCATTACCAACCCGATCTGGCAGTAGACATCATTCTGAAGTCCGCGCAATGCCTGCGCCCCAATCGCTCCCAAAAGCGCAATCGGCACCGCCAGCAGCACGATGAACGGCAGCACAAAGCTTTCATACTGTGCCGCCAGCGTCAGGTACACCACCACCAGTCCCAATCCGAAAAGGATGAAGGCTTTGCCGCCGGACTGCAGCTCTTCCAGCGAAATCCCGCTCCATTCGAACGTCATCCCTTGCGGCAGAACTCTCTTCGCCAAGTCTTCCATGGCGGCGATTCCTTCGCCCGTGCTTTTTCCCGGCGCTGCCGACCCGTCAATCTCCGCGGATCGGAAAAGATTGTAATGGCTGATCACTTGCGGATTCGCGGTCTGCTCGACCGTCACGACGTTATCGAGCGGAATCATCTTCCCCGTGTCGGAGCGCAAATAGTATTGCCGGATATCTTTCGGCTGTGAGCGATAGCGGCTGTCCGCCTGCACGTACACGCGGTACGACCGGTTGTTGAAATCGAAATCGTTCACGTACACCGAGCCCATGTAGACCTGCAGCGCGTTGGTCACCTGACTTAGCGGCACCTGCAGGCTCTTGGCTTTTTCTCGGTCGATCCGCACCAGGTATTGCGGGTCGTTGGCCGTATAGCCGGTGAATAGCCCAACCAAATCCTTGCTCGCGTTTCCTTCTGCCACCAGCTTGTTGGCCGTGTCGGCGATTGCCTGAAGCGAATTTCGCCCCAGGTCTTCAAGCTGAAACTGGAAACCGCCGAATGTTCCGAGACCCTGCACTGCCGGCGGATTGAAAGGCACGACCAGCGCTCCCGGAATCGCAAACAGTTGCCCGCGCAATCGCTGAATGATCGCCGCCGCCGTATGCTCTTCGCCTTTTCGCTCGGCGAACGGTTTCAAGCTGCTGAACACCAGTCCGCGATTCGGCGCACCGCCGCCAAAGCTGAACCCAGGCAGAGAAAATGCTCCGGCGATCTCCGGCACGTGCGAAAGCGTTTCTTCCACTTTGCCGCAGATGTCCCGCGTGTACTGCAGCGATGCGCCTTGCGGTGCCTGCACCGCAACAATCAGGTAACCCTGATCGTCTTCCGGGATGAACGCCCGCGGAACCTTGTTGTAGAGCCAATAGGTCACTCCCAGCGCCGCAAAAAAGACCATCAGTGCCGCGAAGCGCCACCCAATCGCTTGGCGAACCGTCTTGCGGTAGAAATCGGTGCCCGAAGTAACCACCACATTAAATGCCTTGAAGAACCGCCCTTGCGCTCGCTCGCGATGCCGGCCTAGAAAAATCGCCGAGAGCGCCGGTGTGAGCGTCAGCGCGTTGAACGCGGAGATGGAAACTGAAAACGCAATTGTCAGCGCGAATTGCCGGAACAGAATTCCCGTGGTTCCCGGGAACAGCGCCACCGGCACGAAAACCGCGACGAGCACCAGCGACGTCGCGATCACCGCGCCGGCCACTTCCTTCATCGCCACCGACGCGGCGTTGTGCGGCTCCGTGAGCCCTTCCATGATGTGCCGCTCGACGTTTTCGATCACCACAATTGCATCATCAACTACCAGCCCCGTCGCCAGAGTAATCCCGAAGAGCGTCAGCGTATTGATCGAAAATCCCAGCAGCTTCACGAACACGAACGTCCCGATCAAGGAAACAGGAATCGTGATCGCGGGAATGAATGTGCTTCGCCAATCTTGCAGAAATATATAGATCACCGCGATCACCAGGAAAATCGCTTGTAAGAGTGTGATCAGCACGTCGCGGATCGATTCGCCGATGACCGTGGTCGTATCGAATGCCACCGCATACTTCAACCCTGGCGGGAAATTCTTGGAGAGCCGCAGAAGCTCTGCCTTTGCCGCTTCATCCACGTCCAATGCATTCGCTCCCGGAAGCTGCGTGACGCCAAAGCCAACTGCATCATGCCCGTTGAAGCGCACTATCAAGTCGTAATTCTCGGCGCCGAGCTCAGCGTGCCCGACGTCTTTCAACCGCACGAGTGTCCCATCCGCCCCGGACTTCAAAATAATGTTGTCGAACTGCGCCGCGTCGGTGAGCCGCCCAACCGCCCTCACGCTGATCTGGAACGCCTGTCCCTCCGGCGCAGGGGGTTGCCCGATTTGTCCCGCCGCCACCTGAACGTTTTGTTCCTGCAGCGCATTGAGGACCGTCGTGGCCGTCAAGCCGCGCTGCGCCATCCGCGCCGGATCGAGCCACAAGCGCATGGCGTACTTGCGCTCGCCAAAAATGAATGCATCGCCGACGCCCGGCACGCGTTTCAGCGCATCGCGCACGTACACATCGATGTAGTTGCTCAGGAAAAGACTGTCGTACTCGCCGCTCTCTGAATAAACGCCCGCGCCGAACACGAAGCCGCTGAACTGCTTCGTGATGATGACGCCGGTGTTCTTCACTTCGTTCGGCAGGCGGCCCAGCGTCTGGCTCACTCGGTTCTGCACGTCCACTGCGGCCAGATCGATATCCCGCGTCACGTCAAAAATCACGTTGATCTGGCTCGTCCCGTTGTTGCTGCTCGTCGACGTGATGTATTTCATCGACGGAACACCGTTAATGGCTTGCTCCAGCGGAATTGTCACCGCGGACTCCACAGTTTGCGCATTCGCGCCGATGTAATTGCTCGTCACAATCACTTGCGGCGGCGCCAGGTTTGGAAATTGGGCGATTGGCAGCGTAGGGATGGAGATTGCGCCCGCGAGAATAATCATCAGCGCGCAGACCGTGGCAAACACCGGGCGCCGGATGAAGAAATCAACAAACAAGGCTGGGGTCCGCCTTTGCTCGGGTTGGGAAGGGAGCGCTCATCGCGTGCGGGGCACTCAGCGTGTTGTCGTGGTTTTCGCGTCGCCAGGTTTGGCGTCACTCTGGATTTGTTCCGCCACCGCCGCGCCGTCCTGCAGGAATTGTGTGCCGGAGACGATGACGTGGTCTCCGGGTTTCAGCCCGTCGAGCACCGCGAAATCATTGCCCACCGTGTCACCCAGCCGCAGAAGTCTTTGCCGTGCCACGGTTCCTTTGCCCTCATTCATCGCCACGAACACGAACGATTGCCCGTTGATCCGCGTCACCGCCAGCACTGGAACGACCGTTCCTTCATGCGAGCTCCAGCTCACTTGCGCCCGCACCTGTTGCGAAATGCGCAGACTGCTTCTCGCATTCGCAACAGCTGCCTTTGCCAGCACCGTCTGCGTATCGGTGTCCACCTGCGTCGAGACAAAGGTAATCCGCGTGTCGGAGACGGCATTCCCCGCGTCATCCAGCAGCCGCACCGGCAGCCCCATTTTCAATGCCTTCGCGCGGTCCGCCGGAACATAGATGTACGCCTCGAGTTCTCCCGGTTCATCGACGGTCGTCAGCAGCGTCGAAAAGCTCACGCGGTCGCCCACGTGCACCGGAATGTCTCCGACAATCCCGCCCCTCGGCGCGCTCGCCTGGTAGTAGCGCAGCTCCACTTTTTGCTGCCTTACTTGCTCCTCGAGCGACTTCACCTGCCCGGCCACCGCGTCATAGTTCGATTGCGAATTGTCCAGATCCTGCTTGCTGATGACTCCCGCGTCAAACAGTCTCTTCGCCCGGTCCAGTGAGACTTTCGCCAGTCTCAGGTTTGCTTCTTGCGCTGCGAGCGTTGCCTCCACGCTGCTCACTGCGGCTTCCTGTTTCAGCGGATCGATCTGCAGCAGCGGCGTGCCCGCCGTTACGTGGTCCCCGGACTTCACAAGAATCTTGATGATTTGCCCTTCCACGAGTGGGTTGATCGCCGCGGAATGCCGCGATTTCAGCACGGATAGATACTCCGTCGTGTCGGGGATCTTGGCCGATTTTGCAATCCGTACCTGAACCGGGAAAGCGGGAGTCACCCCTCCGCCCGGTCCGCCCGCCGCCGTTTTTTGACCGCATCCGATAGCGCACAACGCTGCCGTGGCCAGTACCGCCCAGGCAGGCGCGCGCCAGCGCTCACTATTGCGTTGTATTCGGCCCGAACCACCCATTGCTCGGCCTTCTCCGGAAGCGCAGCGCATGATGATACGACACCCCTGCGCCTTCATCAAATTTATGTCGATATTTTTGTTAGACGCGCGGGAAGCGGCCCGGTTATATACCGGGCGCTAGTAGAAATCGCTCGGGTCAATCCGCTTACCGGACAGACCCAGTTGCAGGATTTCCATCCGCTCGGGCCGGTCGAATACCTTGCCGGGGAAGAACCTTTTCGTGAGCACGCGGACTCCGCCGAAGGCGATCCCCAGCACGAAAGCCATCAGAATGAAAATCCCCGTGCCGATGAAAATCCTGGCAAGAACGCTCGACCACGGCGGGTCCGTCAGTGTCTGGCTCGGTTCATTCCAGGTCACCTGCGTCTCGTAGTTCACAGCCTTCCGCAGCGCTTCGGCAAAAGCTGGAGAGGACGGCGAAAGCACCAGCGAAAGCACCGATCCCTTGCGCTCAATGACCGTTCCGGCCTGTTTTGCCGCGGCCGGCAGGGCTTGCTCCAAATGGTGAAGGTGCTGCTCCGCTAGCTGCGGCGTCGGATATTCCAGAATGACCAAAACTCCCGCTGTCTTATTCCTGTCGGAATATCGGGCGATCATCGCCTCCGCGCCCGCGGAAAAACCCGCAGCATCCACTAACCCCATGGATCCTCGCTGATCCAGCGCGGCAAGCGCCTCCCGAAACGCGTGTGGGCCGAGCGCATAACGCTCGCTTCCAAGCACGCGTCCTTGCGCAGGCAGGTAGGTGCGCACCGGCGGCAGCGGCGTGCGGTCGGCCTTGGAGCGCAAATGCTCAACGAGATCGCGCAGATCTCCGAGCGACGCATTCTGCAAGGAATCAACCAGCGCAACTAGGTTCCCTATAAGAATAATCGCCCGGTCGTGACTGACGTAGGACGACTGCCCCAAGTCGGAAGGCGTCATTCCCGGCGCCAGCAGGTAGGTGTAAACCTCGTACGCGCTGCTTGGATCGCGCAGCGCCAGCAGCGTCACAACCAGCTGTGATTTGCCGCTGACGTATACCCTGTGCTCGTTCCGCAGCGCCTTACCCTCCAGGAGAATCTCGTGATCTTTTCCCGTGGTGCCTGTCAGGTCTTCGCCCACGCCGCTTCCAGGAGAGGGAAGAGCAGATGCAGTGGGCCCTGCTTGCCAGCTACCGAATTTGTCCGGGAGATACTGCTGGGCGGAGAGGCACGTCCCGCTCAGAAGAGCGAGGGCGCAGGCGTAAAGTATATGGCGGCGCATCCCTGGCATCTATTAGACACTGACAGATTACCGTTGGTTCCGGGATTGTTCAACCGGCATGGCCGCCGCGGGACGGTTGGGAGCGTTCTTGCCTGGCGTGTTGACCGTAACGCTGTTCAAGCTCTGGAGGTAACTTACGACGCCCTGGTACAGCCCTTCCGCGACGCGCTGCCGGTACTCCGGCTTCTTCAGCAATTGCTCGTCGGCAGGGTTACTGAGGAATGAAATCTCCGTCAGGATCGACGGCATGTCCGCGCCGATCAGCACCACAAACGGGGCCTTGCGCACGCCGCGGTCCTTCACTCCCCTGGCGGATTTCTGAACCCGCTTCGCGAGCGATCCTTGGATGTCTTCTGCAAATTCTTTCGACTCGTCGATCTTTTCGTTGCGGGCAATTTTCTTCACCAGGTCTTCCAGGTCGTGGACCCCGCCCTGCGCCGTAGCATTTTCTCGCGCCGCCACTTCCATCGCTTCGGGCGAGCCCTTCAGGTTTAAATAATACGTCTCAACGCCTCTCGCCGCATGGTCGTGGCTCGAATTTGCGTGTATCGAGATGAATAAGTCGGCCTTGGCCTGGTTCGCGATATTCGTGCGTTCTTCGAGCGGGATAAACGTGTCATCCGAGCGCGTGTATATGATGTCTGCCCCGGGCAGTTTCTGCTCGATGATTTTGCCCAGCCGCAACGCCACGTCCAGGCAAAGGTCCTTTTCCATCAATCCGGTTGGCCCGATGGTCCCCGTGTCATGTCCGCCGTGCCCGGCATCGATCACAATCCGTCCAATCTTCAATCCCAACGCTCGCGTCAGCGTCGACTGGCCGTCGCGCGTCGGTTGAGGCACGCTGGCCGGTTGAATCAAGTCCGGCTTGGCGTTCGCGCTCCTGGACGGTCTTGACCGCGAACTCCTTCCATTATCCGCGGCGTTCCGCGAGGCGCCGGAAGATGGCGGTCTTTCCGACGCACTGGAACCGCCGGTCACGTTTGTGGAAGTCCGCGCGCCTGAAGTTGTTCCGTCCCCCGCGGAATTCTTGCCCACAACAGTCTCGTTGCCCGAAGCAGATTTTGGGGAATCAGAGGCACTTTCGCTCGCACCCTCAGCCGCAGCTTGCGGTTGCTGCTTCCCGCGTTTGGATTTCGCCGTTTGTACGGGCGCGTTTTGGGAGTTGGCGTACAGATCGATCACCAGCTGTGGCGGATTCCCGGTCAGCGATGCGGAGTAATCCTTCACCCCGTTCACGTCGAGCACAATGCGAACCACGCCGGATTGGTTTTGCGCGACCCGTACCGCGGTGAGCAGATTTCCGTCCACCTGGATACTGCCGCGGGCTACTTCCGGCAAGAGCCGCGCAGAGTGCAAATCGAAGAAAATCCGGTCGGGCTTGGCGATGCGCGCGGATGTATATTGCACGCTGTCTTCCAGGTCGATGGTCACCCGCGTGGCCTCGCCGTTCATGCTGGCGCGGATGCGGCGCACGCGCGGAATCCGGCTCGGATCGCTGCGGCCCTCGGCGCTGGAAGCAGTGCGCGGCGGCCCCGGCTCCGCGGCCGCTGCGGCATTCGGATTCTTCGGCGCGGCTTCCGCCCACTCGCCATTTTGCAACAGCACCAATTCCGCCAGCGCTTCCTGCGCTTCGCGCCGCCGCGGCGAGCGCGGATACTTCTTCAAAAACTCTTCATAGGTCTTTGAGGCCTGCGCCGCATCGCCCAGCGGATCTCTTTGCAGCTTCCCGATCCGCAAAAGCGCATCTTGGGAATAGCGGCTCGCCGGGTATTCGCGCAAAAGGAATTGGTAGGAATCCACAGCCGACTGGTAGTAGCTCCGCCCGAAACGGTCGCCCATCTCGCTATAGAGTTCCGCCACCGAGAGCAAAGCATCCTGCACTTCCGCGGCGCGCGGCGTGATCAGGTACACGCGGCGGTAGCTGGCGACGACCTGTTTGTATTCGGCAAGCGTGCGCTTCTCGATCGGCTTGCTGTTCAGCGCGGCGCGCTGCTCTTCCGCGCGGGCAAATTGCGCGCCGGCGGCTTCACGCTTTACAGCGGTTGTCCGGCGCGGAGTCGTGGCGGCGGATGCGGAGGGGGAAAAAGAAAATCCAAGCAGGGCGAAACCCAGCGCCACAAAAACCGGCGAAACGCGGGCGAAGCTCTTGTTGAAATTTTTTCGCTTACCCAACATGCGCGCCCTGCATCCCCTCTTTGAATGAACGACCCCCGCGAGCCGGAGTCGTCTTGATTGGCCGCCGCCAGGCGGCGGTCTCAATCATTCGTGAAGATGATGCGGCCGCTCGGATCCAAGTCTCGATGGATTGCTCTTTGCGAGAACCAACCATACGCAAGACGACCCGAGCCAGGCCGGTAATAAGCATCCTGCACTTTCTGCACATAGTTCCGCGTTTCACGAAACGCGGGGATGCCGTGAGCCCGGTCTACAGCCCCCTCTCCCGCATTGTACGCTGCCAGGGCCAGGTCCAGGTTGCCGTTGTATCGTTCTAGCAACCTCTTCAGGTATTGAACCCCGGCGTCGATATTCTGTTGCGGGTTGAACACGTCGTTTGCACCATATCGCTGGGCCGTCGTGGGAATGAGCTGCATAAGCCCGCCGGCTCCCTTGCGGGAAACCGCCACGGGGTTCCAGTTCGATTCCGTCTCGATCACCGCTCGAACCAATGCCGGGTCCATGCGGTGGCGTTCCGACGCTTCTCTTATCAGCTTTTCGACGCCGTCGCGGTCCATACTCACGGCCGGACGGCTCTTGCCGGTAAAAGAAGTTTCCGCGGGGAGATAGATGGCGCGCGGCTTTTGCGTGGTCCTCAACTTCGCGTTAACCGGCTGGTCGGCATTTGCGAAAAGCTGCCGACCCGCCTGGCCCACGACGTTGATGATCTGGGCGTCCGCCATCGGCGCGGCAAAGGCCGCACACAAGAGCAGCGTTCCAGGATAGATCCAAGCCGTAAGTGCCGTTCGTCTATTCATAGCTCCCTTGGGGAAGGTCGGCGTCAACCGTTTCCCGGTCAACGCACAAACGATACTGCAACTTCGTATTCGGGGCGACCCGGATTTGCACCGGGGCCGTCTCGTCTTGCGAAGCATCGCCGATGGGAGGGGTGGTGACCTTGAGAACCACTGGGCCACGCACAAAAGTGTCTCCCGCCGGACACGCTTCTGGCGCTACGGAAATCATAATAGCGGCTCTAGGAGCGCGGGGATGGTACTCAAGGCACTTTTTAGGCCAGATGTGTCCTTTCCGCCAGCCTCTGCCAAATCCGGTCTTCCGCCCCCCGAACCGCCCACCAGCTTGGCGACCGCCTGTATCAGCTTGCCAGCATGGACTTTAGCGGTGAGGTCCTTAGTGACCCCAGCGATGAGGGCCACTTTGCCATCCTCCGGCATCCCCAGGGCTACCACCCCAGACCCAATTTTCTGCCGTAAACTGTCCACCAATTGCCTTAAACCCTCCCTATCCGTCCCGTGGACCTCCGCAGCGATGACCTTGACCCCCTTGACGGTCTGGGCCTGGGCTGCCAGCTCGTCGAGCTGGCTGAGGGCCCCCTTGCGCTTCTGGGCCTCCAGCCCCTTCTCCAGTTGCTTGACGGTTTGCGAGAGCTTTTCGACGGTTGCAAGGACAGCCTCCTCGCCGACGTTCAACTGGCTGGCCACCTGGGCCAGAATCCGGGCCTGCTGCTGGTAATGCTCCAGCGCCCCGATCCCGGTCACGGCCTCGATGCGGCGGACGCCGGCCGCGACGGACTGCTCAGAGACGATTTTCAGTACGCCGATGTCGCCAATCCTGTGGACGTGGGTGCCGCCGCAAAGCTCCTTGCTGTAGAAGCCGCGAGGGGCACGCTCGTCGGGAATCGTCACTACGCGCACGTTGTGCTCGGGATACTTGTCGCCGAAGAAGGCCAGCGCCCCGGAAGCCAAAGCGTCTTCCAGAGAAGTGACATTCGTTTCGATCTGGGTGTTCAGCCGGATTTCGTCGTTGACCTGCTGCTCAATGTCCTTGAGTTCTTCGGCGTCGACGTGCGCGAAGTGCGAAAAGTCAAACCGCAGTCGCTCGGGGGCATTGAGCGAGCCGGATTGCTTGACGTGCGTGCCCAGGATGTTGCGCAACGCGGCGTGGACGAGGTGCGTGCCGCTA
>Ga0209283_10002082_pt1 | contig 11115 bp, 5 predicted proteins | sample CZO8metaG_2_FD_188354 | JGI IMG/M metagenome (GOLD analysis project Ga0209283, IMG submission 188354) | Vadose zone soil microbial communities from the Eel River Critical Zone Observatory, Northern California, USA - CZOApr15con2H1.8 metaG... | ecosystem: Environmental > Terrestrial > Soil >...
CGTCGGAGGCGCCCAAGTTGAGCCAAAGCCGAACCGATCCCGGAGGGATCTTGGTTTTGCTCTCTGCGCCTTCGCCTGCTGGTTGAGTCTGGGTTGCGCTGGGATCGGTGGCCCTTTTTCGCTTCTGTCGCTCGCCGGAAGGCTTTTCCCGCCCTCGCGCTCCGGCGCTCGGACGGGCTTGCTTGGAGCGCCCGCCTGACGGAGCGACCGGCTCTCCCAAATGAGCGGCTTGAATTCGATCCATCCGGTGATGGGCAAAAAAGTACTTGAGCAAAAAGGCAATCAAGTCATCCGCTTCCGGATGCTGCCTGATTTGCCCAGCGAGCGGTAGAAGCCCGTCATAGACGGTACCGCTCGCCCCCTCGCGAATTTCGCGCACGTGCCGTTCGGTCCAAAGGCTGATCGCTTGTTCGGGAGTAGGCATCGGCCTCTTCTCAAAGACAATCCCGTATCGATTCTCGAGCGCGCTCAGGGTGTTGAGCTCGCGGCCCGAGACGAGATTGATCGCCACCCCCTTCTTGCCAATCCGGCCGGTCCTGCCGACCCGATGGAGGTACACGGCCGGATCCTCCGGGAGCGAATAATTGATCACGTAGCCCAAGTCCGAGATGTCGATCCCTCGAGCCGCGATATCCGTCGCTACCATCAACGCGACTTCGCCCCGTTTGACTTTGGCCATCACCCGCTCGCGCTCTTTTTGGGGAAGATCGCCATTGAGCAGCTCCGCATCGAAGCCATTTCGATTGAGCACCGCGGTGACCAGACCGGTATCTTCGCGGGTGTTGCAAAAGACGATCGCGTTCTCAGGCTCTTCCAGCTCGAGGATGTAGATCAAGTTGCGCGGCTTGGGATAAGCGTCCGATACGTCGTAGCGGATGTGTTTGATGTGCTCGACGGTGAGTACATCGCCGGAGAGGAGGAACGTCTCGGGGTCCCGCGTGTAACGGGTGATTAGGTTCTGAATGTCGGGGGGCACGGTGGCGGAGAAGAGCAGGATCTGGCGCCCCGCCGGCAGACAGTCGAGAATCCGAGTCACCTCTTCGAAGAAGCCCTGGCTGAGCATCTCGTCCGCTTCGTCCAATACCCCGTGCTTGCACGCATCGAGCTTCAAGCTCCTTCGGCGGATGTGGTCATAGATTCGGCCCGGAGTGCCGACCACGATCGCTGAGCCGCGCTGAAGCGCCTCTTCCTGGGCCTTCATCGAAGCTCCGCCATAGATGGCGGCGACCCGAACGCCTTTGTGCTTGCCGAGATCCGAAATTTCCATCGCAACCTGCAGGGCGAGCTCTCGAGTGGGACAGAGCACCAGGGCCTCCACCTGACTTTCCCCAGGGGTGGCCATCTCCAACAGAGGCAGACCAAAGGCCGCGGTCTTGCCGGTGCCCGTCTTTGAGCGCACGATCAGATCTCGACCTTCGAGGATCGGCTTGAACACTTTCGCCTGAACTGGAGTCGGATGAAGATAGCCGCGCTCCGCCACCGCGCGGCGGATCGAGGGCGAGAGATTGAATTGGTCGAATGCCAGGTCCGAGATGTATTCTTGCGGGTGGGTTGGCTCGGTGCCAGGGGCAGCCGGCTCCTCGGATTCCGCGGAGCGCTCAGTCATCAACCTCGTGGCATAGCGTTCGCCAGATCCAATGGCAACTGGACCGCGAGAAGGGTTAGAGAAGCGCAGCATGGCGAGCAGAAAACGGCGAGATCCGCCGTCTGGAAAAACCGCAAAGCGGTCCAAGCCCCCCAAAGACCTGCCCGCCCAGGAGGCGCGATCGGATCAACCGCCGCCGGTGAAAACCAGCTCGCTGGCCAGCTCCACAGGCCGGGGATTGGCGCGAGCCGATCCGTTGCAACTCTACATGCAGGAGGTCTCCCGGCATCCGCTGCTGACTCGCGAACAGGAGTATGAGCTCGCCGTCCGTTATCGCGAGACAGGCGACCTGGATGCGGCCTATCGGCTGGTCGCGTCGAATTTGCGTTTGGTGGTCAAGCTCGCGCACGAATACCACCGCAATCCGCTCGCGCTCCTGGATCTGATCCAAGAGGGAAATATCGGGCTGATGCAGGCGGTAAAGAAGTACGACCCGAGCCGGGGAGTAAAACTCTCGAGCTACGCGGCCTGGTGGATCCGCGCTTACATCCTGCGTTACATCATGGACAACTGGAAGATGGTGAAGCTGGGAACCACCGAGGCCCAGCGCAAGCTGTTCTTCAAGTTGCGCCAGGAGCAAGAGCGGCTGATCTCTCAGGGCTACGAGGCCACTCCCAAGCTTTTGGCGGAGCGGCTGAACGTCAGCGAGCAGGACGTGGTGGAGATGGACCAGCGGCTAGGCCACGACGAGGTGTCGCTCGATGCGCCGATCGGGGAGGACGGCAAGGAGACCCGAGCGGATCGCAGCTTGCCATCGATGGCGATGCCGACCGACGAGCGGCTGGGCAACGAGGAGCTGAAGCGGATTTTCCGCGAGAAGCTCGCCGAGTTTTCGAAGACTTTGGAGGGGAAGGAGCGATTCATCTTCGAACGCCGGCTGATTTCTGACGAACCGCTGACTCTGCAGGAGATCGGCGACCATTACGGAGTCAGCCGAGAACGAGCGCGCCAGATCGAAGCCGGCTTGGTTCAGCGCATCGGCGCCTATTTGCGAGAACAGATTCCCGACTTCGACCTGGTGGCGGTGCCGAAGAATTGAGCTTGCTCAGAGCGGCTTAATCTGCAGATTCGCGAAATGGACGCGCGATTCCCAGCCCGAAAAACCGAAGTACTGGTGCCCGGGTCCCTCCAGCGGCACTGAGTCAGAAAGCTTGAGGAACTCCTTGCCGTCGATCAGCCAGGAGATCTCTCCGCCGGTTCGACGAATTTGCCAGTGGTAGCGCTTGCCGGGCTGGACCCGAAGGTCGGCCCGCGCAACCCGGTCTGTGGCGTGCTCGTGTTGTTTGGCGATCGCCGAAACCGTATTTCTCCATCCGCCGAAGACGAAGACGTATCCGGAGGATGCGTAGCTGCCCTGGGGATCTCCAGCGTGGAACGAGCGGCCATCACCCCACGCCTCGACTTTGATGTCTCCGTCGGGACTGTCCGACCAGCAATCAAACTCGATCGACGCATCGCGGGGAATCGGTTGGGCGAGCCAAACCGGGTGGTTGTGCGCCTTTTCGATCACCACCGTCCCTTGCTCGAGCCTGACCACGCCCGGATCGGTGGCCACCCAGTTTCCGCCAAGCTCGGCTCGGTCGAACGGATCGGAAAACGGACCGGCTTTCGGCATCGAAGGTGTGACGGCGGGCCGAGCAGGAAAGGAGGTTAGCTTGTCGTCAAGCGCTTCGATTCGCAGGTTGTCGAAGTAGAGATCAGACTCGACGCTGACGAATCCGAACCGATCGTGTCCCTTTCCGATCAACGGCCACGGATCGTCGAGCTCCAAAAAAGGCTCGCCGTCGATGCTCCAGCGAATCACCGAACCTCGTCGCTCGATCAACCAGTGGTACGTCTGGCCCGGCACCACGCGGTTGTTCGACTCCACCCGAACCTTGGTGTCCGGGCCGAACAACCCGGCTTCAACCCAATTGACGTTGCTCGTCCCGCGGCGCCGGGCGAGATCGCCGGCCCACGCTTGATAGCGCGCGATGCTGGGTGCGTTCTCGTCCAACCGCGCCAGGACCGAAAGCGTGTTGTTCCACCCGCCCTGGATCAGATGGTACCCAGAGAACTGGTAGTTGACGCCGTCTCCAAAGATGATCGCCCGAATGTCTCCCTCCGAAGACATCGAGCGGACGTCGAACTCCACCCGAACGTTCTGGGGGAGCTTGGCCTTGAGCCAAAGAGGATTGTTGCGCACTCCCGGAGAGAACAGCGCCCCGCCTTGCAGTCGCCAGAAGCCTCCGGTAGTGAAGTAATTCTGCTTTAGCGTCGCGGGGTTCTCGAACGTGTCCTGGTATGGCAGGGTAACGGAGACCTCCGGCGCCCCTCGGAGCAAATAGTGAATCAGTGGCAGGTTGATCGCGACAACCACCAGGCCCAAGACCGCCCAGCCGCGTTTGCCGATGCCGGCGGGCTTTTGCCATTCCGCGCTTTCCGCCAACGGTGGCGCCAGCGTGGGTGTGGGCATTTCTTTTCGTTTCGGTTGTGCCATCGGCGGCATATCGAGAACTATAGGCGAAAACAGGAAAGGCTCAGCTTCGAACCACGGCGAGCAGAATCAGGATCAGGATGAGGGTGGCGGCCAGAAGGGCATAGTAGAGGGCGCTTTTGGACACCCCGGTACGTTCGAGGAGATCCTGAGCCTGCGCGGGATCCCCTGGAGCGGAGGGCGCCTCCAAAACCTTCTTGGCCTCGCGCCGGGCGACAACCACATCGCCCGACTCATACCGTCTCCAAGCGTGCTTCATCTGAGGTGAAATCGCGACCTTCGGTGGAGTAGAGGCCTTAGGCATGGCACGATCGATGTGGGAATGAGACTTCCGCTCGACGGTATATACAACCTGATGCCGAGTCGTCTCATTTCTCGACGCAGCTTGGTGGCGTCTTTGGCGCTGTTGCCGCTGTTTCGACGCTGGGCGTATGCGCTGGGCGACAGCGCTCGCTTTATTCCGGCGGTGGCCCAACACGGCCCTCGGTGGAACGCGCGATTATCGGGGCTCAGGCGATTGACTTGGGAGTTGCAGCGCCGGACCTCGGTGGAAGTGGTTCCGGATGCGCGGGCGTTCGCGCTGAGCAGCCCCAGGCTGTTCGAGTACCCGTTTTTGTACTGGGGCGGTGAAGGGGATTTCCCGCCGCTCGATCCCGATGAGCTGGAGAACTTGCGGCGGTACTTGACCTTCGGCGGGTTTGTACTGGCGGATGCGAACGATGGGTCCGACGGAACCGGATTCGACCGAGCCTTCCGTCGCGAACTGGCGCGGGTGTTGCCCCAGGCGCCGCTCCGAACGCTTTCGTCCAATCACGTGGTCTACAAGACTTTTTTCATGTTGGACTCCTCGCCGGGGAGATTGCTCAGCAAACCCCTGCTCGAGGCTTGCCAGCTGGGAAAGCGGGCGGCAGTGGTGTACTCGCAAAATGACCTCGCAGGGGCCTGGAACCGAAACGAATCGGGCGACTACGAGTTCGAGGTTTCCCCGGGCGGCGAACCGCAGCGCGAGTTGGCATTTCGCCTCGGAATCAACCTCTGTATGTATGCCCTGTGCCTGGACTACAAGGATGACGCGGTCCACATGCCTCTGATCATGAGCAAACGACGCTGAGTAGCCGAAGACCCGAATGACACGCTCCCCGTTCAATGCCTGGAAGCTGGTGAGCCTGTCGCCGCTTCCAGTTTGGGCGTTGGTTGCTCTTGGGGTGCTGGTGCTGGCGGGCGTTCTCCTGGCCGCCGTCGGGCTTTCGCACGAGCCGGCCCTGCGCCGTCGTGCCGCCCTGTGGGCTCTGCGGCTGGGCGCCGGGATCGCGGCTTTTTTCTTCCTGCTCGAGCCGGGAATTCGGAACCTTCAGGTTGCGCGGATGAAAAATCGGGTGGCGGTCTTGATCGATCGTTCTGGATCGATGTCGTTTCCCGCTACGCCGGGAGGCAAGACCCGAACCGAGTTGGTCGCCGAGTACCTCAAGGCGGTGGAGCCCCAATGGTCCGCGCTGCAGGATCGCTTTAGCCTGGAAATCTACGGCTTCGATTCTGAGCTATCGGCAACCTCTGCCGATCTGATCAAACTCTATCCACCGCGAGGCGGAAGGACTGATTTGTTGGCGGCCATGCGGGCGGCCAAGGCGGGAGAGCAGGGATCGTCTTCGAAGAAACTGTCTGGCGTCTTGTTGTTCTCGGATGGCGCGGACAACGTCTCGCTCGCGCAGGGGATCGGCGCGAAGACAAAGTCGGCGTTGGCCGATCTGGGCGTTCCGGTTTCCACCTTCCTCGCGGGCGAAGGTGGGCTCAAAGACTTGGCGGTAGAACAAGTCAAAGTCGACGACTTCGCGTTCGTGCGCAATTCGATTGCGGTGGAGGTGGACATTCGAGGTCATGGCTTCAAGGGGCAATCGGTTCCAGTCGTGCTCCGACGCGAGGGCCAAACCGTCGCCAGCAAGACCTTGGTGCTCAAGACCGACGATGACCTTCAAACGGTGGCCTTCCACTTCTCGCCAGATCGCACCGGAAGGTTCGTCTATACCGTCTCGGTGCCGATCTTTCCAGACGAAGTGGTGGTGGACAACAACAGCCGATCGTTCGTGCTCAAGGTGATTCGCGACCGAATCCGGGTGCTGTTCGTGGCGGGCCGCCCATCCTGGGACGAGAGGTTTTTGCGTGGCCTGCTCAAGCAAGACGCAAACATCGACCTGGTCAGCTTTTACATTCTGCGGACGATGTCCGACGATCCGATGGTTCACAGCGATCGCGAGCTGTCTTTGATTCCATTTCCGATGGAGGAGATCTTCGACGCCAAGCTGGACACCTTCGACGTGGTGATCTTTCAGAACTTCGGGTACTCGGAGCCGGGGCTTTCGGTCTCGCAATACGAGAGGAACCTCGAGCGATACGTGTACAAGGGGGGAGCGCTCGTCGTGATCGGCGGAGATCATGCGTTCGGCGAGGGCCGCGCCAATTTTCCAATTCTCACCCAAGCGCTTCCAGTAGAACCGGTCGGGCGTCCAGTCAGCCTCGACATGTTCAGACCGAAGCTGACCCCGGAAGGGCTTCGGCACCCGGTCACCGCGTTTCCGGGCACCGGATCGATCGAGGGCGCCTGGAATCAACTGCCCTCCTTGCCGGGGGCGAACATCACGCGTCCCAAAAATGGCGCCACGGTTTTGATGGCTCACCCATTCCAGTCGATCGACGGCCACGGCGCTCCGATCTTGGCTCTCTGGGAATACGGGCGTGGTCGCTCGATGGCTCTGACCGTGGACTCCACCTGGTATTGGGCTTTCACCTCACATTCGGGCGGCCAACCTTCGCGCCTGTACGAGCGTTTTTGGGGCAATGCTTTACGCTGGTTGGTCCGCGACCCAGACCTCACGACGCTGAGCCTCGCCGCGGACCCGCCCTCGGTGGAACCGGGGCGAGCGGTTGGAGCGGTGGTAACGGCGAGGACGCCGGATTACCAACCGGCGATCCGCGCGCAGGTCCGGGTCGACCTGTTTTCGGTCGAGGCGCAAAAAGTCGTCGCAAGCCAAATCGGGACCACTGGACCGGATGGAACCGCTCGGCTCGAGTTCGCGCCGCCCGAACCCGGGGCCTACAAGCTTCTCGGGTCGGCCAAAGCCGGGGAGCGAGATCTCGGACAAGCGGAGGACGTGGTGGCGGTTCGTGCCGTCGGCCCGGAGTTGGCGGATGCGTCGGTACGTCCGGATCTGATGGAACAGATCGCCAAGGCTACTGGCGGCCGGGCCTTCCGCCTGCCGATGTCATCTCTGCCCGAGATTCCATTGAACGATCCTCCGTTGGTGGAGGTCGGCCGCAGCCGGGATCGGCCCTTGTGGGACCGTTGGTACTATCTGTTGGCGCTGGTCGCGTTGCTAGGGACCGAGTGGATGCTCCGCCGGCGCTTTGGCTACATCTGATTTTGATTGCGTCCAGGTCGCATCGGAGTCAGAGCTCTTTCTATAGTGGGTGGATCGTTCAGCCCGCCAGCTCGCCATAGCTCATGTCCTTCACTCATCTGCATTTGCATACCCTCTACTCGCTGCTCGACGGCGCGATCCGAATCAAAGATTTGGTCAAGACCGTCCGGGAGAAGGGGATGTCCTCGGTCGCGGTGACCGACCACGGCAACATGTTCGGCGCGATCGACTTCTACCGGCGGGCGAAGGAAGCGGGCCTCAAGCCGATTCTGGGGAGCGAGACTTATGTCGCCGGGGCCAAGGGCCGAACCGATCGCACCGAGAAGGTTTCCCACCATTTGATTCTTCTCGCGAAGAACGAAGAGGGCTATTCCAACCTCAGATACCTGGCATCGACCGGGTATCTCGACGGTTTTTACTACCATCCTCGGATCGACAAGCAGGTCCTCAAGGATCACGCCAAGGGTTTGATTGGGCTGACCGCCTGTCTAGGCGGGGAGGTGACCTCCGCCTGCTTCCGCGGTGACATGGATCATGCGCGGCGCGCGGCCCTGGAGTTCAAGCAGATTTTCGAGCCGGACCATTTTTTTCTGGAGATCCAGTCCAACGGGCTGCCCGAGCAGGAGCGGGCCAACACCAATCTGAAGCAACTGGCGAAAGACTGCGAGATCCCCTTGGTGGCTACCGCCGATGCCCACTACATCAAACGCGAGGACGCCAAGGCCCATGAGCTCTTGATGTGCATCGCCTCCGGCAAGACGCTGGCGGACAGCAAGCGAATGCGGCATTCCACCGATCGCCTCTACGTCACCAGCCCGGAGGAGATGCTCGAGTATTTCAAGGACGTTCCCGAGGCCGTTTACAACACGCAGCGAATCGCCGAGATGGTGACGCTCGAGTTGAGCTTGGGAAAGCCGATGCTTCCCAGCTTCAAGGTCCCTGACGACCATACGCCGGATTCATACATGGCGCAGCTTGCTCGCAGTGGCCTGGAACGGCGATTTCAAGAGTTTCCCCAACCGGTAGACCGCGATGCCTATGACCGCCGGTTGCAGCTCGAGCTTTCGGTCATTTCGGCAATGGGTTTTTCGGGCTACTTCTTGATCGTCCAGGACTTCATCAATTGGGCCAAGCGGCAGGGCATCCCAGTCGGACCGGGACGGGGCTCTGGGGCCGGCTCGCTGGTGGCCTACGCGCTGCGAATCACCGATCTCGATCCGATTCCTTACAACCTGCTGTTCGAGCGGTTTCTCAATCCGGAGCGGGTGTCGATGCCGGACTTCGACATCGATTTTTGTCAGTCTCGGCGAGATGAAGTGATCAAGTACGTTTCCCAAAAGTATGGGGAGAATAACGTCGGGCAGATCATCACCTTCGGATCGCTCAAGGCCAAGAGCGTCCTGCGGGATGTGTGCCGAGTCTTCGGGCTTCCCTACTCCGAGGGCGATCGGATCGCAAAACTGGTTCCGGAGGTGCTGAACATCTCCCTCAAGGACGCGATCGAGATGGAGCCCAGGCTGAAGGAGATGATGAGCAAGCCGACTCTCCTGGGCTCGGTCGAAGGAGGCCGAGAGGTCACCTCCAAGGACGTGTTGGAAATTGGCCTGGCGCTGGAGGGGCTTCACCGACAAGCGGGAATGCACGCTGCCGGTGTGGTGATCGCCGATAAGCCCCTCTGGGAATACGTTCCGCTCTACCAGCCGCCGGGCGAGAAAGTATTGATCACCCAGTTCGCCAAGGACGAAGTCGAGGCGGCGGGTCTGGTGAAGTTCGATTTTCTCGGCCTGAAGACGCTGACCGTCATCCAACACGCCCTGGATCTGATCAATCGCGATCGCCCGCCGGATCAAAAGCTGCAGTCGCATCAGATTTCGGTCGACGACCGAGCGACGTACGAACTGATTTCCAGCGGCAACACCGCCGGAATCTTCCAGATGGAGTCCTCCGGCTTCACCGAGATGGTCACCAAGCTGCGGCCATCGCGCTTCGAGGACATCATCGCCGCGGGCGCGTTGTATCGTCCCGGGCCGCTGGACGCGGGAATGGTGGATGTCTTCATCAACCGCCGGCACGGCCGTGAGAAGGTCACCTATCCAGATCCGGCCCTCGAGCCAATCCTCAAGGACACCTACGGGGTGATCGTCTATCAGGAACAGGTGATGCAGATTTCCCAGGTGCTGGGCGGGTATTCGCTGGGTCGAGCTGACCTCTTGCGCCGGGCGATGGGCAAGAAAAAGGCCGAGGTGATGCAGAAGGAGCGGGCCGGTTTCTTGGAGGGCTGCAGCAAGAACGGGGTCGAGGCCAAGACCGCCGGTGAGATCTTCGATCTGATGGAGAAGTTCGCGGAATACGGCTTCAACAAATCGCACTCCGCCGCTTATGGGCTGATCACGGTTCAGACCGCGTGGTTGAAAGCCCATCACCCAGTGGAGTTCATGGCCGCGCTGCTTACCTCGGAAAAGGACGAGACCGACAAGGTCGTCGCTCATATCGCCGAGGCCCGGGCGAACGGCCACCAGGTGCTGCCTCCGGACGTCAACCTCTCGGATCTGGAGTTTAGCGTCAGCGAGGGTCGAATCCGGTTCGGCTTGGGCGCGATCAAAGGAGTCGGTGAATCGGCGATCGAGGCGATCGCCGAGTCCCGGGGCCGGGTTCCTTTCCGGAATCTGTTTGACTTTTGTGAACGGGTCGATTTGCGCAGGGTCAATCGGAAGGTGATCGAAGCGCTGGTCAAGGCCGGGGCCTTTGATTTCGAAAAGCGCCCCAGGCGGCAGCTGTTCGAAACGATCGACCAAGCGCTCGAGCGGGGGTCCACCGCACAGCGAGACCGGGCGGTTGGGCAGAAATCGCTCTTTGGCGATGATCCAGCGGCCCCTGGCGCTCAACTTTCGGCGGCGATGCGAAACGAATACGTGCCCTGCGAGGAGTGGAGCGAGAAGGAGCGGTTGTCCTACGAGAAGGAGGCGATTGGCTTCTATGTCTCCGGCCATCCTCTCCACCAGTATGAAAAGGAGCTTCGGCGCTATGCGCGCCCGGCCGCTTCGGTTCAGCGCGCGCGCCGGGAAGAGCGAGCCACGGTGGCCGGGATCGTCGCCGCCCTGCGCGAGCGGCCCACCAAGACCGGCAAGCGGATGGCCTGGATTACCCTGGAAGACCTCAGCGGCTCGGTGGACGTGGTTTGCTTTCCGGGCCGAAACGGGAAGGCGGGTTACGAGGGCTGGGAGCCGCTCCTCAAATCCGATGAGCCGATCCTGATTCGGGGGACGGTTCAGATGACGACTCGCGACGAGGAACAGCCGACCGCGGAGATCATCGCTGAAGAAGTTCTGTCGTTGCGCGAGGTGCGGGACAAGCGGGTCCGCCGGCTGGAGCTGCGAGTCCCGGTGGAGTCAATCACCGAGGAGCGCTTGCGGTTGCTCGCCGAATTGGCGAAAAGCAACGCGGGCTCCACCCCGCTGGTCCTTTCGATCCTGATTCCAGGCGAGGCAGAGGCGACGATCGGATCGATCCAGCACAGAGTGGGGGTGAGCGACGATCTTCTCGCCGCGATGGATCGCCTTTTTGGCGGCAAGGTGGCGGAG
>Ga0209283_10002091_pt1 | contig 11097 bp, 8 predicted proteins | sample CZO8metaG_2_FD_188354 | JGI IMG/M metagenome (GOLD analysis project Ga0209283, IMG submission 188354) | Vadose zone soil microbial communities from the Eel River Critical Zone Observatory, Northern California, USA - CZOApr15con2H1.8 metaG... | ecosystem: Environmental > Terrestrial > Soil >...
GAAGTCCTTTTATGTAAAGCAGGGTCGCGGGCCGCTCGCCCGCAAGTCTCGCGTCCACGCGGTGGAAGCCGTCACCGTGCGCCTCGAGGCCGGGAAGGTCACAGCGTTGGTGGGCGAGAGCGGAGCCGGCAAGACGACGGTCGCGCGGATGCTCGCCAAGATCATCAAACCCGACGCCGGCGAGGTCCTGCTCGACGGCAAGCCCGCGCCCGCAGGGCGCCCCCGCTCTTACGCGGCGCAGGTGCAGATGATCTTCCAGGACCCGTTCGCGTCGTTGAACCCCGTGCACCGCATCCGCCATCACCTGATGCGGCCCCTGCAGATCCACCACATGACCGACGGCAATGTGGACAAGGCGATCGCGGAGCTCCTCAATCGCGTCGCTTTGAAGCCGGCCGAAAATTTCACGGACAAGTTTCCTTACGAGCTGTCTGGTGGGCAGCGGCAGCGCGTCGCCATCGCCCGGGCCCTGTCGGTCCGCCCGCGCGTTCTGCTGGCAGACGAACCGGTGTCGATGCTCGACGTCTCGATCCGCCTCGGCGTGCTCAACCTGCTGGCCGACCTGCGCGACCGCGAGCACCTGGCCATCCTCTATGTCACCCACGACATCGCCTCCGCGCGGTACCTGGCCGACACCATCGTCGTGATGTACGCCGGCCAGCTCGTCGAGGCCGCGCCGAGCGTCAGCCTCACCGACCACCCGGCGCACCCGTACACGCAGCTCCTGCTTGCCGCCGCTCCCGACCCGGACCGTGCCGAGACGCCCAAGCTCGCGGATCGGGGAGCGCCGCCCAGCCTGCTCGCTCCGCCGAGTGGCTGCCGCTTCCACCCCCGGTGTCCGTATGCCATGGACATCTGCAAAGTCCAGGTCCCGCCGAGCTTCGCCGTCTCGTCGGGCCACATCGCCGCGTGCTGGCTTCATGGCCAGCCGGGAGAACAAGGCGCAAGCGAAAACGGCGCGTTTTCAGCTCCTGCCGGCCAACTCGACATAGAGAAACAAAAGAGGTGAGGAAGGATGGATGTTCGTCTGGCGTTTCGGTCTCCGCCGTCTTGGTTGACCCGTGGGGAGTGTTTCCGTCAGCAAATTCAAAGCGTCACGGAGGTGACAGATAGATGAATCGGAGAGTTATGACAAGCCTGGTCGGCGTGGCAGCACTGCTCATTGCAGTCGCATGCAACGCGACCTCGACATCGACGACGTCGGGAGGGAAACCCCTGATCGCCGAGCCGACCACCGGGGTCACGTTCTCGGAAGACTTCAACCCCTACGACGGCAACTCGGTCGCATCCAGCATGGGCACGCGGAGCATAGTCAACGAGCCACTGATCGAGTTCGACCAGCTCGATGCCACCGCGGCCGGCACTCACCCATGGCTGGCGCTCTCGTACGCATTCCAGAACGGCGGCAAGGATCTGCAGGTCACGCTCCGACAGGGCGTGAAGTTCAGTGACGGCTCGTCCTTCGGTCCGGCCGACGTCGCCGCCACCTTCAAGATGCTGCAGAACCCGAAGGCCAACACGCGTGGGGTTCCGACGCAGGCGTCGGACCCGACTGTGTCCGGCAACAACGTGACCCTCCACTTCCAGTCCGCGCAGTACACCGGGCTGTTCAACATCCTCAGCAACACCTTCATGATGAAGGCGTCCGTCGCGAACCAGATCGCTCAAGACCCCACGGTGGTGATCAAGGTTCCGCTGGGCACCGGGCCCTTCATGCTTTCGAGCTACTCGAGCTCGCTCATCAAGTGGAAGCCGAACCCGAACTACTGGGGCGGCACTCCGCCAGAGTCTGAGATCGACACCCCATCCATCGCCACCAACGCCGCGGCCAGCGACGCACTCGTGAGCGGCCAGCTGGACTGGGCCGGCAACGACATCCCGAACGTCTATGCCAACTATGTCAACCTCAACCCGCTCACCAACCACGCCTGGTTTGCCGCAGGCAGCACCGTCACGCTGTGGTTCAACCTGAACCCGGGCAACGGCGGCGCCACGGGCATCAATGAAGCGGCGGTCCGAAAGGCGGTCAGCTACGGCGTCGACCGCAACGCGCTCGCGCTCCTCGGTGAGTCGGGATACGAGAACCCGGCGACATCGTCGAGCGGGCTCATCCTGCCCAACCAAAGCGCCTTTCTTCCGGCCGACGGCAGTATGAAGAACGACCTGGCCATCGGCGGCAGCGTGCCGGACGCGGCCACGGCCAAGGCCAACAACCTCCCTGCCGGGATGGATGTGTACGACATCCTCAAGACCGGCGGCTGGACTCCTCCCGCGACCTCGAGCTACGACAGCGGCAAGGGAGTCTTCAAGTCCGGCGGCAACTGTGACGGCACCAACTCCGCCAACTGTTGGACCAAGGGCGGCCAGATCATCAAGTTCTCGGTCTACGACCCGGTTCCTTTCTCCGACTACTGGGAAAACGCCGCGCTCATGTCACAGGAGCTCCAGCCACTCGGCATGGACGTGACCACGAAGCCGGCCCAGGGATACTCCGACTGGAACACCAACATCACCTCGCAGCCCTCGCAGTGGCAGACTGCCATCCACTGGGGCAACGGCGGCAGCATCCCTTACATCCAGTACCAGAACTGGTTCGACAGCAAGGACGCGAACTCGGTCGCGCACTACCAGGGCTGGTCCAGCGCCGACGCAGACGCGGCGCTTCGGCAGTACGAGAGCACCGACCCCAGCGACACCGCGTCCCTCTACCCGATCGTGCAGAAGCTGGAGAAGATCATGTCAACCGAAGTTCCTGACGCTCCGCTGCTCTACGGCGCGGACTGGAACGTTTTCAGCAGCGCGAAGTACACAGGCTGGCCCAACCAATCGCACCCGTACATGAACCCGTCGCCGAGCGACCCGCAGATGCCGTACATCCTCATGCAACTCAAGCCTGTGTCCTAACCGCTTTAGGTTTCGCTCATCACGAGCAGCAACCTGTCCGGCCGGCACCTCGCCGGCCGGACTCCCCATCCGCCTGCACTCGAAGGGAGCCATGAGCAGCACGAAAGAAAGTGTCCGCAGCGATGAATCAGGCCTGGTCGGCCGGCTGACCCTCCAGCAGAAGGTCCGCCTCCTGACGGGAGCGGACGGATGGAATCTGTATGCGGAGAAAGCACTCGGCCTCCGGCCGATCGTCATGTCCGACGGACCGGCCGGCGTGCGCGGAATCCAGTTCGATGCGGCGAGGCCATCGTCCTCGCTCCCTTGTCCGGTCGCCCTCGCTGCCACGTGGGACGAGCGGTTGGTTCACGAGATCGCCCTTGCCCTCGGGCATGAGGCCCGAGCAAGGGGCGTCGACGTGCTGCTCGCACCGACCGTGAACATCGTCCGCACGCCCCTGAGCGGTCGCGGTTTCGAATGCTTCTCGGAAGACCCGGCGCTGAGCGCGCGCATCGCCGTGGCCTACGTGCGCGGCGTGCAGGAGGCGGGCGTGGCTGCGACCGTCAAGCATTTTGTCGCCAACGATTCCGAAACGGAGCGGCGCACTTACGACGCCCTCGTCGCCGAAAGCGTTCTCAGGGAGCTCTATCTGCCTCCGTTCGAGGCGTGCGTCGCCGAGGCCGACGTGGCCCTGGTGATGGCGGCCTACAACTCCGTCAACGGCGCGTTCATGACCGCCAACCGAGCACTGCTCCACGACCTGCTCAAGACCGAATGGGGATTCCGCGGGGTGGTGGTCTCCGACTGGTCCGCCGCGTACACGACCGTGCCCAGCGCGCAGGCCGGCCTCGACCTTGTCATGCCAGGACCGCACGGACCATGGGGTGAGCAGCTGGTCGCGGAGGTCAACGCCGGTACGGTGGATGAGGCCGACATCGACGACAAGGTCGCGCGGCTGATCGGGCTCGCACGTCGCGTCGGCGCTTTGAACGGGTCGATCGATAGCGATGCGACTGAACACGCGCCGGCCGGTTCGCGGGCGCTTGTCGACCCCGCGTTGTTGCGCGAGCTCACCGCTCGATCGTTCGTCTTGCTCAGCAACCCCCGTGGGCTGCTGCCTGTGCGCAGCGCCGGCGTCGAGCGCCTTGCGCTCATCGGCCCGAATGCGGTCGAGCCTCAGAGGCAGGGGGGAGGTAGCGTGCGCGTGCTCCCGGTCGCCGGCAAAGACCTCGCGGACGCGCTGGGCGAAGCGCTTGACGCGTACGTCAGCGTGCATCAGGGGTGCATGACCAGCGCGACCATTGCAGCCCCGCAAGATGGAAGTCTTCATGATCCGGTCAGCGGCGAGCCCGGCGTGCGCGTGGAGGTTCGTACCGCCGACGGCGTGGTCGTGAGCGATGCTCGTTTCCCAACCAGCGTCCTGACCTGGTGGGACGACCTGCCCGCGGCCGTGCACCTGCCGGACTCGGAGGTTACGATGCGCGCGCGCTACCGCCCTCTCGTCGACGGTCCGCATGTGCTGGGGGTCGCCGGCGTCGGAATGTTGCGGGTGTCGGTCGACGGCACTTCGCTCGCGGAGGCCAAGACCGAGCTTCGTCGCGACTCGGTGCAGGCGCTGTCGCAGCCGCCGGAGCTGCGCGTGCCCTTACAGCTGCAGGCCGGTCGCGACGTCGACCTGCTCATTGAGCTTCGTCCCAACGCGCGAGGGCCTCACGCGGGCTTCGCGTCGCTGCGGTTTGGCATCGCGCCCAAGCAAGAGGACGACAAGCTCATGGCGGAGGCCGTCGTCGCGGCTGCCGGCGCAGACGTCGCGGTAGTCGTCGTCGGGTCGGCGGATGGCACCGAGAGCGAGGGCTACGACCGGGAAAGCATGGTCCTGCCTGGCCGCCAGGACGAGCTGGTGAGGCATGTCGCCGCCGCCAACCCCAACACGGTGGTCGTGGTCAACTCCGGGATGCCGGTGCTGATGCCGTGGGCAGACGAGGTGGCGGCCATCATCCAGGTGTGGTTTCCGGGCCAGGCCTTTGCCGAGGCGCTCGCCGACGTGCTGGCCGGTGTCGCGGAACCGGGTGGCCGCCTTCCCATATCCATGCCGCGTGCCGAGGCGGACTCGCCGGTGTTGCACGCCACGCCGCAGTCCGGCGATCTCGCCTACGCCGAGGGTTTGCTCGTGGGCTACCGAGGCTACGACCGAAGGGAGACGGAGCCGCTCTTTGGCTTCGGGCATGGCCTGGGCTACACGGACTGGACGTACGAATCGCTGGCGTCGGGTTCCGAGTCGGTCTCGGCTGGTGCCGACCTTTCGGTGGTAGTCGGGGTCCGAAACTCTGGCCGGCGCGCCGGCCGGGAGGTCGTGCAGGTCTACCTCGAGGCACAGGATGACGACCCACGCCGTCCGCTCCGCGTGCTGGCCGCCTTTGGCACAGTCGACGGTGAGCCCGGGACGCAGACCGATGTGCGCTTGACCGTGCCCGCGCGGGCATTCGCGCGCTACGACGACCACCGCCGCGAGTGGGTCTGGAAGCCGGGGACCTACACGCTGCGCGCGGGTCGATCGTCGCGAGATCTCAGATTGAAAGCAGAGGTGGTGTTGCGATGAAGTAGGGAGCGGGGGAGACGTTTGCGATGGGGGTGGATTTTTTGGCTGAGGTGATGAGGAGATGACCATGCATCGATTTCGTGCGATCTTTCTAGCCGGCACGATCATTGCCGCTGGCTGCTTCGCAGCGACAACGGCGGCGGTCGCGGATGCACCGGCGGCGCCGGACTTCGGCGCCAACGTTCACATCTTCAATCCGAGCATGGACCAGGCCACGATTCAGGCGAAGCTGAACGCAATAGCCGCCGCGCAGGTGAACAACGAGTTCGGCCCCCGACGGGACGCGGTGCTGTTCGAGCCGGGAACGTATGGGACGAAATCCAATCCGCTCAACTTCCAGGTCGGCTACTACACCGAGGTGGCGGGTTTGGGGTTATCGCCCGATGACGTGGTGATCAACGGCTCGATCGACGTCTTCGACCGATGCCTCGGCGCCAACGGCACCAATTGCCTCGCGCTGGTCAATTTCTGGCGGTCGATGTCGAATCTCGAGCTCAACGTGGTCACGCCTCGGGGCGGATGCCGCTTTGGCGAATTCTGGGCGGTCTCACAGGCCGCGCCCATGCGCCGGGTTCATGTCAACGGCTTCACGACCCTGATGGACTACTGCTTGCAACCGGCGTTCGCTAGCGGCGGCTTCATCGCGGACTCGGAGTTCGACAACAGCATCGTGATCAACGGCTCGCAGCAGCAATGGATCACCAGAAACACTAAGGTCGACTTGTGGACCAATGCGGTCTGGAACCAGGTGTTCTCTGGCGTCGTCGGGGCTCCCGCCCAGAGCTTTCCCAACCCGACCTTCACGACGCTCGCGACCAGTCCGGTGACCCGCGAAGCGCCATATCTCTACCTCGACTCGACGGGCAGCTACAACGTGTTCGTGCCCGCGGTGCAGTTCAACAGCGCCGGAACAACCTGGGGGTCGGGTCCGACCCCGGGCACCTCCATATCGATCGACCAGTTCTTCGTCGCCCAACCGACCGATTCCGCGGCGACGATCAACCTGGCTCTTCACCGTGGCAAGAACCTCATCCTGACCCCAGGGGTCTATCACGTGGACCAGAGCATCGACGTGACCCGGCCTGACTCGGTCGTGCTGGGGCTCGGGTTTCCAACCCTCGTCCCCGACAACGGGGTCGTCTCTATGAACGTCGCACGGGCGCAGGGGATGATGATCTCGGGGATCATCTTCGACGCGGGCACGACGAACTCGCCCGCCTTGCTGCAGGTCGGCAGCGGACACGCGCGAAGCGACAACGAGGCAACTGACCCGTCTGTGCTGTCTGACGTGTTCTTCCGGATCGGCGGAGCGACGCCGGGCAAGGCCACGACCGCTCTTGTCGTCAACAGCAACAACGTGATCCTCGACGACATCTGGTCGTGGAGGGCGGATCACGGCAATGGGGTCGGCTGGACCAGCAACACCGCCGACACAGGCGTGATAGTCAACGGCGACAACGTCACCGCCTACGGCCTGTTCGTCGAGCATTACCAGAAGTTCAACGTGATCTGGAACGGAAACGGCGGCACCGACATCTTCTTCCAGAACGAGCTGCCGTACGACGTCCCGAGCCAGGCCGCCTGGATGGAGGCTCCTGGTGTCGATGGCTACGCGGCGTTCAAGGTCAGCGACAGCGTGACCAGCTTCCACGGATTTGGGATGGGCAGCTACAGCTTCTTCAACCGTGGACTGAACATCTACGCCGCGAACGCGTTTGAGGTACCCGCGACGCTTCCGGCCGGGAGCGTGCACGACCTGCTCACGATCTTTCTAGACAAGGTGCATGGAATGGGCGGCATCCTGAACGTGATCAACGGGATCGGGGGTTCATCCACGATCGCCAACCCGGATACCCCGGTCACGGTGGTGAGCTACCCGTGACGCTCTGACAGATCTTCCCAAGAGGACGCGAGTGGCAACGCTCGCGTCCTCATTTATATGTGTAGGCGGGGTGTTCAGCTGCCTGCCGCTCAGGCAGTCACGGCTTCCGGCACCTCGATGAGCTCGCCTTCGATGTTGATCTGGATCTCGTTGCTCACGATGAACTTGCCGTCCAGCATCATGTCGAAGCTCATGCCGAAGTCCTTGCGGTTGATCTTGGTCTCTGCCGCGTAGCCAATCCGGTGACCCATATTGGGGTCGTTGAACTCGCCGTACTTGACCACCTTGAGGGTGACACGGTGCGTGTTGCCTTTGATCGTCAGGTTGCCGGTCAGGGTCGCGCTGTCGGGACCCGTCATCTCTAGCTTGGTGCTCTTGAAGGCCATCGTCGGATACTTGTCGATCTCCAGGAAGTTGGAGGACCGTAGGTCCTTGTCACGCTGCTCGTTGTGAGTGCGAATGCTCGCCGTGTTGATCGTGGCCTCGACGGTCGTGCGTTCCGGATGCTCGGGGTGAATGTCGCCAGTCGCCGTCACCTCGGCAAAGTGCCCTCGCACGGTCATCATGCCGAGATGCTTGGCCGAAAACTCGACCTGCGTGTGCATCGGATCAAACTTCCAGTTGCTCATCGCCAGCCTCCTTAGAGATAGTTGACTCCGCAACTTCCGCAACGCACCAAGAAGAAGCTCTATTCCACTCCGCGCCGGCGCCGATAGACTCGTGATGTGCTCGTGGGGTTCCGCTGGCTGATCTGAGCGGAGTGCGGGCCCTGACATTCGACGTCTTCGGAACGGCCGTGGATTGGCGGACAGGAGTCGCGGCGGAGGCTGGGCGCCTCGGCGCGCTGAATGGCGTCGAAGGCGACTGGGAGCGACTGGCTGACGCGTGGCGCGCACTGTACGCGCCCTCGATGGACCGGGTCAGGCGCGGCGAGCTGCCGTGGACCAACTTCGATCGGCTCCACCGGCTGTCACTGGACCAGGTCCTGCGCGAGGTCGGCGCGGAAGGCTTCGATGCGGCCGCTCGCGACGAATTGACCCTGGCCTGGGAGCGCCTGCCGGCATGGCCTGAGGCTGCCCGCGGTCTCGAGCGGCTCGCGCGGCGCTTCACCGTCTCGACGCTGTCGAACGGAAATCGATCCCAGCAGACCGCCCTGATCCGGTTCGCCGGCTTGCCCTTCCGGCGTCTGCTGTCCGCGGAGGACTTCCGCCATTACAAGCCCGACCCAGAGGTCTACCTCGGCGCGGCGTCCGCGCTTGGCCTCGAAGTGGGCCAGGTGATGATGGTGGCGGCGCACAAGGGAGACCTGCGCGCCGCGCAGGCGGCTGGAATGCGGGCCGCATTCGTCGAGCGGCCGCTCGAGAGGGGACCGGATGGAGCCGCGGATCGCCTTCCCGATCCGCAGGCCGACGTGCAGGCCACTGACTTCATGGACCTGGCGGACAAGCTCGGCTGCTGACCCCCTGTGAATTCAGGGGCTCGAATCCCTTTGAATTCGGGGCTTGGAAAACCGTCGAATTCAGGGCCGGCGCACCGCGCCCCGGCATGGTGACTTACTAACGTCGCCAGTAAAGAATTTGATGTTCATGCGGCTGCCCGTTGCTCTCAGCTCGGAACAGGTCATCATCGCGCTGGCTGCGGCCGCGGAGGCGAAGGACGCCTACACCGAAAGCCATCCCCAGCGGGTGGCGAGCACCGCCCTTCACCTCGGTATCCGACTCGGCTTCCAGGAATCGGATCTGATCGCCTTGTATCGCGGCGCCCTGATCCACGACATCGGCAAGATCGCCGTGCCCGACGCAATCCTGGGCAAGCCAGGGCCGCTGAACGCTGAGGAAGAACGGCGGATGCGCGCGCATCCGATCATTGGCGAGAGCATCGTGAAGCCGCTGCCTTCGGCGGCGGACATCCTGCCCATCATCCGCCATCATCACGAGCGATTCGACGGCGGCGGTTACCCAGACGGCCTGTCGGGCCATCGGATTCCTCTCCTGGCCCGAATCGTGTCGGTCTGCGACGCCTATGACGCGCTGGCGAGCGACCGGCCCTACAGGGTTCGGCGTCAACCTCAGGAAGCAATTGAGACGTTGATGCGCGGCGCGGGCCAGCAGTGGGACCGAGAGCTGGTCTCGCTTCTTTTGTCCGAATTACCGGCGATCCGATTCGAGGTCGCCAGTTGACCTGGACCTGACAGGGAGGCGGGCTTAAGCGTTTGCGGCGGGGTGCTCAAGGCAGTTCTACACTCAGCGCGTGCCGATGACCTCGTTCGATCAAGCCGTTGGGTCAAGGGTGCTCGCGCTGCACCAGCTCATCTACGAAAAGTCGGGCGGCCGAATCGGCGAGCGAATCGGAAGGGCGCCGATGCTCTTGCTGCGCACGACTGGCCGCAAGTCCGGGCTCACGCGCACGGCGGCCCTTCTCTACCACCGCGACGGTGGCGACTATGTCGTGGTTGGATCCAAGGGTGGCAGCGACGTCGCGCCGGCGTGGGTACACAACCTGGAGGCCCTTCCAGAAGTCGGGGTGCAGGTCGGCGTCAAGCGGTTTGCAGCCAAGGCTCGCATTGCATCGCCTGATGAACGGCGCCGGCTGTGGCCGGAAATGACCAGGCTGTGGCCTCAGTACGACCGCTATCAGTCACAGACTCAACGCGAGATTCCGTTGGTCATCCTCTCGCCGACCGCCTAGGTCCGCAGGCAGAACTCTTCGATCAGCGGGACGACCGTCTCCGGCGCGTCCTCCTGGATGAAGTGGCCGGCATCGGCAAGCTCGTGGACAGTCCCTCTGGGAAAGAAGGCGCGAAAACCGGCAATCGCCACGTGCGGCCAGATCGCGCGGTCGCGCATGCCCTCGATCATCATGGCCGGCACCCCGGCCTGTCCAAGCTTGAACAGACCCGGAAGCGCGGAGACCAGAGTCTCGCGGATCCGCTCCAGGTGCAGGCCTTCCAGAGGAAATGCGATCGCCGCCCGACACTCCTCGAAGGTGGGGAATGCCGCCGCGTAGGCTTGCAGCCACGTATCGGTCACGACCTCACGGCGCTGGATGCCGAGCGTCATCATGATGCCGCCGACCAGGTATTTCAGGTTGCCGAGCACAGCTTCGAGCTGACCCGCTTCCTCCATCGACTTGATGGCCGCGAACCATGGCGTCAATCGCTCCTCGCGCACGTCGCGATCGGTGCCGAAGATGGTGTTCATGGCCACAAACCGCTTCATCCGGTCGGGATACCTCGAGGCGACGACCGCACCCATCGGACCGCCCCAGTCCTGCATCACGAGCGTGATGTCGCGTAGGTCGAGCTCCTCGATCAGGCTGCCGAGATTGCGCGCGTGGCGGTCGAGAGTGTAGTCGGCGCCGGCCGGCGTTTCCGACTTGCCGAACCCCATGTGGTCGGGAGCGATCACCCGGAAATGACCTGACAGGGCCGGTATGAAGTTCCGATACAGGTAGGCCCACGTCGGCTCCCCGTGGATCAGGATGATGGGCTCGCCGGCCCCCTCATCCACGTAGTGCATTCGAAAGCCAGGCCTGGTCGTGAAATGCGCTCGAAACGGAAATGTGCCGCCGAACGTCTCTCCGGCTGCGATCCCACCCACGCGCGGCTACACGCCGGCCCTGAGCTCTTTTCCGACGCGGGCGATGCTCTTGTCCAGGACCGCGACCATGCGGTCGATCTGCTCGTCGCTGACCACGAACGGTGGGGACATCCCGATGACGTCGCCTGCCAGCG
>Ga0209283_10002094_pt1 | contig 11087 bp, 16 predicted proteins | sample CZO8metaG_2_FD_188354 | JGI IMG/M metagenome (GOLD analysis project Ga0209283, IMG submission 188354) | Vadose zone soil microbial communities from the Eel River Critical Zone Observatory, Northern California, USA - CZOApr15con2H1.8 metaG... | ecosystem: Environmental > Terrestrial > Soil >...
GTGCCCTTTTTGCTTACAAGAGCGAGCAGATTCGAGGCTCCACAGCCGCGCTAGAGCCTGGCTTCACAAGCAAGGTCGGTGGAAAAATCGAGCATATTTTCAGGCGTTTCAGGAGTTTGGGTTTCCGCCTTTCGCGCTTCGCCGTTACCGCAGTCGAGATGCCGCCGTGAGCGCCCAGAGGCATAAGTGCTTAGTTTGGTGAGCACCGGCTATGGTTCCCGATCCAGTTGTCCACACTCTTTTAAAATTTAGCTTGAGACGACTCTCGAGCCAATCCGGTTAGATCTTTCGCGTGCCGTCATGCGGTTTCTTCTGAGACTGCATGCTGGGCATTTTTCTGCTAAATTTAGGACAGCGCGTCGGAGTGATTTTCAGGTAAAGAGTCGATCAGACTGGGATATCGTGCCCAAGCTCCTAATTGTCGAAGATGACCGAGCCATGCGGGATCTGCTTCGAGGCCATCTGGAAGGTGAGTATGAAATCATCGACACTGGAGACGCAAGCGAAGCCCTCGCGCTTGCGCTGCAACAAAAGCCTGATTGTGTTCTGCTGGATTTGGTGATGCCAAAGTTTTCCGGTTTCGAGCTGTGCCAAACTCTTGCTTCCGTCAGCCTCACGCAGCTGATCCCGATCTTCATCATCAGCGGGGAGCCTGCCGAGAAGTACAAGGCATTTTGTCAGAATCTCGGTGCCGCGGAATACTTTGAAAAGCCGGTGGACTTCAGCAGGCTGAAGGCCCGCTTGGCGGACGTCCTGAAGGCCAAACAGCCGGAGCGCCGGACTGAGGTGCGGATTCGGCTGAGAGTCGTTCTAAGGCTGGAGGGAACGGACACAAGTGGAGCAAAGTTTGAGGCGGTGGCCACGACGGAAGACGTAAGCGCAGGCGGCTTCTTTTGCGGTTGCCCGGCTCAATTAGAGAAGGACTCAGTGGTAAAGGTTTTCTTAAGCCAGGAAGAACGGTACATAGGGCAGGCGCGTGCGGTGCGCTTCGAACGGCGCAATACAGCTTCGCCGCACTACGGGTTTCGATTCGTCGAGAAGCCGAGCCGGTGGATCTTGCAATAGCCCAAACGCCTTGAACAACCGGGCTGTCCCCAGGCAGGCATCCGCGCAGCGCCGGCCTCCCACTCCAGAAACCCGCCTCTTGGCGGGCGCCCGTTTAGAGCGTGTGCGAAAGCCCAAGTTTTTCGTCAGGCACGATCGTGGGCCCGTATAGAGCTGGCGCACCGATCAATGAATCTTGGATTTCTTGTTTTTCTTGTCCTTCTTCCTGACGCTCTCACCTCTTTTCACTTTTCAAGTGTCGCTTCGTAGCAGGTCGTCCCCTCATCGCATGTTGTGTTTGGCACGTTGTCGCAGCCTCCTTTTCGAACCGGGAGTCTTGGCCGCCGGACGCTTCGCTTTTAGAGTTACGTTCTCTGCTCTTAGCTCGTCGTTCTTCCTCATGAGGCCGTCGCGGGCAGTCGTCAATTCGTCCACATGACTTCGGAGCTCAGCATTCTCTTTCTGCAGCGCAGAAACTTGGCTCTTGAGTTGTTCATTTTCCTGCCGTGCTTTGGTGTCCTGGCACGCTGTGAGCGACAACCCAAGTGCGATCGCCACCAACAAACCAGCCAAAGAATGTTTTCGCATTTCTCTCCTCAATGAGGATTTGAACTAAAAGGTCTTTGCTTAGGTGGCCAGCAGGGCGGTTAGTCTGTGGACCACAAGTCTAGACCTTTCTTCGAATCCCACGGACAGCCCCAGGTCTGGATAGCTTGCATACACGGTTCCCCGCAAAGACACTGTCTCCTCTCCTCTGCAGAACTGAACCACCACAGGCGTCCCTACGGGCAATTGCACCTCCCGCACGAAAAAACCAGTTGCACCGATAAGCGCGTGTTCGCTGGGAATGGAGATGCACCTGTTACCGGTCCGGATTTTCATCAGCAAGCCCACTCTGGCCATCTTGGCTTCACCTCTTCTCCTGGGCTTGATCTGGCGACAGTGGGCAGACATCCACCGCCTCCTTGCCGAGCCAGCCCTCTTGTACTCGAAAGCTGACTCTCAAACCCGAGGCGAGCGCCCGGAATTCCACTCCCCCCAAACTCGACTTTCGGAAAGGGACTTGAGCCCCGTCATCTCCCCGGATCGCTCCTTTTTCCTGCCTTCTGTAGATGTGCCAAATGACTCCTTCCATGATCGCTCCTAGCTCGCCCCAGTCTCGGTTCGCCTCCAAAAACTCCAACAGGATCCTTCTCGTCACTCCCCCGGGTATGGCCCCTCTGCGTCTGCGCCGCCCGGCCCTGCACGCCCACCAGAACGCAAAGGGGCCTTCCCCAGAGTAAGACCCCTCAACCACTCACCGAGCTAGACCACCTCAGAACAACCCACTCCCGTAGAAGCAGCATCTGCCGACTCCTCACGCTTGTCCGTTTGAGCGACCGAAACCGATTTCACGTTAATGGCGGTTGGAACTTTGGCGCCCGCTGCAAGAAAGATGCCGTAAGAAACGCGCAAACCAACGGCGATTTCGCCATACCTAAAGCCCACCACCAGCGATTCGTCGCTGAAGGCCACATCGTAGCCATCATCTCCATGAATGATGCCTGTGGTCCGCGATGGCAAGAGTCTGACTACCTCTGGATCGCACGCTCGTCTCCTTCAACTCTTGCTCAGCTCCTCTGGGGGGATTCGCCGCACCTGGAAGCCCTGACTGCCCTGGAACCAGAGGAACTCAGGGAACTCGAAAGGCTCAACTTCGAACCGGTCAGTCCGTGCGTCTTCATCGCGCCAGGCAGGGACCGTTGACCACAGGCCCAGCTTGTTTTCAAGAGGTCTCGCCAAAGCCTGGCTGGCAGCACCAGAGAACAAAGCCACCAACAGCGCCCCAGCCAGATCGACTCCTCGCCAAGCACCAAGCGCAACTAGGCCCCCCGCAATCAACCACAATGCAGTGAGGAACCGTATGGCCTTACATCCCCTTGCATGTTTGCCCGCAGAGTCCCCCTGAATCATCGCTCGCCAGGCAAACTCCGCCGTCCACTGGACCAACTGCCTGTACGGCCCGGCATTGACCAAAACGAACCCATCCGGTGTGGCAAAACCGTCCAGCTTGGTTGACACCCCGATAGATTCACGAGCCAACTCCTGCGTCCGGTGTAGCCACATGTGGTTTACACGGACCCTCCGATTGAAAGCCAACTGCATAGCTTCCCACGGTACGGTCCAGAACAACGGTGTGGGATCAACGCCTTCTTGCAAGAACAACACGAGGGCCGCGCCCGCCGCCCCCATAAGCAAGCCTCGCCAAATCGCGGAGATTGTGAAGAAAAGCAGCAGCGCGCCAGCCAGCAGGAGCCCCCGCCGGACGAACTTCGTACGGTGATTCGCAGGCGCATCTGTGAGGCTTCGCAACCGTTCTAAGCCAAGTTCAAGCCAAGCCCGCCAGTTTGGCCAGCGCAGGGAATTCCAGCTTCCGATGGCCATAACCTCAATCCCCTATGTCACTGACTTGGTAAAGCCGGCGGGTTGCCACCTGGGTCAAAGCCTCTTCCAAAGTCAGTTTCTCCTTGCGCGCGAGCTGGAGTGCTGCTCGCAAGCGGTACGCCTGTCGCGACGAATAGAATCGCCTTCCATTCTTCGCTGCCGCCTGGAGTAAGCCCTTGGACTCGAGCTCTGCAAGCTCAGCTTCGGTTATGCCCAGCATCTGAGCAAGCTGCTCGGGCTGGTAATAGTCAGCCATGATCCTGCCTTTCGACCGCCTCTAGGTGATCTCTAGGAAAGCCCTTAAACGGCGAGCCCTGGGCTACCGGCATATGCGAAGATACGCAGATATCAAGTAAAAAATATATCTCCCCTCTAGGATGCAGCCTCCATCTGGTCCAGCATGTCACGCACCCCGACCAGGTGGTTGTTGAAGATCTCCTTTGCAACGTCAAGAAGACGAAACAGGGTTGGGTCTGAAACGGAGTAGAAAACATTGTTACCAGACTTACGGCCGACGACGATGTTGCGAACACGAAGAGTTGCAAGCTGTTGCGATACGTTGGCGGGTTCAATCTGTAGAATCGCGCTCAGTTCGTTAACTCCTTTTTCTCCGTTTCGGAGGCAGTCCAAGATCCGGATGCGTATGGGATGCGAGAGTGCCTTGAAAAACTCCGCTTTAAAGTTGGCAATCTCCTGTGGCATGAGAATCCTATTTACATGCATAGTTTAATCTGCGAATATATCTAGGTCAAGCAAAATTTTTTTCACCGTGACAACATGTCGTGCACTAAGTAGGAATCCCTCGCCGAGGGCGAGGCGGAGGAGCCGAGGCGGACCGGAACTGAGTCCCGCTAGCTGGATTGGGGGAACCTGCGGGGCGTGACGTTCACCCGTGGCTCTTTTATCCGCCTGGCTGGCAGGAGCCGATGCTTAAGCGCCTCGTTCGTTTTCGCTGGAATGAGCAAAAGTCAGGCACGCCCTCAGGCGCGCCGCAAGTCGGGCCATTTCCCTATCTCTCCAGCGCTTTCAGCCGCTGAAGCCCATCAAGTCGGGGTTTTCACACGGACTCTTTAGAGTGGGGCGCCGGCGAAAGCCCGCCCCTACAACACAGGCTGGCGTCCAGCGCTCACTTCGTGATCTCCTGCTCGAGGCTAGCGGCGGCGTGTTGCGCCTGGTACACGTCGGCAGCGCGCCTGAGTGCCTCGGCTATGTTCGCGCAGAGGTTTTTCGCTCCCACATGGCGGTCGAATTCGGCCTCGTGCATGAGACGCGCGGGCTGTTCCCGCGCACCACAGAGAAGCATGGACCGGCCGGAGGCGCGAAGGCGGCTGGCCAGATCCTCGAGCGCTGCCAGCCCCGTGGCATCAATCGCGGTCATATTCCGCAGGCGCAAGATCACAACGGGAGGCAACTCGTCGAGACGGTCTGTTATCTCGGAGATCTTGTCGGTTACTCCGAAGAGAAATGGCCCGTGGATGCGGAACACGGTGACATAAGGGGGAATCTGTTTATCCTGCAAAATGTGAACTCGGCCGTCTTCGATGTATTCGTCTGTTACCTGCGAAACGGTGGTGGTGATGGAAACCTTTCGAATGAACGTAAAAGCAGCGAGCACCATGCCGACCTCGACCGCGAAGCTGAGATCCGTGATTACGGTGAGCGTCATTGTGAGCAGCCAGACGCTGATGTCCGCCTTCGTGAGCTTCAAAATCTCCGGGATTTCCTCCCAATCACCCATGTTGTAAGCCACCATCAGCAGGATGCCGGCAAGCGCCGCAAGCGGCACGTCCTTCACGAGAGGCGCGGCGAACAACACCACTGCCAAGAGCGTCAGCGCGTGGATGATGCCCGCGATGGGTGTCTTTGCTCCTGAGCGCACATTGGTGGCGGTGCGCGCGATGGCGCCTGTGGCCGGAAGCCCGCCAAAGAGCGGCGAGGCGATGTTGGCCACGCCCTGCGCCACTAGCTCCACATTGGGATTGTGTTTGTCGTTGCTCATGCGGTCGGAGACAACCGCGGACATCAGGGACTCGATGGCGCCCAGCATGGCCACGGTTAATGCGGGAGAGAGCAGGTGGAGCAAGAGATCGGGACGAAATTGCGGCAAGGCAATTTTAGGCAGGCCGTTGGGGATCCCTCCAAAGCGAGTGCCGATTGTCTCGACGGGCAGGTGAAACAAGCTGACGGCCGCGGTCGCGCCGAAGCAGGCCAGAACCGCTCCGGGGATACGCTTGCTGAATTTGGCGCAGAGCACCATGACCAGAAGCGAGGCCACGGCGAGAAGCGTCGCCGGCCAGGAGATGGTCCGGAAATGCCCCCCGATCGCCGCCATCCGCTGGAAGAAATGGCCGGGGACGTGGTCCATCCGCAAGCCGAAAAAATCACGGATTTGAGTGCTGGCAATGAGAATGGCGATGCCGTTGGTGAAACCGACCACGACGGGGCGCGGAAAGAACTTCACCGCCGTGCCCATGCCGGTGATGCCCAGCAGGACGAGCAGGACCCCAGCCATCATCGTGCAGGTAAACAGGCCATCGATTCCGTACCGCGCGATGATGCTCGCGACCGCAACCACAAACGCGCCCGTGGGTCCGCCGATCTGCGTCTTTGAGCCGCCGAGAGCCGAGATCAGAAAGCCTGTGACGATGGCGCAGTAAATTCCGGCCTGGGGCGAGACGCCAGAAGCGATGGCAAAGGCCATGGCCAGCGGCAAGGCCACAAGGCCAACCGTGATTCCTGCGATCAAGTCAGAGACAAACTTGTGGAGGTCGTAGTCGCGCAAAAACAGAACGGATTTGGGGAGCCACGCATTCATAGAAACGTTCATTCCAGTGCAGACCGGCGGGCGGAGTCTTAACGAACCAGTGTAGCAGGAGAGTGAAAAGCAAAGCGCGTTTGCGAGCGCGGGTGTGCCGTGAACTGAACCGCCGGCGCGCATTTCGTTTAGCAGTTGGTTGAAAACCCCGGTGGCCCGAGTGGCAGAGACTTAGCCTGTGCTCTTGCAACTGCTGCCGCGCAGGCACAGGCTGAGGCCTGTGGTACTGTGTTCAGGTCTAGAGACACCTGCTGCTTACGAAACAAAGCACCTTTCAAGTGCAGTAATCTTTTGGCAACCTCGCCCCCAAATGCGTCCTTAATCCGCGCGGCGTTTGTAGCATTGTGATGGGTCATCCATTGCCAGACGTTATGAGGGTGGTCGTAGGGGGGAGAGTTGAGCCTCGAAGATTCAGATAACACTATGTTCGAGGTCGCCCGTGATGCGCTCACTTCTGGGAACCTAATAGAAGGCGGTGCAGCGCACACAAGACAAATCTCTGCCGACATTGAAGCGCCGCTCAAGATCCGCCCCGAATGCCAGGCGAAAGATTAATTCTGAGGGCAAGTCGATCCGTTTCAAGGGTTGACCACGGAGGGGGGCGATAGTAGTCGTGGTACTAGCTGCCCCAAGGACAGTTGGCGAGAATGATGACTGCTCAATTCAAGTCCCTTCTGATTTCTTCGGCCAAATCCTTGGCACAGGCGGTCAGCGCAATTGTCATCCTTACGGGCTGTTCGATCCTCGTGGGCTGGCTGTACGGTGCCGCGTTCGGTATGGCTCTTCTTACCAGCTCAAACATCATCGTGTTTGCAGTCTTGCTTTACCGGACCACCTTGTGGTTGAAGCGATCGGACGTTGAGCGTGAGCGGGCCGAGGACATGCGATGCGCAAGCGAAGTACGCTTCCGGCTGCTGGTGGAGGGCGTAGAGGACTACGCGATTCTCATGTTGGATCCCTTGGGGCATATCGTCAGTTGGAACAGGGGGGCAGAACAAATTAAGGGTTATCGCCCAGATGAGATCATCGGCCAGCATTTCTCCTGCTTTTATCCGACTGAAGACAGAGAGCGGGGCAGGCCCGAGCAGGAGCTGAGCGTGGCAGCGAGCAAGGGTCGGCTGGAAGACGAGGGCTGGCGAGTGCGCAAAGATGGGTCGCGGTTCTGGGCCGATGTGGTCATCACGGCCTTGCGTGACGAGGCGGGATGCCTCTGTGGCTTTTCGAAAGTGACGCGCGACATCACCGACCGCAAGCGGGCCGAAGACACGCTGCGAGAGAGCGAGGAACGAATTCGCTCGGTTGTCGACACAGCCCATGAAGCGTTCATCGCCATGGACAGCGAGGGAAGGATCACAGATTGGAACCACCAAGCCGAGAGCACTTTCGGCTGGTCACGCTCAGAAGTGATTGGCCAGCCTTTGGCGCAGACAATTATTCCCCCGCAATACCGGGAAGCCCACAGACGAGGTCTCGAACACTTTCTGGCTACGGGTCAGGGCCCCGTGTTGAACACGAGAATTGAGATCACAGCATTGCACCAGGATGGACACGAGTTCCCTGTGGAGCTAACCATCGCCCCGCTTCGATTGGGGCGAACCTATACCTTCAACTCCTTCGTGCACGACATCACCGCACGCAAACAGGCCGAGGAGACGCTGGGACGCCAGAAGGCGGAACTGGCGCGTTCGAATGCCGAACTCGCTGCCGCCAATAAAGAGCTGGAAGCCTTCACTTACTCCGTCTCCCACGACCTGCGGGCGCCCCTGCGTCAAATCAGCGGCTTCTCCCAATTTCTTGCGCGAGAACTTGGCCCTCGAATCGACGCTGCCGCCCTGCACCACTTGCAGCACATTCAGAAGGGCGTCCAGCAAATGGGAAGACTAGTGGATGATTTGCTGAACTTGGGGCGGGTGGGGCGCCAAGCGTTGAAAGAGCAATTAACGGACTTGCATTCGCTGCTCGAAGCGGTCGTTGCTGACCTCAAGCCTGAAGCGGAAGGGCGGGAGATCGAATGGATAATCGGACAATTGCCTTCTGCGAAGTGTGATCCGGGCTTAATAAGATTGGTGTTCGCCAACCTGCTCTCAAACGCCATCAAGTTCACGCGCCACCAAGAACACGCGATCATCCAAGTGGACCAGATGACCCTGGACGGCGAGGTGGTGTTCTTCGTCCGTGACAATGGGGTCGGCTTCAACATGAGATACGTAGACAAGCTGTTTGGCATCTTTCAGCGCCTTCACCTTCAGGAGGATTTCGAGGGCACAGGGGTGGGGCTAGCCAATGTCCAGCGCATCATCCACAAGCACGGCGGCCGCGTTTGGGCGGAAGCGGAACCCTACAAAGGCGCTACTTTTTATTTCACCCTGGGAGTGGCCAGTCAGAGTGAACGCGAGATCACCCCAGCACAGCGAGGTGTGGCGTGCCGACAGAACCAGTAGAAATACTACTAGTGGAAGATAATCCGGCGGACTTGGAGCTGACCCTGCATGCGATGCGCCAAAACCATATATCCAATCGGATTCAGGTGGCGCGCGACGGTGAGCAAGCCCTGGATTATCTTTTCGGCCGTGGAGCCTATAGCGACCGCGTCTCCGAGTACCCGCTTAAACTGGTCCTCCTGGACTTGAAGCTGCCCAAAGTGGACGGACTGGAAGTGCTCCGGGCGATCAAGAGCGATCCCCGCACGAAGATGATCCCGGTGGTTATCCTCACTTCTTCCGTGGAAGAAAAGGATCTGATCGGCAGCTATAACTGGGGCGTGAACAGCTATATCCAAAAGCCGGTGGATTTTGAGCAGTTCCGGGAGACCGTCAAGCAACTTCATCTCTACTGGCTGCTTGTGAACCAGGCCCCATCTGCGATCGCCTTCTTGGCCGGGAGCGGAACCTAACATGACCAGGGAAGGGGCGGGTTTGGCTCAGATCTGGCTTCGCCAACAGCCAGGAGGAACCGAAACCGGATTTGTTCGGCGTGAAAGTTAACCTGTAAGTGCGCTACGAGCGCAATCTTCTCCCTGGCGGCAACGGCCATTCTTTGGATCCCATGCAGCCTCCTTCATGTCCCAGGGCCTCCCAGTTAGAACCCCAAAAGGGAAACCAATGATTAGAGAGCTGTAAAAAAACAGACACCAGCATTTTATTTCACCACTGAGCGCGCGAAGCAAGGATTCCCGCGTGAGAGGAGGAATGCTACGCGCGCAGAGGCTGCCATCCGATGCCAGCGCGGCCCGTCCTCGGAGAAACAGCACTGCGAGTCGTGCGCCGACTTGCAAGCCAGATCGGCCGGTTCAGCAAAACGAGGCCTTCTTGCCGAAGAGCTCTTTTGCTTTGCGCAGGCTTGCCGCAATATCTGAAAGGTAATTCATCGGTGTTTCACAAATTTTTACATCTTTTTGCATCGACTTAACACATTGCTGAGTGAGCCGGGATACGATCTGCGTCATTAGAACAGAAGAGTCCGTCTCTCAAAGAGAGGTTGGCAATGAGTAGGTGGTTGCGTTGGAACGAGCGCGCGCAAATCTTGCTGACCCTGGAACTTATAGGGCTTCCCGCGACTGCACTGATTGGCCAGGCTTCTGGCGCCTGGGGTCCATCCAAAGAGATCGAGCCCTGGAAGCGGCAATCCAGCGAGACTTCAGCCATGTCTCACGATCGCGGAGATGAACAATGGAGTCTGAATTCTCCACTCATGATTATGATCTAAGGTCCGATGAGGGGATCTCTCGGGTGCTAGATGAGCGAGTGCTACTCTCCTCGGCTAAAGCCGGTAACCTAGCTTCGTTTGAGGAGTTAGTGGTGCGGTACGAGAGGAGAATCTTTCGGTTAGCCCGGCGTATCACACAGAACCACGAAGATGCGGAAGATGTGATGCAGGAGGCGTTGTTAAAGTCCTTCGAACATCTTGCTGATTTCCGGGAGAATTCGCGGTTCTACACTTGGCTAGGGCGCATCACCGTTAATCAGGCGATTACGAAGCTCCGCAAGCGGCGGCCGAATCAGGCCTCGCTCGATGATCCTGTCAAGAACGAAGAAGACTTATTCCCGCGCGAGGTGGAAGACTGCGGACCCACACCAGAACAGCGTTACGGACAGAAGGAGCTTGAGGGCATTCTCGCTGACGTAATCACAGAGTTGGACGCGCCGCTTCGCATTGTCTTCCAGTTGCGCGACGTGGAAGGCCTTTCGATCAATGACACCGCCGAACTGCTGGGACTTTCTGTCCCAGCGGTCAAGACACGCCTGCTGCGGGCACGCCTGAAACTACGCAAAGAGCTGAACAAGTACTTCCGGCAAGATATGAACAGTTCAACTAAGCCTTTCGGCTTCGCGTCCATCTTCTCCTGAGAACTGGAAACGCCTCTTCCAGAAATCAGGAGCGACTCAGGAGCAAAATGACCCAAACGGTGGCAAACATCGCTCATCCACGCCGCAGAGAAACAAGGCGGGTCATCACAACTCCCGGCTCGGCTACCATGACTCTGCTGCATCGCGCCAGAAACCTGTTGACGCAAGACCTGCCATTTCATACATTCCGCGCTGTTTCCAACAACTTTCTACAGAAAGGTCAATCCCATGAAAACGCAACGAATACTCATCAGTTTGTTGGTAGGCTCTTTGCTGCTTCTTTCCATCTCTGTGTTAGCTCAGATGAATCGCCCCTACCGAAATGGTTCCGTGTGGGAGCTGGCGTTCATCAGAATGAAGCCAGGGATGGAATCAACTTACATGAAATATGTGGCCACTGACTGGAAGAAGGAACAAGAGGCCTTGAAGGCCGAAGGTCTAGTCCTCTCGTATAAGGT
>Ga0209283_10002096_pt1 | contig 11082 bp, 9 predicted proteins | sample CZO8metaG_2_FD_188354 | JGI IMG/M metagenome (GOLD analysis project Ga0209283, IMG submission 188354) | Vadose zone soil microbial communities from the Eel River Critical Zone Observatory, Northern California, USA - CZOApr15con2H1.8 metaG... | ecosystem: Environmental > Terrestrial > Soil >...
GCCGAACAAGCCTTACGACATGCGCGAGCTCGTCGGCCGCGTGCTCGACAACCGCGAGTTCTTCGAGGTGCAGCCATTCTTCGCGCCGAACATCATCGTCGGCTTCGGGCGGCTCGGCGGGCACGTCGTGGGCATCGTCGGCAACCAGCCCAAGGTCCTGGCCGGCGCGATCGACATCAACGCGTCAGTCAAGGCCGCGCGATTCATACGGTTCTGCGACGCGTTCGGGATCCCGATCGTCTCCTTCGTCGACGTGCCCGGCTACCTCCCGGGCCGCGACCAGGAGCACGGCGGCATCATCCGCCACGGCGCCAAGCTCCTGTACGCGTACGCCGAAGCTACTGTGCCCAAGCTTGCCGTGATCACGCGCAAGGACTATGGCGGGGCGTACACCGTCATGTCGCCGAAGCAGATGGGCGCCGACCTGAACCTCGCTTGGCCCACGGCCGAGATCGCGGTCATGGGCCCAGAGGCTGCCGTGAACATCGTGTACAAGCGCGAGCTCGCTGCGGCCTCGGATCCCGCCGCTCGACGCAAAGAGCTAGTCGCCGAGTACACCGCACGGTTCGCCAACCCGTACGTGGCCGCGGAACGCGGCTACATCGACGACGTGATCGAGCCGTCCGAGACGCGCCGATCGTTGATCAGGGGGTTGGAGCTCGGCCAGCGCAAGACCATCGAGCGCCCTACGCGCAAACACGGAAACATTCCCTTATGAGAGAAAACCTGCCGGTTTAGGGGATCAGGAGTTCTCGGGTCTGGGGGGCACCGTCGAAAGCGACGAGCGCCGCAATCGCTCCGATTTCCGGCAGAACTCGTCGACGGTCGCGATCAGCTCTGCGTGCGACCAGGTCAAGGGTGACACCGACAGCGGCGCGCCGGTGTTGGGGTCGAGCTGCTCGGAAAGCAGCCCGCCCGGGATCTGGTGGGCCACCACCCAGTTGATGATGTCTCGCGCCGGCTTCAGGTCGTGGGTGGTCTTGGCGACGGCGATGTACCACTGCGCCATCCAGAGCGTGGAGATGAACCAGGGATTGCCCGGCACCTTCTGGGTGTCGGACTCGACCTTGAAGTAGTAGTCGTCCTTGTAGCGCGCAAAGCCGCCCGCGGCCGCGTGATTCGCGAGCTGGTCGCAGATCGCGACCATCGTCTCGGCGATGCGCTTCTCGTCCGGCGCGTACATGCCGAATCGCCACAGCCCTGAGATGGCGCTGTCGATGACCATGTCCACGGTCATGGTGCCGTCCTCCTCGACGGCGATCCGGCGCGCGAACCGACCCAGCTCCTCAGCGTAGAGGTGCGTGTCGGCTGCCTCCTTCAGGCGCTCGGCGGCGTCTCGGTAGCGCATCGCGGCCGGCCCGTCGCCGAAGAGCTCAGCAAAGCTCCGGGCGGCATCGAGCCCGCCCCAGACCGCGCCTACCGTGAACGCGTGCACCCCCCACCGCTCTTCCCATAGATCCCAGGAAGGCTGAATCAGGCCATTGCGCTGGTCGACGTAGGTCACCATCCAATCGGCGGCCGGCACGATCAGCGACGTATAGAGGTCGACGACGAAGTCGAGATTGCGGTGAATCCTGTAGTGCTGCCAGAGGGCCCAGAGCACCAGCCCCGTCTCATCCTCCTGGATCGGCAGTGTGCGCGCGCCGCGAGCGTCGACCCACGGGAGCCACGAGCTTCCAGGATTGCCGTACGGCGTGTACTTGTGCAGGAAGAAACCCTCTTCCACCAGCGACTCCTGGCAGAACGTGAAGAACTGCCGCGTGATGTCCTCGTGCCCGGCGCGGTCGAGGGCGTTGGCGACCAGCGCGCCGTCGCGCGGCCATGCGTACGCGTAGGTGTCGCGCGCGAACTTGGTGATGTCGAAGTCGGTGGCGGCGATGATGGCGCCGTGGTTGTCGGCGTGCGTGCGCGCGGTGAGGATGCTCCGCCGGTAGAGCTGCGTGACGTCGGCGCCGAGCTCCTCGTCGATGTGGCGATGATCCTTCTCGCTCCAGACTTGCCAATAAGTCTTCGTGCGTCCCTGGTAAACAGCAGGCCCGCGACCCATGATCAAGTCCTGTCCGTACGTCGAAACCTCGCTCAACCGCGCGCCCATGCACAGCCAATGGGTCACCTTGCGCGTTTCGCCCGCGGCGCCCGCTCCGAAGTCGAAGCCGACCGTGCAGTCGACCGATCCCTGCTCGATCGGGTTGCGGCCGAGCACGCCGTCCTCGGCGTCGACCCACGTCCCGGCGAGCCCGTTGCCCTTCTTGCCGTTGGCCCAGGTGTCGATCCCGAACTCGGTGCCGGTCACCACACCACCGACGAGAAAGTAGCGGTTGCCTTTGTAGGCGATCACCCCGCGATGTCGGGGGTCGTAAGCGACCGTGTTGCCGATGTCCGAACCCTCGATGTACCAGTCGTAGTGGAAGAAGACGCGTCCGACCTTGAAGCCCGCGGGGCTCGTGACCTCGACGTTGCGGATGAACCAGTTGCGCGCGAGGTCGACGAAATCCCCGAACTTGACGGTGATCCCCAGCGTCGGGTGCTTCAACGTGACGTCGGTGACCAGCGAATCCTCTACGTAGCCGAGCTGGCGTTCCCAGGCGGGGTTGTCGAGCCAGGCGAACCTGCCGTCGATGAAAAAACCGGTCCGGCAGACGTTACCCATGGTCTGGTTGGCATCTCCTACCCGTGGGAAGTAGATGTCACGAACCGAATAGTTGGCGTCGAAGCCAATCAGCACGTTGCCGTTTCCGATCACCAGGCTTCTAGGCACGGTCGCAATGCTAGTGGGGCGTCCTGAAAAACGCGCTTAACAACCTGGGTTACCAGGCCTGCCCAGCGCCGCTTAGAATCGCCCTCGATATCCGTCCCAGCAACATCGGAGCACAACGCCTTGAACAGTCCCGCAAGCGCATTCCCGCCTCCCATTCGAATCGTCGCCACCCGCCGGCGCCGCCGCACGGTCGCGGCGCGGCTCCGGGCGGGCGTCCTCGAGCTCCTCGTACCCGATTGGATGTCGCAGGCCGAACGGCTGCGGTGGGCGGAGGTGATGAGCCGGCGCCTCCAGCGGCGGGTCGAGAGGTCGCGGCCGTCCGACGCCCGGCTCGCCGGCCGGGCGACGCTTCTCAACGAGCGGCACTTCGGTGGCAGGCTGCGGTGGACGTCCATCGCATTCGCGGACATGTCGCATCTCTGGGGCAGCTGCACTTTCACGTCGGGCGCCATTCGCATCGCCTCGCGCGCGGCCGCGCTACCGGATTGGGTGCTCGATTACCTGCTGGTGCACGAGCTGGCGCATCTGGAGCACAGCGACCACGGGCCGGCGTTTCGTGAGCTCGAGAAGCGCTATCCGCTCAGCGAGCGCGCGCGGGGCTACTTGATGGCGCTGGACCACCGGAGCGAACCTGACTGACGGCTCGACCTAGAGGTCCGTGCGCACGAACTCCGCCACGCGTTCGCCGATCATCATCGTCGGCAGGTTGAGGTTCGCCCGGGGCACCGTGGGCATGACCGAGGCGTCGGCGACGTAGAGGTTCTCGATCCCGCGGAGCCGGCAGCGATCATCGATGACGGCCATCTCGTCGTGATCCGGTCCCATCCGGAGTGTTCCTGAGGGGTGGTAGTCGGTGGCGTGGAAATCGAGGAAAAAGCGCCGGAGCGATTCCTCGTCGCGCGCGGTCTCCGCGTCAGGCAGAATGACATCGCACTTCACGCTCTCGCCCAGGACCTTGGCCACATCGAAAGCGACCTTCGCCGCGCCCATCATCCGGTCCAGGTCCCTCGGGTTGGAGAAGTAGCGGTGGTCGAATCGAGGCGCCACGCGCGGGTCGCGGGAGTCCGCCTGGACCACGCCGTGTGATTCGCACTTGCTGATCTCGATGTAGAGGCCGTTCAAACCTGGCATCGAGAAAATTTCGCCGAAGACGTGCGTGAACTTGACATCGTCCACTGCCAGATCTGGAGCGGTCCGGAGCTTCAGTGTTGGGCCGATGGGGACTAGACCCGCAACAGCGTGCCGCCCCGTATCGAGCACGATCAACGTGGAGACGTGGTCGAGGAGGTTCTCGCCGACTCCGGGCAGGTCAAGCACGGTGTCGACGCCGATCCGCCGGAGAACCTCGCGGGGGCCGACTCCACTACGGTGAAGTATTGGCGGCGAGTTATAGGCCCCCGCCGCCAGGACGACCCGGCCGCCTTCGATCACCTCGCCTCCGGCGAGACGCACTCCAACTGCGCGCCGATCGCGGATGACGAGCGAGTCGACGAGGGTGTCGGCCTGGATGGTGAGGTTCGGCCGCGGGCGCGCCGCGGCGATGTAGGTCAGCAGTGTGCTCTGCCGTTGTCCGTCTTTCACGTTTCTTGGCAGCGGCCCGACCCCGACCGCACCGGGCCGGTTCAGGTCGTCAACGTCCACGTGGCCCAGCTCGAGGCATGCTGCCCGGACATGCTGCTGGAATTCGTTCAAGGGCTCGCGCTCGACGTGGATGGGGCCCGAATTCCCGTGGTAGGGCAGCTCGCCGAACTCGCGGTCGGTCTCCAGCTTTCGGAAATAGGGGAGGCACTGTTCCCAGCTCCAGGATGGCGCGCCCCTCGCAGCCCAGCCGTCGTAGTCCTCGGGCTGGCCACGGAACGCGAAGGTGGCGTTGGTGGCGGAGCTACCGCCCAGGATGCGGCCGCGTGGCACCGCGCCACGCATCTGGGCATCGAGGTAGTTCCAGTCGTATTCGTCGACGCCGGTGGCAAGCCGAACATGGCGAATGGCATCCGCCACATCGTTCCCAGGGTCGGGCCCAGCCTCGAGCATTAGCACCTTGACTGCTGGGTCTTCGCTCAGCCGGCTGGCGACAACCCCACCGCCGGAGCCCGAGCCCACCACGATTACGTCATATCGGCCCGCCATTCCGGCCGCCACTCTACGGGCTTAATACGATCTTGGTTGCCTCTCGGGCGTCGAAAATGCGGTACGCCTCTTCGCCGTCATCGAGCTTCATGCGGTGGCTGATGATGGCGTCGGGCTTGAGGCGGCCGGCGGCGATGAGGTCCAGGAGGATCGTCATATACGCCTGCACGTTGCAGTAGCCGGCTCGGAATGTCAGCGCTTTGCTCCAGACACGCATGTAGGGAAAGTCGCCGATCACGGCGCTGGGTACGCCGACCATGGACACGGTGCCGCCGCCGCGCACGCTTCGAATCGCGGTGTCGACTGCTGACAGCAAGCCCACACACTCGATGCTGGCGTCCGCGCCGATGCCGCCCGTTTGCGCCTGGATGGCTTCCACCGGCTCGACCTGAGACGCGTTGATGGGGATGCCGCCCAGGTCTTGCGCGGTTTCCAGTCGCGACTCGACCATGTCGACCACGAAGATGCGCGCCGGCCCGAACAGGCTCGCGCACATCGTCGCCATGAGGCCGACCGGGCCCGCCCCGATCACCGCGACGGCATCCCCAGGCTTGATCTCGGCGCGCTCAGCTCCGAAGTAGCCGGTGGCCAGGATGTCGCCGACGAAGATGGCCTGTTCATCCGACATTCCGGCCGGGATCGGCTCCATCGAATGGTCGGCGAGCGGAACGACGACATACTCGGCCTGGGCGCCGCCCAAACCGCCGAAGTTCGCGCCCATGCCGAAGGTCGCCTTGCTGACGCACTGGTTGAACCAGCCCTTGCGGCAAAGGGCACAGTGGCCGCAGGAGGTGAAGAAGCTGGCGACCACCCGGTCGCCAGGCTTGAAGCGCTTGACCTCGGAGCCTACGTCTTCCACTACACCGACGAACTCGTGGCCGAGCAGCTCGCCCGGGTTCATGGGAATGTACCCGTGGTAGACGTGCAGGTCCGAACCACAGACGGCTCCGAGCGTGATCTTGACCAGGACGTCGCCGGAACTCTTGATCGATGGCTTGGGGACGTCGACGAGCTTGACTTGACCCTTGCCTTGAAAAGTGAGCGCTCTCATCGACTGGATTCTAGATCGGGATCAGTTCGCACCTAAGCTTGTTGACGTGCGACTGAAGAATGCGGTCGTGGCGATCACCGGGGCATCTAGCGGCATTGGCGAAGCAACCGCGCTGGAGTTTGCGGGCAAGGGAGCACGCCTGGCTCTGGGCGCGCGGCGACTCGATCGCCTGAACGCTGTGGCGGAGAAGTGCCGCCAGAAGGGATCTCCGGACGTGAGCACCAGACGGCTGGACGTCGGGCGCAACGCCGACGCGCGCGCGTTCGTGGCGGCCGCGCTGCGCGACCACGAACGCATTGACGTCCTCGTCAACAATGCCGGCATCGGCTGGATGGGCCGCTTGCATGAGATGCCTGAGGAGAAGGTCGAGGAGCTGCTGGCGACAAATCTGGCCGGCGTCATCGCTTGCACCCAGGCCGCGCTGCCGCCGATGCTGGCACGGCGTCGCGGCGTGATCATCAACATCGCTTCGGTGGTGGGGTTCAGGGCTGCTCCGTACTCGGCCGTCTACTCGGCGACGAAGCATGCGGTCGTCGGCCTCTCCCATGCGTTGCGTGGCGAGCTCTCGGGCACCGGCGTGAAGGTCTGTGTCGTCTATCCCGCCTCCACCAAAACAGAATTCTTCGACCAAACCGAGGCGCCGATCGGGCCGCAGTACTCCGCCTCGTGGGTGGCCAGGCTCATCGTGCGCACCGCGCGCTTTCCGCGTCGGGACGCGATCGCCGCTCCGTATCGACTGGTCCACCTGACCGAGCCGATCTTCGGCGGTTTGGTCGACCACAGCATCGGGGAGGCGCGCCGGCTCGCGTCCCCAGGCCTCAGCGGGAGCGGCCTGCCTCCACACGACGACTGACCATCAGTTCTGCCAGGCCTCGAGAAGCTTCTCGAGTTGCTTGGCGTTCTTGACCGAATAGTTGGAGTAGTTGTTGTTCATGAGCGCATGCACCTCCTTCGCCGACTTCTCCATCTCCTTGATGCGCGGCACCCATTCCATGAGCTCGTCGTCCTTGTAGTCGTAGCGAAAGCGCAGGTTCGGCGGGGCGCCCTTCAGGTCCCACGTGTCGTGGTTGCGACCGTGGAACCGTACGACCGCGAGCTTCGACGAGGTCACCTCGTAAACCGGCGGCATGCTCGTTTTGTGGCCGGGCGGCACATCGACCGCGACTATTGGAATGTCGCGCGAGCGCAGGAACGCAATCGTGCCTTCCAGGTGGCGCGCGTCCATCCACTCCGGCTTGCGGAACTCCACTGCGATTTGGAATCCGAACATGCGCTCCTGGCACTGCTCGACGTAAGCGAGCGAGCGGGACGACGGCAGGAACCAGGGCGGGAACTGAAAGAAGACGGCCCCCAACTTGCCCGCAGCGCGCAGCGGCTCCAGCGCCTCGCGAAATCGGTCCCACGACTCGTCCACGAGCTCCGCCGGCAACTGCTCGACGTAGATGTTCTTTTCGCGCAGCTTCTCCGGCAGTTGGTCGCGGATGTCCTTCGGCAGCGCCATCGGCTTGGTGGGGTGGTTGGTGAACAGCGAGAAGGACTTGACGTCGAACATGAATCCTGCCGGCGTGCGCGCCACCCACAGATCCGAGTTCTCCTTCTTCGGCATTCCGTAGTACGTGGAGTCGACCTCGACCAGGGAGAACTGGCTGGCATAGAAGTTGAGGCGTTCTTCCGAAGACTTCGCGTTCATCGGATAGAACAGCCCGGAGTCGATCAACGACTTGTCGATCCACCCCGCGATCCCGACCTTCACGGTCACCCTCGGATCGTGCCACAACCTCGCAGATGGAGCGCTATGATCCGGCCCGCGAGAGTTGGGCCGATACATCCGCTACTGGTACACCTACCGCACCGTCGTAGCGGTGCTCATCGCGTTGGTCTTGAGCGGATCGATCTTCTGGCTTTCTACACAGCAGTTGATCTGCGACGCCCACCTCAGCGGCTGCGTGATCCGAGTCTCGGTCCACCCCGAGGATCGCTTCTATGGCAACGGAAAGCCGGATAAGCAGGTGGTAATCGTCGGCATCGACAATCAGAGCGTTAAAGGGGCCGGCCAGTACCCACTTCCACGCAGCGCATATGCCGACGCGCTCCGAAATCTCGAGAAAGAAGGGGCGGCGGTCGTGGCTTTCGACATCAGCTTTCCGGACGCGCGCGACCCTGGCGGCGACGCTGCATTCGCCAAGGCTTTGCGCGCGAGCACCATACCGGTGGTCTTGGCCTATCCTGCCAGCGAGATCGACGCCGGTAACGGGAAGCTGGTCCAGAAAACCGGAGCCGACCTTATCGACCAGATCCCGCTGAAGCCGTTTCGATGCCTGGACGGAAACCCCGATCCGAACGTTGCCTGCCAGCAGCCGATCAAGAACGTGATCCTGGCCTCGCCCGACGTTGAGCTGGACAGCGATGGTGTCGTGCGAAGGATTCCTCTTTTCGTCCAGCCGGCCTGCTTTTCCAACGGCACCTGCAACACACCGATCATCAACACGTTTGCCTTCGCCGCGTACAGCGCCCTCAACTCAGGCGCAGATCAGTCAAACCGCCTGGCGCTGACCGAGTCCGGTGATCGGGCGAATTACGGTTCCATCTGGTCGGCCCAGGTCGATGACACCGGCTCGGCGCTGATCAACTTCTCGGGTCCCCCCGGTAACTACGAAACCAGGGGCCAATACGCCCATTTCAGCGACGTCGTGAACGGGACGGTCTCGCCCGACCTGATCAAAGGCCACATAGTGCTGATCGGGGCATACAACCTGTCGGGAGTGCACGATGAGCAGCTGGTCACGACCAGCGCCGGCAGCAATAACACGCTGCCCATGGCCGGTGTGGAGCTGCACGCAAACGTCCTCCAGATGTTCGGCGTGTCCGCCGCTCCCACCCTGCTGACGCGCGAGCCCGCGCCGGTCATCTTTCTTTCCATCATTGCGCTGGCCGTACTGCTCGGGCTCCTGGTGGCCCGGCTTTCGGTGATTCGAGGCCTGATGGCGACGGTGGTAGCGCTGGCCGCGTTTACGATCGCGATGGCGTTTCTGGCCGGCAATTACGGGTTTGTGCCCGACCTGTTCCATCCCCTTCTGGCGATGGCGCTGACTTATACGGGTGTCACCGCCTACCGGGTCCTCTACGAGGATCGTGAGCGGCGGAAGGTGACCTCCCTCTTCGGCCAGTACCTGAAGCCGGAGATCGTCACGCAGCTGGCCAAGACGCGCGGGGGCGTCGCCGACATCATGCGCGGCGGCGAGCGCCGCGACTTGAGCTTGCTCTTCGTCGACATTCGTGGATTCACGTCGATGTCGGAGTCGATGTCCGCGCACGACGTGACCGAGGTGGTGCAGATGTACCTCGATCACTTGAGCGGGACCATCTTCACGTGGGACGGGACGGTCGACAAATATGTCGGCGACGAGATCGTGGCGTTCTGGAACGCCCCTCGGCTCCAGGAAAACCACGCGCTGCTGGCCGTGCGCTGTGCCTACGACTTGATCAATCGCGCTCCGGAACTGCAGCAGCGGCTCCTCGCCAAAGGACTGCCACCGGTCCGGTGGGGGATCGGCGTCAATACCGGGCCGGCGGTCGTCGGGATGATGGGCTCGCGCAGCCGTCTGCAGTACACCGCTCTGGGCGACACGGTCAACACCGCGGCCCGGTTCTGCGCCAATGCGCCGGCCTTCCACCTGCTCATCGGCCAGCCGACCTACGACATGTGCAAGGACTACATCGCGGTCGACCTCGTCCCCGGTGTGCAGCTGAAGGGCAAGTCGGCGGAGACGTTTCGGATCTACCGGGTGGTGGCGATCCGGGAAACGCCCACCGCTCCGTGGGTGCAGTTCCCGACCGAGTTGGCGACCCAGGCCCACCAAGAGTTTGCCCAGCAGTACACGCAGAAGTCGATCCTTGCCGCCGCGAACGCCGAGGCGAAAGAAATCCTGGTGGGCACCGACGCGGAGGAGGCGCTGGCCGGCCAGGCGACGGCTCAGACTCCGCTGGAGAGTGAGGGGAGCGCCCGCTAGCACTCCCCTCCCTTATCTACTGGTCGAAGAAAACTCCGTTTCGCTCGCGACCGATGACGGACCGCATGTTGTGCGTCGTGCCCGCCGGGTCTGAGGTGAACGAGAAACTGGGTGTCGTCGCGCTCCACCAGATTTCAACCCTGCTGAGCATGAACCTGCCTGTGAAGCGGTGGACCGAGTCGGTCACATTCATCGGAGGCCCGCTGGCGGTCCACGTCATGCTGAAGGAGACCGACGCCGGCTCGCTCGGTCCGTCAAGCAAGGCGTTGTGCAGGTTGTGGTAGTCCTCTTGGTCGAGGTCGCTTAACGCAAGCGTGGCTTTGCCATCAGCGAGGTCTACGTTCAGCGCGTGTTCGGGCACGGGTAGGGTCCAGAAAAGGCCACCCACGCGGATGCCGGGGTTGAAGTCGTGAACCTGGCCGGTGCCGACGGCACCGGTGAACAGGTCCATTCAGATAAATGCGAAGGTCCCGTGGTGCGTACCGCCATCTTCGCCAACGTACAGACCGCTCATGAATCCGTTGTCGACCTGGTAGTTGAGCCGGGTCTGGACGCCTGTCGCGGTGTCCGTGCCGGTTCCTGAGCCGGTGACTCGGGTCACACCCACGAGTCCGTTGAAGTCCGTGATCTGCGACGGCTCATTGATCATCCCAGGGCCGAGCACCGGGACTGGCGGAAAGTGGTGGATGAAGATCCCGAACGGCGACACTCCCCCGACTATGGGCAGTGGGAAAACTGTGGCCAATTCATCGGTGTCCGCCGTCACGAGGTGCGGCAGCCACATGCCGGCCGTGGCGGCGGCGCCTCCCGCAACGGCGGCCGTGCCAAGGAACGTCCGTCGAGTCATGGGGCGCGCCCAGAAATGGGCGTGGCCCAGGTGGCTGTTGGTCCAGTCCATCGGCACCTCCTGCCGAAAGTCGGCCTAGGCGGTCGCGAACCACCCTCTGGTTCGTGCGATCGATGGTGGGTATAGCACCGGATCGTATGGGCGTCAAGGGGCGGTTTTAATGCCTGTGGTAGTTCCGAGAAAACGTCACCCCTGAACTGTTCTGTGATTCCGTCATCCCATGAATGGAGGCCGGATCACATTGACCACGTCTGAGCAGCGTCGCCTCATCGTCCTCAACCATTTGGAG
>Ga0209283_10002102_pt1 | contig 11076 bp, 9 predicted proteins | sample CZO8metaG_2_FD_188354 | JGI IMG/M metagenome (GOLD analysis project Ga0209283, IMG submission 188354) | Vadose zone soil microbial communities from the Eel River Critical Zone Observatory, Northern California, USA - CZOApr15con2H1.8 metaG... | ecosystem: Environmental > Terrestrial > Soil >...
GACGACGCCCGTGAGCGCGCGTTGAAGGAAGCGCAGGCGGCCATCGCTGAAACCGAAAAACGGATCGCGGAGGCGCAGAAGCGCAAGAAGGAACTGGAGTCGGAAAAGGAGTTCTACGTCAAGAAGCCGATGCCGCTGAAGCTCAAGCAGGACATCACCAACAACGAGATCGACATCAAGAACCAGACCGAGCTGCTCGACGCGAAGAAAAAGGAGATCAGCGTCATCAACGCCAAATACGACAGAGACAAGCGCCGGTACCTGGAGCTTACGGCCCAGGGAAAAAAATAGTCAGCCCGCGAGCTTCCGTTTCAGGATCTCGTTGACCCGCGCGGGGTTCGCCTTCCCCTGGGTCGTCTTCATCACCTGTCCGACCAGGGAGTTGAAAGCTTTTTCCTTTCCCGCGCGGTAGTCCTCGACCTGCTTTGCGTTTGCTGCAAGCACGTCGTCCACGATCTTCTCGATCGCTGCGGCGTCGGAGATTTGCTTTAAGCCCTTGGCATCGATAATAACATCGACCATTCCTGCTTTTACCGTTACCGCAACACCCTTAGGCGTGACGGTCGCGTCGCGAGAAACATGTTTACCGACTTCCCATATTTCCCGGAACACTATTTCTTTTGCTTGCTTAGTGTTAATAGTCCCATCGACAATCTTCGAGAGAAGCTCCACTAGCTGCTCTGGTTTGACCGGACTCTGCGCGATCTCGAGATTGTCACGATTGAGCGCAGCAGCAAGTTCGCCAGTTACCCAGTTAGCCACCAGCTTTTCAGGGCCACCAACAAGTGCCATGGTAACTTTTGCGACTTGAATATTACCTAGTTCCAAGACGGCCTTCTCAAAGTATTCAGCCATTTCACGCGACTGAGTGAGCGTCGCTGCATCGTAGGCAGAGAGGCTGTAATCTCGCCGATAACGCTCACGCTTCGCCTGTGGCAGCTCCGGCAGCTTCGCTCGTTCCTGGTTGATCCATTCCTCGCTCACTTCGAGCGGCAGCAGGTCGGGGTCCGGAAAATACCGGTAGTCGTGCGCATCCTCCTTGGTGCGCATCGAGCGCGTCTCGTCCTTGTCGGGATCGTAGAGCCTCGTCTCCTGCACAATTTTTCCGCCGTCTTCCAGAATTTCGATCTGGCGCTTCGCCTCGAACTCGATCGCGCGCTCCAGGAACCGGAACGAGTTGAGGTTCTTAATCTCGGCCCGCGTGCCGAGCGGTGCGCCGGGGCGCCGCACCGAAACGTTGGCGTCGCAGCGGAACGATCCTTCCTGCATGTTGCCGTCGCAGATGTCGATCCAGCGCACCAACGCGTGCAGCGCCTTGGCGTATGCGACCGCCTCTTCCGCCGAGCGCATGTCTGGTTCGGACACTATCTCTAGGAGCGGAATGCCAGCACGATTCAGATCAATGGCACTGAGTTTGGTTAAGTCTCGCTCCTCATTCACCAAAGGATTGTCGGGAACTGCGAGGTCCGCAACCGCGTAATCCGCTACACCGCTTATCGCCTCCCCGTGAAAAGATTTGCCTGCGTCCTCCTCAAGGTGAGCGCGAGTTAGGCGCACTTCGATTTCGCCGCGACTGGGCGAGGTGATCGCAATCTTGCCGCCCTGAACGATCGGCAGCTCGTACTGGCTGATCTGGTAGCCTTTGGGAAGGTCCGGATAGAAATAGTTCTTGCGGGCGAAGATCGAGCGGCGGTTGATGTTTTTGGGGTCGCCCCCATTCACGGCCAGGCCAAAGCGTATGGCTTTGGCTACTGCCTCGCGATTCGCCACCGGCAGCACACCGGGCAGGGCGATGTCCACCGCGTTCGCCTGCGTGTTGGGTGGTGCGCCAAACGCCGTCGAGCCCCCCGAGAACATCTTCGACACGGTCGAGAGCTGCGCGTGCGTCTCGAGGCCGATAACGATTTCCCAGTTCATAGGTGGATCCCCGCGGGCTCGCGCTTGTGCCAATCGGTCGCGCGCTGGTATTGGTGCGCGACGTTGAGCATCTTCACTTCGGCGAAATAGTTACCGACGATGTGTAGCCCGACCGGGAGACTGCCCGCTCCGAAGCCGCAGGGGATCGACATTGCTGGCAAACCGGCGAGGTTGGCGGGGATCGTGTAGATGTCGTTCAGATACATCTGCACCGGGTCGGCGGCCTTGGCGCCGATCCTGAACGCCACCGTCGGCGAAGTCGGACCGATCACTACATCGCATTGCTTGAAGGCTTCGACGAAATCCTGGGCGATCAGGCGCCGGATCTTCTGGGCCTTGAGGTAATACGCGTCGTAGTACCCGTGCGAAAGCACATAGGTCCCGATGAGAATGCGGCGCCTGACTTCCGCTCCGAAACCTTCGGCGCGGGTCTTGCGATACATGTCGGCGAGGTCGCGGTAGCCGCTCGCGCGGTAGCCGTAGCGCACGCCGTCGAAGCGCGAAAGGTTGGACGAGGCTTCCGCCGGCGCGATGACGTAGTAGGCCGGCACTGAAAGGCCGCTGTTCGGCAAGCTGATCGAAACGCGCTTCGCGCCGAGCCGCTCGAATTCCTTCAGCGCCGTCTCGACCGATTTTCCGACGTCGGCGGAGAGCCCTTCGCCGAAATGTTCCTTGGGTACGCCGATGCGAAGTCCTGAAAGCGGCTTGTCCAGATCACGCGCGTAGTTCTCCGCGGGGCGCTCGATCGAGGTCGAGTCGCGCGCGTCGAACCCGGCCATCACGTTCAAGAGCAGCGCAAGGTCTTCGGCGCTTTTGGCCATCGGCCCGCCCTGATCGAGGCTGGACGCGAACGCGACCATGCCGTAGCGGGACACCAAGCCGTACGTCGGCTTGAGGCCCGAAAGGCCCGAGAGCGCCGCAGGCTGGCGGATTGAGCCGCCGGTGTCGGTGCCGGTCGCCGCGGGCGTCATGCGCGCGGCGATCGCCGCGGCCGAGCCGCCCGAGGAGCCGCCGGGGACGAAATCCGGATTCCAGGGATTTTTCACCGGCCCGTAGAACGAGGTCTCGCTGGAGGACCCCATCGCAAACTCGTCCATGTTGGTCTTTCCGAGAACCACGGCCCCGGACGCGTTGAAGCGCTCGATCACGTGCGCGTCGTAGGGGCCGACGAAGTTCGACAGGATTTTCGAGCCGCAGGTGGTGAGCCATCCTTTGGTCACGAAGATGTCCTTGTGCGCGACCGGGATGCCGGTCAAGGGCTGCGCCGCGCCCTTTGCGATGCGCTCGTCGGCCGCGCGCGCCTGTGCGAGGCTTTTTTCCGCGTCGACCGTGATAAACGCGTTAAGCGCTCCGTTCAGTTTCGAGATGCGATCGAGGAAGAGCTTGGTCAGCTCTGCGCTCGAGATTTTCTTCTGACCGAGCGCGGCGGAAAGCTCTTTGAGAGGAGTGTTCAGCATGGGATTCAGGATTCGGGCCTGAATCCCGCTATTCGATCACCTTGGGAACGAGGTACAGCCCCTGCTCGACCTGCGGCGCCACCGCCTGGAATTGCTCGCGCTGGTCACCCTCAGTGACTGCGTCCTCGCGCAGCCGCGACGCCGACCCCTGGGCGTGCGTCATCGGCTCGATGCCGTCGGTGTTGACCTTCTGCATCTGCCCGATCAGCCCGAAGATTTCGTTCAACTGGGCTTGGACCGCCCTCGCTTCGGCGTCGCTGATGCCGATGCGGGCCAGTTCCGCGATGCGGCGGACTTCCTCCAGGGAGAGCGGCATGAAAAATCGCTTAATACAGGGAATTGTTTGCTGTATTATAGCGCAACCGAGAACCCCCTTTCCCAAGGAAATCAGCAGGATGTTCGGCTTTTTGCGTGGATATTTCTCCGACGACATGGCGATCGACCTCGGCACGGCCAATACGCTGATTTACGTGCGCGGCAAGGGCATCGTGCTCGATGAGCCTTCGGTCGTCGCGATCCGCCAGGAAGGCGGCCCCAATTCCAAGAAAACCATTCAGGCGGTCGGCAGGGAAGCGAAAATGATGCTCGGCAAGACGCCCGGCAACATCATCGCGATCCGGCCGATGAAGGACGGCGTGATCGCCGACTTCACCGTCACCGAGCAGATGCTGAAGCAGTTCATCAAGAGAGTGCACCAGTCTCGCCTGTTCTCGCCCTCGCCCCGCATCATCATCTGCGTGCCCTGCGGCTCGACGCAGGTCGAGCGGCGCGCGATCCGCGAGGCCGCCATCGAGGCCGGGGCAAGCCAGGTGTTCCTGATCGAAGAGCCGATGGCGGCGGCGATCGGCGCGGACCTTCCGGTCGCCGAGGCCACGGGCTCGATGGTGGTGGACATCGGCGGCGGCACGACCGAAGTCGGCGTGATCTCGCTCGGCGGCATGGTGTACTCGGGCAGCGTGCGCGTCGGAGGCGACAAGTTCGACGAGGCCATCATCAATTACATCCGCCGCAACTACGGCATGCTGATCGGCGAAACCACTGCGGAAACGGTCAAAAAGGAAATCGGCTCGGCCTTCCCCGGGTCGGAGGTACGCGAGATGGAAGTGAAGGGCCGCAACCTCGCCGAGGGCATTCCAAGGAGCTTCACCATCTCCTCGAACGAGATCCTGGAGGCACTTACCGAGCCGCTCAACCAGATCATCGGCGCGATAAAGTCGGGGCTCGAGCAAACGCCGCCGGAACTGGGCGCCGACATCGCCGAGAAGGGCATGGTGCTCGCGGGCGGCGGAGCGTTGCTGCGCGATATCGACAGACTGCTCATGGAGGAGACAGGGCTCCCGGTGATCGTCGCCGACGATCCACTCACCTGCGTGGTGCGCGGCTCGGGCAAGGCGCTGGAGAGAATGGACAAGCTCGGGAGCATCTTCGCAAGCGAGTAAAGCGGGGGCCAGGGACCAGGGACAGGGGACCCGGGAGAAACGACCGCCGCACATGCGTTCTTGATGGGTGTGCATTTTCCTAGCTCCTGACCCTAATCCCCAGCCCCCATGGACTACCAGCCGCCGCCGTTTTTCAGCCGGGGCCCTGCGCCGCTCGTCCGCCTCGGGTTTTTCGTATCGCTCGCAGTTCTCCTGATGGTGCTTGACGCACGCTTCCGCTACGCGGAGTCGCTGCGCCAGGCCGTCGCCCTCCTTGTCTATCCGTTCCAGCGAACGGCGCTCGCTCCGGTGGAGCTGTTCAGCGCCACGTCCGAGTTTTTTACCACCCAGGTGGCCTTGACGCGCGAGAACGACGAGCTCAAGGCCAAGCGGTTGCTGGCCGCGAACGACCTGCTCACCCTCCAAGCGCTGCGCGCCGAGAACGCGCAGCTCAGGCGCTTGCTCGACGCGCGCGAACGCCTGCCGCGCAAATCCACCCTGGCCGAGATCCTCTATCAGGGGCGCGATCCCTTCTCGCGCAAGGTCGTCCTCGACAAAGGCAGCCAGCAGGGCGTCCAGGCCGGCCAGGCCGTCATCGACGATATCGGCGTCCTCGGTCAGGTGACGCGAGCGCATTTGCTGCTTTCGGAGGTGACCCTGATCACGGACAAGGAGCAGAGAACCCCGGTGCAGGTCGTCAGGAACGGGCTGCGCGCCATCCTCTACGGCGGCGGGGACCGAGGCACGCTCGACTTGAGCTGGATGGCGGCGAACGCCGACATCCAGGCCGATGACGTGCTCGTGACTTCGGGCATCGACGGCACCTATCCGGCGGGCCTCCCGGTAGCGAAGGTGTCGCGCATCGAGCGCGACGCCGCCTACTCGTTTGCCAAGATCATTTGCGTGCCCACCGCGGGCACGGATCGGAACCGGCAGGTGCTGGTGCTCTCCCGGGAGGCGATCCTGCCGCCCCCCGCGGTCGAATCCGAGCCCGGGGCGAGCAGCCTCTCGAAACAGAAGGCGCGGCAGAAAGCGCGAATCAGCCCGGGGGCAGGCTAGTGTCTTTCTACGAACAGTCGCAACGCATCCTGTCGCCCGTGAAGGCGGGCTATATGGCGCTCACCTTCGTGGTCGCGCTGCTCTTCAACCTGCTGCCGTGGCGCGACGTGATCGGGCTGCCCGACATGCTGGCGCTCGTGCTCACCTTCTGGTGCGTTCACGAGCCGCGCAGGATGGGTATCGGCGTCGCCTGGGTCCTGGGGCTCCTCATGGACGCTGGCAACGGCGCACTCCTCGGTCAGCACGCTTTTGCCTACGCCGTCCTCGCCTTCGCCGCGATCGGCCTGCACCGGCGCATCCTGTGGTTCTCGCTGTGGCGGCAGGCTGCGCACGTGCTGGTGCTTCTGCTTGGAAGCCAGCTTCTCATGCTCGCCGTGCGGCTCGCCGCGGGCGGAGTGTTCCCGGGCTATGCGTACTTCGCCGCAAGCGCCATCGCCGCGGCGCTGTGGCCCACCGCGACCTACGTCCTCCTCCTGCCGCAACGCAGGCGGCAGGGCTTGGACGAGAACCGGCCGATCTAAAAGCGCATGCGTTTTGCCGAGATCCGAAACACCCAGCTCGAGCTGCATTACTTCCAGCTGCGCCTGGGCGTCGCGGGGGTGATCGTGGTCGTCGCCTTCGCCATTCTGTTCGGGCGCTTTTTCTATCTGCAGGTCATCCAGCACCAGTACTACGACACCAAGGCCGAGGACAACCGCATATCGATCGTGCCGCTCCAGCCCAACCGCGGGCTCATCGTCGACCGCAATGGGGTAGTGCTCGCCCGCAACTACTCGGCTTATACACTGGAGCTCACCTTGAGCAAGATCCCCGATCTGGAGGCCACGATAGACGCGCTCTCCGAGATCGTCGACATCCAACCGAAGGACCGCCGGCGCTTCCAGCGCCTGAGGGAGGAACCCAAGAGGCCCGACAGCCTGCCGATACGCACCCGCCTCACCGACGAAGAGGTCGCCAAGCTCGCAGTCAACCGTTATCGTTTTCTGGGGGTCGATATCAAAGGGCGGCTGTTCCGGCAGTACCCGTTGGGCGAAAGCGCTTCGCACGTGGTGGGTTACATCAGCCGGATCGACGACCGCGACCTCGAGCGCATCGAGGAGGTGGATCAACTGGCCAACTACAAGGGCACCGACCACATCGGGAAAACGGGCCTTGAGCAGAGCTACGAGAGCGCATTGCACGGCACCACTGGCTTCAGACAGGTCGAAACGGATGCAAGCGGGCGCATCGTAGGGGAGCCCATACGCACGGCGCCCGCCGTGTCGGGCAACAATCTCAGCCTTACTCTCGACGTCGGCCTGCAGGAAGCCGCCGAACGCGCCTTCGGCGAGAACCGCGGGGCGCTGGTTGCGATCGAGCCCGCATCGGGCGGAATACTCGCTTTCGTCTCCAAACCGGGGTACGACCCGAACCTCTTCATCGACGGCATCGATCCGGCAAACTGGGACGCGCTCAACAATTCCCCCGACCGGCCGCTCAACAACCGCGCGCTCACCGGGCTTTACCCGCCCGGCTCGACTTTCAAGCCCTATATGGCGCTCGCGGCGCTCGAGCTGGGCGCGAGAACCCCGACCCAGCTCGTTTTCGATCCCGGCTACTTCGTTTTGGGGAGCAACCGCTTCCGCGACTTCAAGGCCGGCGGCCACGGCTACGTCGACATGGTCAAATCGATCGTCCTGTCCTGCGACACCTACTACTACATGCTCGCCAACGACCTCGGCATCGACAACATCGCGCGCTTCATGGGCCAGTTCGGCTTCGGCGCGCGCACCGGGATCGACGTCGAAGGCGAGGCTGCGGGAGTGCTGCCCTCCCCGGAATGGAAGATGAAGCGCTTCAAGACGCCCGAGCAGCAGAGGTGGTACGCAGGCGAGACCATCAGCATCGGCATCGGCCAGGGCTACAACGCCTACACCCCGCTGCAGCTCGCGCTCGCCGTCGCGACGCTCGCCAACGACGGCGTGATGTACCGCCCGCACTTCGTCAACTACATCGAGAATCCGAAGACGGGCGAACGCTCCTACGTGGAGCCTCAGGCGGTGAAGACCATACCCCTCAAGGGGCGGAACCTGGAGGTGATCAAGCTCGCCATGGCCGGAGTCAACAAGGAGGGCACGAGCGCAGGCGCTTTCGCGGGCGCAGGCTACACGAGCGCCGGCAAGACCGGCACGGCGCAGGTGGTGGCGCTGAAGCAGACTGAAAAATACGTCGAGGCGAACGTCACCGAGTACCTGCGCGACCACGCGCTTTTCATCGCTTTCGCGCCGGTCGAAAGCCCGAAGATCGCCCTCGTGGTGCTCGTAGAGAACGCCGGCTTCGGCGCGCGGGCGGCGGCGCCCATCGCGCGCAAGGCGCTCGACTACTATCTGCTCGGCAAGCGCACCGACAAGCCGGCGGAACCTGCGCGCGCCCGCGAGCAGGACAGATGATCCGACGCCTCTTCGAGCGGCTCACGGCCAGGATCGACGGGCCGCTTTTCGCCATCATGGGCTGCCTCCTCGTGCTCGGCCTCGCCACGCTCTACAGCGCCGCCTACCAGGCACCCGGACGCGTCAGCGCGCAGGCGCTCAACGTGCTCCTCGCGCTCGCCCTGATGTGGGTCGCCGCCCAGGTTCCGCCGCACGCTTTCATGCGCTACGCTGTTCCCGCTTTCGTGCTGGTCCTCGCGATGCTGGTCGGCGTCGCCTTGTTCGGCGACGTGAGAAACGGCGCGCGCCGATGGCTCCCGCTCGGTGTCGGCAGCGTCCAGCCCTCCGAGCTCATGAAGATCGCGATGCCGCTCATGCTCGCGCGCTATTTTCACCGTCATGAGGCGTCGCTCGGTTTTCGCGAATACGCGGTGGCGATGGTGCTGCTCGCGGTGCCGACCGTCATGATTGCCCGCCAGCCCGACCTCGGCACGGCGCTCCTTGTCGCCGCCGCCGGTTTTTACGTGATCTTCCTCGCCGGGCTGTCGTGGAAATTCATCGCGGGCGGAACCGCTGCTGTCCTTGCGAGCCTGCCGATCCTCTGGGGCGTGCTGCACGACTACCAGCGCAGGCGCTTCCTTACCCTTCTCGATCCGTCTTCGGACCCGCTCGGCGCGGGCTACCACATCATCCAGTCCACCATTGCGGTGGGCTCGGGGGGCGTCACCGGCAAGGGCTGGCTGGCCGGCACCCAGACGCACCTCGAATTCATCCCGGAGCGCGCCACCGATTTCGTCTTCGCCGTGTACTCCGAGGAATTCGGGCTGATCGGCAACACGCTTCTCCTCGCGCTGTACCTCGGGCTCATCATGCGGGGCCTGATGGTCGCCGCCAACGCACCGACCCTTTTCACGCGGCTCCTCGCCGGCTCGATCACTCTCACCTTCTTCACCTACGCGGTGGTCAACATGGGCATGGTGAGCGGGATGCTCCCCGTCGTAGGGGTGCCGCTGCCGCTCATCAGCTATGGAGGCACGTCGCTCGCGACGCTGTCTCTCGGCATAGGCATACTGATGAGCATCCAGCATCACCGCACGTTGGTGCAGACTTGAGGACTCGGGATCAGGGATTCAGGGTTCAGGCGGCGCTCGCTTCGCTCGTTCTTACCACGGCCATCGCCGGCTGCAGCACGAAGTCGGGCGGCTATTACAAAGGCGACAGTCCAGGGGGACCCCCGCCGGTCAATCTCGACAGGGTCGCGGACGCCAAACCCAAGGTCGAGCCGCTCCACCACAGCGCGAACAACCCTTACACCGCGCTCGGCAGGAAATACACTCCGTACCGGTCGCTGAAGCCTCACCGCGAGCGCGGGCTCGCGAGCTGGTACGGGCGCGGATTCCACGGCAAGCGCACCGCGAGCGGCGAGCGTTACGACATGTACGCGATGACCGCGGCGCACACGATCCTGCCGATACCGAGCTACGCGCGCGTGACCCATCTCGGCAATGGGCGATCGGTCATCGTGCGCATCAACGACCGCGGTCCGTTTCGCACCGACCGCATCATCGACCTTTCGTACGCGGCGGCGCACAGGCTCGGGTACATCCAGGCCGGGAGCGCGCGGGTCGAGGTGGAGGCCATACTGCCGGGGAAGACCTCGGCCGCCGACGAGCCCGGATCGCCTCGAGTCGAAGTCGCCGGAGCGGGCGCACCCCGGTCGGCCTTCCCGCCGGCGATTGCGCCGAACACCTGAATGGCCATGTCGCGGATTCTCGCCGCCTGCCTCGCCGTGCCGTTGTCGTGCGCCGCACTCGCCGACGCTCCGCGGCCGCCCCCGGTGACGGCGCGCGCGTGGCTCCTCATGGATGCCACCAGCGGCCAGCCGATCGCAGGCGGCAACCGCGAGGAGCGCATCGAGCCCGCATCGCTCACCAAGCTCATGACCGCGTACCTCGCCTTCGCCGCGGTGAGAGGGCGATCGCTTGCGCTCGGTCAGACCGTTCCGGTGTCCGAGCGCGCCTGGCGCGCGGCCGGCTCGCGCATGTTCATCGAGCCGCGAAAGCCCGTCACGGTGCAGGAGCTGCTGCGGGGAATGATCGTGCAGTCGGGCAACGACGCCTGCATCGCCCTCGCCGAGGCGATCGCGGGCTCGGAACCGGCGTTCGTCGAGCGGATGAACCGCGAGGCGCGGCGCCTGGGGATGAAAAACACGAACTTCACGAACTCGACGGGATTGCCCGGCCCCGGGCACTACTCCACGGCGAGCGACCTTGCGCTGCTCGCCGCCGCGCTGATCCGCGATTATCCCGAGCATTACAAGCTGTACTCGGAACGCGAATACCGCTACAACGACATCACGCAGCAAAACCGCAACCGGCTCCTGTGGCTCGATCCGAACGTGGACGGCGTCAAGACCGGCCATACGGAGAGCGCCGGCTACTGCCTCATCGCCTCGGCGAAGCGCGGCGCGCGAAGGCTGGTGTCGGTGGTCGTCGGCTCGCCTTCCGAGCGCCTGCGCGCCCGGGAGAGCCAGAAGCTGCTCAATTTCGGCTTCCAGTCGTATGACGGCGTGCGTCTTTACCAGAAGGGCCAGGCGATCAGCAAGCTCAAGGTGTGGAAAGGCAGCGAGCGCGAGCTGAAGGCCGGCGTCGCCGCGGACTTGTACGTGACGGTGCCCAGGGGCTCCGCGGACAGGCTGCAGGCGAAGCTCTTCAGCCAGCAGCCGCTCGTTGCGCCGCTTGCCGCGGGGGAGCGCGTCGCGACGCTGCGCGTGTCGCTCGAGGGCGAGCCGCTCGGGGAATATCCGGTGGTCGCGCT